>WNFL01157684.1_pt1 | contig 11648 bp, 13 predicted proteins | sample 5400361 | NCBI WGS metagenome assembly WNFL01 (sample SAMN13153351, study PRJNA577476) | soil metagenome | isolation source: 40 cm soil on Douglas fir-dominated hillslope | place: USA:California | collected 2013-09-17
TTCACCCGGCACTCGATGGCGTGGCCGCGCAGCCTCACCTCGTCCTGCTTCCAGGGCAGGGCCTGGCCCGCGGCCACGGCGATCTGGGCCTTGATGAGATCGTAGCCGGTCACCTCTTCGGTCACGGGGTGCTCCACCTGGATCCTCGTGTTCATTTCCATGAAGTAGAAGCTGCGGTCCGCGCCGAGCAGGAACTCGATCGTTCCCGTGCTCTGATACTCGATCGACCGGGCCGCGGCCACCGCGGCGGCGCCCATCCGGGTTCTGAGATCATCATCGAGGGCCGTGCTGGGCGATTCCTCGAGCAGCTTCTGGTGCCGCCGCTGGATCGAGCACTCGCGCTCGCCCAGGTGGATCAGGTTCCCGTGGGCGTCGCCGATGATCTGGAACTCGATGTGGCGCGGTCGCTCCACGTACCGCTCCAGGTAGACCGCGCCGTTTCCGAAATTCGCCTCGGCCTCGGCCTGCGCGGTGCGGATGCCGTTCCGGAGCGACGCCTCGTCCGTCGCGATCCGCATCCCCTTCCCGCCGCCGCCCGCGGCCGCCTTGATGATGACCGGGTAGCCCAGCTTCGCGGCCACCGCCGCCGCGTCGTCCGGCGATTCCAGCGTCCCGTCGCTGCCCGGGGTCACCGGGACGCCCGCCTCGACCACGGTCTTCCGGGCCAGCGCCTTGTCCCCCATGCGCCGGATCATCTCCGACGTGGGTCCGATGAAGCGGATCTTGCAGGACTCGACCACCTCGGCGAAATGGGCGTTCTCGGAGAGAAACCCGTATCCCGGATGGATCGCGTCCGCCGCCGTGATCTCGGCGGCGCTGATGATTCTTGGAATATGCAGGTAGCTCGCGGCGGACGGGGCCGGCCCGATGCAGACCGCCTCGTCCGCGAGGCGAACGTGCAGCGACTCCCGATCGGCCTCGGAGTAGACGGCCACCGTCTCGATGCCCAGCTCCCGGGCCGCGCGGATGATGCGCAAGGCGATTTCGCCGCGATTCGCGACCAGGATTTTCCGGAACATCGCGCCTAGACGGGACTTTCTTTGTGCTCGAAGGGCTTCCAGGACTCGTCCGACGTGGCGTGGATTCCCTTCACGCGCAGCTCGAACTCGGTCGGGTTCGAGCAGTACCGGAGCGCCGTCTCGAGCGTGATCTTCCCCTCCGTGTGGAATTTCATGATCGCCTGATCGAAGGTCTGCATGCTGTATTGCGACACGCCGTCCGCGATCGCGCCTTTGATCAGGGTCGTCTTGGCCGGATCCAGCAGATATTCGCGGATCGTGGCCGTCACCGTCATGACCTCGGCCGCGGGAATCCGGCCGGGCATGTCGGAGCGCGGCATGAGCCGGAGCGCGATCACCGCCTGGAGCGTGGAGCTGAGCATGTACCGGATCTCCTCGTGCTGGTGCGGCGGTGATCGTCTGGGCCGCGTCCGTGGTGTGGAGGGTGGAGAGCACCAGGTGCCCGGTGTCCGCCGCCATGAGCGCGGTCTGCATGGTCTCCGCGTCCCGGATCTCACCGATCAGGATCACGTCGGGATCCTGGCGGAGGATGTGCTTCAGCCCCTCCGCGAACGAGGCCGTGTCCAGGCCCACCTCGCGCTGGGAGATGGTGCATTTCTTGTCCCGGTAGAGGAACTCCACCGGGTCCTCGATCGTGATCACGTTCTTCGCGTTGCTCCGGTTCACGGAATCGATCATCGCGGCGAGGGTCGTGGACTTGCCGCTTCCCACCGTGCCGCACACGAGCACCAGCCCGCGCGGCCGCGTGGCGCGCGCTGCTGGTAGAAATTGGTCCGGAAGCGCGAGAGTCCCGTGACGCCGAACGCGAAGTCGACCTCCTTCGTGTCCTCGAAGGTCTTCTTCTGCTTCGGGGTCAGGATCTGCTCCACGATCGCTTCCAGGTCGGCCTGCGACGGTGCCGGCTCGTCCAGCGTGACCAGGCTCCCGTTCGCGCGCGCGGTCGGCTTGGTGCCGACCTTGACGTGAAGGTCCGACGCCTTGAGCTCCACCATTTTCTGCAGCACTCGCTTGATATTCATCCCCACTCCCCCTCGCTCGGATTACGCGGCGGTCTCGGACTCCACAAGGAACAGCGTCTGCCCGTACTCCACGGGCTGAGCGTTCTCGACGAGAATCCGGGCGATCTTTCCCTCCACCTCGGACTCGATCTCGTTCATGAGCTTCATGGCCTCGACGATGCAGACGGTCTGCCCCACGGTCACCGCGCTGTTCTGCTCGACGTAGTTGTCGGCGTCCGGAGCGGGTGCGCGGTAGAAGGTCCCCACCATGGGCGACTTGATCGGGACGAGATTTTGGGCCGCCTTGGGTTCCTCCACCCGCTCCGCGGACCGCTCCTCGGCCGGGCGCGCGGCCGGTGCTGCGACCGGAGCGACGTCCAAACCGGGACGGCGCACGCGCACGGTCGTGAACCACCGGCGCACTTCGATCTCGGCCAGATCCTCCTCGCGCATGATCTCGTTCATCTCGCGAATCAGACGGCGCAGATTCATCCCCTCCTCCGGGTCGTGAGGCGCGCCGCAAGGTCGCGCAGGCCCAGCTCGTAGCTCCGCGCGCCGAATCCCATGATGACCCCTGCGGCGGCCGCGCCCGTGATGCTCATCGCCATGGCGGCCCCCCGCGCGTACAGATTGGTGAGATGGACCTCCACGACAGGAATGGTCACGGCCCGCAACGTGGCGGCGAGCGAGTGGCTGCTGTGCGTGAGGCCCCCCGGATTGAGGACCACGCCGTCCACGGCGTCCATGGCCACGATGAGCCGGTCGATGAGCGCCCCCTCGTGGTTCGTCTGGAAACACTCGACCTCAAATCGACGCCAGGGTCTCCCTCCCGTAGAGCTCGGGCTCGCGAATCCCCAGAAGTCCCAGGTTCGGACCGTTCAGCACCCAGACCTTCTTCGCGGCCACTAGGATCGGCCCTTGAGACGCCCGATCCAGGTCTCGAAGGCCGACTTGTTCTGCTCGTGCTTCGGCGGCCCCGCCTTCTCCGGCAGAGGCAAAGGCGTCTTGGCCATCTCCATCCACGGCTCCGTCAGAGACGGAGACGATGGAGATGAGGGAGGAAGCGAAACCTTCTCCGCCGGGCTCAAAGGCGAGAGATCAGAGCCCGTGAGAGAAGTTTCGCTTCCTCCCACCGCTGTATCGGCCTTCGTCTCCGGGGGGGCGGTGTGCTCGACGACCAGGCTATCGAACGCCATCTCCTGAAAATCCTGGACCTTTGCTTCGTAGGGCTTCGGCGCCTCGACGTCGAATGATTCGAAGGTCTGGAGGCCCAGCGAGATCTCGGGCAGGTACTCCTCTTCCCGCGGCGGCTGCACCGGCTGCCACGTGCTGTCACCCTGCTGCACGACCAGATCGGGCGGGCGCACTTCGGGGAACTCTCCCGAGGTGATCTGGTGGAGCGCCGACTGCGATTCCAGGTCCCCGGGATCGATACGACATACAGCGCGATAGAAATCCGACGCGGCGCCGTGCTGGCCCTCGTGGGAGAGGATGCCGGCGAGCGCTTTGAGCGCGACCACGTTCTCGCGATCCAGGCTCACGGCGGTCTCGAACTGGGCGCGCGCCTCGGTCAGCCGGCCCGCGGCGAGGTAGCAGCGGCCGAGGACGATGTGATCCCCGACGCCCTCGCCAGGACGGCCGCGGCGCTCTTCGCAAAGACGGATCGCCTCCTCCACCCTCCCCTGCTCGCGCATGCGCTCGGCGACGGGAAGGTAAAGGGGCGACGATGGATCCTGGCTCACGATGCGCTCGAGGAGCGCGGTCGAATCGTCTCTTGTGTCCATGGAATCAGACCCCCTCAGGGTTTCTGGACGAGGCCCGAAATGATCGATCGGAGCGCGGTAAGCGAAGGTAGCGTATAGGTTTTAGCTGCTCCGATCGCGGGGGACAATACCATTCGCGCCCCCATCCGTCCACGCTTCTTGTCCCGGCCCAGCGCGCGCCAGAAGCGCTTCCCGGGCTTGCGCTTCAGGCGAACGGGTAAACCGAGGGACAGAAGCAGCTCCTCAACCTCGAGCGCCCGGCGAGGGTGAAGCCCCGCCACGCGCACGCTGAGTCGCAGCGCGGCAACCATCCCGATCGAGACGGCCTCGCCATGGAGGATCCGCCCGTATCCCAGCGACGCCTCGAGCGCGTGCCCCACCGTGTGGCCGAAGTTGAGCTCGCGGCGGATGCCGCGGTCGTCCGGGTCGCGCGAGACGTACCAGGCTTTCTCCCGCGCGGCCGCGCGGATCAGCCCGGGGAGCCGCGCGCGAGGATCGAGGGCTTCCGGATCACGCCGATCTTCACGATCTCGGCCAGGCCGGATCGAAAGGCGCGGGGCGAGAGCGTGGCCAGGGTCGAAGGGTCCCCGAACACGGCGCGCGGATGGTGGAAGGCCCCGAGGAGATTCTTCCCGCCCGGAAGATTCACGCCCACCTTCCCCCCGATCGCGGCGTCGGCCTGCGCGAGCACCGTGGTGGGAACGGCGTACCAGTCGAGTCCGCGCGTGTAGGCCGCGGCGGCAAAGCCCGCCACGTCCGAGACCACGCCGCCTCCCAGCGCCAGCACGGGGGTCGCGCGGTCCACGCCCCACGCGGTCCATCGCTCGCAGAGCGCGCGCACGCGCGCGAGCGTCTTGGATCGCTCGCCCGGCGGGAGCGCGATCACCCGGGGCCGGAAGCCCGCGCGCCTGAGGCTCGCGAGGAAGACCGCACCGTGGAAACGCAGCACCGTGCGGTCCGTGACCACCAGCACGTCGCGCGGGGCCCGCGCCGCGCGGAGGAGCGGACCCACCCGTCGCAGGAGTCCCGTCTCGATCCGGACGGGATAGAGGATACGCGCGCGCGCCGCGGAGACCCGGATCATCGGACCGAGATCGTCTCCGCGATCGCCTGGAGCTCGCGCAGGTACGGGAGCTTGGGCCGTCCCGGCGCGAAGACCGCGAGGTCCACGTAGTAGCGCCTACCCTCGCGCGTGATCTCGTAGAAGCGATAGGGCCCCGCCGCGCTCACCTCGTCGTCCTCCCAGCGCCCGTGGATCTGCCGCTTCGCGCCGAGCATCTCGCCCGGCGTGAGCGTGGGGTCGGCCAGGTCCAGCGTGCGCTCGTGCGGACGGAACGTGCGCGCCAGCGCGGAGCGGACGCGCTTCAGATCCTCCGCGGGGCTCGAAGCGCGCGCGGGCACGATGCGGAGGAGCCGCGCCGGCGGCCCGGCGTCGAGAAGGAGCGCGGCGCCCGTCGTGGGATCGATCCGGAGATCGTAACCGCGCGGCACGCGCAGGCTGTACCCCAGGAGACGCTTCACCCGGCGCTCGGACTCGGCGTCGCGCGGTAACACCATGAGTCGCGCCCGCACCGTCGCGAAGGTGGCGCGGTCCGCCTCGAGGAAGAGGCGGTTCTGGTGTTGCTGGAGGAGCGGCAACAGGCTGTCCCGCGATCCGGCCCAGAAGAGTCCCGCGGCCTGGCCGCGGAGCCATGGGTCCACCGCGAACACGAAGGGCGCGCGCAGCCGGTCGCGGAGGCGCACCAGCGGAGCGAGCGGCTCGGGGATCGACGCGGGGGGTCCGTAGCCCAGGAAGAGGACGTTGCGCGACCGGTACGCGCCCGCGTCGGTCGGAGGCGCCACGCGAACGGCGTAGGCCGCCTCGTCCTCGATGCGGATGGCGGGACGCTCGAGCACGGAGCGCGCGAGGAGGATCTCGGGGGAATCGGCGGGGAGCGAGGTGACGAGGACCAGGTCGCGGCTTCCGCCCTCGGCAAAGGGCCTTCCGCATGCCGGGCAGCCGAGGAGGATCAGCGCGACGAGGAGCCTGGCCGTGCGCGTCATGATGCGCGGCAGGCTACCACACGGCAGCTAGTGCGGGGAGGTTCCTTCGAGCTCCTTGATGCGGCCCTCGACCTTCTTCTGCTCGGTCTCGAGCTTCTGGAGATTCTTCTTCAGCTCGAAGAGCTCGCTTTCCTGCGCGGAGTGGTGCGGCATGGCCGAAACGTGCACGGCGCCTTCCAGCACGGCGCGCACGGGAAAGATGTCGGCGCCCCGCGAGAGCGTGAGCTCCACGGCGTCCCCGGGCCGCATGGTGCGGACCATGGACGTGATCTCCTCCCCGGAGTGGACCGGCGTGCCCTCGAAGGCCAGGATCTTGTCGCCGGCCTCGATGCCCGCCCGGTGCGCGGGGCTGTCGGGGACGACGCCGTCCACCACCACGCCCAGGCTCTCGGCCGCCACCCCGCGGCGCAGCTGGACGCCCAGGAAGGCGCGCCGGACGCTCCCGTACTGCTCCAGGTCCTCCGCGATGCGCTGGATCTGATCGATCGGGAGCGCGATCAGGATGTCGCCCGGCTCCTTCCGGCTCTCGGCGTCCTGGCCGCCCACCGGCGCGGTGGGCGCCGGGTCAGGAGCCCGCGTTCCGCGGCCCACTACGATCGCGACCCACTCGCCCAGCTCGTTCAGCACCGCGCCGCCGCTGGTCCCAGGATAGGCGGAGGCTTCGATCTCCACGATGTCGCCCGCGTAGGGAAAGTCCACGCGCTCGCCCCGCCCGACGACCTGTCCGAGCGTGATCTGCGGCCGCGTGATGTTGACGTTGGAGATGACCGCCACCCAGGAGCCCGGCGCGATGGACTGCGGCGAGGCTTGACGGAGCGGGGTCAGGGGCAGCCCGTCGATCGTGAAGAGCGCGATGTTCGACTGGCGGTCCACGCCCTTGAGACGCGCTTCGCGCTTCAGACCATCGCCCAGGAGCACGCTGAACTTCCCTCCCATGCTGGCGGTGGTGAGCACCCGGTACGGACTCAGCACGACCGCGGTTCCGATCAGCCGCCGCACCGGCTGATCCGCCCGGCGCGCGCCGCCGCCCGGAAGGGCGACCATGGTCACGACGCTGGTGCGCGCGGAATCGACGCCGATCAGGAGGGTGGCTTCTTCGGAGCGAAGCGGAAGGATGCTTGCGCCTCCCGCCGCGGACGCGGCGAGGACGAGCGTGAGGAGTGCGACGATCAGCGGTGCAACGCTTCGGGACCGGGTCACGGTCATGGGGACGCGCTCCGACTCAGGCGCCGGGTTCAGAAGATGATGTAGACGCCGTCGTCCTGGCTCGTGTTGACGGGTTGGACGTTGGGATCCTGTCCGGGTGCGCCCCGATCCAGATAGAACTGATCATTGATGATCTCGTCGTTATAGCGCCGGAGTGGAGCCGGTCCGTCCACGATCGAGTCCCGCGCGGCCGGGGCCGACGAGCCCGCGCTCGCGACGACGGAGCTCTGCCGCGCCCGAGGAGCCGGGGTCAAATCCCCAGGGCCCGGATCCGGCGCGTTCCGCTCCGCGACCACCGGGGCAAGGACCCCGGTCACGGGCCGGGTCGCGACGTCCGCCTGAGGCGACGGGGCCTTCGAGGCGGTCATCAGCGGCGCCGCCGGACGGAGCAGGCTCTGCCCGACGGGCGAGAAGGTCAGCGCGACCGCGACCGCGGAGACACCCAGGCCCGCCATGACGGCGGGGCGGAGGCGGATCGGGAGCAGAAGCTCCCGCACGAGCTCCCAGGCGCTGGGACGGAGCCCTTCTCCGGAGCGGATCTTCGCGTAGACGTCCTCTTCGAAATGCGCGCTGGTCGAGACCAGCGGCACCTCGCGCTGCACGAGGGTCATCGTCGCCCGCAGATCGCGCAGCGCGACGGAGCAGCGACGGCAGCCCATGAAGTGCGCCTCGAGATTGCGGCGCTCCTCCTGGCTGATCTCGTCTTCGATGTACGACGAGAACAAAGGTTCGGCCGACCGGCAGTTCATGCGTCCTCCACGTTCAGATGCGGCTTGAGGCGATCCTTGAGCATGAGCCGCGCGCGGTTGATTCGGGAGCGCACGGTTCCACCCGGAATTCGGAGGATCTCACCCACTTCTTCATAGCTCAGGCCCTCGATGTCGCGGAGCACCACGGCCTCGCGATACCGGGCGGGAATCTTCTCGAGCGCTTCCGCCACACGGCGGCGGATCTCGCTCCGGTTCAGGTCTTCGTCCGGAAGCGGCTTCAGGTCCGGGAAGGCGAGGCCCTGCCCGCCCGAATCCTCTTCCATCGCGTCCAGGCTGAAGGTGCCCTTGTGCCGGACGCGGCTTCGGATCTCGTTCTTCGTGAGGTTCACCGCGATCGTGAAGATCCAGGTGGAGAACTTTCCGCTCTTCCGGTACCGCTCGCGGTTCCGGTAGACGCGGAGGAACACCTCCTGGCTGATCTCCTCGGCGCGGTCCCGGTCGTTGATGAACCGGCACACGAGATTCATGATCCGGGAGCGGTATCTCTGGACGAGCGCGCGGAATGCCGTCTCGGAGCCGAGGGCACAGCGCTCCATGACGTCTTCGTCCGTCAGCTCGGCAAGTTCGAGCTTCTTCACCAGTCGTAGCTCGCTAGGCATCACGCTCCGTGGTTAGCGATACACCACGGCGTGTTGCCGGTTCCGGGACGGTTCCCGTTTCTAGGGCCTGGAGAAGAGGGTGAGCCCCGCCGGGCTCGTGGGGGGACGTTTTCCGCGTGCCCGGGAATCGGCGGCCCTGGCCTCGTCATCGAGTCTCAGGGCCCGGCACACGCGCCCGAGCGTCACCTCGGCGTCGGACCCCGTACCGGGGCACCGCACCGCGCGCCTTAGCAGGTCTCTCGCTAACTCCAGTTGTCCCATATTGTAGCGTATGGTCCCCAGGAGCGCCAGGGCCCGCCCGTTCGTGGGATTCAGCTCCACCGCCCGGCCCAGCCTCTGGAGCGCCCGGTCCTGGGCCCCCTGACTCAGATCAGATGCGGCCAGGAAGTAGAGGCATTCCGAATTCTCGCGGCCCAGGCCGTTCAGCTTCTGGAAGGCCCACTCGGCGACCAGGCTATCGCCAATCGATACAGCGGCCTGCCCCAGCTCCGCGTAGAGCATGGGGCTGTCGATCCCGCGGGCGGCGCCTTCCCGCATGAGGCTCACGGCCTCCTCGGGGTGGCGGAGGAGCATGTAGCACAGGGCGCCGGCCAGGATGCGGCGCGGGTTCTGGAAGAGACCTTCCCTCACCCCTTCCAGGGTGAGGAGTCCAGTCCGGCGATCCCCCGCCTTGATCTCGAGATAGGCGACCATCAGGGACTCGTCCTGGGTCAGCGCGCGGAGCCCGGCCAGCTTCCGGTAGCAGCGGAGCGCGGGCTTCTCGTCGGAGAGCGCCGCCAGCGCCCGACCCCGGACGGGCAGCCCCGCGGGCTTGTCCTGGATCGGCTTCACCGCGAGGAGCGCGGCGTTAAACTCACCTTCGCGCAAGAGGGCTTTCCCCGCCCCAGCGCGGGCGTCGATGGGATCGAATCCTCTCCGAGCCATGCGAGCCAGGAAGGCGTCGGCTCCCTTCAGGTCTCCGACGCGATACAAGTACGAGGCATACGCGGCGACCTGCTCGGGTAGCGCGTCCGGCCCTTCCACGCGGCGGCGGAGAAGTCTCTCCTCCAGCGCGGAATCCCCCAGGCGACGCGCCAGCTCGACACCCAGGCCCAAGGTCCGGGGGTCGTCCGGCTGGATCGACAGCGCCAGATCGAGCGCCCCGGATGCTTCATCCAGTCGGCCGTCCTCGAGGGCCATCGACAGCACGCCCGTGGCCACCCACCCGAAGTCGGGGAGAAGCTCTCCGGTGCGTTTCAGATCGGCCAGCGCAGCCTCGTAGTTCTTGTCCAGCTCGTGGGCGAGCGCGCGGAGCGCGTAGAGCTCCGGTCTCGCGCCCAGGAGACGGAGCGGCGGGGTGAGGGCCTTCGCTGCGATCGAGGCTTCCCCCGCGCGAAGGCGCATGCGGCCGACGAGCATCGCCGCGTCCTGGTTCAGACTGTCCAGCAATCTGGGCCAGCCGCCAGGCGGCGAAGCTCGAACCGGGGTCCTCGGTCGCCAGCTCCTCGGCCCAGTGCTGCGCCTCCTCCAGATCACCCCGTTCCTGAGCGGCCGCGGAGCGGGTGAGGAGCTCGAGCTGGAGCGGGATGATGCGCGGGAAGGAGAGCTCTTCGTAGACGCGCGGAGCGTCGGACTTCACGGGGGAGAGTAGCGCCACCGCGGACCAGGCCGGTGATGCGGCGAGCGCCATGCTGGCGGCGAAGAGAATGCTGCGAATGCTCGAAGGGGACCCGATCACCTTGTCGTCTCCAGGCTCCAAAAGAGAATGGAGGGAGACCGCGTAGGTCTCCCTCCCCCTGTCAAGACGACGCTCGGATTATACCGGCTCAGGACTCCGACTGCAAGTGCGACGCGGCCCAGGGTGCCTTGTCCCCGTCGGGCTCACGCCGCTCCCGGCCGTCCGGCTCACGCCGTTCCCGGCCCTCACGCCCACCGCGGTCACGGGTGTCCGGTCCGCCGGCCTGCGGCGGCCCTCCCGACCCCGGGCCCCGGCCGCGCGTCCGGCGACCCCGTCCGCCGCGGCGACGGCGCCGGCGATGATCGCCGCCCTTCTCGCCGCCGTCCTTCTCCCCGCGAACGATCTTCTCGAAATGGAGCAGCGCGTCCCGCGCGGCTTCCTGCTCCGCTTCCTTCTTGTTGCTCCCGTGCCCGCGTCCCAAAACCTTGGAGCTCACGACCACCTCGACCGTGAACACCTTCTCGTGGTCGGGGCCGATCTCGCTCGAGATCCGGTACTGCGGGTGGGTCTTGAACTCGCCCTGCACGTATTCTTGCAGCATGCTCTTGTAGTTCGCGAGATTCGCGTCGCTCAGGATCTCGTGGACCTGGCGGAGCATGAGACGCTCGGTCAGCTGGCGGGCCGGCTCCAGTCCGCCGTCCAGGTACACGGCGCCGATCACACCTTCCAGCGTGTCGGCCAGGATGGAGGCGCGGTCGCGACCGCCCGATCCCGTCTCGGCCTCGCTGAGCAGGATGTAATCCCCGAGGCCCATCTCCTTCGCGGTGCGCGAGAGGATGACGCGGCTGACGAGGAGGGACTTCATCTTCGTCAGCTCTCCCTCGCGCAGCGAGGTGAACTTGCGGTAGAGGAACTCGTTCACCACGAGCCCGACCACCGAATCCCCGAGGAACTCCATCCGCTCGTTGGATTCCCCTCCGCCCTTGTCCCGGTCGGGAAGCGAGTGGAGGTAGGAGCGGTGGGTCAGCGCCTGGCGCGCCAGGTCGGGGTCGCGGAAGCGGTAGTGCACCATGGTTTCGAACCCGCGAAGGTCGAAATCACGCTTCCCGACGGTCTTCACGGTTTGCTTCGTCGGGGTCTTGTCCAGACCGAACAGCATTCTCAATAAGTTCACGTTTGTCAGGATCCCTGAGGACCCTCCTTGGCCATCGGTCTCGACAACGCCAGGGTGACGTTGTGCCCGCCAAAGCCCAGAGAATTCGAAAGGGCTGCGCGTAGGTCGACCTTCCGCGCGGTGTTGGGGACGTAGTCGAGATCGCAGTCGGGGTCGGGATTCTCGTAGTTGATGGTGGGGGGCAGGATCCCACGCTCGAGCGCGAGGACGCAGATGATCGTCTCCAGTCCTCCGGCGGCTCCGAGCAGATGCCCCGTCATCGACTTGGTCGAGCTGACGGCCACCTTGGCCGCGCGCTCGCCGAAAACCGACTTGATGGCTTGGGTTTCGAATTTGTCGTTGAGTGGCGTGGAAGTGCCGTGGGCGTTCACGTATCCGAATTCCGTCAGGTTGAAACCGGAATCGCAGACCGCCGCCCT
>WNFL01163459.1_pt2 | contig 11647 bp, 12 predicted proteins | sample 5400361 | NCBI WGS metagenome assembly WNFL01 (sample SAMN13153351, study PRJNA577476) | soil metagenome | isolation source: 40 cm soil on Douglas fir-dominated hillslope | place: USA:California | collected 2013-09-17
CAATAGCAATGCATCGCCTTGAACAGCCTGCCAAGCCAGCCCTGGCACGGCACTTCGAACCCGACGAACCCGAGGCACCACACCGCCGGCGCCCTGCTTCTTGTTTGCTTATTTGTGCTGTTTATTTGTTTGCGCCTGCCAGTGCTGCCCTGCCTGTCCCTGTCCTGCTGCCTGTCACAATAAAAGGGGACGCACCTCGCACGAGAACCGAACAGACGCCGGACACCCTTCGTTCTCGTTCTCCACTTCTTCCTTCGCTCAACGATGGCTCAGGTCAGTACAAACACAAGACCACCCAGATACTGTTCTGCTGACATGTTGGGTCTAGTACGCTTATAATCAACAGCCCCAGGCGGTCCCTCAGATGTCCACCACCGCTGGCGGCAATCGCAACGCCAAAAACCTACCCCAAGACGCCAACGGCCTGCGCGACTGGAGCAATGGTCTCTGCAGCTGCTTCAGTGACTTTGGTACTTGCTGCGTTGCCTCCTGGTGCCCCTGCATCATCTACGGTCAGAACAAGGTCAGCACTATCCCCCGCAATCCTCCCCCTATTCTCTCGATCTAACAAAACCTCCAACAAAACAGACTCGTATGAACCACTTGAGAGACAAAGGTTATCCTCATCCTGAAGGCGGCGAGAGCTGTGGGAGCGACTGCATGGTCCATGGTCTCATCACCTGCTTCACTGGCCTTGGCTGGATCCTTCAAATTCCCTTGCGCAACGATGTCCGCGAACGCTACCGTGTCAGGGGTTCGGGCGGCGGCGACTGGTTAGTACTCTCCCTCACTCCCGTGCCCGTAAACACCACATGGACGCTGTACTGACTCATATCCATTCCAGCTGCGCCATCTTCTGCTGCAGCCCGTGCGCACTCACACAGGAATCGCGCGAGATTGAGCTCGAGGAGGAGTCTATGCTTCCCGCCGGCCAGACGAAGCATTAATTGCCCTTGTCGCTCTATATGGACTTACGTTTCACAAGTTCCAAAAATATGTTCCATCATATGTTGCGGTTTAGCGTTGTATATCCTCTATTTGGATCGTCTAACGAAAAGGGACATTCCGCCTCTATTCTCAACCAGCACCCATGAATTTGTAAATTGCTGCACTTCTTCACTCAACCCACAACACAGCACACTTCTACTATGCCCTCCTTTGCAGAGCTCCGTGCTAAAGCGGAAGCTGCTGCAAATTCTGCCAAGTCCACTGCGAATTCGAAATTGGCTGCATATCGCAGGGATGAACAGCCAGCCAAGCCACCAGTCGTGTACAAGCCACCACCTCCACGTCCTATTGTGAAACCCGCTATACCACACGCCACACGCCTATTAACGCCTGACCATGAGGTTGACACCGAACCAGGCGCTGACGCCGATGCCGACGACACTATCACTCTTGTGGCAGATTTGAGCTTGAGCCCTGAAATCCAGACACTTATCAACAACAAAGCACTCTTTTTCGAATTCTTAGATGAGGTCTGTACCTACCTGCTTGCTGGTTGCACTTGACATCATGTTCTATGCTATATGCCAGTACTTTGCCAACCTTGGGTACAAGCCACATGAAGATGTACGTCTGAATACTCCTACTAAGATTGAACCGCAAGAGGAGGAGGAAGAGGAAGAGGCCGCACCTGAATTGCGTCTGCCTGATTCAATTTCACAAAATATTGCACAGACAGAGGAGCCAATACGCCAGGATGGTGCGACCCCGCCTCCCTTACCTCCATCGGGCCCACGCCAGCGACGTCGTCCTCCGGTACCCCGATCAACCCTCCCTCCAACACCAGCGGCCCACCATCGCAAGGGCTCGGAGTATAAAGCACCGGATCCTCCTCTACAGGTACCAGCAACTGGAAGAGTCTCACAACCGAGTAACCCTCCGGTCCCTATCATCGCTCCTAACCCTGTTCCACCCACTCCAAATACTGTGCTACCACAAGACGTGCACTCTCCCCGCAAAGAACGACCCTTGCTGGCCGCTCCATCTACAGACCCCTTACCGACCCCCTCAACTGACACAGAGGCAAAGGCGAAGGGAGCGAAAGGGAGCCGATTCTCTAAATTAAAGAAAATGGCGACTACCCTTTCCGGATCTACCCCATCCACCCCAACTGCAAGTGCACCTCTTCCACCCCCGGATTCTCTTCCTCCTCCAGTACCGACCAAGCCACGATTGCCGGACACAAGTCCATCGAGTTCCACCCCCCCCGCCGTACCCCCGCCAACTTTCTCATCGGATGCATCGGGTGGAGAGTTTGAATATATGCCGAAAGCCGGTCGAAAGGCCGTGGAGAACGAGTGCTCCGCGGCACGCTTCGTGCAATATTTTCACCACAACGTTACATGGGGTAAGGGGAGGAGGGGAGGGAGTTCTCCTCCTTTTCTGACGTATGTTCGTATGTTGTCGTTTCTAAAATGTGGGCGTATTTGTAGATCAGTGGTACACGGCAGAAGACGCAAATGCTCGTCCTCCGTCCCTTGTCGGCGCTATCGAAGCGCGTTGGAGAGGGACTGTTGTGGGTTCACAAGAGACGAAACGGAGACTCTTCTCGGAGAAGACGAGCGCTGTGGAATGGGTCAGGGTTGCATATGTTGTCAGTCGATCCTCCAGGAGAACCGTTCCGATGCGTGTTGCTCAATCCGATGCAGCTGTTTCAGGACCATTCTATGGCATGGTATCGAGTAATGTGGAAGGTATTTATGCTTTTATACCGGGGTGCAAGATTGTGATCATAACAACCAGTAGGAGGATAACCCCGTTGGTTCACTGCAAAGGGAGGCACGGTGGAGGCCGCAACCCGTACCGTGGAAAGGTCAGCCCAGGCTATTTGCCCCCAAAGCTGCTTCTCATCGCTTATTAGGTGAACGTCTATACGCCGCACACGCGCACTATGGCCAAGCAATTGCAGAGTTTTGTGAACAGGCGGTGCATACGAGACAATTTGTGGACCGGGGTGAACCTTGGGACCTGGCAAACGGTATATAACATTTAGTGGTGGCCAACTGGTGCGCTGACTGTCCTTTTACCATCAGGTGCGATCCAAGCACTAGCAGAGCACAATCCAAACGCGCCATCTACGGTACCGTCCATTGGGTGCGTACTACTGGCGTACTATCTTGTCCGATTCTGACCCCCTTACGCGGATCGCTAGGCATTGTCACGGACATCTGATATACGAAGGATTTGTCGGCGAAGGACAGGGGTGGGGGTCAACTCGAGGTGGTGATAGTGCTGTGCGGGCAGGTGACATCCTCGAGTGGTGTAATGCTGAGTTGCAAGCCACTGATACATTAGGCAACACGCTCACCTTGCATATCGGTACCTCCGGCTTGTGAGTTGCCCGATGATATCCTTCGTCGCCCTGGAGGCTAATACACCCCCTCATTTTACAGCACCTCAGTGATTGTCTCTGCTTTTGAATTCCCAGACCGTCTGGAGGAGGACCAGCACACCCTCCCCCCATATCGACTTCCACCTGTCGACATTATAGAGCAGTCGGCGAGAAACGGGATGGCCCCTTCAAAGAGGACTGTATCGTTCGATACTATGACCAAGGGTCGGATATGGATATTCCGCCCCATTCCTTGGGGCTATCTGGGCTTTCAGGCAGAGCCACACGCAGAATGGCCTCCACCGGAACCAACGAAACCTGTTTAAGACTCCCCCCTTAGCCACCGATTAGAACTTGCTCACCCCGATCACCATGCCTAATGTATCGAGACCGCGCTTTGAATACCAAGATTGTACAAGCCACGTGGGAGATGTGGATCGTGGCTTCGTGCCAGTTGTGGCCTGTAAAGCGGAGTTCCCCGTCGAATTGGTAGCCTTTGCGTCTTCCAATTTGCAACGTTTCACTTATAAAGTCCCTAACGAGCTAGAACCTGTATTACGCGAACTCATTCACAATCCAGAACTCACCTCTCAGCTTATTCTTCGCGCGGAAATCCAGAGCGATGAATCCCCAGACACACTTTCATTTACGCACGACGACGACCCGCTAGGAGACAAGAAAGACGACGGGAGGATATTCGGGTACACTCTTGTTCGCAAGATTCGTCGAAAGCTGCTGCCTCGCCGTCCCGATCGCGACCTTCCTCTTCTACAAGACTGCCTTCTCTACCGAGAGGAAGAGAGCTTGGACATCTCTCTACTCGTCTTGATACCCCTTCTATCACCGGGTCAAACTATCCCTCATTATCACCCAGATGTCAGTTCTTTGGCCATACGCTTTCGAGACGAAGGATCTCCAGAATCTGGCAGTGTCTTAACCGTCGAGGTGACGCCTGAAGAAGAAGTTCCACACGGCGGCTCAAGGCTCTATAATACCTGCGTTGTTCTTCTCCAGACGATTTGGAAGCACTGCTGGGGTGGTTGGAAGGGATACCAGAAACGAGTCGTTCACGATACAGTGGTGGATAGGGCTACGTATCAAGACCTGTATTGGGTAATGCGGGAGAGATACAAAGGTCTGGTCTTGCAGTGGGCAGAAAGCACAGACCCTATCAAGAATGTCTTTGAAGTAAGGGGATGTTACGAAGATGGGTGAATTTGGTGGTTGACACTAACAACAGGATATAGCAATCGCGACTTTTCTTATCCTCTTGTGGAAGGATACCTACAACAGCAAGGACGAGGAGGGTGTGCGCTTTCAACCTCCCGGTGGCTTTGTTGATATGGGGTCAGTTCCGTAATACCACGAAGACAAGTGAAAATAACATGCCATTAGATGCGGGGCTGGTCTTCTCGTTCATATCCTGCTTAGCGAGGGTTACACCGGTGCAGGAATTGACGTTCGCCAACGAATTTCCTGGTCCCACTATCCTGAATCGACTCGGTCCAATCTCTTCGTTCATGCTTTCAATCCCACCACCGACGATTTCCCTCCAGCCCTTTTCAAAGAAGGCGCCTTTCTGATTGGCAATCACGCCGACGAGCTCACGCCTTGGCTACCAGTGCTTGCTTCTCTTATACCGGGTGCTACCTATTTATCGATTCCATGCTGCCAGTGGTCCCTTGATCAAAAGTTCCGTCGCAATGACCCCAGCTTATTTCCGCAATTGAAGACTGCTCCGAGAGAGGAACTGGAAGGGCGGCTAGGAGAGACAAGGAAGAGCGCATACGGTTCTTATCTGTGCTGGCTCTTGAGGTTGGGCTCTGAATGTGGTTTTGTGGGTGAAGTGGAAGCTCTACGATTGCCTTCCACGCGTAACTACGCAGTCATCGGTGGGTAATTTGTTGTTTGCCTAGTATAATTTTTTTTGTGCTGATGTTTAGATCTAAGGGCGTAAGAGAGATCCCGTGTTCGATATGACAGGAAAGGAGGTGGCGGTTTCACTTCTCGACGAGGTTCGACAACGGGGATTGTTCAAGACAAGGGCTCCAGGTGCAGGAGAGCATTGAACAAGAGCAGCTGGCTGGCTTCGTGATATATCGAGTGATCCAACGCGAAGCGTCTTGCACTTTGATTACAACCAAATCGAAACATGATTATTTAACCGAACGAGTCATAAAGAACAGTGTCTTGAGTTGTGTGATTGCCCCTTTTGTCTTTTGTAGATGGCTGGAAGTAGGACTCGTTTGCTTTGATCTCCATCTTTCCTCCCTTTTGCAACCATTTGCTCGCCGCCATGCCACCGCGGGCACGCTCTCATTCTTATAATGGGCCAGTTACAGCAAAGGACATCAATGCTCATCCAAATTTTGAACCTCCTCATCATCCAGTGCAAGGCACTATCAGCGAACACGCAAGGGCGGCACACAATCTCCGCGTGCTCAAGCGTCATTACAGGCCTATCAAAGGCATCCTCGACCAGATTCCTCATTGCATCTTGCGCCTAGCGAGCGGAGGTGACTCGAACAATTGGGAACTGCTTCGAGGGCCAGAGGGTCCTCTGTTTCTGTGTGAATGGTATGAATAATCGTCATTCTCAGTGATCAATTACCATCGTGCTACACTGGAGGAGGCTCAGAATGTTGATTTTGTTTCCAGCGAATCCGACTCTGACAGGCCCGTTCTCGCCATCGTCGTCCTGAACACCAAGTGCCTCGCCTCTTGGGTCCATGTCCTACGCCGAGAAGATCACATTGAATATATGTGGCCAAATTTATATATTTCCCCCCAAGGACGAAAAGATGGTACAAGGCTTCCGCGCTATCCTCGACTGTCGGAGCCTGACGCTCTAGCATAGTACTATGGCCTAGCTTTCATATGCCAGCATCTCAATCTCAGTACGCCCGATTCTTGGTGCGGGTGATCGCTCGGTAAGACCCCACATCTCGGCTTGGCATCTTGATACTGACCCTGAGCCCCCTCCGCGACAGTGCCCACTTGGTCCTGCGTTACAATGTTCCTTGGCCAGACCGATGGCGCCCGCAGTTACTGGAAGACTCACCCAAGCCACCGACGATCATGCAGGAGAAGGATATTATGGCCATGTCCTTGAATGAAAAGAAGTGGACAGAGGTAGAAAGAGTTACTGAAGAAGTCGTCCGAGTAGTCCAAGCCGGTGGCTCGTGGTGGCTCGGCCAATGCGAACCGCCCGCAAAAGGCTGGCCTGCGAGCTTCCAGGTACCACAAGAACCGACACCTGGCATCTGGGACGACAACCCGTTTCTCAAAGGCCAAAATACCTGCGCCGATATTACTGCTGAGGATACTACCACAACCTCAACCGCGACCACTGCATCGACTCCTGCCCGTCCTGCGGATGAACCAAAATCGGCAAAGAAGGGAAAGGCAACCCAACCGTCAAGGGTTTTGACGAATGATGTTGTTACTACTTTGATGAAATATCCACTCAAAGCGTCTGGTCCCCAACCTGGCGCAAGCGAGCCGAGCCAACCGGACGCCGAGGCAAACCGAGGGCGGCCAGATCGCAGTTCAACGCCCAGCAACGAACAGACCAATGGACGCACAAAGTCTTCCCGCAATAAAGCCAAGGGTGTGAAACCCCGCGAGGCGACCTCCAATGTCCCTACAGATAATGAACGAGAAGCGTCCTTACCACCTCCTGACCGTCGGTCCACCCCGGCTCCGATGCGAGTTGGGACGCCCGCTTTCGGCCTGGTCGACGATCGACTTTCCGACGACGACACAGATGCACAAACAGTGGTTCCTCAACGCAGACCTCCCGCAGTGTCACAAGTGACAAAGACTTCAGAGCCGTCGAGCAACCTCACGAATGGAATTCCCGGCCGCGCATCAGAACCACCTTCAGCACCTCCTATTGACCCCAAGTCTGTCTTCACGCCATACCATAAAAAGGGCTATATACCCCATAATTCACCTAACACAGACGGCTTCTCTGCAACAGACGTAGAAGTTACGAAAGAAGTTATCATTAAGGCTATGGAGCAGCGAGGCCCCAACGTCGCGGCGTTGGACAAGAATGATTGGGTGCGAGAGCTGCTCCAACTTATCCATGTAAGTCGTCCCTATACTATGCAAGGCGTTGCTGATGCTGATGGTTCGACTGTTCGCAAGACTCGCAAAGATTTCGTCGATACACTCTATGATGAATATCAATCTCGAAGGACTGCATCTCAATCCTCTTAACTATTGCGATTTGACGCTACGCACTGCCACTGTCGTCTTGTTTGCTGCACGCTCGCGCGTCTCTTGCACCTTACCTATTCCTATTCACGCCTTATCTAGTCTCTGCAACCTTACGGCATTTCCACCTCTCATCAATGTCTCACACTTACAGTCCCCCCTCCTTCCCTCCCCCTTCGTACCATTTATCTGATGGGTTCTTTCTCCTCTCGCATCTTTCTTCGGACTGGCCCATATCTGTCACTTTCGTCACTCGACGGCTTGTATTCGCTAGATGTATCTCACAGGCTCGTCCACAGTTACCGGTGCACATACATACTATGTTGTCATCTTTCACACGGGGACCCCACACCTTGATTTCCCGCGTTATGGCCTGCCTGTAGGACTCCGGAATCGCAAATCACGACTGCGACCAGCCACGAGAAATCATGCCCCTATCCAATGAACGTACTTCACTGCTCCAGAAGACCAAAGCGTGAAAGGGTCAAATGACCAGCTTACAGCTTCTAAACCTAAACCGGTGGGACCCTTGGAAATCACTGCAGACGTGAAATGTTATTTCGTGAGCAAGTTCAGCGAAATAGTTCAAGGGCATTTGCACGGCAAGGCTACAGGAAGCGACGGGAGACTACACCTGTCCAGTTGGAGCAGTGCTAATGCGTTTCCTGATCGAGCTCAGTACCGCCCAGTCGCCACACTTGGCCTGGCAGAAAGCGACTTTGTAGTGAATCATAGCTGGCTTGGGTAGCGACCTTTCTTTCGGTAAGCATGTGTATTTCTGTATCTATGGTCTGCCTTAACTAGCATGCCTATTGCGCGTTGAGTAGTAAGTCAGCCCGAGTTATTTTTGTTATTTTTCAACTTACCTATCTCCTTGACTAAACTAAACCACCCACCGATGCAAGTTCGTTAATCTCTATCACTGGCTTGAGCGTACTCTTATCACCAATCACGATGTTCTGTCTTCCATATCATCGATTTTAGCAAGCGGATCGAGCACGTTGGCTAGGGGCTGCTTGAGTGTTGCACCGTCGCAGTCTTTCGGTTTGGTACTAATCCCAATGTTTTCCATGCAGGTACTTATCGTTCACCTGCCTTTTAATTCCCCTTTATGGACGTCTCTCTAATGTGGCCCACCAGCTTCGCTACGGCTGGCACCTCTTTGAGATTCCCCACAATCGAATCGCGCGCGCTTCCTTGGAGGTATACGTGGCGGTGGTTTATTCACCACAACTGGATGCGTACACCCGACACATAGCCCGAGCTCGTCACTGAATTTGCTCAAGATCAATCCGTCTGGTATGCATAGTATGAGAGAGAAGGTTCTGACCCAAGGCTTGGCTGCTGGCGTCAATAGTGTACGTCCTGTGGTCCGTTTCCCTGATATTGGCCTCAAATGGGCACTCGGCTAGGTGGACTTCTGGGTGCGGTGAATAAATGATAGAATTTTTTTTTTTGAGAATGTGCTCCGCCGACGGTGGGCCCTCACCCTGCAAATATCCATTTTCGCATTATCATATGGATGATATCATTGTTACTCGACTGACAGACCAATGTAGGTAGAGATTCGCGGCCTTCTTGCTTTGACTGATCCCGTCGAAGGGCACGCGAAGGAGGTTTTGATCGAATCGACTGGCCTAGCTGAGTACAGTTACACTACTTAGACTCGTGAGCCCCAAGGTGACCTATTTACAGGAGGAATATCTTGGACTGGTGAATCTGCAGGTTGGAAGTAAGCTGCGCCTCCTATCCTCTGTGTATAACATGAACGAATCCGAATATATGTCACCCCACCACTAGTACTATGACCCTGGGTAACCCTTATGCAATGAACAGCTTCTTGCGTACACGGGATCTTCATATCCACCGTCGTCTTGCTTTGCCTTTTCATCATTGTCGAGTTGGCCGTTGCTCCTGTGGTGACACCAGACCTCCTTCGAAGACGCACATCAATCCTTGTTAGCATCAACGACTATTTTGTTGCGCTCTGTAATTTTTCGGTCACATATGCTTTGTTGAGTTGTATCTACATGTCACTTACTGGCCGGGTAGCTCAGCGGTTAGAGCGCCCCTCATGAATTGGGGAGGTCCCGGGTTCGGATTCTGGCTTAGTTGTTTGGTGCACTTCTCCATGCTTCCCCAATGTAGTTTGGAACCGTAAAATTCACGTCGGGCTAATTTCGAGCCTGTCGTTCACCCACGTTACTGTTACGATCTGCATATATGCTGCCTATGGACTAAATGATCAGCTCTGATCATGATGCCCTTTTGGCCTGACGGTTATGGTGTCCAAGCATAACCTTAACAGTTACGGGTCTCCATATTGCGTCCAATGTTGTCTCGATGTCGCTTGGTTCCTTATTTGCACGGCATGTACGATAAATACATACGCAATGAAAATAATGGATCAAAAACCGTCTGAGGTGGGTGGTGCATCGCATTGGACGATACAAGGCGCTGAAACTCGTCCTTGGTTGAGCACAGTACAGCACGATTGGACTGAGCCTGAGCAAGGCCTGCAGCCTCGCAGGATGAAGCACGATCCGCTCGGTACTTACATATTGATGCTCAGATCGTATGTGATCACTTATTTTACGATGCTATAATTTGTTGGCATTTAATAATATCGCACATCTGGATGAATTGACTGGTTCACTGGGGTTTCTACACCTAAATGACTGATTGGCAGAGACCCTGGACATTGGATTTGATATTCAGGAGGCTGAACGGGCTTGAGCGGTAGGATGAGGTGGAGTTCAAATTCAAGTAAGAAATTATCTTAATTCGCGCGTACTGAGTGCGGCGAGGGCTCATAATTTGGAAAAGAGGGAATGATAGAAAGTCTGACCCTTAATATTTGTAGCTAGAGACTATGCTTATAGAAAATATTGACAGATCATCGATATCAGAAATCTGAATATTCAAGGTCCATAGCAGAGCAGAACATGTATGTACTACAATCAAAATGCGCATGAGAGAGGTTGTACTACCCAACTTCCCACCATTGGACCAGCCCGATTGGGCAGGTGCAGAAAACAACCTGATTCCTGAAGTTGACTTTCGCATCTGCTCACAGTGGGGACATTAGTGCCCTCGTCACATAGAGTACACCGCGTGGCTGTTACCACGCGATGGATACAGCGCGATGGATACAGCACAATTCACTGGAGTTGGACTTTTCCAGGGTGGTGTCAAGCAGGTCTGGGGGGTACCTAAATGGACATAGCCACACCGATGGAGATCTGCGAAATACTTGAAGAAGGCGAGGTGTGAGGAGACGATCCGCCCAGAGCTACACGGGTGGGGAAGGTCACGAGATCAAGGAGCAATGTAGCTTGCCAATATTGTTATGGCTTCTATACTTTCCTCTTGAGCGTCCTAGGCTTTCGTCTATATGTATATAAGCCTCCAAATTTTGTGAAAGAGGAAGCAGCTCCTTGCGGTGTCCTTCGAACAGGTGTCTAATTTCCGTCAGCCTAGAAGGGCCAGAGGATCAACATCCTGATACGGATGTATTCTCGTTTCATTGGGCAACCAATTTAGGCTGCGCTGCATTATTCACATTCCATTCACGAAATTAAAGTTACAGGGGTTTCCGAAAACCTTGAGACAGGCCAAAAAAAATTCGACCGCAAAACCACTTTTCTCCTTCGACCCCTTCACGCTCGTTTCTCGCCCTCTAACGCACTGTATCTTATACTTACAATTTTAAAATGTCTGAGAAAAATGATACGCCGCCAATACAGACTACAGAGGGTGAGTCACTATTCCTCAAGCCGCGAACCTCGTGCTGAAAACTCAGCGCTGTCCCCAAAGCATCATCAGGCATTCGTATCAAGCTCAAACGACCTCCTAAGCAAACCAACAACCTCCGCTGAGGATCCGGGTCCCGTCCAAGTCGCTGATAGCAATAATGAACCGTGTGCACGCTCTAGCAGCCGTTCTTTCCAGGTCGATGACTCTCCCGATGATGATCTAGAGGAAAGGACCACCAAGCGACCCCGTGGACGTCCTCCGAAGGGCTGGATACCTCACATCACGCCCCACCTATCACAGCATTAACATAGTTCTCTTAGAAACATCGTTCAA
>WNFL01163682.1_pt1 | contig 11645 bp, 15 predicted proteins | sample 5400361 | NCBI WGS metagenome assembly WNFL01 (sample SAMN13153351, study PRJNA577476) | soil metagenome | isolation source: 40 cm soil on Douglas fir-dominated hillslope | place: USA:California | collected 2013-09-17
TCCGTCGTCGTCGTCGTCGTTGTCGTCGCTGTCGTTATTGGCGCCGCGGTAAAAATTGTCGGGCTCACAGGTGTTCGGGAGGAGGGAACAACCAGCAAGGGACAAGGGGATCAATTCGATCGATATCAAGGGATAGTAGTCACCAGCTATCCCCTCGCCCTCGCCGGCTTGTTTGCTCAGTGTGCCAAGACGCTCGGTGGGAAATGCCAAGAAAACCGCATGACAACCAATAAATAACCCACAGCATCTGATCCATCTAATCCATCAACACGAAACGATACAAACGTCACCCGCCTGTCCCGTTGGCAAGTCCATGTCACGTGTTCCATAGATGTATGGCCCCTATCAGTCGGATGTTCCCAAACTAGCATGTTGGTATTGGAGCTTCCGGTAAGCTTCCGGTAAGCTTCCGTTCGTTTTCCATGCCCGCATGTCACCTTGCCCCTTGCCATGGCTATGTTCTGCGTTTGCCAGGTGGCTATATCCTAATTGGTACGTTCAGTTTTTCATTTTCGAACGTATCTGGACTCTCGCCTGGGCCTGGCAACCGAACTTCGGTCAAATCCAGGTTTGTGTATTATTGATTTCCGCTTGCCGATTTCATATGTGGCTCGCGTATCGTTTATTAAATGTAATAGCAAGAGGTTTTCATTTTCGTCATAGCACAATTTTGTGCCCTCTTTAGAATACATCATGAGAAAGAACGAATATCTATCTGAGTCTGGCTCACAACTCGCCTGATCTCAATATTCTCCGAATATATGGGGCCCAATACTATCGTTTGCTCCAGTTGACGGAGCCTCAAAATCCAAGCCCCCCAGGTCCAGCCATCCTCACCGCCTTCTCAAAGTTCCAGATCTGCTTCTTCACTGGTATACCATCACCATTCAATCTCTCCTCGACCGGGCTCTGCACAACATCCCCTCCAAGAGTAGCCGCCACCAACCGTGGTCGCATTCCCAGAGTCGAACATACCACCTTGTATTTCGCCCGGATTTGAGTCATAAGCTTGACGATATCCACCTCCTCCTCTGTTGTTGTCCATGGCTGCTGTTCGGAGGTTTGCTGACGCCCAGAAGACGGATTGACCATCGGGAAGCGCGCAATGAGGTTAAGCAGTTGGGAAAGATGCGCTTCTGCTCTCGATCTACTATTTTGTCAATTCGGTCATCCACTGGAACGAGTAATGAACCATAACCACCCACCCTTCGGCCCATAAGCCTACTTTTAGGAGCGCAGCGAAGGTCCTCGCAGAGCCCAGGTAAAACCCAACTTCTTCCCACATCTCATACCCTTTCTCTTTTCCCAGCGTCCGACCTTCAATTAACCCGTGTATCCGCCCATGTGCATACCCGTCTTGATATCCAACATCGTAAAACCTGGCCAATGCTCAGGCCCTAATTTATTCAGATACGCAACGCAGAGAGCAGACTTGCTGTTGTTCCAAATCTGCGACATTGCTCAAATCAAACGAATCTGTGTCCATCTCAGTTTAAGTCAGGTGGCAAGGTGCATCGACAGAAAAAGTTCGTCCGATAGAGAAGTAATGACTAAAGTAACTAGTGTGTGTAATAGACAGCCGTAGTGACGTGACATGTGAAACGAATGTGGCACCCTCGGAAGGACCTCGGGAAGGAGGATTAGGTTGGATAGGAACTCATGTGCTCGGTGGGTAGGGAAGAGAAGTCAAAAAATGATTCTCAAAGTCAATGTAATGTTCCATGACGAAAAGAAAGACGTCAAAGGGGAGAAGTAGCCCATGCACTCGTCCACTCATGCAAGGAAGGCCGAGAGGCCGACAGCGACGAGACCGACAGCGGAAGCTGCCACATGCACAGCCGATGTGTCACCGCTGCGGGTGCTACTAGTGGTGGAGTTCGAGTCGGAGCCAGAGCCAGTGGTAGTAGCCTGGGCGGCCAAGGTAGAGGATGAAGTCGGGTACGGGCCTGGAACACAAGAAGGGTTCAATTTGTCAATTTGTGAGGGTACGGGACCAGAGTTCAGTGTGTGACTTACTGCCCTTGGCCTTGACTTCGAAGGGCTCACTGTCGGCGAGAAACTACCACGAGGTCAAAACGGGAACGCAGAGTGAAGCGGGGGTACAAACATGAGTGCTATTGAAAATGTCGGCGAGATGGACGACATAGCCTGTACCGGGGTTGAGGTTGGGAATGAGGTTAATGGTGCACTGGTCATTATCCTCTGTCGAGGGATAGTGTTAGTAGCCGAAACATGAGGTCAGAAAGGGGTACTGTACATACGGATGGCAACAAGCGGGGTAGGAGCTGTGAGGAGCGTAGTGTTTGGGTTTGTGACCCTAAATTCGACCAGTTCAACAAAAGCAAGAACCTTGATACTTGCACTTACATGACAGTGTACTTCGTGGTGGACCGGTCGCCACACTCCCATGCGAGGAGGGCCTGTATTTGAAAATAAGGCGTGACTGTGAGCGACGAGTGAAACAGCTGAACCGCTAACGCACCTGGTCACCCGTCTGCCACCACCAGGTGCTTGACGGCTGGTAGATCTTCAGGGCGCTGGCCTGGAGAACGATGGCGAGGGTCGAAACGGCAAAGAGCTTGGAGAACATGATCAGCAGCGAGGCACGAAAAAGGACAGTCGAGAGTCGGTTTTTGGGTTTTTGAACAGAAGACGTCTGGGGACAGCCAGGGAACAAGAGACGAAAAAGCACGTGAACAAACCCAACACCACATGGTGACACAAGCGGCAGGAGCGCCAGATGTATACATTGTTTACATTCCTACAACCCTAATACAACTGAGAATAACAAGCCGAGGAGAAGCCGTGCACGTACAAATAGAACGCAAGCAACGAGGAATATTAAAGTGAACTTATCCCGTTCGAGCAGCTTGCATCATCGTTGGCCCAGAGGCACTGCAGAGAGGAGTAGACACTATGGGGATAACCTCTGTTGTACCGGCCAGCAGCAGCACGCTTAACCAAGGTTTGGCGGACAGTCAGTCAGCTTCAATCGTAAAAGGAAATACCAAATGCGGCACACTCTCATGAATTTCCTTTGTCACGTGCTCATTCAGGTGCAGAAACTACCACTGCCCCTTTCACGCTGGCTTCGCCGATAAGGTGCGGGACGCCAGATGATTGACGCGGGATGCCATAGGGATGTGAAAGTGACACACTGGGTAAGAACGTTCTGAGCGAATTCGTGGAGATTCCGAGGTACGGTCGCAGGACTCATTCGGAGGTTCAATTGTAGACCATGGAGACCTGACACCATCTTTGGCTTCCTTCAGTTCCTGTATCCCCTTTCGTATTGAGTCGCCCCTGGGTACCTTATCTGGCCCGTAATCGCGCGCGGACAAGCACCCCACATTGCAACATCACCCCGATTTCCTTTTTTTCTATTGCCGTGTCCCAGAAAAAGGTAAGGATACAGTAAGTTCGAATTCCCGGGGGCCGGGATTAGTGTCTGTGAGACGCGTGGACGCGGTCCAAAGGCGTTTCCACGAACAGATGAACTGGAGAGTGGCGTGTAGTGCAGCGCTGCCGACTACACGGAACGCTTTGACTTTGTGGCGTGAACGTTCGCTTGCGCGGGTCACGATGAGGAGATGAATGTGGGCAATCTCGGCACAAGAGAAACACAATTGGCATTCGAAAGCATCGGAGGGTATCTGAAGTAGCATTTCAAGGACGACAGATGAACTATGACTTTGACCAACGGCTGTCGAGGCGAAAGCCAAGGCGCAAATTTCTGTAAAGACGGTACATGATAATAAATATCATTAATTCAGGAGCTTTCGACACGTATACCCGCAAATAAGATCAGATTAGTTCTCTAAGGTCCGTTCAAGCGAATGTTGATAGATTTAAATTAAGTTACTGGGCGAATCCGGTCTATGTTCAGGTAATTATGTCAATGTGGACGAGGTCGAGCACGGGCCGAAAAAAACTGACCTTGATCGCCTGAATGCCAGGGACGAAGAAGTACTCCCCTCCTCGACTGACTACGTGTTGCACCAAGAAGTTGATGTCCTTCTCAGGGTTGCCTGGGATGAGCCCAGAAACGGCGCGGAAGGTATCACTCGATTGACCGATGATGGGGCTTGTTAAAACGTGTCAGTAAACGAGAGCCGCGAGGATCCGCCAGGCCAGACGACTTACTCTTCTCCGGGGGTCGTATCATTCTTTCCGAAAATGAACCTTTTGTTGTTTGCCCAGTTCCTCTGCATCACGGGTGAGTGACTAGTTTCCAATCTGAGGAGGCGTGCAGATTACCTGCATGAAGCTTTTTGGGACGTTAGAAGAATTGTCCTAAGCGAGAGATAGAGACGCTAACATACCGGAAACCACGATCAAGGCCCGATTGATAGGAAACTGAGGGAAGCATTAGTGATAGGAAAATGCAACAGACTTGGCAAGGAATAGTATGCCGTATAATGTGTTCCCACACTCACCGAAAGCAAGGCCGCGCTCTTGGGTCGTTGTGTTGCTAGCAGCTTCCTCCGCAGAAACTTCAGGGCCGTAGGGAATTCCCGCTCTGAGGATAACGCAGATGAGTAAGGACAACCATAGGGAGTTCCGGCAAGGGTCGGCTCACCGGATGATGTGGTTCGGCGTATTCTGAGGGTTAAAGTCCGCCCGAGGAGCCGTTTTGCGGATGTGCGCCGAGAAGGGGCATCTTGACTGATCACTGCGAATATTTCTGTAATAGGGTGGTATAATTTAATGGTTTAATGACCCGGAAAGCCGAACAACAACGCGGACTTACGAATCGGGATGGGTAAAGTTGAAGTCATTGTTGCGTGTGGGGTCAACGGCAAGTGCAGGGTCATCCTCGGTTGGAGCGAGATCGACGGGAGCACCGCTCTTCCATCTTCCAATGATACGGGCGCCAAGTAGGTCGGGGTTGATTCCATTCTCTGCGGCTTGGTCGGCAACGAATGCGTTAAACTCTGCAAACGCGAATAAGAACCTTGCATTCTGCAAAACAAGTAACTATCACTTACCTGGGACAAGCTGCTGCAGTTGGCGGAAGGCCATAAAGCTACCATCTTTTGCCCAAGTCGGTCGGGTAGGAAAGTCACCTTCTTCGCCAAGGAGGAAGAGGCCAGGGTCAAGGAGTGCTTGACCTGGTAGTGGGTTTGTGGTGAAGCCCTTTACGGCTGGCTGGGCAATGCCGTCCATGTAGCCGAAGTGTTCGTGGCCGGCTTCTGGGCCTGGACGAGCTTCACCTCGCAACTCGTGAACGAAGGTGACATCTGATCCAAGAATTTCGGCGACTTTGGTCCTCGTATTATCGACCTCATCCCAATTGTTACTATTACCTTGTCAGTTGAGTAACATTTGCACGATAGGAAACGCTCACCTAGCGATGAGGAAGACACCGTTGATGTTTGTTCCCTTGAACGCCTCGACCCACTGGTCCGTTCCTGGGTCTCCCTGGAGCCGGGTTGGTCTCACCTCAGTTTTTAACCAAGCGCACTCACCAAAGCACTAGCATCAGCGAACTGGCCACGGGAGAACGGGAAGTCTCTTAGATCCTCGGTGACGTTAAGGGCACTCAGGCCAGTCGCAGAGAAAGCCAGGTTAAGGGCAAATGGAGACTCAAACGATGGGCTGAGGAGCTGGGCTGTCGACGTAATGAGTGGGGAAAGTGATGTTTGCATCTTGTCTTTGAATGAAGTCGAATTGTCGATATCTGCACTACCATAAGCGAACGGGTCACTGCAGGTGAAGAAAACGGCGCATACGGAAGAATGCGAAGAGCTCCTTCTCCTTGCGCATCCCGACCCTGATAACAGAATCAATGAAGAGTCATATCTCTAGTTCGTGAACTCACAGGAGATCTCCTTGAATAAGATTCAGGTCCAAGGCTCCATTGCTTGTTTGAGTCGTGTTGGTAAAAACTTCGACACCCTCTACGTTGATGGGAGCCTGTACAACGGTGGGCAGCGGAGCTACAAGATCGCAATGCAAGACGGCAATGAGCCTGCCATGGCGGCTCTGGTGTAGTCTCTGGACGTACGATATTCAACATAAGCTGAACAAAGTAATTAGGAGTGAACTTGAGAGAATCTTTGCAGGGAAAGCCCACTGTTTAGGATATCATTGTCTGCATATGCCGTGGACGCAACGAACAAAAGAGCGAAAGAGGTCGCTGTGAAGGAGAACATTGGCCTGGAACTTGACAAACCGGGAAGGGAAAGGAATGTAGGGGTACTTGAGAAGTACTGAGGAGAGGTCCAGTACAGTCCCAGAGGTTTTATAAAGGTTTCATGGTTTGATCAGCACGCAAGGGCCATGAATAGCTACGCCTCCGCGCGCTCGGCAAGCGAGGTCGTAGTGTTGAAATGTCCGAATCCACACGGCTTCCAGATTCACGTTTGGAAGTTCCCAGAGCGACAGTCGAGGTTACGCGCGGTGGTAAACGTCCGTGGCGCGTAGCACATGGTTGTGATAATATTTGGAATGTGATAATTGTACGCTTGTTTCGAGTTTCGAGTATACAACACTTCACAGCAGCGGCGAATCGTATTCGCTTCTATCCTGCGTAAGGACTCAACCCTGTCCATAGACACCGGGGTTCGATGACGATGACACGGCATGAACGTGGGTTGAGGAGTTGCACGGGTTTGCGGACGGGGAGAACGGGCGGTCAGTGCGGAAGAAGCCAACGAGGATCTGAAACGGAAATGGACCGGTAGGACCCGACCAATAATGAACCACCCATTTCACAGCTCTCGCTATTGCCTCGGGATCCCGCATGTCAACGTGTATCTCGCAATATTGAGCGAACTGGCAGGTCAATGTGTACTACAATATCCACAGAGGGTTACCGTGCAGCCGTGTGGAATTACAGTCTGCAATGCAGTCACTTGAGCCTTGAATATTGGTCACCACTATGGACCGCAGACTTATGGACTACCTCGCAACCCTCACGACGTTCCAGCAGAGATGAGACATCTGATCGCTCATCCCAATGGGAGTATGTACGCTGTTTGAGCGCTAACCCCGTTTGTAGCGGATAGAGGTAAGCTCCTTTTGGGATTCCTTTTGGAATTGAAAGACCCACATATGGTCGGGGGCGGGTGCATGTGGATGGAATGTGGAATGCTGAGCTGAATTTGTTTAAGATTTGCTAGGGATGACCGTGTGTCCTGTTCCTGTTCCTGTTCATCGGAGACGACGGGTTCACACCTCGGCTTCGGTCAGACATTACTTAGACCCGTTCAAGTTTGTTGTTTGCTGCATGTGCGGCGTCATCCAGCGGTGCGCGGGTCCTGCCATCGGGGTCATTCGGCCCTTCATTGCCTCCCATGGCCCATGGGCCTCCCCGCGCCGCGCCTGCGCAGCATAATGCCCGCCTCGTAATATCCGCATCTGCAGGAGTATTCGGTCAGGATTCCTATTATTGGAAAAGAACTTTTTTCACTCTTTCCGCTGCAGTGGGTAGCATGGAAAGGCGGCACTAGTAACGCGAAGGTGGCTCTCCTGCCTTATAACACTATTGCCATCGATACAAGGGTCTCTCTGTCCATAGGGCATAGTTCCCTAACGGTCATGTTATGAGACGCGACCTGTCAGTGGTCACTGGTTAGAGACAGGTCGACAGGGAAGCCGTGGACGGAGGAGCCATCACAGATGCTTCTTATGGTCCCTCCCCGACCGCCTAGTCCTCGCTCGTTTCGTTATCGCCCCAAATGAGCCTCAGTGGGATGACCGCATCGTTCCCCGACTGACCGAAATGGCAGGCAGGTAAAATCATTTGCTCAAGTTCTCAAGTTGGGCTGTTCCCTAACCCGGTTTCGTTTAAAATCGTTTCTCCACCCGGCCTGGCTGCGGTGACAGTGGCACTGCCTCTTCATTTAGGGTTCGAAACGCAGTACTGTACGTCCCCGGTAGGCGCCTCATGGGCCTATGGGGGGGCGGAGAACCATTAGCTGCGTTGGTAGGCATTGACAGCGGACTAGTTTTATAACTATCCGCCGCGGCGGTCGCGTCTTACTTTTCTCTCTTCGCCGCCAATCCAGCCCGCAAGCCTGCCTGCAAGCCCGCAAGCCCGCAAGGACATTATGCAGGACCGTAATCGCTCATTCCTCGATATCAAGTCCCTCTTTCATTCCTCCAGGCGTCCTCGCTCCCCAACTCCCGCCAAAGCCTATCACTACAAGAAAAAAGAGTGGTCGAGCAGCGGCCCAAAACAATCAACGGTGACAGATGAGCGTACGACCTACATTTTACAACGTACCCTTATCGACCCGCACCTATCTAATGAAGCTACTGTTTTTCGTCAACTTTCTGTGCGGGAACCGCCTGCCTCCCCGCCACCTACTAGTACTCAGCAGAGTTCATTGCGGTCACCAAGGAGTTCCAACGATTCATTTGGTGTATTCCATTCCGACGCTCTGAGCAGTGCTGACTCGTTGAGCACAATTTCACCTGCTCAATTTCCTTCATCACCTCGTTCGGCGTCTCCCCAACTGTCACAACGTCGCGGAGGCATTTCCTCGCCCCACCTGACACCTCGGCTCCACACTCCCTCCGGGCTGAGTGTTCCACCATTCATCCCCGTCACTCTCACGCAGCAGCAAACTCAAACCCAAAATATTACGCCCCGAAGATTGATGCCGGACAAAGGAGATATATCGTACTCTCGGCCAACGCCGTTCGCGTACCCGTTTGTCAATACTAGGAGATCCTACCAACACCAACAGAATGGAGCCTCGGTCGAGTGGCAGCCTTCGCCCGCGCCCGCGTCAGCGCCTCGGGTACCTGAGCCCAATATTGAACCTTCATTCACGCTTCATTCCTGGCAGAGAGGCGGATCAGGTCGCCCAGCAACAGCAACATATCGAGACCGGATGCTTGTGCATGCATCGGTGAACAAGACTCAATGAAAGATGGACATCGGACAGATCTGCCAAGGAAGTCCCCTCTTCTTGCTTCTTGCGACTGCGATTGCGGGTGGCTTCTTGCGGGTGGATGCGGGGTTCTTCGTCGCTTAGCGGCCGAAGAGTAGGCGATTCCAGAAGGCGGCTTCCTGTCTGGGGATCGCAAGGCAGGCAGACAGAAAAGGGCTCGACGTAATCGCGCGCACGCTACGGAGGCGTTTTATGGGGATCTTTCATCTCTCGCTTACACTCTCTGAAATATACCCTTCCCGACCGCCGGCGGCGGTGGACTTTGGATTCGGCTTATATGCGTGTATGCCATTGATGTCATCGATGTCCTACTCTATTAACTTTATTTCCCGCTAAAGAAAGCCTGATGAAGTCAGATGGAGGTACTAAGACTTATTGGCTGCGGCACAGTGGGGTGGGCGTTTGGCCGTCAGGTGATGGGTGTGGACACCTATCCTTCTGTCCTGTCCGTCATGTATTAAGGATGTGACGACCTTGTTCTTGTGCCTGTTTCGGTCGACAGACAGCCTACCCTGTACCCTGCGAGTGGCAAGTAGCAACTGCAACTCTGCAACTGCACCCCTGCGAGTGCGAGCACCGTCGCCACCATCGCCACCATCGCCGACAAGCGAGCGCGTCTGATCGGTCCCGGCAAGTGGACTCCGCATGCCTTACGGATTTGTATATATTTATATTTATATTTAATTCTCGCACTTGTCCGTGTTATCCACTGAATTGCACCGCACAAAGAAAGGACTGCCTGGCTGCTGCTGCCGCTGCCGTTGTGGGCCTGCTTCCTGGGCGTCTAGAGCGTGTGAAGGCTGGTCAGCTAACGCTTCGGATTCGGTAGAATGGTCCTGCTCTCGCATCATATCCATATCCCTAAGGGCTCCTAGACTCTTACCGTATTCCTCCGAACTCGACACCCTTGCGCGCCCTTACCCCCGGCTTACTTAGCCCCGTCCACTGCCCAGCGCTCCCCCACCCCAGTAAGCCCGGTTCTGCCATTGTGGCCCCGTCCGAACCGCGTTCCCGAAAATTGAATTGTGCCTTGAATAGTTGTGCCTCATCCTGCAGCCTCATCAGCAACCTCGCAGAAACGCTAAAATTGGCCGCCTGTTTGTCTCGGGCACTTTTCCTTTCCTTTTTCCTTTTCCTTTTCTTCCACATACATCTATATCTCACCCATGCGTTCCCGTTTCGCTCACCTCTGGGCCGCTGCTGCTGCCATTGCCCTCGTCCCTGCCTCAGAAGCACGAGTGTCTCGAACAAAGCGAGATTCCGCTTGGGTGCCTATTGATCCTCAAGCGTTCGAGGTCAACCTCAGTTTTGACCATGTTGGACGATATCTTGCACCTATCGGCATGGTTCGTCGTCCAATTAACCGCACTCTTCACCAAACCCACTAACCCCGCGCGCTTCGCCTCATGTTCATTAGGGCAAGAACACCAGTGCTGGCAATTTCAGCTTCCTTTTGTCCACATCCTCCCCTTACACCGCTGTGGCTGCGGCTGATTGTCAGACTTGTGTTTCACAAATAGGTGGAGCACCAGTGTATGTCTCTCATACCATCGAAGAAACCTTTCACTGATTCCTTTCAAGGTACGACAAGTCAAAATCTTCTTCTTATGTAAATACCTCACAAGCAGAAACGTTTAACATTGGTGTCGGGAGCATGACGGGTGCGGTGATACGCGAAGATTGCTCTTTCAAGAAGGCTCAAGGCGGCAACTGGGCGTACAACAATCAAACAGGTGACTCCTCTCGCTGATTATACTCTAATCTCATTAACCCCTTTCCGTGAACAGTTTTGATGGTCCAAAACACAACTGGAATACTTGGAGAAGGCGCTTCAGGTGTCATTGGGCTCGGTAGATCCACTGGAAACACAAGTCTCATGTCGGGGATCATCAACAGCAAGGGGTGGAAGAATTTAACGTTCGGGTTCGCGTTCAATACATTTAGTACTTCTGTCGACGGTACCAATACCACCGCCCCGCAATCGGCTGGGTCATTTACTGTGCGGGAGGTAAATTCAGCACAGTTCTCTGGCCAATTATCCTGGCAACCACTCGCACGAGTCGACGGTGTCCCCAAAAACATGCCAAGTGACTGGGCTGTCAAATTTGACTCGTACAAGGTCCAATTTGGAAGCCAGAGCACTACCACTTCAGGAGGTGTGGCAATTGTTGAGCCGTATTTCCAGGAGCTCAGAATCCCTAGGGATGAGGCATCGGAGTTCTGTTCGTCCATTCTTGCGGAGTTTGACTGCTCACTGACAACAAATTCACAGTTAACAATATCACTGGCTCGAAGATGACCGACGATAGCACCTCCCTCAGCTGGACTGTCCCTTGCGACCAAGAGCTTACTTTCTCAGTCGTCATCGGGACCACTACCTTTCGAATCAAGAAGGAACAGTTAATCAGCCTTGACTCTACTGGCACTGTGTGCACCAGCCTTGTGAAAGGATGGTCCGACGCAGGCGTCCAAGCATACGTCTTTGGCGCCCCTTTCGCTACGACGGCATACATCGCCTATAACGCATATCCAGACCCATCCAATGATCAGATCGGACTTGCACCGCGTTCTACTGAGAACACTACCGTAGTCAATCAAGGAGTGTCCAAGACGGTCCTTATAGCAGCGATTGCAGGCAGTACCCTCTTCACGGCGCTCATCGTCTCTGTCATCGTCTTCGTCTTCTTCCGTAGACGACGAGCCTCCGACACTCCGAAGCCACGTGACGAAGCCCCGAATGTC
>WNFL01309312.1_pt6 | contig 11645 bp, 10 predicted proteins | sample 5400361 | NCBI WGS metagenome assembly WNFL01 (sample SAMN13153351, study PRJNA577476) | soil metagenome | isolation source: 40 cm soil on Douglas fir-dominated hillslope | place: USA:California | collected 2013-09-17
CGCCGTGCCCGCCGAACCGGGAACGGGGCGCCTGCGGGCGAGCGGCCGGCGCGTCTTCGAGCCCGGCGAGGTGGCCTACATCCACGACCGCATCGCCCTGCACCTCGTGCGACCCTACGGCGGACAACCGGCGGTGTCGCTGCACCTCTATGCCCGGCCGATCGACGTCTGCCAGGTCTACGACGAGGAGACCGGCGCGGTGCTCGCCAAGCAGCTGATCTACCACTCCGCGGGTCCCTGAGATCCTCCGCCCGCGACGAGGGGAAACGAAAGCACCTGCGCCCGAGGCGCAGGTGCTGTTACGGCTCTCTCGTTCGGGTGACCCCGTGTCCAGGGCGTCCAGGCAGCCAAGCCGGGTACCCAGGGGCGCAGTCTTCGGGCTCCGGCTCCGGGATCGAGCCGTCCTCCGCGTTCCGCCATGGTTAGAAACGTCGACTGGGTCTCCGGGAGCCCCTAATTCCCGAAAAAATCTGCTCGAGTGGCTGCGCGGGGCTCGGCTTGAACCCGATCGGCCGCATGGTAGAGTCCGCCCCCCCTCATCCGGACCGCTTCGGGCGGTGTAGCTCAGTCGGTAGAGCAGCGGCTTCATAAGCCGCGTGTCGTCGGTTCAAGTCCGGCCACCGCTACCAGCACACGCGCGTCAGGTGCTCGCGCACGATCCGCTCGAGGGCAGCCATGAACTCGGGCCGGGCGTTGAGGCAGGGGACGAGCGAGAGCTCCCGGCCCCCGGCCGCCCGGAAGCGCTCGCGCGCCCGCAACCCGAGCTCCTCCAGCGTTTCGAGGCAGTCGGCCAGGAACCCCGGGGTCACGAGCACGACCCGGTGCTCCCGCGCGGCGAGCCCGACGAGGAACGGCTCCAGCTGGGGCTCCAGCCAGCGTTGCGGGCCGAAGCGCGACTGGAACGCGACGTTCCAGCGCCCTTCCGCGAGGCCCAGCTCGGCTGCCAGGAGCCGGCTCGTCGCGCGGCAGTGCTCGAGGTACGGGTCGCCCCACGCGACGTACGAAGCCGGCAGGCCGTGGAAGCTGAAGACGTGCGGCAGCCTGTCGCCCGCGGGCTGCGCCTCGCGCACCGAGCGCGCCAGCGCGGCGATGTAGGCAGGGTGCGAGTGGAAGGGCGGGAGCGTGTCGAGCTCGAGGCCCAGCTCGTGCGCCAGCGTGGACGCACGCGCGACGAGCGTGCCGGTCGTGGTCGAGCTCTCCTGCGGGAAGAGCGGCACCAGCAGCACGCGCGTCGCGCCCGCGCGCGAGAGCTCGCGCAGCGCGGAATCCAGGCTCGGCTCGCCGTAGCGCATGCCGAGCGCCAGCGCCATCCCCGGGCCGAGGCGCTCGGCCAGCGCGCGCGCCTGCGCACGGCTGTGCACGAGCAGCGGCGAGCCGGCACTCGTCCAGATGTTGCGGTAGAGCCCGGCCGAACGCGGCGCGCGGAACGGCAGGATGATCCCGTGCAGCACGAACCACCAGATCCAGCGCGGCGCGCGCACCACCCGCGGGTCCGCGAGGAACTCGCGCAGGTAGGCGCGCACGTCGGCGACCGAGGCGCTCGCCGGCGTGCCGAGGTTCGCGAGCAGCACGCCCGTGCGCGGGGGTCGCTCAGCGCAGGAGCTGGTCGAGGTGGTATTCACCGCTCCGGTCGCCGTCGAGTTCGCCATCGGTGAGGTGGTAGTCCCAGTGGCCCTCGCGCAGCCCGTGCACGTAGACACCCTGGGCCTCGAGCGCGCCGTTCTCGAACCAGAAGCGCCAGTAGCCAGTGCGCGGGCTGTCGCCCCGCGCGGCGTCGGGGCAGCGATCGCCTTCCGAACGCGCCTGCCCGTTCGCGTACCACTGCTTCCAGCTGCCGACGCGCAGTCCGTCCTCGTACTGCCCCCGTTCGCGCAGCTCCCCGTTCGGGAACCAGAGGGTCCAGCGCCCCTCGCGCGTGCCGTAGATGCGCGAGAGCGCGCCTGCGCAGCGGGCCGTGCCCGTGGGCCAGCTCGAGGCATACGGCTTCCGGCACGCGCCCAGGCCCAGGCAGCAGCACAGGGCCGCCCAACCCAGCAGCCTCGCGACAGGCGGGATGGGACGGGCGGCCATGCAACACCCGCGGGTTCAGTGCAGGAACAGGATCTCGCGGTATTTCGGCAGCGGCCAGAGCGCGTCGTCCAGCAGCGGCTCCAGGCCGTCGGCGATCTCGCGCAGCGTGGCCATCGACGGCAGCACCTTGTCGCGGAACGCGCGCGCGACCTCCGCCGGCCCGCCCTTGACCTCCTCGGCCGCGTGGTGCGCGTGCTCGAGCTCGACGATCGAGGTGCGCAGGCGCCCGACGCCCTCGTCGGCCTTGGGCTCGACCCCCACGACGGCGGCGATCGCCTCGGCGACCTGCTTCTGGTAGGCGATCACGGCCGGCACGATCATCGTCGAGGCGATGTCGCGCATCGATCCCGCCTCGACGTGCACGCGGTGCGCGTACATCTGGAACTGCACGGTCGCGCGCGAATCGGTCTCGCGCGGGCTGAAGACGCGGTACTTGTCGAACAGCTCGATGTTCTTGCGCGCCGTGAAGGCAGCCAGCGCCGTGGGCGTGTCCTTGGCGTTCGCCAGGCCGCGGCGCTCGGCCTCCTGGAGCCACTCGATCGAGTAGTTGTCGCCGCTGAAGAGGATCCGCTTGTGCTTGGTCAGCGTCTCGCGCACCAGCTGCTGGATCAGCTCGCGCCGGTCGGCGCTGCCGCCGCGCTTCTCGATCTCGCTGGCCATGAAGTCGAGCGACTCGGCCACGATCGTGTTGAGGATCGTGTTGGGGTAGGCGATCGACTGGCTCGAGCCGACGGCGCGGAATTCGAACTTGTTGCCGGTGAAGGCGAAGGGCGAGGTGCGGTTGCGATCGGACTGGTCGCGCGGCAGCGGAGGCAGCGTGTTGACGCCCAGGCGCAGCTCCTTGCGGTCGCTGCCGGTCTGCGGCGGACGGCCCTCGATCAGGCTGAAGATCACTTCCTCGAGTTGCGAGCCGGCGAAGATCGAGACGATCGCCGGCGGCGCCTCGTTGGCGCCCAGGCGGTGGTCGTTGCCGGCGCTCGCGACGGTGGCGCGCAACAGGTCCTGGTACAGGTCCACGGCGCGGATGATGGCCGTCAGGAAGACCACGAACTTGAGGTTGTCGTGCGGCGTCGAGCCGGGTTCGAGCAGGTTGTTGCCCAGGTCGTCGGCCATCGACCAGTTGTTGTGCTTGCCCGAGCCGTTGACGCCCGCGAAGGGCTTCTCGGCCAGCATGCAGTACAGGCCATGGCGTTCGGCGACTTCCTTCAGGACCTCCATCGTGAGCATGTTGTGGTCGGTCGCGACCGTGACCTGCTCGTAGATCGGCGCCAGCTCGAATTGCGAGGGCGCGACCTCGTTGTGGCGCGTCTTGATCGGGATCCCCAGGCGCCAGAGCTCCTGCTCGAGGTCCATCATGAAGGCCAGCACGCGCTGGCTGATCGTGCCGAAGTAGTGGTCCTCGAGCTCCTGGCCCTTGGGCGGACGCGCGCCGAAGAGCGTGCGCCCGCAGCTCACGAGGTCCGGGCGCAGCGTGTAGAACTGGCGGTCGATCAGGAAGTACTCCTGCTCGGGGCCGGCGGTCGCGATCACGCGCGTGACGCGCTTCTCGCCCAGGAGCTGCAACAGGCGCACGGCCTGCGTCGTGAGCGCCTCGCACGAGCGCAGGAGCGGCGTCTTCTTGTCGAGCGCCTCGCCCGTCCAGGAGCAGAAGGCGGTCGGGATCATCAGCGTCGCCCCCGAGGGGGTCGTGCGCAGGAAGGCCGGCGAGGTCGGATCCCAGGCCGTGTAGCCGCGCGCTTCGAACGTGGCCCGGATGCCGCCCGAGGGGAAGGACGAAGCGTCGGGCTCGCCCTTGATCAGTTCCTTGCCGGAGAACTCGGCCATCGCCCGGCCGTCGGGCATCGGGCGCAGGAACGAGTCGTGCTTCTGCGCCGTCAACCCGGTCATGGGCTGGAACCAGTGCGTGAAGTGCGTGGCTCCGTGCTCGATGGCCCAATCCTTCATCGCGCTCGCGACCGTGTCGGCGATGCGCGGGTCGAGCTCCGCTCCGCTGTCGATCGTGCGCCGGAGCGCCTCGTAGACCGAGCGCTGCAGGCGCTGGCGCTGGACGTTGTCGCTGAAGACGTACGCGCCGTAGATCTCGGTCAAGAACGGGCGTACCTCTGGTTCGGAGGGCGGTCTGGAGGGGGAGCGTTCACGCGAGATGGAACGCACGGCGTCTTCGCGGGCGGTGGCGGTCATGGCGGGTGCTCCGAGGTCCGCAGGCGCAGCGCTCGGCCGGGCGCGCGCAACGGGGGATGGGGGAATGGCGGGGCCGCGAGGAAGGTAGCGGCGCCCAAGGGGCGAGACAAGGCGGCCCGGGGTCGCCTGCACGTGGCCGCCCCCGGCGCGCCGGCCGGACCGGTCCTTTTTTCTCTTGCGTAACCGGCCCCTGCCTTGGAAAAGAACCCTCCCCGCGCCCCGATGAGGCGAGCGGGTCCCTCACGAGAGCCTTGGGCGCGCCGCAGGACGCGCCGCACGCACCCCCGAGAACTTCCATGCAGTTGCGCAATTCCAGTGGCCTTGGCCTGGACCCCGAGATGCTCCTTGCCCCGGAGCGCGGCCGGGGTGACCTCGTCGTTCTGGCCTCGGACGACTACGACGGCGACTTCGACCTCGACTTCGACATCGGCGAATCGGACGACGAGGACGAAGACGAGGACGAGGACGACGACGACGAGGACGACGACGACGACGAGAAGGACGACAAGGACGACAAGGTCGACGAGTACTTCTACGGGGACGACGACGCCGACAGCGAGTAGGCGCGGCCGCGCGCGCCCGGCGCGACGACCCCGCCGATGAAACCCACGCCCTCAGAGCTGCGCGCGCTCGCGCGCCGCGATCCGCGGCTCGCCCGCGCCTGGCGCGGGCTGCCGCCCTTCCCCGGCTTCCCGCGGCCCGACCAACCGCGCCAGCGCACGCACTACGCTGCGCTCGCGAGCGCGATCGTCTACCAGCAGCTCTCGGGCAAGGCGGCCGAGACGATCTGGAAGCGCGTCTGCGCGCTCGACGGCGCCACGCGCTTCCCCGAGCCGGGCCGCCTCCTGGCGCACTCCGACGAGCCGCTGCGCGCGGCCGGCCTCTCGCGCGCGAAGGTCGCGGCGCTGCGCGACCTGTGCCAGCGCATCGAGGACGGCCGGCTGCTGCTCGCGCGCCTGGCGCGTGGCTCGGACGAGCGCGTGATCGAGGAGCTCGTCACGGTGCGCGGCATCGGCCGCTGGAGCGCGCAGATGTTCCTGATCTTCCGCCTCGGACGTCTCGACGTGCTGGCCGAGGGCGATCTCGGCGTCCAGGAGGGCCTGCGCCTGCTGCACGGCCTCGACGAGCGCCCGAGCCCCGCGCAGGTGCTGGAGCGTGCTCGTTCCTGGAGCCCGCTCTCCAGCGTCGGCTGCTGGTACATGTGGCGCCTCGTCGAGCGCGAGCGGCAGCGCTAGACTGTCGTGCGACCTGGCGCACGCCCTTCGAGGTGTCCCATGCGCGCTCTCTGCACCCTCGCCGCACTGGCCGGAGCCGGACTGCTCTTGTGGAGCGTCCCTGGCTCGAGCTACGTCGTGGGCTGGCCGCCGCTCGCCACGGCCAAGCGCGACGTGCACGTCTTCGACAACTTCGGCGACGTGGAGGCCAACGACGACACGACGGCCGACGCGCGCTGGCCCGGCTGGACCGGCGCGCCGCGCGCGATCTGGAAGGGCGCCTCCGAGTGGGGCAGTCGGCTGCACGGTGACGGAGGCGGGGACCCGACGCAGCCGGACGGCATCGGCTCGGGCGGCGCGAACCTCGATCCGCTCTTCCTCGGGCTCGCGCCCGGAGTCGGCGCGCCGAACGACGACGTCGCCTCCGAGCTGAACGGCACCAACACGGCAGTGATCGCCTTCACCGAGCTGCCGCCCAACGACGGCTGGCGCGTGCGCTTCTACGCCAATCCCTGGATCCTCGACGACGACAGCAGCGGTCCGGTGCCGGGCGCGGTCGACCTGCAGGGCGTGTTCACGCACGAGTACGGCCACTGCCTCGGCCTGGACCACTCGCTGGTCGCCGGATGCACGATGGAAGCGGCGCCGCCGAGCACGCTCGACATCCGCTCGATCGAGAGCGACGACAGCGCCGGCGTGCAGGCGATCTACGGTGCGGTCGCGGCGGGCAAGCCCGAGGTGCGCGCGCTGACGCTCTCGGGCGGCGTGTTGACGCTCGTGGGCTCGAGCTTCGGCAGCAGCGTCGACGTGGCGTTCCTCGGTGCGAGCGTCAGCGGCGCGCCGACCACGGCTTCCGGCACGTGCGTCCAGTTCGGCCTGCCCGCGGGCGCGCAAGCGGGCGATCTGCGCCTGGCGCTGTCCAGCGGCCCCGCGGGCGGGGCCGGGGTCTCGAACGCCTTCCCGATCGATCCCGCCGTCTGCCCGCCGCCCTGGACCTTCGGAGTGGGCAAGCTGAACTCGCAGGGCTGCCTGCCCGCGATCGCGCACAGCGGCAGCCCGAGCGCGAGCGCCGGCTCGGGTTTCCTGATCAGCGCCGGCAACGTGCTCAACCAGAAGACCGGCCTGCTGATCTACTCGCACCAGCCCGCGGCGACGCCCTTCCAGGGCGGGACGCTCTGGCTGGGCGGCCCGATCAAGCGCACCCAGCCCCAGAATTCGGGCGGCAGCCCGACGGGCAGCAACTGCACCGGCATGTTGAACTACGATTTCAACACGCGCATCGCCAGCGGCACGGATCCCGGGCTGGTCGCGGGGGCGGCGATCTACGCGCAGTACCTCTATCGCGATCCGGGCTCGACCTTCGGCTGGGGCCTGACGGACGCCCTGGCGTTCACGATCTGCCCCTGAGCTTCGGCTTGGTCGTCCGCTGCGCTAGACTCGCGGCCTCGATTCCAGCTGGGGGCGGCGCAGAGGCGCCTGAGATGCACCCCTCGAACCTGATCCGGGTCATGCCGGCGTAGGAAAGCTCATGCAGACGGAAAGCCAGACCAGCGCCGCCACGCCGCGTGCTGCGCGCCCGCTCGAACAGTCGTTCCCCTCCTCGCACAAGCTCTACCGCGAGGTCGAGCACAAGCACGGCGCGCTGCGCGTGCCGTTCCGGCGGATCCACCTCGCCGGCGGCGAGCCGCCGTTCGACCTCTACGACGCCACCGGTCCCCAGGGCTTCGATCCGGCGGCGGGCCTGCCCAGGCTGCGCGAGCCGTGGGTCGCGCGGCGCGAGCAGCGCGGCGACACGAACCACTCGCAGATGCACTACGCCCGCCGGGGTGTCGTGACCGAGGAGATGGCCTTCGCCGCCGCGCGCGAAGGCGTCGATCCCGAGTTCGTGCGCAGCGAGATCGCGCGCGGGCGCGCGATCCTGCCGGCCAACAAGCGCCACCTCGAGCTCGAGCCGATGCTGATCGGCCGCAACTTCCTGGTCAAGATCAACGCCAACATCGGCAACAGCGCCATCCGCTCGTCGATCGCCGACGAAGTCGAGAAGCTGCAGTGGTCGCTGCGCTGGGGCGCGGACACGGTGATGGACCTCTCGACGGGGCAGGAGATCCACCAGACGCGCGAGTGGATCCTGCGCAACTCGCCCGTGCCGATCGGCACCGTGCCGATCTACCAGGCGCTCGAGAAGGTCGGCGGCAAGGTCGAGAAGCTCGACATCAAGCTCTTCCTCGAAACGCTGGTCGAGCAGGCCGAACAGGGCGTGGACTACTTCACGATCCACGCCGGCGTGCGCCTGGCCCACGTGCCGCTGACGGCCAGGCGCCTGACCGGCATCGTCAGCCGCGGCGGCTCGATCCTGGCGCGCTGGTGCCTGGCGCACCACGAGGAGAACTTCCTCTACACGCACTTTGAGGAGATCTGCGAACTGATGCAGCGCTACGACGTGAGCTTCAGCCTGGGCGACGGCCTGCGGCCGGGCTCGCTGGCCGACGCCAACGACGCGGCCCAATTCGCCGAACTCGAGACGCTGGGCGAGCTGACCGAGATCGCCTGGAAGCACGACGTGCAGACGATGATCGAGGGCCCCGGCCACGTGCCCATGCACTTGATCAAGGAGAACATGGACAAGCAGCTCGAGCACTGCCGAGAAGCGCCCTTCTACACGCTCGGGCCGCTGACGACCGACATCGCGCCGGGCTACGACCACATCACCAGCGCGATCGGCGCGGCCATGATCGGCTGGTACGGCACGGCGATGCTCTGCTACGTGACGCCCAAGGAGCACCTCGGGCTGCCCGACGCCGAGGACGTCAAGCAGGGCGTGATCGCCTACAAGATCGCCGCGCACGCCGCGGACGTCGCCAAGGGCCACAAGGGCGCCATCGCGCGCGACCACGCCCTCTCCAAGGCGCGCTTCGAGTTCCGTTGGCAGGACCAGTTCAACCTGGCGCTCGACCCCGAGACCGCGCGCAGCTACCACGACGCGACGCTGCCCGCCGACGGGGCCAAGACGGCGCACTTCTGCTCGATGTGCGGTCCGCAGTTCTGCTCGATGCGGATCACCGAGGACGTGCGCAAGCTGGCCGCGGAGCAGGGACTCTCGGAGGGCCAGGCGCTCGCGGCCGGGCTGGCGCGGAAGGCCGAGGAGTTCCGCGCCGCGGGCACGGAGCTCTACCGATCCTGAGCCACACGGCGCGCTTCCCATGCCCTGGAAGCTCGCACTCGCGCTCGCGCTGCTGCTCGCGCTCTGGACCTGGCGCCTGGCGCTGCTGCGCGCGCTGCTGCTGGCGCTGCTGCACAGCGTCTACCGCATCCGCGTGCGCGGCCTCGAGAACCTGCCGCAGGGCGGCGCGCTCTTGTGCGTCAACCACCTCTCGCACGGCGACGCGCTCTTCGTGGGCGCGGCGATTCCCCGGCGGGTCTACTTCCTGATGCACCGCTCCTTCTTCCGCGCGCCGGTGGTGGGCTGGATCGCGAAGCTCTTCGACACGATCCCGGTCGCCTCCGAGGACTCCGCTGCGGAGAAGCTGGAATCGCTGCGCCGCGCCGCGGAGCTCGCGCGCGCGGGCGAGCTCGTGTGCATCTTCCCCGAAGGCGCGATCTCGCGCACCGGCCACCTGTTGGGCTTCAAGCGCGGCCTGGAGACCATCGCGCGCGACGCGGACGTGCCGATCGTGCCGGTCGTGCTCGACCGCGTCTGGGGCTCGATCTTCAGCTTCTCGGGCGGACGCCTGTTCTGGAAGCGACCCGAGCGCCTGCCCTATCCGATCGACGTGATCGTGGGGCAGCCGCTCGCGCCCGCGAGCCAGGCCTGGCGCGTACGCGACGCGCTGGCCGCGGAGCTGGCCGCCGCGCGCACGCGGCGCGCCGCCGAGTCGCGCCCGCTCTCGTACCGCTTCGTGCGCAGCGCCCGCGCGCACGGCGCGCGCGTGGCGCTGGTCGATTCGAGCGGCGCGCGGATCACCTACGCCGAGCTGCTCCAGTCGGCGCTCGAGCTTGCCGCGGTGCTGCGCCGGGAGCTGCAGGGCGAGGAGCTGCGGGTCTCCCTGCCGACGGGCGCCGACGCGGCGCTGCTCTTCGTCGCGCTGGTGCTGGCCGGCAAGACCGCCGTGCCCGTCAGTCCCTACCTCCCGCCCGGGCCCGGGATCGACGCCGCGGGATTGGCCGAGCTGCGCGCGCGGATCACCCGCCAGGACCGGGACGCTGCCGCGCGCATCGGGCGCATGCGCGGCCGCGCCGCGGCGCGCGAGGTCGATCCCGCCCCGGCCGGCGAGCGCGCGGCGGTCCTGATCCACAGCAGCGGCTCGAGCGGCGCGCCCAAGTGCGTCGTGCTCACGCAGGCCAACATCGCCGCCAACGTCCAGAGCACGAGCCAGGTCTTCCGCCTCTCGTCCGAGGACCGGGTGCTGGGCGTGCTGCCCTTCTTCCACGCGCTGGGCTACAGCGCGACGATCTGGCTGCCGCTGCTCTCGGGCGCGCGCGTCGTGTTCCACGCCAACCCGCTCGACGCGCTGGGCGTCGAGACGCTCTGCCTCGCCGAGCGGCCGACGATCCTGCTCGCCTCGCCGACGTTCTGCCGCGTCTACGAGCGGCGCGTCGCGAGGCCGGCCTTCGCGCAGCTGCGCCTCTCGGTCTGCGGCTCGGAGAAGCTGCCGCCCGAGCTGGCGCGCGCGTGGAAGGAGAAGTTCGGCGCCGAGCTCTTCGAGGGCTACGGCGCGACCGAGCTCGCGCCCGTGGCCGCCGTGAGCGTCCCCGACTTCCGGAGCGGCTCCGCGCGCCAGGCGAACCACCGTCCGGGCAGTGTCGGCCGCGCGCTGCCGGGTGTCGCGCTGCGCATCGTGGACCCCGAGAGCGGCGCGTTGCTTCCGCCGGGCGAGCAGGGCCTGCTGCTCGTGCGCGGGCCCAACGTGACTCCCGGCTACCGCGACGATCCCGTGCGCAGCGCGGAGGCGCTGCGCGAGGGCTGGTACTCGACCGGCGACATTGCCGCGCTCGACAAGGACGGCTTCCTCTCGATCACCGACCGCCTCTCGCGCTTCAGCAAGCTCGGCGGCGAGATGGTCCCGCACGGACGGGTGGAGGAGGCCTTGCGCGAGGCGCACCGGACGCTCGCCGGCAGCGCGCCCGAGGGCGTCAGCGAGGTGGAGCTGGCCGTCGTGGGCATTCCCGACGAACGCAAGGGCGAGAGACTGGTCGTGCTGCACGCGCACGCGCGCCTCGAGCCGCGCGCCTGGCTCGAAGAACTCGGACGCGGCGATCTACCGGCGCTCTTCCGGCCGCGTGAACCGGATTTCGTTGCACTCGAGTCGCTCCCGCGCCTCGCCACGGGCAAGCTCGACCTTGCCGCGGCGCGCGCGCGAGCGAGCGCACGCGCCTGAGGCCTCGGACGTGCCCAGCGCGTACGCCAGCACAGACGACGCTTCGGTCGCCGACGCGCCCGTGGCCGACACGCCCCGGGCCCTGGCGCCGACCGTTGGCGCGTTCGTCGTGAACGACTTGGCCCGCGCGCCTCGACTGCGCGTGCATGAATCGAGTGGGATCCACGTCAGCGCCCTGGGCGAGTGAACGTGGAGGATGCCCATGAACCGCGGCTCTCGTGCGGCTCGGGGATGTGCGCTCATTCAAGTTGGACAGCAACCGGAGAGCACCGCGGAGGTCGGGGGAGATCCGGCGGGATCAGTGAACCGCGCGAGCGCCGCTCTCGTCGCGATCCAATCGCGGGACGAACAGCGCTTTTTCTTGCACATGTCAGCAACTCGACGCGCTCTCGATCGTCCTAGGAGTGGGGGGATTGCAGAGTGCCACCGAACACGAAGGTAGACCTGGGCGGGCAACGAAGAATCCGTCGAGGGCTCCCGCACGCGAAGCGCACGAAGCGCGCGATGCAGCGGACCTTCGAGTTCAAGAGCTGGGGAGGCGCGCGCCGCGGCGCCGGGCAGAAGCCGAAGGGCGCGCGAGCCGGACTCTCGCACCGCGCTCGGCCCAAACACGCGGCGAGCGTGCCGGTGCAGATCACGACGCGCCTGCGCAGCGGGCTCGGCAGCCTGGGGCGACCCGAGGAACTGGCGCTGATCCGGTACGCGTTGGCGCGCTCGCGGGAGCGGGGGACCGTTCGGGTCGTGCACCATTCGGTGCAGTCCAATCACCTGCACCTGATCGTCGAGGCACGCGATCGCGCAGCAC
>WNFL01174893.1_pt2 | contig 11644 bp, 12 predicted proteins | sample 5400361 | NCBI WGS metagenome assembly WNFL01 (sample SAMN13153351, study PRJNA577476) | soil metagenome | isolation source: 40 cm soil on Douglas fir-dominated hillslope | place: USA:California | collected 2013-09-17
GTTAAGCGCCGGCGCGATCTGTTTCACGATCGCGAGGTTGTCCCCGCGCCCCATTGCGGCGTCGAGATCGATCACCTGGACTTTCGGGAATCGCTCGAAGCGCCGAACCCACTTGAAGATGTCCTCGTCGCGGATCGCGAGGCGCTCCCCTTGAACCAGCTGGACGACCGCGCCCCCCTGGAGATCGATCGATGGGATCAACATTTGGTGATTTGGTGCCCGGGCGATCTAGAGGCGCACCGGTATGCCGTGTTGCCGGAGATGCTGCTTGAGCGATTGCACGCTCGTTTCTGCGTAGTGAAAGATCGACGCCGCGAGTGCCGCATCGGCGCGGCCGGCGGTGAAGACTTCGTCGAAGTGCTCGAGCGTCCCGGCGCCGCCGGATGCGATGACCGGGATCGACACGGCGCCTGAAACCGCCGCCGTGAGCGTGCAGTCGAAGCCGATCTATCTTCGGCCTCCTTCGCCCACTCGACCGCGTCCCGATGCCCGGGCGTGCTGCCGCTGCGGACGTAGACCGCCGCGCGATTGCCCTCCCATTTGGCGTCGATTGCGACGAGCACAGCCTGACTGCCGTAGCGCTCCGCAAGCGTCGTAATGAGCGACGGGTTCGACAGGGCGGCGGTATTCAAACTGACCTTGTCCGCGCCCGCGTCGACGGCGGCCGCCGCGTCGGCTTCGGTGCGAATCCCTCCACCAACGGCCAGTGGAATGAACAGCTCTCCGGCCACGGCGCGAATCGTGTCGGCGAGCGCACGACGGCGCTCCAGCGTTGCCGTGATGTCGAGAATAACGAGCTCGTCGACACCCTCGGCGTTATAGCGCCGCGCGAGCTCCGCGGGATCGCCGGCCGTCCGCAGGCCCTCGAAGTTGATGCCCTTCACGACCTGGCCGTCACGCACGTCGAGACAGGCGATGATGCGCTTGGAGAGCATGATCAGGCCGGCCCGACGAGGCTCAGGAAATTACGCAGGATCTGCAGGCCCACGTCGCCGGACTTCTCCGGATGGAACTGCACGCCGGCCACGTACCCGCGCTGAACGACGGACGCGAATGGCTGTCCGTGGGTCGTCACGGCGACGGTGTCGCCGGTGACGGGCGCCACAAAACTGTGCGTGAAGTACACCTGCGCGCCCGGCGCGACATGCTCGACGATCGACCTGTCGCTCTGCATGTCGAGCGAGTTCCAGCCCACGTGCGGTATTTTCACGTCCGTCGACGGCAGCCGATAGCATTGGCCGCCGAGCAGCCCGAGGCCGCGAAGCTCGGGCGCCTCTTCGCTGCCCTCGAACAGCCACTGCATCCCGAGGCAGATGCCGAGGAGCGGCCGCCCCTCGCCGACTCTCTCGAGGATCGCGTCAATCCAATCCGGGCCAAGGGCCTTCGTCGCGCCGAAGTGTCCCACGCCAGGCACGACGATCGCCTGCGCATCCGCCAGGTCGCCGGGCCGATCCGGCGTGAACAGCGGCGCGTCCAGCGCCGCGAACGCCTTTCTCACGGATGTCAGATTGCCCGCCTTGTAATCGATCAACGCGATCACAGGAGTCCCTTGGTGCTCGGCAGCATCTTCGCGAGCCGCTTGTCTTTCGCAACCGCGACGCGCAATGCGCGTGCGAAAGCCTTGAACACGGCCTCGATGTGATGGTGGCTCGAGCGTCCATACAGAACCTTCACGTGCACGTTCGCGCGGGCCCCGATCGCGAAGCCTTCGAAGAAGTCGTGCACAAGCTCGGTCTGCAGATCGCCCACATTGAGCACCTTCACCTTGAGATCGACGGCGGCATGCGGGCGTCCGCCGAGGTCGATCGCCGCGACGGCAAGCGTCTCGTCCATCGGCATGACGAAGTAGCCCGCGCGGTTGATGCCCTTGCGGTTGCCGATGGCTTGCGACACCGCTTCGCCGAGCGCGATGCCGAGGTCTTCGACAGTGTGGTGCTGATCGACGTCCAGATCGCCAGTCGCCTTCACCTTCAAGTCGAAGGCGCCATGCCGCGAGAAGAGCTCGAGCATGTGATCGAGAAACCGGATGCCGGTGCTCACTCGATACCGGCCCTTGCCCTCGAGGCCGATCGTGAGGGCAATGGACGTTTCAGTGGTCCGCCGATCGATTACACCCCGCCGCACAACACCTCCTCAATCGCGGCAATGCCGCGCTTCGTGTGTTCGACGATGCCGGTGGCGATGCGCAGGCAGCCCTCGCAGCCCGGCTCCGCGGCGCGATTACGCAGGTAAACGCCCCGCTCCTTCGCCCCACGGATCACATCGTCGATGCGGGCCCCCACACGGACCAGCACGAAGTTGGCGTCGCTCGGCCAGTACCTGAGCTGGAGGCGATCGCAGGCCGCGTAGAGCAACGCTTTCGACGTCTTCACCTGCTGGAGGTAATCGTTCACGTAGTCCTGATCCGCAAGCGCAGCCTGCAGCGCCACGACCGCCGCGATATTGACGCTGTAGACCGGCGTCGCGTAGCGAATCGGGTCGAGCACTTCCGGCGCTCCGACGAGCGCGCCGATTCTGATCGCCGCCAGGCCGTAGGCCTTCGAAAACGTCCGTCCGACGATGACATTGGGGAACGCGGGAAGCTCGGCGATGAAGCTGCGGCCTGCAAAATCGGCGTACGCTTCGTCGACGAACACGATCGCCTGCGCCGGCACGGCCTTGGCCACCGCCCGAATGGCGTCAAACGGCACCGATACGCCTGTGGGGTTGTTGGGATTCGTGAGGAACACCACGCGCGTCGCTGGAGTGATGGCCGCCAGCACTTCATCGAGTGGGAATTCGAAGTCCGGCTTCGGCATCACCTGGACGAGCCGGCCGCCGGCGACCGAGGTATCGAATCGAAAGATCTCGAAGGCCGGTTCCGGAACGACGGCTTCGGGGACGCCGGCGTTTCCCGCGGCTGGACGCAGGTACGCGATCGCGGCGCTCATGATGCCTTCGTCGAGTCCGTTGACGAGCGCCACGCAGTTGGCGTCGACGCCGAGGTGACGCGCGCAGGCCTCCGTCGCTTCCGCATAGGGGGGGTAGAAGGCGAGATTTTCGCGCGTCAGTCCCGCCAGCGCCTCGAGCACCCGCGGCGAACATCCGCCCGTGTTCTCGTTCTGGTGCAGTCGCAGGCCGTCGTACAGCTCGGGCGGTTTTTCGTACTGCTCTTTCACAGCCGCACCTCAATCGACTCGGCGTGCGCGACGAGTCCTTCCGCACGCGCGAGGGGCAGAATTGTCGGCGCCAGGCGCCTCAGCCCTTCGCGTGATACACGCTGCACCGACATCACGCGCACGAAGTCGGCCGCGCTCAGGCCGCCGCGGAACCTGGCGGCGCCTGAGGTCGGCAGCACATGGTTGGATCCGGTCGCGTAATCGCCGGCGGCTTGTGCCGCGAACGGACCGACGAACACCGCTCCCGCTGTGAGCGGCCGGCGCGTCAGCGACTCCCGATCGACGACGAGATGCTCTGGAGCCAGCCGGGTCGCCAGATCCATGGCTTCGTCCGCCGATCGCGTGACGACGATGGCGCCGTGGGCGCGCATGGAGCGTCTGACGATCTCGCGGCTCGTTGCAAGGGTGTCCACGAGTCGTGAGACGCGGTCGGCCAGCGCGCGGCTCCACGTCACGAAGATGGATCGAGCATCCGGATCGTGTTCGGCCTGGGCGACGAGGTCAGCCGCGATCCACTCCGCGCGTCCGCCGCCAGCCACGATGACGATCTCTGTCGGTCCGGCATAGAAGTCGATCGCGCAGTCGCCGGCCACGCAAGCCTTGGCGGCGGCGACAAAGCGGTTACCGGGGCCGACGATCTTGTCCACCGGCGGCACTCGAGCCGTTCCGTACGCCAGCGCGGCAATGGCATGCGCGCCGCCGATGCGAAACATTTTCGTGACGCCTGCCTCCAGTGCGGCTGCCATGACGACGGGTTCCGGCCGGGGGCACATGACGATGACCTCGCGCACGCCTGCGACGCGCGCCGGAACGGCGGTCATCAGCAGCGATGATGGCAGCGGAAACCGTCCGCCGGGGACGTAGCAGCCGACGCGCGCGATCGGCTCGACGCGCTGCTCGATCGACACGCCGGGGACGACGGAAAGGTCCCAGTGCGCCGGAATCTGTTTCGCGGCCACCCGCGCGATGTTGCGGGCGGCGGTCTTGATGGCACGACGGACGTCTGGCGCGACGAGCGCCGCGTAGTCGCGCATCTCGGCCTTCGAGACCTCCAGCGGTTCCGTCGCCCCGTCCAAACGCTCCGCGAAGCGGGCGAGGGCACGGTCGCCTCCGCGTCGCACGGCGCTGACGATGTCGCGGACACGCTTGTCGAATGAAGCATCGGCGCGCGGATCGCGCTTCAAGAGCGTGTCGACTAGCCGCCGGTTCTTCGCCTCGATGATTCGCATGGCTATGGCACGATCTTGTTCAAGGGATACTCGACGATACCAGTGGCCCCGGCCGCTTTGAGTTTCGGAATCAAATCCCGCACCTGCAACTCCGTCAGGATCGTGTTCACGGCGACCCACGAAGTATCGCTGAGCGCGGAGATCGTCGGGTTCTTCATCGCGGGAAGCAGCTTGAGCACTGCCTCCCGGTCGTTTTCATGGACGTTCATCATCAGGCCGACGTGTCCGTGTGCCTCGATCGCCGCCGTCAGCAGCAGCGCGATGTTCTCGAGCTTCGTCCGCTTCCAGGTGTCGCCGAGCGCGGTCTTATTGGCGATGAGCTGCGTGTTCGACTCCATGATCGTGTCCAGAATCGCGAGCCGGTTCGCGCGAAGTGTCGATCCGGTTTCCGTTGCTTCGACGATCGCGTCGGCCAGCACCGGCGGCTTGACTTCAGTGGCGCCCCAGGAAAACTCGACGTTCACGCTGACGCCCTGTTTCTTGAAGTACTCGCCCGTCACGCGAACGAGCTCGGTCGCTATCGTCTTGCCCTGCAGATCTTTCGCGGACTTGATCGGGGAGTCCTCAGGCGCGGCGAGCACCCATCGCACTTTCCCGAAACTCTGCTTCGCGTAGATCAGATCGGCGACGCTTTCCAGCATGCCCGTCTTGCCGTCGCCGAGCTCGTGTTCCCGGATCCAGTCCTGTCCCGTGAGGCCCGCGTCCAGCACCCCGTCGGCGACGTAGCGCGCCATCTCCTGGGCGCGAATCAGCATGCACTCGATCTCCGGATCGTCAATCGACGGGAAGTACGAGCGCGAGCTGACGTAGATGTTGAAGCCAGCTCGAGCGAAGAGCTGCACGGTTGAATCCTGCAGCGAGCCCTTGGGAATTCCCAGTTTGAGTTTCATTGTGCGTCCAGCTTCCGGAAGAAACACGTGCGCTCACCGGTGTGGCACACGTTGCCATCCCCCTGCCGTTTCACTTTGACCAGCACCGTGTCGTCGTCGCAGTCGACGAGGATGTCGGTGACCGCGAGCCGGTTCCCCGATGTTTCGCCCTTCATCCAGAGCGCGTTCCGCGTCCGGCTGAAGAACGTCGCGAAGCCGGTGTCGCGCGTGCGCGCGAGCGCTTCGTCGTTCATGAAGCCGACCATCAGGACCTCCGACGTCTCGGCGTCCTGGATGACTGCTGGAATCAGGCCGTTCAGTTTTGAGTAGTCCATAAAAACAAAAACCCCGCCGGTCTGGCGGGGCTGCTGTGCTTGTTCGGGTTAAGTAAGGTCGACCCTAGATCACGCGCAACTCCGCCGGCTCTCGCCGCGGTGGCTGTGGATATGCGCGTGATGGTGAACGGTCGACATCGGAGTCAGAAGGTTACCTGCTCATGTTCAGCACTGTCAAATATCGGCCGGATTCGCCGGTTGCCTCACTTGTACTAATACACTAGTATAATCACTCAATGCTTGTCTCGCTGGATATCGGCGACGCGACGCCCATCTACGCGCAGATCTCGCGGGGCCTGCGCGCGGCCATCGCGGCGGGGAGGCTGAAACCCGGCGATCAGCTGCCGACCGTCCGCGAGCTGGCCGTCGAGCTCAAGGTCAACGCGAACACGATTGGCCGCGTCTACAGCGAGCTCGAACGGGCGGGGGTCTTCGAAACGAGGCGCGGGGTCGGCACGTTCGTGCTGGCCGATCGCGCCGAAGCGAGGCCCGCCTCCGAGCACGCCCGCCGGCTGCGGGCGTTCGCGACACGCGTGCTCTCGGACGGCGACACGCACGGGTTCAGCGCGGAGGAATTGATAGGCGCGCTTCGCGCGCATCGGTCAACGAAGTAGCGCCGGCCTGCAGGGGCCGGACGAAGGGAGTTTGGTCGTGCCGAACGCGAACATCGTGTCGATCCTCGTGCTTGCCGTCTGGGTTGCCATCGGCGGACTGCTGACGCTTGCCATTGGCGGCCCGATTCCGCTCGTTGTGTCCGTCGCGATCGGCCTGATCGCCATGCGATCGCCGCGCGTGGCTCGGCAGTGGGAACGTGCGATCGTGCTGCGGCTCGGCCGGTTCAGCGGCATGCGCGGCCCCGGCCTTTTCTGGGTCGTCCCCTTCGTCGATATCGTCGGGTCGTGGATCGATCAGCGCACGATCACGACGAGCTTTGCGGCCGAGCAGACGCTCACCTCGGACACCGTCCCGGTGAATGTCGATGCCGTGCTGTTCTGGCTGGTTCACGATCCGCAGAAGGCGGCGCTCGAAGTGCAGAACTACGCGCAGGCCGTGAGCTGGGGCGCGCAAACCGCGCTCCGGGACATCATTGGACGGACGCCGCTCATCGAGCTGCTGCGCGGCCGCGAGCGGATCGAAACCGAACTGCAGACGCTCATCGACCAGCGATCGAATCCGTGGGGCATCACGGTTCAGTCGGTGGAGATGCGTGATGTGGTGATCCCGGCTGCGCTTCAGGATGCGATGTCGCGCGAAGCACAGGCGGCGCGCGAGAAGCAGGCGCGCATCATCCTGGGTGAGGCCGAAATGGCGATCGCGCATTCGTTCGAGGAGGCCGCCAAGTCGTACCAGAACAACCCGGTGGCGCTGCACCTGCGCGCCATGAACATGCTGTACGAAGGATTGAAGGAGAAGGGCGCGCTGATGCTGATTCCGAGCAGTGCCGTGGAGACGATGGGCCTGGGCGGACTTATGGGCGCGGCGGCGCTCGGACAGCGGCCTCCGGAGAAGCCATGATCGCGCGGACGGGGCTCGCGCTGGCCGTCGCCGGCGCGAGTCTTCTTGCGGCTCCACTCGCGACGCCGCGCCCCGTCGAGGCGGCCGGCGCCATCTTCGACGCGTTCCGCACGCATACGGTCGTCGGACTGAGCGACGGCGAGACCCACGGCGACGAGCGCGGCTTGGCGCTTGTCACCTCGCTCATTCGCGACCCAAGGTTCGCGAACACGACCATCGACATCGTCGCGGAAAACGCCAGCGGGCGTTATCAGGACGTGATGGACCGGTACGTCCATGGTGACGAGGTGCCGTACAGCGCGCTCCGGCACGTGTGGGACGACACGACGCAGGCGCAGGTCATCAGTGGGATCGAGATTCCGGTGATCTATCGAGCCCTCCGTGAGATCAACGCGGCTCTTCCACGCGCACGTCATCATCGCGCTCTGCTCGGCGATCCGCCGATCGAGTGGGAGAACGTCCACACGAACGCCGAGTACCAACGATGGCTGGCGCAGAGGGACAGTCACGCGGCGGCAGTCGTCGAGCGGGAAGCGATCGCCAGAAAGCGGCGTGCCCTCATCTACTACGGCAGGATGCATCTGCAGCGGAAGCAGCAAATCGCGAACTACCAGATGGACGATCCTCTCGCGCAGACGGTGATCAGCCTGCTCGTGCGGGCCGGCGTCCGGCCGTTCGTCGTGGTCGCGATCAGCGAGGACGCGGTGCGGTCATGGCCGGTGCCGAGCATCGCGCCACTTCGCGGAACGACGCTCGGCGCCGAGGTCATGCCGGAGCAAACGGATACGCGGTGGTCAGTGCGAGACGGCAAGCTCGTGCCGATTCCGCGCGAGCAGTGGATCACGATGCGGATGGAAGATCAGTTCGACGCGGTGCTCTATCTGGGGCCGCCGTCGACATTGAGGGTGGCGCCGCCGTCACCGACGATCTGCGTCGACCGGGACTATGTCGAAACGCATCTGCGGCGTATGGCGATCGCCGAACTGCCGCTGAGTGAGCCCGACAGGCTGAAGCAACTCTGCGCGCGATAGACAAAGAAAAGCCCGGCGCGATTTCTCGCGCCGCGCCGGGCCCTTCCTCTATTACTAGCCCCTAACCTCTAACCTCTACGCGATCGCACTAATACCGGCAATACTCCGGCTTGTACGGTCCCTCGAGGGGCACGCCGAGTAGTCGGCCTATCTATGAGGGCCTGAAGGAAAAGGGCGCCCTGATGGTCGTCCCGAGCAGCGCCATGGATACGATGGGGCTCGGCGGCCTCATGGGCACCGCCGCCATGGGCAGAAAGCCCGAGTAAGGATTCCCCGGCCTCCGACGCCGTCGTGAGCAGAGCGTCAAGGACTAGTAGCATTCAGTTCCGTGGCACGAGCCCCTTCAGCTCCTCGAACCAGTTCTGGACGACGACGATGTGCGGTTCGACGGCCTGATTGGCGGGCTCCTTGACCATGAGGAAGCGTGTGCCGTCCGCGGAGACGTCATAGTTCCGGCCCTCGCTCGCGCCTCCGGTTGCGTACGGCCCGCCGAATAGTTTGACGGCGCTCTCTGCACTCCACGCGGAGCCGCGAGGGTGGACGCGCGCTGCCATGATGGCGCCATCGGGCGCTACATAAAACAGCTCCTGACCGTTCGGCGCCCAGAGCGGCCGCGTACCGCCGGCCATCGAGACCTTCCAACCGCCGTCCAGGTCTGGAAACGGCTTGATGTAGATTTCGAGTTGGCCGGAGATATCCGATTCGTAGGCCAGCCAACGGCCATCCCGTGGTGAGACGACACCGTTGCGCTCGTTGGCGGACGTTGCAACGAGCGATTGGATGCGGCCTGTGTCAAGCTCCAACATCATCACGTCGCGGCCTGCTGGGGAGTTGAAGAGCAGCCGCTTGCCGTCTGGCGTCACGCCCGACGGAAGCCCGGCGCCGCTCTTGAGCGGTTCGATCGCGCCGGTGCCGTCGGCGGATTGCCAGAACACATGGCCTACCGGCTTGTGGAATATGAGACGACGCCCCTCCGGCGTCCAGACTGGATAGTTGTAGCCCGAAGACGTGAGTGTCAGCTGATCGAGTTTTCGGCGCGCGAGATCCCACAACCAGATGTTGGTGTCAGGGCCCGTTCCTGACTCCGACATGGCGAGAGCCACACGCGTCCCGTCGGGCGACACGCGAGGTTGGCGATAGGGACGTGCGGGCGCCGTGATGGGTTCTTCCCGGCCTTGCCGATCCACCCATGCCAGCGTTGTCGACCTCGCGGATGCCGCGTCTGGCGCCTCGACGTACGCGAGCGTGCCGTCGCCGGCCACGACGAACTGGCCACCTCCGGTCGCCGCCGTCAACAGATGCGGCAGCACTGTCACTGGCGTCCCGCGCAGCGTCTGACTGGCGAGGTCGAACTGGACGGCTTTCAGCGTTTCGCCGGCGGTGTAGACCAGGTGGCCGCTCGAGACGTAATGCGCGTGGCTGCCGCCGCGCACCAACACGGTGGTCGAACCGGTTGCAAGGTCGAGCACCGCCACCTGCGCGGCGGCGAGGCCGCCTTTGGTGGCGAGCTCTGTGAAGAGTACCGCCCGTCCTCCTGGCAGCATCTCGGGCCAGGTGTGGGCCAACTCGCCACGCTCGGGGGCGATCTGCGTGAGGCCAGTGACCACACCGCCGGCGGACACTCGCTGCAGGCCGGCGTCATAGCTCCCGATGATGATCGTATCATCCGCCGCCCATGTCGCTCCCTGGTGAAGGATGGGCTCTGCGAACGTCGAGACCGGTCCGCCGGCGAGGGACACTCTCTTGATCGTATTGCCCTCATCGAATCCGACACTTTGACCATCTGGTGTGACGAAGACGAAGTTGAGCGGAGCAGTGCCCGTGACGATAGCCGTCGCCTCGAGTTGATCAAGCGGGCGTACAAAGATTTGCTTCCCGCCATTGCCGATATAGACGACACGCTTGCCATCGGGCGTAATCGCCAGGCTGCGTTTGCCGGTTGGCGCGACCGCTGTCGCGCCAGACGATGCGATCGTCATGCGTGAGATGCGCGGGGCCGCCGTCGGTCCCCTCAGCGCGTTCCGAACGCCCCACGTCAGTGCCCCGATGGCGGCGAGCGCCACGAGCGAGGCGGCTGCCGCAATCGACCACGGCAGACGGACGAATCGTTGCGGTGCGGTGACAGTGCTGGTCGCTGCTGAAGTGGGAGACGCACCGCTGAGGACGTCTTCGATCTCGATCCGCGCGTCGCCGATATCGCGCAGCCGGCGCGCGGGATCTTTCTCGAGGCATCGCCGCAGCAGCCGTTGGATGCTGGAAGGCGTCGTTTCGGGAAGCGCGCGCCAATCGGGCTCGCCTTGAAGGATGGAGGCGATGGTGTCCGAGAGCGTCTCACCGGGGAACGCCAGCCGGTCCGTCAACATTTCGTAGAGCACGCAGCCGAACGCCCAGATGTCCGCCCGCTTGTCCACGGATTTGCCGCGCGCCTGTTCGGGACTCATGTAGGCACCGGTGCCGAGAATGACGCCGTCCTTCGTGCCGCTTGCGGTAATCGCCGGCGACTTCGACAGGTCGGGACCGGATGCGTCGCTGCCGACGGCTTTTGCCAGACCGAAGTCGAGCACCTTCACGTGACCGTCGCTAGTCAGCACGACGTTGGCGGGTTTGAGATCGCGATGGACGATGCCTTTCTCGTGCGCTGCCTCGAGCGCGAGGGCGATCTGGGCCGCGATGGTCAGCGCGTCACGTAGCGGCACCCGACCGCTCGCGAGACGATCGGCGAGCGTTGACCCTCCGACGAGTTCAAGGACAAGTGCGGGCGTGCCGTCGACATTTTCAAGACCGTAGATCGCGCCGATGTTCGGATGATTGAGCGCCGCCAGCACGCGGGCTTCACGTTCGATGCGGGCGAGACGCTCTGGATCGCCGACGAACAGACGCGGCAGGATCTTGATCGCGACATCGCGACCGAGTGCGGTATCGCGTGCGCAATACACCTCGCCCATGCCGCCGGCGCCGAGGAGCGAGTGCACTTGATAGGTGCCCAGCTTCCGGCCGAGCAACGACGGTGCGGGCTCCGCCGCGAGGTGCTGTGCGGCCGCGACCAACGCCGGCTCCATCAGGAATCCGTCGGCCTTCGACTGCTGGCGCAGCAGCGACTCGACCTCGCTGCGCAGTGCGGTGTCGCCCGCACACGCGCCGGCGACAAACGCCTCGCGAGCGGCGTCGTCGAGGGCGAGCGCCTCATGGCAGATCTGCTCGACGCGGCTCTCGCGGTCAGGCGTCATGAGTTCACGAGTTTCTCATCGGTCACCGGGTCAAGCCGGCTGTCCAGTTGACGGTGACCGTGAACGACTGGTCGCTGGCAGGTTCGACGGGCAGGTTGAGCAGGAATCGTCCATCGCTTGCGACGTCGTACTGCTGCCTGAACGGAATCGCTGGAGCCGGGCCGCCGAGGAGTGAGACCTGGAACAACGGGGAGGCCGTCCCAAATTCCAATCCGGAACCGCGGCTCACGACGGGAACGGCCGTGAGCCGTCCGTCGATGCCGTAGTAGAAGATCTCGCG
>WNFL01018641.1_pt1 | contig 11643 bp, 8 predicted proteins | sample 5400361 | NCBI WGS metagenome assembly WNFL01 (sample SAMN13153351, study PRJNA577476) | soil metagenome | isolation source: 40 cm soil on Douglas fir-dominated hillslope | place: USA:California | collected 2013-09-17
CGGGCCGCTGACGAACGACACGATCGCGTACACGTACGACGAGCTCGGGCGCGTGGCGACGCGCGCGATCAACGCCGTCTCGCAGTCCTCCACGTACGATGCCGTTGGGCGCGTCACGGGCGTCACGAATGTGCTCGGCAGCTTTGGCTATCTGACGAGCGTGACCGGCGCGCTATCGGGATCGACGACGACCTTTGGCTATGACGGGTATGGACGCCTGAGCACGGTGATGGGTTCGGAAGGGTATGTTGCTGGACTCATCGCGCGCCTGACCGATGCCGTGTTTTGGAAGAAGTTACTCATCGGGATCCTTGTTGCTGCTGTTTGCCTCGAGTTGGTGGGACTCCTCGGATACTACCTCAGTCTCTTGTTAGAGCGAGAACGCAAAACCGATCGCTGAGAACTCACGCATAGATTGGACCGAATTCGGCGTTGTAAACCAGAAACGAATTCGGTTCATTCACTCGAATTCTTTCTTCTGAGCCGCCGGTGACCTCGCCCTCCTTTGCATTGCCTAGAGTTGTGGGACACCATTCGGTGTCATCATTCGTGACGTCAGTCGAAAGAGTTAGGAGAAGATGGCTTGCTACCTTCGCGGCTATGGCGCAACGTTCGATGTCGATGCCTTCACACGAACCTCCTCCTTGCCGCACGACGATGTTTGGCGCGTGGGAGAAACAAGATCGGTAAAATGGCCGAAAGCTCCCCTCACGTACGAGGACTCCGGACTTCAAATGGTGGTCGGAAAGAGCGAGGACATCAAGGGACAGGCGAACGAAGCTATCGCGTTCCTCAAGCTTAACGGCGATGAAATTCGCCGACTAGCCAACGCCGCCGGTATCGACTCAATTAAGTTCGACTTCAGTCTCTGGTGGGAAGAAGGCGTCGGCACGCAATTCGTGGGCTTTCCTCCGGAGTTGCTTCGCCTGCTCGGCGCCGCTAATTGTGGCCTCGAAGTTTCTTACTATGGCGTGGGGTGAGGTCAGCTATGGAAGGACTCGGTCTTCAATTCAGGGTTCTGTATCGAGACCGCGATCTTGTGAAGGTTCGCGCTACGGCCTGGAATCGTGCGTTTGGTGGTGCGACTGATGTCTATGTCGGAACGGGTCAGCTCGGAGAAGTCGCGGAGCAGCTCCGTGGGTTTCCAACGGGCACGGCAGACAACCGCGAAGTCATGCTCGGAGCATTCGGAGCCGAGTCCGCCGGTGGAGGCATGAGTATGCAGTTCCGCTGTGGCGATCGAGCCGGTCATGCTTACGTTGAGACGAAGATCGACTCGGATTGGGATTCGGAACATCAAGTACAGTCAGCGGCGCTATGGCTCCTTATTGAGGCGAGTGCTGTTGATTCATTTGTGGAGGACCTGCGCAGGTTAGATCAAGGGACAGGTGCGACCGCACGCTTGACCGCGACGGCCTCTATCTGAGTACGGACTTTTCTCGATCTCTGGTGGCTTGATCGCGTGGTTCGTTCGCTTCGGTGTTCTGGCGTCGCATTGCTCCGGCTCGACATCACCAGCATTCTCGCCTAGCGGCAGGCCTTGCCGGTCTCCTGACGGCACGTCCCCCCGCGGCCCGATGTGCCGTGCGGACACGGGGTGCGTCCGGCTGAGTCGGTTCCCGCACTGAGCTACGCCGGACGGATCGCCGCCTTCGCATTCGACAAGAGCCGGACGACGAAGCGCCCGGTCAGTGAAGAAACCGAGGCCCTAAACACAGCGTCGCGCTCCGTCTGCAAGTGGCGATCGGCAGGCAAGCTCACCGCTCGTAGACCATCGTTGGAATGAGAAAGGCTAGGTTCATGATCTTTGGTGCACATGTAGTCCTCTATAGCAAGGATGCGGCGGCTGATCGCGCCTTCTGTCGGGACGCCCTCGGATTTGCCTCTGTGGACGCGGGCCACGGGTGGCTGATCTTCGCCCTGCCTCCGGCAGAACTGGCTGTTCATCCCGCCGAAGAGGGTGAGCGGCACGAACTGTTTTTCATGTGTGACGATTTGAAGGCGGAGATCGTCGCACTCGGAGAGAAGGGTGTCCGCGTGACGGACGTGCAAGAAGCCCGCTGGGGTTCGATCGCCAAGATCCGCCTTCCCGGCGGAGGTGAAGTCGGCCTCTACCAGCCCAAGCATCCAACGGCGCTGGCGCTCGACTCGCATTGAGGCCGACTACGACCATGGGGCCGCGAAGCGCAGGTGGGTGCGGAAGGAAGCGTACCGAAGGTCCATAAGGCGTACCCGAAGTCCATAAGGCGTACCCGAAGTCCATAAGGCGTCCCGGGACTCCATTCGGCATGCCATTTGATCGGATTTGGCGTTCGCGCACCCGATAAGCGCCGCTCCGCATCCTGTAAGGACAGGGAGAAGTCCGTAAGCGCGTTTGTTCGTCTGTTCTGTCGTGCAGTGCGGCCGTAAGGCGGCCGTGCAGTCCGTTTTGCACGCCATCTGATGTGTGTTGCACGCACTCTGCACGTGTCGACGAACCATTGTCCGGCTACCGGACACTACACACGACGGAGCGCGAGTTTCGCGGCCCAGTAGCCGCACATTCCGTGCACGCCGACGCCTGGCGGTGTAGATGCCGAGCAGAGATACAAACCCTTGATCGGCGTCGCGTAGTTACGCCATGTCGGACGCGTGAAGAACTGACGCAGGTCGGTAATGCCGCCGGCGATGTCGCCGCCCACGAAATTGGGATTGTGTGTTTCGATGTCGGCCGGCGTCATCACAGACCGCGCGAGAACGCAGTCGCGGAAGCCCGGCGCGAAGCGTTCGATCTGACGCTCGATGCGATCGAGCATGTCGACGGTCGATCCGGAAGGCACGTGACAGTAGCCCCACGCGATGTGTTGACCGGCTGGCGCGCGTGACGGATCGACGATCGTCGGCTGGCTGAGAAGAACGAATGGCCGCTCGGACGGCTGGCCATCCCACGCATTCTGCTCGGACGCGGCGATCTCGTCGAGGCTGCCGCCCAGATGAACCGTCCCCGCGCGACGGCAGCCGGCGGCCTTCCATGGAATGGGCGACGACAGCGCCCAGTCCACCTTGAACACGCCCATCCCGTAGCGATAGCGCTCGAGTTTCTGTCGATACGTCAGAGGAAGGCGGTGGCCGGCGATGCGTAACAGCGGCCGCGGCGAGAGATCGGCCATGACGATCCGTGCGGCAGGCAGTTTGTCGATGCTGTCGACGGCCGCATCCGTAACGACCTCGCCGCCGAGCGATCTCAGGTAACTGGCGAGCGCGTTCGAAATGCTCTGCGCCCCGCCGCGAGGAACCGGCCAGCCCGCGATGTGCGACAGCGCGCACAGCGTGAGGCCGATGCCGCCGGTCAGCGCGCGATCGAGCGGCATCATCCCGTGAGCCGCGTTGCCGGCAAACAGCGCTCGGGCGGGTTCACCGGCAAACGCGCTCCTCGCCAGCCCTTTCGCAGACCGCAGAGCCCGCAGTCCGAACCGCGCGAGGGTGAATGGATGACGGGGAAGCGTGGGCGGTCCGAGGACCGCACGCTCGAGCCTGGGCCAGTCGTGGACGATGGGCGCGAACATGTTCTGATAAGCGCCGCCATCACGCCCCAGCGTCGCGGCCGTCGCCTCAAGCGATCGCTCGACGACAACTCCGCTGCCATCGTCGAGCGGATGGCCGACCATCGCGGACGGTTGCAGCCACTCGAGCCCGTGTGCCGCGAGCGGCAGCGTCCGCCAGAACGGCGACGAGATGCCGAGGGGATGAACCGCCGAGCAGATGTCGTGCGTGAAGCCGGGCAGCGTCAGCTCGGCCGAGCGCGCGCCGCCGCCGATCGTGTGATGTGCTTCGAACACCACCACCTTGCATCCGGCCTGCGCGAGCACGATGGCCGCGCTCAGGCCGTTCGGTCCCGACCCGATGACGACGGCATCAATCATCGTGCGATCGTATAGGGATCAGAGGTTAGAGGTTAGGGATCAGAGGTCAGAGGTCAGAGGTCAGAGGTTAGGGGTCAGGGGTCTGCATTACTGATTGCCGCTTGTGCGTGTCACGAGAATCGCGACGCCGCCGGGCAACTTCACCGGATTGACGGCCCAGTAGTCCGCCGCGTGATGGACGACGGTACGGCCGGCGATCGTGCCGACGGCGGCGCCGAAGACGACGTCGCTCAGGTAGTGGCGATTGTCGTGGATGCGCGATGCGGCGACATACGACGCGATCCCGTACGCCAGCAGGCTCTTTCTCCAGCCGAGATGGCGCTCGATCACCGTCGCCGTCGCAAACGTGATGGCGGCGTGGCCAGACGGGAACGACTGGTTGTTGCTGCCGTCGGGGCGCGGGCGGCCCACGGCGAATTTGAGAGGCTCGACGAGCATCTCGGTGATGATTTGCGCCTGCAGGAGGTCCATGCCGAAGTGCGCCACCTTCGGCGAGTCAAACAGTCGCCCGTACGCGTACGTCCCGATCGACAGGGCCACCTGCTCGGGCGTGTCGCCGATGTATTTGCCCGGCGCAAAGATCGTGTTCGCCGTGTCGTAGTGGTTCGTCATGAACACGCCGACCCGGAGATCGGCCGGGTGCACGCCCGCGGCAAGCGCGCCTCCGCCGCCCGCGATGTACACGTTCTGCAACGACGGCAGATGCTTGATGTCTTCGACAAGGTTCCCGAACAGAGCCCGGAACCCGGTGTGCTCGGGGGTCGGCGGCTCCTTGAGGTCGGCTTTCTGCTGCGGCCCCGTCCGCGTGTCCTCAGCAATCGTCGTCTGCGCTACATCACCGGCTGGCGGCGCTTGTGCTGTCAGCGCCATCACGACGAGGGGAGCGATGAACATCATTGGAAGACCCCCGGCAAAGGAACGAATTCTCGAAACACCCTGACGCCTATTTTCGACAAGAGCGCCGTGCCGGAGCGCTCGAAGCCGTCGCGCGTCCGATGGTCGGACGGATACCACGTTGCGGGCGGAACGACCTGGCCGGCGAAGATACCGGCGGCAACCGCGGGCGAGAGGACCCACTCGCCGTCACGATTGCGCGCCATGAACGGCGAACTCACCGCGTGGCCCAACCGGGGCAGGAATCCGGTGCACTCGCACCGTTGATACGACGGGTCCTGGTGCAACAGCCGCGAGACCGCGTACTTCGTCGTGTCGCTGATCGCCGACTGCCCGTACGCCGAGGCCCAGCGCTGCATGTAGCCGTTCGTCCCCAGCTCCCAGGACGGCGGCGTTTTCATGACCTGAGCGATTCCGGCGTGCAGCGCCGCACCAAGCACGCCTTCGGTTCCGAGTGAATCCTTGACGTATTTCTTGAAGAGCATGTGCTTGTCCGCGACGGGCGCCGGCGCTGGAATCACGACCGGATCCTGCGGCCCGGGCGTCTCACTGGCAGCCGGCGACTCTTCCACCGCGGCAGCAGAGGTGCCACCCGCTGCCGACCAGCAGAGCGCGACGAGCAAAAACGCGAGGATCTTTCGCATTCGTGCGACCCGACCGGTGGTGGTTGCAAACGATGTTCCGCGGATACTCCCGCACCTCGTCCTTTGACTGAACCAACCTTCTGGCTGATCTATTCGTCAAATTGGCTGCATGCGCAAGCTGGCCGCGGCGATGGTGTTGACGCTCGGCGTGTGGCTGCACGGCGGGCTTGCCGCCGCGCAGGGGCCCCACGGTGGTCGATCAAACGGGCGGCGTGCTGCCTGGCGCGACCGTCACCATCGCGGGCCAGGACGATGTCATTAAAGATGTAGCCATCGAGCCGGCGACGGCGACTACTCAGGGGGTCGCGACATTCGACGGTCTGCGTCCCGGGCGCTACGCGCTCAAGGCGGAATTCACAGGCTTCGATCCGCGCGTCAATCCCGCCGTCCGCGTTCGCGCGGGTGAGAATAAAGAAACGATTACGCTGGCGATCCAGAAGCTGGCCGACACGGTGAATGTGGCGCGCGATCGCCAGGAAGTCGCCGTCGAACGCGCGACGACCTTTGGGTCAGCCCTCACGCGAGAGCAGATCGACGCGCTGTCGGACGACCCGGCCGTGCTGCGTCAACAGCTCGCCGAGATGGCGGGCGGCCCAGCCATCATCCGCGTCGACAGTTTCGAGGGCGCGCCGCTGCCGCCGAAAGCGCAGATCAAGTCGATCCACATCACACGCGACGGCTTCGCCGCCGAAAACCACAACGCCGGCGCGTTTTTCATCGACATCGTCACGCAGCCCGGCATCGGCCCGCTGCGCGGAGGGGTGCAGTACGGCATGCGGCCGGGGACGCTGACCGGCAACTCGCCGTTCACGCCGATCAAAGGCCCGGAGAACCTGCAGGCGGGCGTATTTCAGCTTCAAGGCTCGCTCGCGCACGAGAAGAGCTCTTTTTCACTGGTCGTGCAGGACCAGGCCTCCTACACGACGCCGAACCTCAACGTCGTGCGGCCCACAGGCCTGGTGTCGCAGGCGCTCAACCTCCGCACCCCGCGCAACCTGTTCTACGTGACGGGGCTCGTCGACTACGCGGTGACGAAGGATCAGACGCTGCGCCTCTCGTTCCAGCAGTTTCACACGCGCGCGGACAACCTCGGCGTCGGCGCCTACGACGAGCTCGAGCGGGCGTACGACACGACCGACAGCACCACGAACTTCCGTGTCCAGCACACGGGACCGTTGGGACGCCGGATGTTCACGAACACGCGCCTCAGCGTGATTCGCACGCACAACGATCAGGCGTCGGTGCTCGAGGCGCCGGCGATCCAGGTGCTCGACGCGTTCACCTCTGGCGGCGCGCAGATGGCGGGCGAGCGGCACGCGACGTCGATCACGTTCGCGTCGGATCTCGACTACGTACGCGGCCGCCACTCGTTCCGCGCGGGCGTCCTCGTCGACGGCGGATCCTGGGACTCGAATCTCAACTCCAACTACCTCGGCACCTACACGTTCAACAGCCTGGCGGCGTATGCCGCGGGTCAGCCGAGCAACTTCACGCGGCGGCTCGGCGATCCCAGCATCGCGTACTCGATGGTCGACGCCGGCGTGTACGTCCAGGACGACTTCCGCATCCGCCGCAACCTCACGATCAGCCCCGGCCTGCGCTACGAGATGCAGGCGCACCTGAGCGATTGGAAAGATCTCGGGCCGCGCATCGGCTTCACATGGGCGCCGCTCAAGAGCGGAAAGACGGCGCTGCGCGGCAGCGCGGGCATCTTCTACGACTGGCTCGGCCAGAACACGTACGAACAGGCGCTGCGCGTGGATGGCACGCGCGAACAGGAGCTGAACATCGTCAACCCGTCGTATCCGAATCCCGGCACGGGCGGCGTCGTCCCGCCCGGGAACCGGTACTTCCTGGATCCTGCCCTGCGGAGCCCGCGCAATGTCCGGTTCTCGGCCGGAATCGATCAGACGATTCGCCAGTCGCCGACGTTTACCGTGCGCGCCAACGCGTTGTATGCCTATACCCGCACCGAGGATGCGTGGCGCGGCCTGAACGAGAATGTGCCGGCCGCCGGGCTTCGACCCGATGCGCGCTATGCGAATGTCGTCGACGTCGTGTCGGACGCGAGCGCGCGCCAGCATCAGCTGACGCTTGGCTGGAACATCGGACTGCCGCCGCAACCGCCCGGCAACGAGCTCCCGCAGTGGTTTATGTGGAAGCGGTTCGCGCTGTATGGCAACTACCTGGTGACCTCGGCGCGGAACAACACCGATGGCGACTTCTTGCTGCCGCCCGGAGGCACGCTGGCCGATCAGTGGGGCCGGTCGCTGTTCGACATCCCGTCGCGACTGACCTTCCAGTTCATCTCGCTCCAGATGAGGCGGACGCAGATCTCGGGCACGGTGTCGCAGCAGAGCGGTGTGCCGTACACGGAGACGACAGGATTCGATGCGAACGGCGACGGCATCTTCAACGATCGGCCGGCTGGCGTCGGCCGGAACACGCTGCGGGGCAGCGACCAGTGGAATCTCTCGATGTACGCTGGCTACACAATCTCGCTGCGCCGCCGGGCCACGCCGCTGACCGGCATTCGCGCCACCGAGTTCAGCGGGAGCCAGGTCTCGAACGTCGCCGCGTTCTCCGACAACGTCCGGTATCGCCTGACGTTCTCCGTGCAGGCCCAGAATCTCACCAACCGCAACAACTACGCCGGCTACAGCGGCGTCCTCACCTCGCCCTTCTTCAATCAGCCGACGTTCGTGCTGAACCCTCGTCGCGTCGTCCTCAACGTCCAGTTCACGTTCTGACCACGTGACTACGTACCAACGCTTCTCCGACCGAAACACGGATCGGCTCCCGATCCGTTTATGTCAGCAATCCTTGCCGCGCTTATTGCTGTGCTGCCGGCTGCATTCGCGATGTGGTCGGGCCGGCAGATCCTCGCGCTCAGCGACGATTCGACAGTCCCGGAGCGGCTTCTCGCGAACAGAGCCCGCAACGTGTTTGTCACGGCGCTCTGCTGCGGCATGCTCGGGGCGACTGCGTTTCGGCATCTTGCCTGGGCGGTCGCTCTGCTCCTGGTCGCGCGCTTGTTCGCGAGCTACTGGTTCAGAAAGCAGCTGCACCGCGAGAGTTGGGGCTTCGTCACCTACTTCTCGTTCTTCGCACGACTGACGCTGGCGGTCTTCGGATTCTGGCTGCTCCTGGCCTTCACGCCGTGGTTCGTGTCGCGGGCGGAGCCGTACGACTGGGCGGTGGCCGGCGTGTTCGCAACGGTCCTCCTCGCCTGGAACGAAGGGTACAGCGCCGTCACTCGCGCCGTCCTTCGCGCGCGGCCGGTCGACGATCCCGGAGTCGTCGCGCGCTTCGAGGAGATGCGGGCGCGGTGCGGCCTGCCCACCGTCAGGCTGGAGCAGGTCGATCTCCGCGGCGGCTCGTTCATCAACGCAGTGGCCTTGCCGTCGATCAGGCGGCCGGCCGTGCTGCTCAGCAGCACGCTCGTGGATCGACTGGATCGCGACGAAACCGCGGCCATCGTGGCGCACGAGCTCGCGCACCTCGAGTACTTCAACGCTCGCCGTCTCTGGTGGCTGAACCTTCAAGGTTACGCGCTCGTCGCCGTGGGCACGTTGATGGCGCCGGTCGTCAGAATCATGGCCCCGCACGCCAGCACGGCGGTGTTCGCCTTGTGGCCCGTGTTGCTGCTGGCTTCACTCGCGGTTCGCGCGCGGCACAGGCAGGCACATGAAACGGCGAGCGATCTTCGCGCGATCGCTCTTGCGGGCGACGCCGACGCGCTGATTCGTGCGTTGTCGAAGCTGCATGATCTCGCCCGCGTGCCTCGCCGCTGGGACAGCGAGCGCGAACGTCACGCCAGCCACCCGAGCCTTGCACGCAGGATTCAGGCGATTCGCGACGCCAGCGGGATGCCGCCGGCCTCGCTGGGAGAAGCCGCCACTTATCGGGCGATGGATGAGTCGGCGTCCGTCACGTTTTTCGACGATCGGCTGGTCTGGCGGGAAGGCGGTTCCACCGAGCACGCGCTCGACTATCGCCGGTTGACGATGCTGCGCGTCGACGCCCGGCGATCCGGCGCGAATCATCTCGTCGCGGTCGATCTGGTGCACCGCCGCTGGGAAATGCTCCTGCGCCGCGAGGACGTCGCGCGCCTGCAGGCGACGCTCGACATCGTCGACACGCGGCTCGCCGCCGCGGCGCCGCCGCCTGCGGTCATGCGTCCGCTGCCTCGCGTGCTGGCGCTGATGGCGCTGACGCTTGCCGCTCCGCTCGGCCAGCTCGCGGTGGTGCTGGTCGGCGCTCTGGCGGTTGCCTGGCCGTCGCAGCCGGTGATCGCCGCAACCAGCCTCGCCTCGCTGGGCGGCTTCGCGCTCGCATGGCGTGACCACGGCCTGTGGCTGAACGACAGTCAACATTGGACGGCGCTGTCGTTGCTCCTGTGCGGGATCGGGCTGGCCGCCGTCGCTGTTGCCAACAGACGCGAGCAACTGCCGCTGCAGGCGTCCAGGTTTGCAGGGCTCCTTGCGGCCCTCATTCTCGTCGCCGGTGGATCGGCCGCGATTGTCAGCGGCGACGCGCTCGATCTGCACCAGGCCGCCCGCTCCTGGTCGTGGGTTTCAATATTCGTGCTGGCGCTCGCGGGTGCCATCGCGTTGGAGAGACGGCCCGCACTCCGCCGTGCGTCCGCGGCGCTGGCGCTGGCCGGCTTCTTCTTCACGTATCTCGGCTCGATGTCGTTTCTCGATCGGTTCGTCGCCGATCCGTTCCTCGCGCCCGCCCGTGCCCTTGTCGTGACCACCGTCTCGCCCGCCCCGCTTGCGGAAGTCTCGCTTCCGTTCGAGGTCTCGTCGCTGCGCGTCTCGCCGAGCGGGCGTTACATCGCCGTGGGCACGGAAGACGAGAAGGAACAGACGACGATTCATGCCGGCCGTGTCCGAGGTCCGCTCACTGCCTTCAGCGCAGACGCGGCGACGTTCGTGGACGAACGGCGGCTGCTGCTGCTCGAATGGGTTTCGGGTACCTCCAGGTTGCGACTGGTCGATCTGGCTGGTGGGCCTGACGAGGTCTCGTGGACGCTGAGTGTTCCCGTGCAGCGTGCCCGCTTGTCGGTCGATCGCGCATCGCAGCGATGGTCGCTGCTCGGTTGGGGCGCGTCGGGCGACATCGCCAGCGCCACCGGTGTCGTCGGTCAGGACACGGTCGACAATCTCAAGTGGAAGGTCCCCGCGCCTGAGGACGTTCGCGTCGCGCTGATTTCCGGTTCGAGCAGCGAGGTCCTGGCACTCGAACGGAAGATCCTTCCGGGCCGTTTCGGCGCCGGCCGTCATGCCGCATCCGTGCTCTGGTCGATCACCGACCGCGGTTCTTCCGTCTGGACGACCACCCGGCTCGAACTGCGATGCGGACCTCTATCGACCCGCGGCGACGTGGCGCTCTGCCTGGCATTCGACGGGACCAGAACCCGGCTCTTCGAGGTGAGTCCAGTCGCGCGCCGGCTGAAAGCGCTGGCGTCGGTCGACGGACGATTCTTCCGCCGTGGTGAGGAAGGCAGTACGGATTGGATCGCCGGCTGGTCGAGTCTTGGATCGATCCTGCTTCGCACGGCCACCGGCGCGGCTGTTCGCATCGACCAGCGCGACGGCTCGCAGGCCAGCGAACTTGCGATGGCCGATTCGGTCGTTGGAGCCGTATTCTCGAACGAGAGCGGTTCGACCGTCCGCCTCTACGACCGCGTTCAGGCCGGCCTTCCGCGCTAGTCCCCTAATTCCCATCCACCGTGAAAGCGAGCAGCACATTGCCCGGCATGCCGCCGGCTCGCGCGTAGCCGGAGTTGACGAACAGCATCCCGCCGGCGATTGCAGGGCCTGGGCCGTCGAACGATCCGCCGCGCGCCGGGACTTCATTGACGGTCTTGTAAGGGCCGACGCTGTCGAAGTCCCACACCACTTTGCCGTCGGTAGTGGAATACGCGCGCATATGTCCGTCGACGGACCCGGAGAACACGACGCCGGGTATCGAGGTGACGGCGGCGGATTGAGCCGGGCTGCAGCGTTTGCGATCGCCGCATCCAGCCGGCGGTGTGTTCCAGAGACGCTCGCCCGAATCGAGCTTGAACGCAAATATGCCGCCGCCTTGTTTCGGATCGGCATTCGAGCCGAGGCTGTTCGGGATGTTGGTGCGGACGATGTCGGAGAGGGCGACGTAGACGTTGGTGCCGTCGGTGGAGGAGCCCCACTGGACGC
>WNFL01394008.1_pt1 | contig 11642 bp, 11 predicted proteins | sample 5400361 | NCBI WGS metagenome assembly WNFL01 (sample SAMN13153351, study PRJNA577476) | soil metagenome | isolation source: 40 cm soil on Douglas fir-dominated hillslope | place: USA:California | collected 2013-09-17
TTCACCAAGGGAATTTCGGCCCAGACCACGATCCCCAACGAGTCCGCCAGTTCGTACGAGTACTGATCGTGCTGGTAATGAGCGAGTCGAACGGCGTTGCCGCCCATGTCTTGCAAGAGATCGAAGTCCTGCGCCTGATCCGCATGCGAAATCGCCCAACCTTTGAGCGGACGGTCCTGATGCATGGACGCGCCCTTCAGGAAGAGATGTTCCCCATTGAGCGAGAATCCTTTTCGGGAATCGAAATCGATGGAGCGCAGGCCGAGCGGCTGTGCCAATTGATCGAGAAGTACACCCTGGATCGATCGGATCTTGATGATGAGCTTGTAGAGGTACGGATCCTTGGTCCCGCGCCACAGCCGCGGGTGTTGCACGTGCAGGGTGTACTCGATCCCGACGGGCTGCGCCGGCGATAGCGAAACCCGGCTCGATTCCGCGGCGACGACCAAGCCGGCTTTGTCTTCGATGCGGCTCTCGACGGTGACGCTCTGAGGCGTCGGGCCGTCGTTGACCAGCTTGGAGAACACCCGCACGATCGCAGAAGCCGAGTCGAGGTTCAAGGCTCTGGCGTACATTCCCGGGCCGCCGTAGTCCAGCATGTCTACATGCACAAAGCTGGTGGCGATCAGAGTGACGGGGCGGTATATGCCGCCGAACACGAAGAAATCGCCCGACAGCGGGATGACATTTTCCGTCGTTGACCCGCGCTGGGGCAGGCTATTGTCGGATTTGACCACCAGAAGATTCTCACCGGAGGGGTCGATCGCGGCCGATGCGTCGAAACGGAAGCGAGAAAAGGCACCGGCGTGCTTGCCGAGGTAGCGTCCGTTCACCCAAACATCCGCGACGGTGCCGACCCCGTCGAACTGAAGAAAGTAGCGTTTGTTGGCCAGCGAGGGAGGCGTGCGGAATCGAAGCCGGTACCAACCCACGCCGTGCACTGTGTTCGAGAGGGGCGAACGGTCAGTACCCGCGTTGCCCAATCGATTCCAGGTATGCGGAAGCTCGATGGCGGCCCAAGAGGAATCATCGAACGCGTTGCTCTCGATGCCGCTCAAACCGTATGCTTGGCGGAAACGCCAGCCTCGGCTCAATTCCATCGAGACGCGTGGCTCGCCGGTTGTGACCGCCTGCCCGGTCGCCGGCGCCGCGCAGGACTCGAGCGCCGCAGCGGTGAGCGTCGCGCACCCGATGGCTGCGACCAAGCCGACGACCGACCACGGACGGGAATATCGGTCAAGCGTCACATGGGTTGCTAACAATTGGTCCTCGTGCCGTCTTCGAGCCGATTGTTGGGCAGATAGGCGCGCTGATGGGGATATTGGGCGGCACGGGTTTCATCGATGTCGACCTCGGGACCTGGAGTTGACCCGGCACCTTCAAGTGGTCATTGCACAGCCAAGGCGATAGAACGCAGTCATCCACCACTCCGACCGCGGCTGCCAGTACACCAGCGACGCCTTCGGCAAGCGCTGCCAGGAAACCGGGCTCATGCCGTCCATGGGATCGGTCGGGGATGCTTACGACAACGCGATGACCGAGAGCTTCTTCGCTTCGCTGGAACGTGAGCTGCTCAATTGCTGGCGCTTCAGAAGCCAAGTCGAAGCCCGGATGACGGTGTTTGAGCGGTTCGAGGGCTGGTATAACCCGCATCGCCGGCACTCCTCGCTCGGCAATCGCTCGCCGGTCAATTATGCGAGGGCGCATGAGCGATCAGTGGCCTGGGGCCAGAGCTACTGCCGCCTGACGGAGGCAGAGCGCGCTGCAGTGTAAGATCGATGAAATCATGAAAGACGGAATCTGATACTAAGACAATCACGTGTCCACCAAAACGGGGCAGCTCCAGATCGAGATCCGTGGCCGAACCGTCCAGATTGACCCGGGGCTACCGGTCGTGAAAGTCAGCTTTGGGGCACAGCTCTTTACTTCCAGGCTCGCGCCACGAGCTCGTCCAATGCCGCTACGATCAGCTGGTTCTCGCCCCGCAGTGATCCCACGACCTCACCGAGTTGATCTACTGGCACAGAGACTATCTCAAGTGGATGCAGCACGACAGAGATGCCCCGGATCTTGAAGGTTGGATTAAATCCAGCGTAGCTAATCTTGCCAATCGCCGCTGTCCGCACAAGGGGTACAACTACTCTGCGTCGATAATTGTCGAACTGAGCGGATTGCACCACGACAACGAAAGGAATGGTGTTCTTGTGTTTCCCGGAATTCCGGTGGACGTCAAACTGGGCCATCAGAGCGACGAATATTCGTCGGCAATCGAGCCCGATGTGGAATTAAATTTGTTCCACATGGCAATTGTCCCCTCCACGGCCTTGGACTTTTGCAATCGCTCCCGGCGCTCCCGGTTGACGAACTCAGCGAGCAATGACTCCACGACGCCGGAGAGATTGTCGGTCATCGATTTGGCTTGGCTCACCAAGTCCTCGTTTAGAGTCAGATTAACTGGGCGTTTGCGGGCCACCGTGTCGAAATCAGCTTTCATGGTTCGCCTCCACTATGCGCATGATATGCGCATACGAGGTCCAAGGTCAAGTATTTGCCGGAATTGGTGTAGGTAGCCCATGATCTGTCCGGTCTTGTAGCACGCGATCTGTCCGGTTCACGGTGGTGCCCTGAAGGGGGTGCGCCACGAAGCAAAGCGAATCAACCCGGCCCAGGGGTCGCCCCCCCCTCGCGTGCGACGAGTTGTAGAGTGCGAGCATGAACCTACCAACGGATGAGCGCCTCGGCGACCGTGTGGTCTCCCCTTCTGCCGCTGCGTCGGCGTGGAGTGCGCTGCGCTATCCGGTGTTCCGTTACCTTTGGATTGCCACCGTCGTCTCAAATGTGGGTGGGTGGATGTACAGCGCCGCTTCCGGGTGGCTGATGACGGGTCTCAATGCCAACCCGCTGGTCGTGTCGCTTGTTCAGGTGGCTACCAGCCTGCCACTGTTCCTGTTGGCGCTACCGGCCGGCGCGCTGGCTGACATGATCGACAAGCGCCGTTTCATCTTGACGCTCGAGATTCTCACCGCGATCTTCACGGCGCTCTTCGCCTTGTCAGTCAGCCTGAAGGTCGTCACGCCTGTTGTGCTGTTGGTGTTTGTCCTACTGATCGGTGCCTTGGGTGCGCTGGAAACGCCAGCCTGGCAAGCCGTCGTGCCGCTGCTCGTTCCCCGGCCCGCGCTCTCGTCCGCAGTGGCCACAAACAGCCTGGGCGTGAATATCAGTCGGGTGATAGGGCCGGCGCTTGCGGGCGTAATCATTCTCACCTTTGGCGTGGCAGCGCCATTCTGGCTGGATGCGGTGAGCAATATCGGCGTGATCGCCGTCATCTTCTGGTGGAGACCCCCCGCGCGCGGCGCGAACGCTCTGCCCGCGGAGCGCCTGGCGAGCGCGATGCGCGTCGGGGTGCGGTATGCGCGAAACAACCTGCACCTTCGGGCCACATTGGCGCAGGCAGTCGGATTCTTCCTCTTTGCAAGTGCTTATTGGGCCCTGCTGCCGCTCCTCGCGCGTATCCAGCTCCATGGAGGGCCGACTGTCTATGGGGCGCTACTCGGAGCCATCGGCGCAAGCGCTGTGGCGGGTGCTATTTTGCTACCCAAACTGAAGACGAAGGCCAAGGCAAACACAGTGGTCGCACTTGGCGAGCTGGGTACCGGGATCGCTCTCGCGCTATTTGGCTTTGCGGATCGCGAGTGGCTCGCCGTGCTCGCCTGTCTAATGGCGGGGGCGTCATGGATTATTGTTCTTGCTACGCTCAACGTCTCGGCGCAGGCGGCGCTCCCCGAGTGGGTCAGGGGACGTGGGCTCGCCGCCTATGTGACGGTGTTCTTTGGAACGATGAGCTTCGGCAGCGCGCTGTGGGGTTGGGTCGCGGAACGTTTTGGGCTGGCGCCGGCGCACTACATTGCCGCTGCGGGCGTCCTCGGGGTGATTGCGCTCAGCCGACGTTGGAGACTGCAGACGGGGCCCGCCCCCGGAGCCGGTACTCCAGGGCGCTGTAGGGGACGATGCAGGTCCAGTTCTAGTGACCGTCGAGTATCACGTCGCGCCCGTGAATCGTGCGGCATTTCTTGCGGCGCTAGCTCCCATCGCGCGGGAGCGCAAGCGTGACGGGGCCTATGCCTGGGGCGTGTTTCAGGACACGGCACACGAAACGCGGTACCTGGAGAACTTTTTGTTAGATTCCTGGCTCGAGCACGTCCGTCAGCACCACAGAGTGACCAACGCCGACCGGCTAGCGCAAGAACGACTTCGGGCGCTCACTTTGAGCGAGCCGCGGGTCACTCACTACATCGCGAGCGAGGTGCGTTGCTAGCTGCGAGCTTCGTACGTTGTCAATCTGATGCCTCCCGGAGCGACCACAAGGAGTGTGAGAGATGAAATATAGGAAACTAGGGAATACCGGCCTCATCGTAAGCGAAGTGGCGCTTGGCACGATGCAGTTCGGCGGCAAGATGAACATGGGTAACCTCGGTCAGGAGGACGCAACGCGAATGGTGAAGCTAGCCCTGGATAGGGGTATCAACTTCATTGACACCGCGGACGTCTACAGCCTCGGGGAGAGCGAAACTCTGGTAGGTAATGCCTTGAAGGGCGTGAGAACGGAGATCGTCCTGGCTACCAAGGTCCGGCTCCCGATGAGCGACAATCTCAATCGGAGCGGTGCGACGCGGGTGAACATCATGCGCGAAGTGGAGGGCAGCCTCCAACGGCTGCAGACCGATTACATCGATCTCTACCAGGTGCATGGATGGGACAGCAACACGCCCCTTGAGGAGACAGTACGGACACTTGACGATGTGGTGCGCCAGGGGAAGGTTCGCTATATCGGGCTCTCCAATTACATGTCATGGCAGGCGGCCACCGCGGTAATGCTGCAGGAGCGCATGGGACTGGAGAAATTCGTTACGGCACAGGCGTATTACAGCCTCGTCGGCCGAGGCCTTGAATATGAGTTCCAGTCTTTCGCCGAGTATCACAGCATCGGTATTCTGGTTTGGAGTCCGCTTGCCGGCGGCTTTCTCACGGGTAAGTACAGCCGCGCCAACCCCGCTCCGGCGGGCACACGGTTCGCGGAGGCAGGTTCGTTCGTGCCGATTGACAAGGATATGGCCTACCGCGTCGTGGACACGCTAAAACAGGTGGCTGCTCGGCGTAACGTAACTCCCGCCCGTGCAGCGCTGTCGTGGGTGCTGGGCCGGCCTGCGGTCAGCAGTGTGATCGTGGCTGCCCGGAAGTCTGAACAACTACTAGACAACATTGGTGCCGTAGACCTTCGGCTCTCGGACGAAGAAGTCCGGCTGCTGGACGCGGCGTCGGATCCCGGCATTCCTTATCCGAAGTGGATGGTGCTCCAGCTCGATACCGCGGAAGATCCGCGCTCCAAGGCGCTGTATCCGGAACGCTATGTGAATGGCGGTCCCTGGAAGGATCTTCGCGGGACTCGGTGGTCCGGCTGACGGCGCTTTGCTGCCCGACACGAGAGGCACGAGATAGAAAGAGCCAGAACCAGGGAGCGATGGGGAGTCGTGAAAAACAAGTTGATGGAAGTTGCTCAGCGCCCGCCGAAGGACACTAGACATGAATGAAATCACATCACAAAACAGCAAACTCGGATTTGTCGGCATCGGCTACATGGGCCGGCCGATCGCGCAGAGGTTGCTTAAGGCCGGCTTCCAGCTGATCGCCTACGACCGCCACCGCACGAAGGCGGAGGAGCTAATTCGATATGGCGGCACTGTCGCGGAGAACGTCGCGGAACTTTCCTCCAATTGTGACGTCGTGTTGTCGTGCCTTGCGAGCGATGAAGCTGTTCTCAACATCTACAAAGGAGCAGGTGGAGCCTTTGCCAATGCGCATCGGGGGTCGCTGGTCATAGACCTGAGCACGGTGAGCCCGCAGATCTCGCAGGAACTCTCGAGGCTAGGTTCCGAACGTGGCGTTGATGTCCTCGATGTGACCATATCAGGAAGTACACCGGCCGCCGAACAGGGCGCGCTGACCTTGTTCGCAGGCGGAGATCGGGGAAGTTTCGCCGCCACCGAGTCGATCTTTAGAGTGATCGCGAGAAAATATTTTTATCTGGGACCGAGCGGTTCCGGCGCGACCATGAAGCTGGTCGTTAACAGCCTATTGGGAATCGGGATGCAAGCAATTGCAGAGGCCGTTGCACTCGGTGAAAAGGCTGGTCTTGATCGCAATCGATTGCTGGAGGTGCTTTCAGAGACCGCGGTAGTCGCTCCTGCACATTTGGGCAAACTGGAAAGGGCGATGAAGAGCGACTACAGCCCGCAATTTCCGCTGCGGCTAATGAACAAGGATTTTGGGCTGATTCTCAACCTCGCAGCCGCTGTCGGCGCGCAGATGCCCGCGACACGCGCGGCTCTCGAGGTCAACGCTGCCCAATCGTCCGAAGGACAAGAGCAAGATTTCTCCGCGGTGATTCTGGAGATGGAGAAGCAAGCTCATTTGGGTTCTCCTGACAATCGCAGGACTAGGATCGCTGGCGAATGACCGGTGTGCAGCGAAGCTTCTAGCCAGTCATGTGGCCGATTTGGGCCGGGAGCCGCCCTTTGGGCTCCCAATGAGCGGTCATTGGGCAGGGTACCTGGCGGCGGGCGGCCCCGGCGTAGCAGGGATCCGGACGGCCTGGCGTCAAGAACGCTCGACGCCTAGATGATTTTGGTAGCGGGGGCAGGCTCCGCCATTTTTCAAAGTTGAATTTCGTTAGCTGAGCCGGATTTGGCCTGCAATCCACGGCACCCCTCAACACCAATGCACGGCACGATGCCAAGGGATCGCTGACTACTGAGTTAGGGCGCGCAACTTCTCCTTGTCGCTATCGGACGGAAAGTGATGCAGGCCAAGAATGATACTAGCGAGTGTCTTCACGGAACCAGATGCTTTCGGGTCACCTACTATGGCCTCGAGGCCTGGCTTGTCAGCAGCTGCTGCCGTGTGCTGGACGTTCATCAGCGCCTTGGCGACGGTTCGCTCAGGCGCAGTCGTTGCCTTGTCCTCTATGATCTTCGCTAGCGCCTGCTTATCGACATCACTGGGGGCATGCTGAAAATTCGTCATTATTCCCGCCATGCCTTGCACGGCCTTGCTCTCTGCGGCGTTTACCATGTTCGCAGTAAGGCCGAGGAGTAGCATGGTCCCCAATATGCCTATGGAATTCCGCATGGCAATCCTCCTGGGCAATCAGCCCATTCAAAGTCTCTCGCAACGCCTACCAAGGAGCCAGATACGTGATCAAGCGGTAGCGAAGGCGTAAGTCGGACATCGCACAACCCTGATTTTATTGACGTTAAGCTTCGCTGGGCTGCCGAACTAGCCCAATCCAAGGCCTCGACGCTGTTGCTCGTCCGACGCCTCGTCTATGGTAGCTTCACTCATAGCCGTGCGCGACTCCATGGCACAGTCGTTCGGTACGTTGGTCAATCCGAGCTGCAGCGGCGGCGGCGATACCCCGATCGGTTGTCTCCCTACCAGAAATTTCACTCCGCTGCCGCTGGCTCCTTCGCTAGATACTCTCTTGCCTTAATGACTTCAGCACGATCTGAGTCCGCGTTCGTCCAGAGGGCCAGGAATTGTCGATAGCGCTGATGGGCCGTGGCCTCATCGCCGATCGCCTGCGCGGCTCGAGCGATGCCGTAGATGGCCTTGGGACGCCCGGGAGTCCGTTGTAGAGCGACGCTAGCGCTGCTTGGTGATCCACCGCTCCACCTTCTTTTCCAAAGCCCAGAACGGCAGCGGCCCATCTTCCAGCAGCGTTTGATGATAGGCGCGGGAATCAAATCGCTGCCCCAGAGCGCGCTGGGCTTCCCTACGCAGAGCCTCATACTGGATCGCGCCAATTGGGTACGATTCAAACTCGCCCGCGGTATCGATGATGCCCCCCACGGATTCTTTTGCAGCACTTGGGCCGTCGTAGGGGGACTCGTCGCGTAAATAGGTTCCCGCCTGGTCTTCACTCCAATCGGCGATCTGCATGCCAAGCTCGGCCACCGCGCTCGGCGTGCTCGAATTGACCAGACTACCCATTTCTTCGAATGGCCCGCTGTATAGGCCGAGTTCAGCCGCCCATCCTTCGGCATAGGTCGCCCAGCCTTCGCTGGATCCCGAAATGACTACCAGCCGGGCGATCGGGTGCAGCGACCCGTGGTGCGCTTGGGTACGCATGGCGTCCTGCAGGAAGTGACCGGGTATCGTCTCGTGCATGGCCAGGCTCTCCGCCTCTCCGCGGTGGGCCCCGGGGCCAGCGTACAAGAACATGGGCGGACGACTCCCGTCATCAGACCCCGGCAGATACCTATCCTGTCCCGAACCCTGCTTGACGACAATTTTGGCAGGCGGTGGACTCAACACCATCCGCGGTAGCGCAGCTCGGGCGCGCGCAATGGCACCCTCGTAGGTCGGGCGAATCTCTCCAGCGCTCCCAAACTTATCGCGTGGGTCCGCGCGGAACCTTTCGCCGAAGTCCTCCCAAGTCAGGTCTGGCACACCATAGGCTTGTTGCGCCAACTCCAGAATCCGGACGCGCTCTTGATGGCGCCGGCTTACAAGTACGCCAAACATCGCCTTCGGGTCCATATCAACCGACGTGGAGACAGACAGCCTTGAGCGCAAGCACGCCATCCCTTGAGGAAGGCCCACACTTGAAGGTGTAGTTCTCGCATGGGGCAGGTACTCGTTCCTCAGGAAATCTCGAAACCGCTCTGACGCCGGCCAGATCTCACTCATCGCGATGCGATTCAGTTCCAGTGTGAACTGCGGATCATTGGCTCGCCTTGCCAACACCGTGGTCGGCCACTCGGCATAGGGTTGGGCAATGAAGGTATCAATTTGCCCCAGTTCCCCCTCAACTGCTGCACGATAAGCGGCATAGCCTCCGCGCAATCCTGCCGCCAGATTGCTGACCTGCTGATCGAGCCAGGGAGCGATGGCATGCCACCGCACCAGCGCCTCACGCCGATCCTCAGCAGTGGCCAAAGGTTGAGTCGCGGCGACGGTGGGCAATTGAAATACAAAGCCGTAGGACGAGATGTCCCAAAGCTCAAACTGGCAGGTGTCATCGGTTTTCGCCTCGGCAATACCTTGCAGCAGGTAGGCTCTTGTGACCCATTCCGGCCTCCCGATCAGTGCGCTTTCCGGAATCTTGTTGAGCTTAGCCTCCAAGCCATAGGCAAAGGCTCGCCATCGCGCGAGGTCCTCCGAGGTGATGATATCGACTCCTGCGCGAGACATCTGAGGCAAGCCCGAATACATGACCAGAAAGGGAAATCGCCGCTGATACTCAGCGACGAATGTGTCTGCAAGGCGGGTCACTGTGTCAGCGGGCGAGCCGGATTGCGGAGCCGACAAAGCAGGCGCCAGGAGCAAAGCTAGTAATGCAATGGCGGCCCTGCCTAGTGTTGCTTTCACGTCACCATCCGCAATAGCTCAACTTGAAGAGATAAAGACGAACGTCTGCAAGCGGGCAGTCTATCCGAGGTCGCGAGTACCCGCCCCGGGCCGACAACTGCCTGTTTCATTTGGGTCCCGTCAGCATTACAAAACTTGGTGCGCCATTTTGCGCCACGGCAATGTCGGGCCAACCATCACCGTCCAAATCGCCTGCCGCCATGCCGTAGACCGTGCCTTTATTAGTGCCGAATGGCACTGATTGATACGCCTTTCCGGTGCCGTCGTTCACGAAGATATCGAGAGGAGTATTCACATAGCCGACGACGATATCTGGTCGATTGTCTTTACTGAGATCAACCGCGATCATCGAGTACGGCAGAAAAGCGGGTCCTTGAATCATTATGCCGTCGTCAAAGCGCCCCCCTCCATGGTTCAGGTATACAAAGCAACCGAGATTCTCAGGACACGCCGCGATGTCGAGATTTCCATCACCGTCAAAATCGGCGATTGCCATCGCCCTGATAGACACCTTTGTGGGGCCCCAAGAGACCCGCTGCGTAAAATTCCCCTTGCCATCGTTCAAATACACGGCACTTTGGCATTCGTCCCGGCAGGCGTAAATCACATCGTTGTTGCCATCCCCATCCATGTCGGCAATCGCCACAGTCGCCGAGCTCGGTGAGTCCGGCAGCGAGCTGCATTGAAAATGCAGCTTGCCATCGTTGATGCACACATAGCTCGCCATCCCGCGATTGGCCACCGCGATGTCCGGAAAGCCGTCTCCGTTCAGGTCACCAACAGCAATGTTTCGCGTCGACCAACTCGGATCACCGTAGGTCCCACCCACTTTGAAATGACCCTTGCCGTCGTTGAGCAACACCAGTTTTCGATCTGGCTGGTCATTACCGAGGACAATGTCCAAGTGGCCGCTCTTCGTCATGTCCGCTAACACTCCGGAGTAAGTCCTCAGGGGCCCGCCGGGAAGGGGCTGCCCCGGGTTAAAGTGCCCCTTGCCATCGCCAAGGAAAATTCGACTCCTGAGTGGTTCATGTCGCCCCTTGAGCAACAGGATGTCGGGGTGGCCGTCACCATTGAGATCGCCAATGCTGGCGTTTGAGGGAAAATCGGCAAGGCTCTCCAAGGGCACTGCTCTAAACCGCCCTGGGACAATTCCTTGGTGAGACTGGCTGATTGCCTGTTCGGTATATGCAGCCTCGCCACACAACGCGAGAGACGCCAAACTGGCGATGACAACCTTCGCCGACACGTAGCCGGAAGGCGGTCTAGTTCGCTTCATTTTGCCCTCTCAATTCCAACGGGCGCCACGATATTCCCATCAACGGCCGGGAACGGCAAACACTCAAAAATCGCAATGCGCCCGCATAGAGCCATTTTATGGCGCCACGCGGCCAAGCCGAAAGTCCGGCTGACTGGTCAGCGCATCGGGACTTGTAATTGGGCCAGTAGAGGAATGAGCTCAACGACTAAGCAACGGAGCGCCTTGACGGGGAGAACGGCGTTGTACGGTCTAAAGGAGCAGGGCAAGGCCGCACCTTACTCTGCCGTTCTAGCAGTCCGCGTTGGCACACCGCGTGGACCACGTTAGTCTTGACCGCTATGCGGATGGCCACTGTCTTCGCCCTCTTCCTCCTTGCCGGCGGTCAATGCCGCAGCGCCGAATCACGCATTCACGAGCTGTCCATCGAAACACGCGACGGCCTCGTTCCGATGCATTGCTACCAGGATGCCGGCGAAGATCCGAGGCCGGTCGTCGTGATGCTGCATGGGGCAAGCGGCCTGGGCCGTTACCAGACCCTCTACGAGGCGTATGCAACCGATCTCGTCGACCACGGCTTTCGTGTTTGCGCCGTTATGTACTACAGCCCGGAGGATGAGCGGATCATGACGACGTCGGATCCTATTGTGAGGCAGCGCAGGCACGATCAGCGATTCATGATGTGGACCGATCGAACAATCGCTGCCGTTGAATACCTAGTCGCGCTGCCGACGTCGGATGCAGCGCGGGTGGGTCTACTGGGATTCTCACAAGGCGGATACCTGGCTATTGCGGTCGCTGCTGGCAGCACGAAGGTCCAAGCGGTGGTGGAGGTCTATGGTGGTGTGCCTTCCGTGCTCAGGATGCCTATATCAAGACTTCCGCCGCTCCTGGTCCTACATGGTGAGGCAGACAAGAATGAGCCTGTCCAACGAGCGTATGACGTGGCGGCACTGGC
>WNFL01164235.1_pt3 | contig 11641 bp, 9 predicted proteins | sample 5400361 | NCBI WGS metagenome assembly WNFL01 (sample SAMN13153351, study PRJNA577476) | soil metagenome | isolation source: 40 cm soil on Douglas fir-dominated hillslope | place: USA:California | collected 2013-09-17
CGACTCGGCTACCACCGCGCGCAGCCGATCGAGGGCTGCCTCCGGGCGGCCTTCCCGCGCGTCGAGGCGCGACAGCTCGATCCGCGCTCCCGCGCGGAACGGCGCGGCCAGCGAGGCGCCTTCCCACTGCGTTCGAGCACGCGCCTCGCGGCCCTCCGCCGCGTAGGCGAGGCCGAGCGTGTACTGGACCTCGGCGTCGTTGCTCGCTCGCGCGAGGGCGCGCTCGAGGAGGGGGACGGCCTCGGCCCACCGCTGGAGGTCGACGCACATGCGCCCCTTGGCCTTCAGCAGGCCGAGGCTCTCGGGGAAGCGCCGCAGGCCGTCGGCGTAGGTCTCGAAAGCCACGAGACGCTTGCCTTCTTTTTCCTGCTCACGGCCCAGGTCGAGGACGTCGCCCTCGCTCCGCTTTTCGGGAGGCGGGTAGGCGTGGAACGGCTGGGGTCCGAGCTGGATCTCGGCGGCCGGCAGCGTGTCGTAGCCGTCCTCCGTGTGGGCGAGGAGGACCCGACCGTCGGCGTCGAGGAGGGTGAGCGTGTAGTGCGCGGAAGACGGCAATCCCGGGAAGGTGCGGAGGAGGGCGCCTTTGGGCGTGAGGTCAAGAGGCTCCTCGGCCACGGAGGCAACAGACTGGGCTCCGTCGGCGATCCGCAGGCGGCCGCCGGCCACCGCGCGGTTCACGTTCACGCCCACGGCAAGGTCGATCAGGCCCTCCTTGCCCGGCGCCCGCGAGAGATGCACAACCGCCTCGGGGTTCGCCCGCGAGATGCCGCCGATCTCCCGCACCGGCATCCAGTACTCGGAGAACCGGATCGACTCCTCCGGCCCGAGGAAGCCGTAGGTCTCCTGGTTGCGGAAGAGGCCCGCCTGGATCTCCACGTAGGCGCTCTGGTCGTCGGAGAGGGCCTTCCTCCAGTCGAGGCCGTCGGCGTCGCCGCTCCAGGACCAGATCTTCTTGGTGGGAGCGTCTTCCGGCGAGGAGTAATGGACGACGCCGGCGCGTTCCCTTGGGTGATAAACGCCCATGAAGGGCTCGCGACTGCCGTGGGCGAAGAGCGAGACCGGGCCGTAGAGCTGGTTCCCGACGATCGAGAGGTCGACGCCCTTCGAGTCCACCGGCCAGGTGTCCACCTCGCGGAACCCGTGGGACGCGGTGTGGCGCATCGGGTAGGCGATCCGGCTGTCGTCGTGCACGCGCACCCCGGCATTGTTCCACCAGTAGAAGCGCCGCCGAACCGGGCCCGGATTGTAGAGGGCGACGTGCTGCTCGAGGAGGGCCGTGCCCGGCCGCAGGCGCAGCTCCACCCGCCACTGCATGCCGTAGACCCGGTCCACGTTGGCCACCCAGATGGAGGCGCTGCCGTCAGGGTTCGTGCGGAGCGCGAAGTCCACCGGGGAGAGCGAGACCCAGTTGTGGGAGACCGGAAAGTTGAACTCGATGCCGAAGGCTGACCAGACGCCGCGGTAGGCGATCTGCGCCTTGCGCAGCGAGCGGTTGGCGTAGAACATCTCCGCCCCCGTCGCCTTGTCCACGCAGGAGTAGAGGTGGCCCCCGAGGTCGGGCAGCACGGCCACGCGCAGGTATTCGTTCTCGAGGTTGAGCGCCCGGTGGCGCACCACCGATTGTCGTCCGGTGAGCGACTCCCGGAGCGTGTAGGGGTAGTTGAACTTGCCGGTCGAGAACAGGTCGAAGGGCGGATTGACGTCGGGTGGTCCCTCCTCGTCGGTGGGCAGGTCGATCGTCGCCTCCCAGACCTTGACCTGGGCCGATGACGGCGGCGCCGCGAGCAGGAGCGCGAGGACTGCGAGCAGGAGAGTTCGGGGTGCCGGCTTCATTCGGACCGTCCTTGGAGGCCCGCCGCCGACGCGTCGTCGAGGAAGAGCCGGGCGTCTCGGTGTCGCCGCAACACCGAAGCCGGGCACGCCGTAGTCACCGGCCCGTCGATGGCGGCGGCGACGGCCGCGCGCTTCGCGGGGCCGGGGACGATGGCCACCGCCCGGGGGATGGACAAGAGCCGCGGGATCGTGAGCGAGAGCCCCTGGTGCGGGACGTCCTCCAGACGGGCGAACCCGCCGTCGTGCACCTGCTGCCGGCGGCAGGCTTCGTCCAGCTCGACCATCCGCACCTCTTCGGGATCGTGGAAGTCGCACATCGGCGGATCGACGAACGCGAGGTGGCCGTTCTCGCCGATCCCGAGGAGGGCGAGGCTCGGAGCCTCCCGCCGCAGGAGATCGGCGTAACGCGCGCACTCGGCGCGGAGGTCCGCCGCCTTCCCTTCGAGGCCGTGGAAGGCCCCCACCGGCACGTGATCGAACAGCCGGTCCCTGAGGAAGCGCCGGAAGGACGCGGGGTGGTCAGGGCCCACGCCCACGTACTCGTCGAGATGAAAGGCCGTCAGCATCGTCCAGGGCACGGAGGGGTCGGCCCGCAGCGCGGCCAGGACCTCGTTCTGCGACGGGGCGGAAGCGAACACGACCACGGCCTGGCCGCGCTGCGCCACCTCCTCGCGGATGCGGGCCGCCACCCAGCGCGCGGCGGCGCGACCGAGCGACGGCCGATCGGGATGGACCTCGACGGTCATCCGCGCGCACGCGAAGGAGCGCGCCCCGGGAACGGACGGGGAACGCCCGTTGGCCCCACGCAGGAATGGAGAGACCCAGGCCACGAAGCGCGGCAGCGCCACCTCGGGCTCTTCTATCTCCGGCTGCCATTTCTTCTCCCATTCGAACGACAACCACCCGCGGTAGCCGACGCCGCGCAGCGCCGCGATCGCGCGGGCGGCCGGGAATTCGCCTTCTCCAGGCAAGACCGCCCGGCCGTGCCGGCCCGGCTGGAGGCGCACGTCCTTCAGGTGGACGTGGCGGATCCGGTGCCCCAGCAGGCGCACCCCCTCGGCGGCGTCGTCGCCGGCCTCGAACGCGTTCGGGGCGTCCCAGAGGACGCCGATGCCCTCGCCCTCCACGAGGTCGAGCACGGACAGCGATGCCGACGCCCGCGCGAACTCGCCGTGCGACTCGATCCACACCTCGACCCCGGCGGGCCGAGCCTTGTCGCGCAGCGCCTGCAGCGCGTCGGCGATCCATCCGCGCGTGGACTCGAGGTCGGCCCCCGGCTGGACCGTGTCGCCGAAGACGCGCACGCCCCCGGCGCCGAGGTCGTGGGCGAGGGCCACCACGCGCTCGGCCTCCGCGATCGACTCCGCGCGGCGCGCGGGATCGGGCCAGTGGAAGAACGAGCGGCTGTCCACGCAGGGCACTTCGAGGCCCGCGTCGCGCAGCCGCGCCCGCGTCTCGGCCAGGCCGCGGCCGGTCAGCTCGGGCCGCGCCCAGAGCGCGTCGTCCTGCTCGAGGAACCGCAGCTCGACCCCGTCGTAGCCGAGGCGGCCCGCGGCGTCGAGGATGCGCGGGAGGGGCCAGGTGGGGCACCCGAGGGTCGAAAAGCTCAGCTTCATGTCATCCGGTCCAGCATCCCCGGGGTGACCCGATTCCTCGGGCGCTCCCCCCGGGAGACGCGCTCGAGGTCGTCGAGGACGAGGTCGGCCATGGCCCGCCGCACCGCCACCGCCGCCGCCCCCACGTGGGGTGTGACCACGGCCCCGCGCAGCCGCCGCAGGGGATGGCTCAGCGGCAGCGGCTCCGCGGGATCCGTCACGTCGAGGGCGGCCCGCAGCCGGCCGCGGCGGACCTCGCGGGTGAGCGCCTCGAGGTCGAGGAGGCCGCCGCGCGCCACGTTCACGACGGTCGCGCCGTCGGGCAGGAGCGACAACCGGCGCGCGTCCAGCATCCCGCGGGTCGCGTCCGTGAGGGCGGCGGCCAGGATCACCACCGACGAGGCGCGCAGCAGCGGCTCCAGTTGCGCGGCCTTCCCGCCGTACCGTCCGATCCGCGCTCTGGACACGAACGGGTCATACACGAGCAACCGCGCGCCGAACGGAGCGAGCCGCTCGGCCACGGCCCGGCCGATGCGGCCCAGGCCGAGGAGCCCGACCGTCCGCCCGAGCAGCGTCTCGTCGCCCGCGCCGTGGAGGTGCATCCGGCCGTAGACGCGGTTCGACGGCCGGCGCAGGGCCGCGCGGTAGTCGTCGATCCGGCGCACCGCGTGGAGGGCGAAGGCCACCGCCAGCTCGGCCACGTACGGCGCCATGGGGCCCGGGGCGTTCGTGATGATGAGGCGTTGGAACAGCGGCCGCGCGAAGCGGCCCTTCACCTCGCCGCCGCAGTGGGCGATCGTCCGCAGGCGCCTTGCGAGATCGGGGAGCTCCGGACCGAAGCGGGGGCTGTCCCAGGTGGTCACGAGCGCGTCCGCTTCGCGGAGCGCCGCCCGGACCCGCGGGTTTAGCGTCCGGTCGGGCAGGCGCCGCCAGTCGTAGCGCCGCGACAGGCGCCGCTGCCGCGGGCGATCGAAGAAGGAGCCGAACAACGCGCGGCCGGCGAGGACGAGCAGCCGTGGCCGGGCCATCAGATCACCTGCACCAGCCCCCGTCCGGAGTCGGCGTTGTTCCGCACGAGCGCCAGCACGAGGGCCACCGCCAGAAGCGGGACCAGGCTCGCCACCACCAGGATGGGAGTGAACGAGAAACGGTCGGCCACGACGCCGATCAGGAACGTCGAGCCGATCGTGCCCAGTCCGGCCCCGGTCCCGGACAGGCCGGACACCGTCGCCACCGCGCGCGGCTGGAAGAGGTCCGCGGGCAGGGCCAGGGCCATGGTGGACATGGCCGCGTAGGAAAACGTCGCGATGGCGAAGCAGGCCACGAGGGCGGGGAAGGACGAGAGGAACGCCGCGGGGATCAGGGCGAGGACGCCGAGCCCGCCGCCCACGATCACGAACCGCCGCGCGCGGCCCACGCTCCACCCGAGGCGGATGAGGTGGCTCGAGAACCCGCCGCCGAAGAAGTTGCCCAGGTCGGCCGCGAGGAAGGGGACCCAGAAGCCGGCCGCGGTCTCCTCGAGCTTGAAGCCCTTCGCGACGAGGTAGATGGCAAACCAGTCGGCGATCATGAACCAGACGGGATCGGTGAGTCCCCGGGCCGCGATCACCCCCCAGGTCTGACGGAGGCCGAGCAGCTCGCGCCAGCGCGGCGCCGAAGCTCCCATCCTTTCGCCCGTTTCTCGCCGCTCCGCCGCGTGGTCGGCCAGGATCGCGGCCCGCTCGCCCTCCGAGATCCGCGGGTGCGACTCCGGCGGATGGTAGCTGAGGCGCCAGACCGCGAGCCACAGGAAGCCGAGCGCGCCCACGATCACGAAAGCGGGACGCCAGCTGCCGAAGCGGCCGAGCAGGAAGAGCACGAGCAGGGGGGCGATGGCCGCTCCCACCGACGATCCGCTGTCGAACAGGGCCACCGCCCAGCCCCGCTCGCGCCGCGGAAACCACTCCGAAACCGCCTTGGTAGCAGCCGGCCAGTTGGCGGCTTCGCCCGCCCCGAGCAGGAAGCGGAAAACGCAGAAGCTGCGCAAGCCGCTCGCGAGAGCGGTCAGCATCGCCGCGATGGAATAGAAGAAGACGGCCAGGGACAGCCCGCGGCGCGTCCCCAGGCGGTCCACCAACCGGCCGGAAACGGTCTGCATCACCGCGTAGGCCACGCGGAATGCGATGACGATGAGCGCGAAATCCTGGTTCGACCAGTGGAACTCGTCCTTGAGGTGGGGGGCCAGGACGCTGAGGGTCTGGCGGTCGAGGTAGTTGATGACGGTCGAGGCGAACAGCAGCCCGCCGATCCACCAACGGTAGCGGCCTCCCACGCTTTACCCTCCTCCCGCGGGCCGCCGGCTCAGGCCGGACCTTCGAGGTCCCACGTCCGCGGCGCGCTCATCGGGCGTGTTCCCGCATGAAGGCCTGCGCCTCGGCGAGGTCCGCCTGCCGGTCGGTGCCGCCCAGGCCGCGGGTGGAGAGGGCGCCGCAGGCGGCGCCGAGACGCAGGGCGTCGAGGCTCGGCGATGCGGCCAGCCAGGCGTGGAGGAAGCCCGCGTTGAAGGAATCGCCGGCCCCCGTCGTGTCGAGGGGCTCGATCGGGAAAGCGGGCACGCGGAGGAGTTGTCCGCCCTCCAGGGTGGCGGCGCCGCCCTTGCCCAGCTTGGCCACGGTCCGCGTGCGGCCGTTCTCGAGGCGGCGCAGAGCCTTTGCCGGGTCGTCGGTTCCCGTGAGCCCGCGCAGCTCCACCTCGTTCGGAAAGAACAGGTCGACTTCGCGCAGCGTCTCCCCGAGGTCCGGGGCCCAGGTCTGGCTCGGGTCGAAGCCGGGGTCGAGCGACGTGGTGAGGCCGAGGCGGCGGGCCCGGGCGAAGAGGCCACGCAGGCCAGGCCGCAGCCGCTCCTGCAGGTAGTAGGACGACACGTGCAGGTGGTGGAAGCCCGCGAGGGCGTCGTCGTGGACGTCTTCGGCGGCAAGGGCGCCGATCGAGCCCAGGAACGAAACGAGGGCGCGGTCGCGCGGCGAGGTGATGGCGACGGTCACGCCGGTCTTGATCCCGGGATCGCGCAGCACGTGGGAGACATCGGCCCCGCGCCCGGTGAGGCACTCCACGCAGAACCGGCCCCAGGGGTCGTCTCCCACCTTGCCGAGGAAGGCCACGGGGTCGCCCAGCCTCAGAAGGCCCATCGCGCAGATCGCGGACGCGCTCCCCAGCACCATCAGGCAATCGTCCACCAGCACCTCCTTGCCCGGCTCGGGAAAGGAGCGGTAACCCTGCAGCACGATATCGACGTTCAGCTCTCCGGCGACGAGGACCTTCTTCATGGAACCTGCCGGGGGTGGCCTCCGGTGCGAAGCGCGATCAGCGGCGGCGGTGGATGGCGAAGCTCTCGACCACGCGGTTGATGACTCCCTCGGCCGAGGGGGAGTCGGGGCGGAGGCCCTCGTGCCGGCAGCGAAAGAACCCGAGGAGCTGGCCGACCAGCACGTCCAGGACCACGAGGTCGGCGTCGCGGAGGCCGTCGGCGCAGTCCACGATCACGTCCTCGCGGCGGGTGGCCAGGGAACGGGGGACCCCGCTTCCCACGATGAGCTTGCGGGCCCCGAGCTCCTTGCGGTCCAGCTCGCCCAGCAGGTCGGTCTCGTAGGCGCGCACCATCTCGTCGGACGACAGGAAAGCCACGACGAGCGTGTCCTCGTGCACCGCCGACATGGGCCCGTGCCGCAGGCCCAGGAACGACTCGGCCAGGGTGAAGACGCGGCCCCCCGTCATCTCCAGCATCTTGAGGCCCGCCTCGTGGGCGGAGCCCCCCCGGCAGCCGCTGCCCAGGTAGACGGCGGAGCGGAAGCCGCTCCGGGCCGCGCTGGCCAGCACGTCCCCGTGGTTGCGCAGGACTCGCGCCGCCGCGAGCGCCGTCGACTCGACCCGGCGCTCGTATTCCTCGGGGGTCCGGGTGGCGCCGAGGAACGCCCCCGCCAGCACCATGTTGGTGAAGCTGCTCGTCATGACCAGGCTCTGGTCCTCTGTCTTCCGGTCGAGGACCACGGCCTTCACCCGCGGGTTGTCCGCGAAGCCGGTGGCAAGGGCGCCCCCGCGATTGCAGGTGATGATGAGGTGTCGGCCCCGTGCGTCGCCTCCCAGCAGCGACTCGAGCACGGCTCGGCTCTCGGGGCTGTTGCCGGACCGGGCAAACGACACGACGAGGTACGGCCCGGCCGGCGGCAGGCTCGACTCCGGGTGGGTGAGCAGCAGCCCGGCGGAGACCGCCTGCACCGGCACGGCCAGCGCATGCTGGAGGGGCAGGGCCATGCACTCGCCTGCGTAGAGCGAGCTGCCCGAGCCGGTGAGAAGGACCGAGCCCGCGCGGGAATGGACGCCCGCCTCGTCGAGGACGCTGTCCAGCCGCGCCCGGTCAGCGGCCACCGCCGAGGCGGTCTCGAGCCACGTCACGGGCTGCTGGGCGATCTCGCGCAGGGTGTGCGCGTAGCCCCGGTCCTGCTGTTCCTGGTTGGGCCGGCCGAGCAGTCGTCCGATCTCGCCCTCCGGCGCGAAGCCGCTCAGCCACTCGTCGACGGTTCCCCGGAGCGGCTCCGATGTCTCTTTGGCGGACCCGCGTTGTGTTCCGGTGGTGGTCATCCCGAAGCTCCCCCGGCGTCGGAGCACCCTTGACTTTTCTGGTATCCTTGACGATAAAGCAAGCAAGCGAAAAATAAAGCAATGAAACGAAAGAGTCAAGCAAAAATTCAAAGGCCCTCGCTGGCGTCGAGCTCCGTCTCTCATGGCAAGCGGGTGCGCCTCTGGCGGCTCTTTCATGGCAGCGGTCCGCGCAACGGAACGCTCATCGTGCTTCCCCTCGACCAGGGACTCGAGCATGGGCCCGCGGACTTCTTTCCTCACCCACCCGCTATCGATCCCGACTACCAGTTCCGCCTCGCGCTCGAGGGGAACTACTCGGCGATCGCCCTCGGGGTGGGGCTTGCCGAGAAGTACATGAAGGACTACTGCGGGCGGGTGCCCCTCATCCTGAAGCTGAACGGCAAGACCAACATCGCCGATGATGCGGAGGCCGTCTCGCCCGCCTACGCGAGCGTCGAGGACGCGGTCCGGCTGGGCGCCGACGCCGTGGGGTACACGATGTACGTGGGGACTCCGCGCCAGGACGTGGAGATCGGCGAATACCGGAAGGTGCGCCAGGACTGCGAGCGCCTGGGGATGCCGCTCGTGATGTGGGCCTACCCGCGGGGCCGCGCCATCGAGGCCAAGGGGGGCAAGGGGACGCTGTACGCCCAGGACTACGCGGCCCGGGTGGCGGAGGAGATGGGGGCGGACATCGTGAAGCTCCACGAGCCCACGCCCGAGACGGACCGCGTCCCGGAGCCGTACCGGTCTCTCCGCGAGGACGCGCGAGCCCGCGTGCGGCGCGTGGTGCGCTCCGCCGGCCGCGTGTTCGTGCTTTTCTCCGGCGGCGAGAAGGACGACCGGGACGAGCGCGTGCTCGAGAAGGTCCGCCTCTACATGGACGGCGGCGCCACCGGCGTGATGTTCGGGCGCAACATGTGGCTCCGCAGGTTCGACGACGCGGTGGCGCTGACGCGCAAGGTCCACGCGATCGTGGCCCGTTACCCGGGATGAGGGAGGGGACATGCGCAACTGGGATCGCCGGAAGTGGCTCACTACCCTGGGCGGGGCTGCCTGCGGCGTCGCCGGCCTGCGGTGGGCCGGGGGGAGAATGGCCCGGGCGGCCGAGGACGCGCCCTGCGCGCCCGGGGACGGGAAGGTCCTGCTCCAGGACTTCCGGCCGAAGAGCATGCTCCACGTGCCGGAGACGCACGTCGCGAAGTCGCGTTATCCGCTGATCGACGTCCACTCCCACCTCACCTGGACGGCAAAGCCCCAGAAGGGTGTCTCCACCGGCCCGGAGCTGGCGTTCAACATCACGGCCAAGGACGCCCTCGCGGTGATGGACCGCAAAGGCGTGCGCGCGATGGTGAACCTGACCGGCGGCACCGGGCGTGGGCTCGAAGGCGCGATCGCGGCCTTCGACCGAGCCCACCCCGGGCGCTTCTACACGTGCACCGAGCCCTCCTACGCCGATTTCCTCGACCCGCGTTATCCGCAGATCCAGGCCGATGCGATCGAGAGGGCGGCGAAGGCGGGGGCCCGCGGCCTCAAGATCCTCAAGACGCTCGGCCTCTTCCTGCGGGAGCGGATCACCGAAGGCCCCCTCGTCAAGGTGGACGACAAGCGCTTCGACCCCATGTGGGAGGCCTGCGCGGCCCACCGGCTGCCCGTCTTCATCCACGTCTCGGATCCCGAGGCGTTCTTCCTGCCGATCGACTGCACGAACGAGCGGTGGGACGAGCTGGGACACCACCCCGACTGGTCCTTCCACGGGCGGGACTTCCCGAGCCACCAGGACATCATGGCCGCGCGCGACCGCGTCTTCGCGCGCCACCCCGGCACCTCGTTCGTCGCCCTCCACGTGGGCCACGACGCGGAGAACCTGGCGTTCGTGTCGAGCTCGCTCGACAAGTTCCCCAACATGACGGTGGAGCTGGGGGCGCGCATCGGGGAGCTCGGCCGCCAGCCGCGCACCGCGCGGAAGTTCTTCGAGAAGCACCAGGACCGCATCCTGTTCGGCACCGACGCGGTGCCGCCCCCCGACGGGGAGAACTACCCGCAGCAGGTCTTCAAGGACGAGCTGTACGAGATCTACTACCGCTTCCTGGAGACCGAGGACGAGTATTTCGACTACGCGCCGGCGCCGGTGCCGCCCCAGGGCCGCTGGCGGATCTACGGCGTCGGGCTGCCCGACGCCATCCTCAAGAAAGTGTACGTCGACAACGCGGTTCGCGTGATGGGGCTGCCCTCGTGACCGCCGCGGTGTTGCTGGCCGCCGCCCTGGCCGCGGCCGGGCCCGCCTACACGGTCGAGGGCGCCCGCACCGGCCGCGCCGTCCTGCTGGGGCCGGTCGACGCGGCCTGGGGGAATGCCGAGCGCATCGCCTGGGGCCCCGAGGCCTACGAGACCGCGTTCCGCGCGCTCTGGGACGCGACCGGTCTCTACGTGCGCTTCGACGCCCGCGACCCCGATCCCTGGTCCACCATGACGAAGCGGGACGAGTGGCTCTGGCAGGAGGAAGTGGTCGAGATCTTCCTCGACCTCGACCGCTCCGGGGTGAACTACGCCGAGGTCGAGATCAGCCCCGCCAACGTGATCTGCGACGTGCGCATGGTCTCGCCTTCGCCGAAGAAAGAGAGCGACTACTCCTGGAATCTCGAGGGAATCGAGAGCCGGGTCCACCTCCGCCGCGACGCTCAGGGCAAGACCACCGGCTGGACCGCCGTGGCCTTCCTCCCCTGGAGCGGCTTCCGGTCGCTGTCCCCGGCCGCCACCGCCAAGCTGCCGCCGAAGCCGGGCGACCGGTGGCGCTTCAACGTGTTCCGCCTCGAGCGCCCGCACGGCAAGGCGGATCCGGAGAAGGACCTGGTGGCGGCCGCCTGGTCGCCCACCGGGGAGCCGAGCTTCCACGTCCCGGCCGCCTTCCGCGATTTCGTGTACGGCGGGAGGGACAGGGTGGGGGGTCGATGAATGAGCGGCGGCCGCTCAGCCTCCGAGCTGGTCCTCCGCGACATGAAACCGGAGGACGTGCCGGCCGGCCTGCGCCTCTGCCGGGTCGCGGGGTGGAACCAGCGGGCGGAAGACTGGCAGGCGCTGCTCGCGAACGGGTTCTTCCGTGTGGCGGTGCGCGATGCCACGATCGTCGGCTCGGGAGGCGCCGTGGTGTACGGCCGGCGGCTCGCCTGGGTGGCCATGATCCTGGTCGACCCCGAAGCGCGCCGGCAGGGTATCGCGACGCGTCTCATGCAGGACGTCCTGGCGCGGCTGGGACAGGTCGCGGTCGTGGGCCTCGAGGCGACGCCGCAAGGCGCGCCCGTGTACGGCGGCCTCGGCTTCACCGACCGCGGCGGCTTCGCCCGAATGGAACGGCCGGCGGATGCGGAGCCGGTCCGGGCGGAGCATGGGCCGGGGGCACCCCGCCCGCTCACCGCTGCCGACCTCGTTGCGTTGGCCGCCCGCGACCGGGCGGTGTTCGGCGCCAATCGTTCGGCCGTGCTGGCCTGGGCGCGGGAGCAGGCTCCCGAATACGCGTGGCGCATCGGCCCGCAGGAAAAACCCGCGGGTTACATCCTGGGCCGCCATGGGCACCGCACCGAGCATCTTGGTCCGCT
>WNFL01195212.1_pt1 | contig 11641 bp, 7 predicted proteins | sample 5400361 | NCBI WGS metagenome assembly WNFL01 (sample SAMN13153351, study PRJNA577476) | soil metagenome | isolation source: 40 cm soil on Douglas fir-dominated hillslope | place: USA:California | collected 2013-09-17
GATAACCTAATTGACGAGGCTGCGTCGCAACGCAGTAATTGCAGACTCTCGTTCAGATCCCCTTCCCAGGAAAGCCATGCTGGAGGAGTTATCGGGCCCGTGAAGCGTGCTATGCCATCTCGCCTCGGCAAAGCAGGGATGTCGATCTCTCTAGCCACCGGCTCGCTCGATGAGCCAATCGAGGCCACGTTCAAGCGCAGGGTCACGGGCAGCTTCATCGTAGCTCTCCTGCTGACAATCTTCATGGGCTTTTTTTCCTTGCGCAGTACACGGCTGGCGGCAGATGACGCCGATTGGGTGGTCCACACCTATGCGGTGATAGCGACCCTCGAGGTCACGCATCAACATGTAATCGACTTGGAAACCAGCGCACGGACATTTGCCCTGGCCGGGCAGGCTCCGTTGCTGGCGCACTATGTGGCTGCGCGCGACACCGTCGCGCAAGACCTGGATGGACTACGCCATTTGACGGCAGACAATCCCAATCAGCAGGGACGTCTGGACGTGCTTGAGCCGCAAGTCCGGGCAGCGCTGGAATTCGCCGCGCGGATAGTCGGCCAGCGCCAGCGGACGGACACGGCTCCGAGCGCCACCGAGATTCTGGAGACCGAGAGTCTCATGGGTGCAGTGCGAGCCACGACGCAAGAGATGCAGGACGAGGAGACGCAGTTGTTGAGCAGGCGCATCCAGAGGACCAAGATGGAACGGCGGTTGACGAGTTTCATCCTGGTCGTCGGCGTATTGGTGGGGGCAGGCCTGCTGGCGGTGGCTAAGTTCGCCATCAACAGCGAGATCGAGGAGAGCGCCCGGGCGAGGGCGCAACTCAAGGCCCTGAACGCCGGTCTGGAACAGCGTGTGGAGGAGAGGACAGCAGCGCTGCAATCCGAGGTCGCGGAACGTACGCAGACAGAAGAACAGCTGGCTGGCCAAGCCGAGGAACTCTCCCGGCAAACCGAGGAATTGCTTCGCTCGCAGCAGGCCCTGGAAACCCAGACACTGATGCTGCAGTCCGTGCTTGACAGCATGGCTGAAGGGTTAGTTGCCGCTGACGAGCGCGGAAAATTCATCATCTGGAACCCGGCTGCGGCGAAGATTCTTGGCCTCGGTGCGGCGAACTTGCCCAGTCAGGAATGGACCGCACACTACGGCCTGTATTTGGAGGATATGGTCACACCTTTCCCCGCTGACCAGTTGCCCTTGGTCCGAGCCATTCGCGGAGAGGCAAGCATTTCCGAAATGTTCGTGCGTAATTCCGAACTCGACCACGGAACGTGGATTGAGGCCAGCGGCGGTCCCTTGAAAGACAAGAACGGGGCGGCGCGGGGCGGAGTGGTGGCTTTCCGCGACATTTCTCAAAGAAGAGCGGACGAGCGGGAAATCCACCAACTCAATGAGGAACTCGAAGAGAGAGTGGTGAAACGGACCGCGCAACTGGAGGTCGCCAACCGGGAGTTGGAGGCTTTCACCTACTCCGTTTCCCACGATTTACGCGCACCGCTCCGCCACATTGGCGGTTTTTCCAAAATCTTGACTGAGGATTTTGGCCCCGCGATGGATCCCGAAGCACGGCGTCATTTGCAACGCATCGAAGACGGAGTTCACCGCATGGGGCTTCTGGTAGATGAGTTGCTGAATCTGGCGCGAGTTGGCCGCCACGCTCTTGATCTTCGAGATACCAGGCTGAATTCGGTGGTCGAGGAAGTTGTGGCGCTGCTGCGACCGGAAACGGACGGCCGAGCCGTGAGTTGGGAGATTGCGAACCTGCCCTCGGCAGAGTGCGATCCCATCCTGATCAAGCAGGTTTTTCAAAACTTGCTCTCCAATGCTCTCAAGTTCACCCGGACCCGCAAGCGCGCCGTCATCGAAATCAATCACCGGCAGGAAAACGGGCAGAGGATCATTCTCATTCGCGACAATGGCGTCGGCTTCAGCATGAAGTACCAGGACAAGTTGTTCGGCGTCTTCCAGCGTCTGCATCGGGCCGAGGACTTCGAAGGCACGGGCATTGGCCTGGCCACCGTACAGCGCATCATTCACAAGCACGGAGGCCGGGTCTGGGCGGAATCGGAACTGGAGAAGGGCGCGACGTTTTCCTTCACTCTGGCCGCCGCCAAATCAAACCCCTACAGAATCGAACAGGTTGATCGAGATGACGCTGTGGCACTCGAAGTTAAAGCCATCGATACGGGCACGACCGCAGCAGCGGCAGGAGCTTAGTTATGAACGCAAATGAAATCGATATTCTCTTGGTCGATGACAGTCAAGAGGACGTGGACCTCACTCTGCATGCCCTGCGTGCGGAAAACCTGGCCAACCGTGTTTTCGTCGCTCGCGATGGAGAGGAAGCGCTGGAATTTCTGTTCTGCACCGGCCCCCATGCCGGACGGTCCTTTGATCATCCCCCGAAGCTGGTCCTGCTCGACCTGAAGTTGCCCAAAGTGGATGGCATGCAGGTCCTCAAGCAGATCAAAGGTGACGCGCGAACTAAGACTATACCTGTCGTCTTGATGACCTCTTCGCGGGAAGAGCGGGACATGCTCAGCGGTTACGACCTGGGCGTCAACAGTTACCTCCAGAAACCAGTGGACTTCGACGAGTTCAGGAAAATGGTGAAGTTATTGGGGATGTACTGGCTGGTTACGAATCGGCCTCCTTTAACTAATGGCACGCCGCACTTGGCAGGGCAGGCGAAATGAGCAGTGCCGGAACCAAACTCCAAAACGAAAGCACCGCCCAGCCCGGGCCTAAGCTGCGCGCTTTGCTGGTAGAAGACAACGCGCTCGACGCGGAGCTGGTTGTGCGAGCGCTGCACAAAGACGGCTTCGATGTCAGCGCCCATGTTGTGCAAGACGAAGTTGCGTTCACGCAGGCGCTCCGCACTCATCCGCCGGAGATTGTGCTGGCCGATTACAACCTGCCGAATTGGAAAGGGATGGAGGCACTGAATGTGCTGCGCAGGGAGGGTCTCGATATCCCGATGATTCTTGTCTCGGGTGCGCTGGGCGACGTAACCGCCGTCGAGTGCATCAAGCAGGGCGCAACTGATTATGTCCTCAAAGATGGTCTGGCGCGCCTGCCTGAGGTGATCCGCCGCGCCTTGCGGGAAAAAGACGAACGCAGCTTGCGCCATCAGGCCGAAGAAAATCTGGCCAGGAAGGTGGACGAACTGGCTCGCTCCAATGCCGACCTGGAGCAGTTCGCTTATGTCGCGTCGCACGACTTGCAGGAACCGCTGCGGATGGTGACAGCCTACACCCAACTGCTGGCCGAGCGATATCGCGGCAAACTCGATGAGAACGCCGACAAGTTCATCGGCTATGCCAGCGAGGGGGCGCAGCGCATGCAAGTGCTCATACAAGATCTGCTGGCGTTTTCGCGAGTCGGCCGCAACGGCATTACCAGCGGGCGCGTCGATTGCCAGGCCGTGATGATCGAGGTTCTGCAAACGCTCGAGTCTGCGATTCAGGAAAGCGGGGCCATCGTCAACTATGACGCGCTGCCCGCCGTGTGGGCAGACCGTACGCAAATGGCGCAGATCTTCCAAAATCTAATTGGGAACGCCATCAAGTTTCGCGGGAAAGAGCCGCCGGTGGTTTCGGTGCAGGCGGAAAAAACCGCTCTGCGATGGCTGTTCAGCGTGAACGATAACGGAATCGGAATTGCGCCCGAGTACGCGGAAAACATTTTTGTAGTCTTTCAACGTTTGCACGCCCGCACTGAATACCCGGGCAACGGCATCGGCCTGGCCATCTGCAAGAAGATCGTGGAGCGCAATGGCGGGAAGATCTGGGTGGAGTCGCAGGCCGGCTCCGGTTCCAGCTTCAAGTTCACTCTGCCCCACTATGCTTCGAATGAGGGAGGGGGACGCGATCATGAAGCTATTGCTTGAACTCCTGGTGGTGGATGACAACCCGGCCGACGTGGCGCTGGTCTGCGAAGCGCTGGCGGGAAGCAAGCTTCACAGCAAGATCAACAGCGTCGGGGACGGCGTAGAAGCGATGGCGTTTCTAAACCGCCGGGAAAAATACGTGAACGCGCTCCGACCCGACCTGGTCCTCCTGGACCTGAATCTGCCGAAGAAAGATGGTCTGGCGGTATTGGCCTCGATGAAGGCGGGCCCGGAGCTGCGCCGCATCCCTGTCGTGATCTTCAGCACCTCCCAACTGCGCAAGGATATTATGCGCAGCTATGAAATGGGAGCGAATTGCTATGTGAGTAAGCCGGGAAATCTGACTGAATTTTTTTCCGCGGTGAAGTCGATTGAAGAATTCTGGTTCGGCTTTGTAAACCTGCCGCCACGAGGAGAATGATGGATCAGCATACCACGAACGTATTGCTCATTGAAGACAACCCGGGAGATGCGGATCTGGTTCGCCTGCGTTTGGTCGAAGGCACATCTCCGGTGAACGTGAATTGTGTCAACCGGTTGTCGGACGGCCTCGCTTCTCTAACTCGGGAAACGCCCTCGGTGGTGCTGTTGGACCTGAACCTGCCCGACAGCCGCGGAGCGGATACCTTTCGTCGAGTCATTGACCATGCACCCAACGTACCGATCGTCGTGCTGTCCGGCCAGGATGACGAAGTATTGGCGATGAAGGCAGTCCATCAGGGAGTTCAGGACTACCTGGTCAAGGGCAACATCACAAGCAAGCATCTGGAGCGGGCCATCCGCTACGCGGTAGAACGGCAAGGATTGCTGCGGGCCCTTGACATCGGTCAAAAGCAGCAACTGGAATTCAAGAACCGGTTTCTCTCCCACGTCTCGCACGAGCTACGCACGCCGCTGACCTGCATTCATCAGTATGTGAGTCTCCTTCTGGACGGCCTCGCCGGGCCTATGGCGCCCGATCAATCCGACCACCTGAAAACCGTTCTGAAGAGCGTGAACCAGTTGCACGCCATGATCCGCGATCTGCTCGAAGCCACTCGCGCCGAGAGCGGCAAACTGCGAGTCGAGACCCGCTGCATCGCACTGGGTGAACTGGTGCAACAGGCGGTTGCTATGCTGCGGCCCACGGCTGACGAAAAGAAGGTCGGATTGGAAATCGGGTTGGACCAAAGGCTGCCGCTGGTTCACGCCGACCCTGATCGCGTCCTCGAGGTGCTCATCAACCTCGTGGACAACGCGATCAAGTTCACACCCGCGGAGGGCTCGGTCATGGTCCAGGCAAGCATGGTGGAAGCTGACCCGGGCTACGTCTACATTTCGGTTACCGATACCGGACGCGGCATGGGTCCGGAAGCCAAGGCCATGATTTTTGAGCGTCTGTATCAGGACCCCGACTCGGTCGACAACAACCGCTCTGGCCTAGGCCTGGGGCTATTCATCTGCAGAGAAATCGTCCGCTTGCATGAGGGACGCATCTGGGTTTCGAGCGAACTTGGCCAGGGCAGCACCTTCAGCTTCACCCTGCCCGTTTATTCTCTGGCTAATCTGCTCGCTCCGGTCATCACCCACGAGGGTCGCTTGCGGCCTTCTTTCGTTCTGGTACGTGTCGACCTCACACCGCTCTCCAATCCTCCGCGGGGCAATTGGAAGGAAACCTGGCAACAGGCTTTGGAGATACTGCGGCGTTGCGTCTATCTCGACAAAGACCTCGTGCTTCCGCCGATGGCGACGTCTGGATCTGGGGAGACCTTTTTCGTCGTGGCCTCCACCGACCTGCAGCGCTCCGGGACCATGACCACGCGTATTCGCGAGCAACTGGAGCGTGTGACCGACCTCAAGGCCAAATGCACATTGACCGTCGCCACGGTTCCGGTGGAGTTTCCGTCCGGCAATGCGGATGCAACTTTGGAACTGCAGGTTCAAAACGTAGCCAGTTCCGTAACCCAGATGATTTTGACGAATAGGGAACGAACCCAGTTGGGCGCCGGAAAGCGCCCACAAGATTCCAACTAATGAACCAACCAATAAAAGGAGAATTGACAATGCCAAGACCGAAGATTCTGGTAGTCGACGACGACCCCGACCTGGTGCGCGCCCTGCGGCTGCGCCTGCGGGCCAACAACTACGAAGTCACCACTGCCTCCGACGGCTATTCTGCCATCGCAGCGGCCCAGAAAGATCGCCCCGCCCTGATTATTCTGGATCTGGGCCTGCCCGTGGGAGATGGCTTCGTGGTTCTTGACCGCCTGCAGAACATCGACGCACTCGCCGGCGTTCCGGTCATCGTGCTGAGCGCGCGCGATCCCCAGGCCAACGAACAACGCGCACTCAGAGCGGGGGCCGCGGCATTCTTCCAGAAGCCCGCCGACAACGAGGAGCTGATGAACGTGATCCGCGTCAGTCTCGGACCCGTCAGCGTGCCGGCGCAGACAGCGGCTTGGCCGTCGTAAGACTGCGATTGAAGACAGACGCGTTGACCCTCATAACTACTCCCGAGGATGCCCCGCTCAAGCTCCGCTTGGGCGGGGGTTTTCCGCCGCCCGCACCTTCACCGTACGAAAAATCCCAGCCCGCTACCGCACCCGCGGTCCACTGCGACTCAATCTCCGCCGCCCCTATTCCTTCATCCAGGTGTGACAAAAGCTACCCGCAGGCGGGAGAAGAGCGCTCAGAGCCCTCTACCGACCGGTCGGAGGGTGATCAACCGCAAAACGTTCCTTAACATCTTCTTACCCAGTTAGATACAAGATTCCACACAAACCTCCAGAAAACCGTACTTGCTTTCCAGAAACCCATCTATAATCTTGGAAGTTATTTTAGATACAGCACTTAGCGGGCCCGAATCAGGAATTGAACATGGCAGCGAAGTTGCTCATTGAAGAGCAGTTGGGCACTCATCATCCAGACGTGCATCTACTGGGTGATGATCAGCGGCCCGCCAGCCGCCCTGCCGGGGGGTCGCCGCCGAAACCCATGAATCGGGAAAGCCAAGTTCGCTCTGTCGCAGTCCTGTTGTTCCTTCTGACAGTGGCTGCCGTCGTGTTCGCTGGTTTCAATTTCAACACTGAGCGGAAGTTCCTGGTTCCCAAGGACGGCGTTTGGTGGGTCGAGCACAACGGACGCCTGACGGCCGACCGGGTCGACCCGAGCGGTCCGGGTGCCAGGGCGGGCATCAAGCCCGGTGACCAACTCGTTTCCATCAATGAACAGAATGTCGGAAACGTGTCTGGGGTGGTCCGCCAGCTCTACCGGACCGGTGTCTGGTCGAAAGCCTCCTATTCCCTGCTCCGGCAATCGGTCCCCCTGGATTCGAGCGTCATTCTGGAGCCCGCGGACCGGTCTCTCAACAACTGGCTGCGACTGATTGCGCTGATCTATCTGGGCATCGGGCTCTACGTCTTGCTGCGCCGCTGGACCGCTCCCGGATCGACACACTTCTATATCTTTTGCCTGGTCTCCTTCATTGCCTATTCCTTCAAATACACCACCAAACTGAACGATTTCGACTGGACGATCTATTGGGGCAACATCGCCGCCGGAGTGTTGCAGCCGGCATTGTTTCTGCACTTCGTTCTCACCTTCCCGGAGAAACGCGAGTTTGTGCGCAAGCGTCCCTGGCTGCTGGCGTTGTTCTACGTGCCGGCGACGTTACTGCTGGTCACTCACGTCGCGGCCATGCGCTGGCTGCAGGCCAGCGAGCGGCTGCGATGGAACCTCGACCGGATGGAAATGTCCTACGGGTCGCTGTTCTTTCTGGCCGCCGCCGTCGTGCTCTGGTACAGCTACCGCCGCGCCAGCACCACGATTCTGCGGCAGCAGTTGAAGTGGGTGACCCGCGGAACCATTCTGGCCATCGTTCCCTATACCTTGTTTTACGTTGTCCCGTATCTGATGGGTTCGCTGCCCGGCGCGACCATGAAGGTTTCCGCGCTGTCGCTGGCGTTGCTTCCACTCACTTTTGGTTATGCCATCTTCCGCTACCGCTTGATGGATGTAGACCTCATTTTCAAGCGCGGCGTTGTCTACACGCTGGCAGCCGCGATTGTTGTCGGATTGTATTTCGGGCTGGTGGCCAGCGTCGCCCTGCTGGTGCACAACTGGCAGCCCAGTTCAGGCCCGGTGGGGCTGATCCTGGCGGTAGTGGTCACGGCGCTGCTGTTCGATCCCGTTCGCAAGTGGATTCAGGATCGCATCGACCATTTCTTCTATCGGTCGCTCTATGACTATCGCCGAACGCTCCTCGAGTTCGGCCGCGAGTTGGGTTCGGAGACCAACCTGAATACGCTGCTGTCTTCGCTGATCGACCGCTTGTCCCGCACTCTGGCGGTTGATCGGATGGCGATCTTTCTGGCCGGCGAACTACCGGGCCAATTTGTCCTGGCCAAATCCTTTGGCCTGTCCGCGCCCGGCAGCATCGACCTCTCATTCCTGAACGTGGCACGTCCGGAGCCCGCTGGTCACCTATTCTTTGAGAACACGCACCAAGTGCCGCGTGAGACGCCCAGTGCGCAGCAAGCCATCGCTCGCCTCGATCTCAACTACTACATACCCTGCCACGCCCAGCAGAAGACCATCGCCGTGCTCGGGCTGGGCAAGACTACGAATGGCGATTTCCTCTCCAGCGAAGACATGGAATTGCTGGAAACGCTGGGCGGCTATCTCGGCATTGCGATCCAGAACGGTCAGCTCTATGCCTCGCTGCAGCAGAAAGCGGCAGAGTACGAGCGCCTCAAGGACTTCAACGAAAACATTGTCGAGTCCATCAACGTTGGCGTGATGGCGCTCGATATGGAAGATCGCATCGAGAGCTGGAACGCGCAGATGGAAGTGATGTACGCGGTGCCGCGCTGGCAGACCCTGACTCAGCCGCTGAAAGCCATTTTCCCGGCGGAGTTCGTCGAAGAATTCAATCGTATGCGGCAGGATGCTGGCATTCGCAACCTATACAAATTCCGCCTGAAGACGCCCGCGGGCGAAGTGCGTACAGTGAACGTCGCCATCGCGCCTCTGGTGACGCGAAAGTTTGAGGTCATCGGACGCCTGCTCATCATGGATGACATCACCGAGCGCGTCGAGCTCGAAGTTCAGCTCTCCCAAGCCGATAAGCTTTCGTCTATCGGATTGCTGGCTGCGGGCGTCGCTCACGAAGTGAACACACCCTTGGCCGTGATCTCCTCCTACACCCAGATGCTGGCTAAGCAACTGCATGGCGATCCGCAGAAGTCTGGGTTGCTGGAAAAGATTACGCGGCAAACTTTCCGCGCGTCGGAGATTGTGAACAACCTGCTGAACTTCTCGCGGACTAGCGGCAGCGAGATCGGCGATGTGGATGTGAACAAGGTGATCGCCGACACTCTGGCGCTGCTGGAACATCAGTTTAAGGTGGCCAAGGTCGAAGTGCAGAACGCGCTCGCGCCAAAGTTGCCGCCGATTCAGGGAAATCCGGGAAGATTGCAGCAAGTGTTTCTGAACCTCTTCCTGAACGCCAAAGACGCCATGCCGGGCGGCGGCACGCTCCGAGTGGCCACCCTCAACGGCGAGAGCGTGAGCGTGTGCGTGTCCGACACCGGATCGGGCATCGCCCCGGAAAACATCCAGCGCATCTACGATCCGTTCTTCACCACCAAGACTGCGCCCCGCGAAGGCCAGGCCCGCGGCACCGGCCTCGGCCTTTCCGTTACCTACGGCATCATTCAGGAACATGCCGGCAAGATTCGCGTGGAGAGCCGTCCCGGCTCGGGCACGACCTTCACCTTGGATTTCCCCCTGAGCAGGAAGGCAGTCCCTTCCAAGGCCGAATATGTCTGACACCGCCGTGATCCCACGCACGTTGTTAAATGGAGCGCCGGGCCTGGCGGGCGCGGTGCTCATAATTGACGACGAAGCCGAGATTCGCGAATCCTTGCAGACCCTGCTGGAGATGGAAGGCTTCGCCGTAGAAACCTCACCGACCGGCGAAGCAGGTCTGCAACGCATCGGCGAACACCCTTTCGACCTGATCCTGCTCGATCTCGCACTGCCCGGCCGCGATGGCATGGAAATTCTGGCCGAGATTCGCGCCCACGAAACCCGCCTGCCGGTGATCATGATCACCGCTTACGGCACGGTTGAGAACGCGGTACGCGCCATGCAGTCTGGCGCCGCCAACTTCGTCCAGAAACCCTGGGACAACGAAAAACTTCTGGCCGACGTACGCGCCGCCGTCGGCTGGCGCCGGGCCGAAGAAGAAAACATCCAACTGAAGCGAGCCCTCAAGCAGCGCTACAACTTCGAGAACATCGTCGGCAAGAGCGAGCCGATGCTGAAGATCTTCGACCTCGTCGCCCAGGTGGCCAATAGCCGCTCCACCGTGTTGTTGCAGGGTGAGAGCGGCACCGGCAAGGAAGTCATTGCCAAGGCTTTGCATCTGAATTCGCCGCGACATGACCGGCCATTCGTCCCTGTGAACACCGGCTCCATGCCGACCGACCTGCTGGAGTCCACTCTCTTCGGCCACGTCAAGGGAGCATTCACCAGCGCCATCGCCTCCAAGAAGGGCCTGTTTGAGATGGCGGACCGGGGCACGCTGTTTCTCGATGAAATTGCCACCATGGGCCTCGATACCCAGGCCAAAATCTTGCGCGTGCTGCAGGACCGCCGCTTCATGCACCTCGGCGGCGTGCAGGAAGTTCAGGTGGATGTGCGCATCATCGCTGCCACCAATGTGGATCTCCGCCAGGCCGTACGCGACGGCCGCTTCCGCGAAGACCTGTTTTACCGCTTGAACGTCATCACCATCGAACTCCCTCCGCTGCGCTTACGCCGGGAGGACATTCCGCTTCTGGTCGATTTCTTCCTGAAGAAGTACGCCGAGGAAAATAACCGTCCGGTGCGCCACATCACTCCGGAAGCGTTGCGGCCGCTGATGTCCTATTCGTGGCCAGGCAACGTACGCGAATTGGAGAACGTAATTGAGCGCGCCGTGGTGCTGTCTTCCGGAACCGAAATCAGCATGGACCTCCTTCCCGACAATCTGCTCGGCAGAGGTTCCGCCTTCACGCTGCACGATCCGCCCACCGATTCGTCGCTGTTCGAAATCGTGGAAGATGTGGAGCGGCGCATCATCAGCGACATGCTGGAAAAATGCAATTGGAACCAGACCGAAGCCGCGGAACACTTCAAAGTGCCGCTCTCCACCCTGAATCAGAAGATCCGCCGGTTGAACATCGAGATCAAGAAGAAGTTGAGGGGATAGCAACAGTGATCAGCGGCCAGTGCTCAGTGGCCAGTTAAACGGCATCATCCTTCCTGCAGCACATCCACCTAGATTTTACTGGCTACTGATCACTGGTAATCACTGACCACTGCCCCTCCTGGATTGTCCTCCTAAGCCTTCTACAGATTTTGCAGCATGCGATCTTCTACACGCACCGGCATCTTAGTCGTGTGTCCGCCAACCCTGGAGATACGAAGCCGCCGGATGGGGAATCCTCCGGCAGAGGAGCATTGCTCACCGACGGCGCGCCCGCGGCTCATGAGATCAGTTCCAGCGCAGAAAGTTGGGTTGCACTGTGTGCGCAAGCGGCAGTTGAGCAGAACCCGAAACGACTGCTGGAACTGGTAAAGGAAATCAACCGCCTGCTGGGTGCCAGAAGACAACGCTTGTCCAACGAGGTCGACACTCCGAGGCTGCCAAAGGATGGACAGCTCGACGGAAAGTCGTGATCCCCAAATGAATCTGACTACAGAAAACACTGTATGGAAGACTTAGGC
>WNFL01303230.1_pt1 | contig 11641 bp, 13 predicted proteins | sample 5400361 | NCBI WGS metagenome assembly WNFL01 (sample SAMN13153351, study PRJNA577476) | soil metagenome | isolation source: 40 cm soil on Douglas fir-dominated hillslope | place: USA:California | collected 2013-09-17
TCGATGATACAGATCCAGGTGTCTGGTATACCCCAGGCGACGCATGGAGCCAGCCCAGCCACCCCCTCCTCGTTGGTCGTAGCATGCACACCACTTCGCAGCCCGGTGCCGAGTTCGTCCACAACTTTACCGGCGTCGGCATTGAATGGTTTGGTTCCTTCAGTCCGAAGCACGGCATTGCACATGTCTTCATCGATGGGGGTCTTAAGGCGAAACTTGACGCATACTCAGCAGGGTGGCTAAAGCAGCAGCGACTCTTTCGCATCGACCATCTCCCTCACGGCCTCCACTCTCTTCGAGTCGTCGCTACTGGCAGGCGTTCTCATCGCTCCACAGACACCTATATTGACGTCGATGCGCTCGTCGTGAATCCTGGTTCACCTCCTGAACAAGGCGTTGCGGCAGTCCAAACCCCAAAACCCCTCAACTTACCATCGCTGTCATCGCAGGATCAAATTTTCGAGGCGCTCTCTCAGCTCGTTCCTATGGTTCGCCGCGCGGCATCGTGGTTGCTCGAGCAAGAAGGAGAAACTCTAGTCAACGCAATGCAGTTGGCCGTCATCTCGGCCACTCATGCAATCGTAATCGATAAGGTCGAACACAACCCGCTGACCATCGACGGACGTCCCGCCTGGGGTGCCCTCTATGACCTCCGTAACCACCAAGTCCGACCTCTCAAACTCCTCTCAAACTCCTTCTGCGCAGGAGGGACGTTTTTATCTAACGGTACTCTGCTCAATGTCGGTGGTAACCCAGTAGTCAGCGACCAAACCGGTGCAGCTGACTTTGGCGACATCAATGGTCTCCAATCCGTGCGGCTCTTCCACCCTGAGCAATGTGACCAGAATGGAAATGGTTGTGATATTATTGAGGCACCGGAAGGGCTTCGTCTTGCAACCGCTCGTTGGTACAACTCGGTTCTGCGATTAGATGACGGCTCCGCGATGATTCTAGGTGGCTCGACTCGAGGCGGGTGGATGAACAATCACACCACGAACAACCCTACTTTCGAGTTCTACCCGCACAAGAACATCCATGGCTACAACGGCATGCCTTTGCCCTCGCCGTTCCTGCAAGAAACACTCAACTCGAATCTTTTCCCTATCGCGATATTACTTCCTGACGCGACCCTTTTCGTAGCTGCAAATCGGGACGCTATGATCTATGACTGGAAAGCCAACACTGAGCGACGCTTGCCGCAAATTCCGAATGGTGTTCGCGTCACGTATCCCATGACTGCTACCGCTACCTTGCTACCTCTCTCATCGTCTAACAGGTGGACACCTATAGTATTAATATGCGGAGGCTCTACAATTGACGATACACGCCCCGGCTACATGATCGACTCTCAGGAAGTGGCATCTGACCAGTGCTTTCGGATGGAGCTCACCGATGCCGGCATTACAAGAGGCTGGGAAGTCGAGACAATGCCACAGCCACGGCTCATGGCTGACTCGATTCTCCTCCCGACTGGCGAGGTCATGATCATAAACGGCGCCAGCAGCGGTATTGCAGGATACGGAAACGTGATAAACCAAGTAGGAGCATCGAACGCGGCTAATCCTGTCTTCACACCTGTGCTTTACCGCCCGGACGCGCCCCTCGGAGAACGATTTAGTTCAAAAGGCATGCCCACGAGCGATATCCCACGGTTGTACCACTCCTCGGCAACCTTGGTTCCAGATGGAAGAATCATGATCGCTGGATCTAATCCTAACCTGGACAGAAGTACGAGAGAGTATGGCACCGAGTACCGCGTCGAGTGGTTGAGCCCCTCCTGGTTGAAAAGTGCTGGAAGGCCGACCATCAACAATGCCCCTTCCAACCTTCTGTATGGTCTTCCCTTTGACATCGAGGTTAACTTGTCTAGCACTCCCAAGGACAAGGTTAAACGTGAGTATTCCCCACTCTACGACCAGCCCGAGACTGACGATTCCTTGGCTTTAGTTGCACTCATGGACCTTGGCTTCGTGACTCACTCCATCCATATGAACAGCCGCCTCGTCTATCTTGACTTTGACGCATCCCCGGACTCACCCAATCGCCTCACTGTCCGTTCGCCGTCCAGCAGTGGCATTTATCCACCAGGGCCAGGATGGCTCTTCCTTGTCGTCGAGGATATTTGGAGTGTTGCAATACAAGTCATGGTTGGCGACGGGTCGAGCCCACCAGAAGACCCTGGTGCTACGGCAAATGTTCTGGCACACACTGCACATGCGAAGAGCCTCTTATCCCAGCCAATTGGTGGTGGGGAAGGAGACGAAATAATGTGAAAGACCGCAGGATATCAACTTTAATCCTCGCGAACATAATGCGAGGCTATACCCTTTGACTGCCCACCTTCGTTATACCCAGCTTTCATGCATCACCATGTAGCGTTAACATCACATCACAAGCACATTGTACTTCTGAGTCCTTCAACGATCGGGCAACGCGTACATGTACATACTAGTAAATCTTCTATTCCATGGAATCGTGAAATACTTAAGGGAAATCAGAAGACAAAACCTAAGAGCGAATGAGCGAGACTGTTTAAAATCTACAGCGCCACAATACACATAGGAATAAGAAAGAGAGACGTGGTCCACGTAAGTAGGGGCTAGACGACGAGTAGTGAGGAATGGAGTCCAAATGAGTGAGGTGAGTGATTGTGAATGGTAGAAGACGAGTACGAGGTCGTAAGGATGTGACCGTTGCTGAACCAGGAAAGGAATCCCTCAAATAACGCTGGAGACAATATAATATATACAGAATCGAGGTGGTGGGTGCATAAGGAAGCATGCAATATATAACAATTCCGCATGCATGCTTCAAGTTCACGGGTTCACGGGTGAGTTGTAGGCGTTATTGAAGACCATTTTGTATTTGTGAAGTAATAAAAATTTGTCGTGGCATAACGTCCTCGGATGATGCAAGGCCGTACGCTTGCGTTGGTGCAGGGATGGGGGGAAACCCGGGCGAGAGTCCAATGTCCATCTTCATTCTAGCGTAGTTGCTGGTGGAGCCCCAACAAGTCGTTCGAAGTCCAGCGTGGAGAAGTCGGAAGGGTTTCCAGGAACGCGAGAGTCGTGGTTCCTCAAGGCGCCCCTTGCCCCCCAGCCTTTATAGATCAATCAACTTCGTAAACCGTTTCTGAGCACGTCCTTCACGACTAGTCACCCGGTCCGACCGCCGCCGGTCAATCCCACGACCAATGTTCGCAAAGGCCCCAAGGTCAGCAAGCGAGTCGCGCATTTCAACACGATAGTCGTCCTCCTCGTCGTCATATGTGCTCTGGTCGATGTCCTCTCGCCACGACGGGTGCTCGCGCGCATGGCTGTCGCAGAGCCGTAGTCCATCGAGCTCCCAGTACTCGCCATCGAGTTTGGCCTTGCAACCCTGTCCATTGCGGAATTCGCACAAAAAGTGGGCCGGGTGGTACCGGTCACCATTGTGCGCGACGGCGCATGGCCCCTCAATGGGCAGTCCGCATCGAGGTGAAGCGCAGAGCGAGTTGTTCGCTTCGTGGTAATGGTACTCGCAAAACGGTTTGCCGTCGAATACGTAGAACGACTTGTCCGGGAATGGTTTCTGTTGTTTCGTGAGGTGGACATTAAGCCAGAGCAACTTTAGTTAGGAATGAAGAACGTACCTGACAAGTTGTGCAGTTGAAACAGTCCCGGTGGTATTTGCCCTTAATCTGCCCGTCTGAGCTGCCAATCGCTTGACCCTCAATCGGACGGTCACACCTCCTGCACTTAGGAAGATACAGCATCTTCCAGTCATACTCGCACAGCACTTTGCCTCCACCACCCGCTTCCTGATCCACAAGAATCCATTTCCCATCCGTGATCCTCTTCCTACACTTCACGCATTTCTTCTCTGACCGCCGACGCGTCGTTGGAGTGTCCTCGTGAGGGCGGCCGCTCCCTAGTGAGGGGGATGTGTTGGAACGAGTTGGGTGCGAGAGTTGTGCTTTCAGACGATCTGCTTGGGCGTCCATAGACGAGGGTTGGGTGTAAGACGGTGAGGACGCTGCCTCGAGTGGAGTTGATAGAGACCGTTCGATATTGGTACTAGGTCGTGTAACTGGGCCTAACGAGCTTGAATATGATGATGAAGTACTGGCACTGCCGGTACGACGGTCCTTGGTGGATGGGAATCGAATTTTAGTGTCACTATCCATTGTGTCGGCTGTTCCTCTTCTGGTAGGCGCTAATTTGCTGGGAGGTTCATCCGGGCCAGACTCGCGCAAATAGGAAAGCTCGTAACTTGATGGCTGGGTACCGGTCGGCGATAAAAGTTCGTTTTTTCGAATTTTATCGACTGGTGAATACTGCTTCGGCCTATGGTTGAGTGGGAACTGGCCTGCGGCTGCAGCAAGCATATCGAGTGGCTCTGGCTTTGGGTCGCGTGAATTGGGCGTGGCCTCTCGACTCCTTGACCTTGCTGATGGCGGGGTGGTGTTACTGAATGCAGGCGACGGCGTCCGAGAGTGAAGAAAGGGAGCCCTGGAGGGTGAAATTGGCGAGTGAGAAGACGAGTTTGGAGAGGAGAGGGGCGGAGTAGCTAGGTATTTCTCAGCAAATTATTCGTTAAGGTCAGAGGAAACAGACCGACCTCTATCACCCGCATCTCCGGAGTTGTTGTCGAGGTACTGGGGGACATTAAAACGACGCCGGGGATCTATGGGCACTGGAGTGTGGTTACTGTGGACCCGTGCAGCACTGGAAGCGAACACAGCAGCGGCAGCGACCATGGCGAAGCCCCTACGGCCGACGCCTGCCATTCCCGCTTCACCTCCAGTCTTTGTGTCCAATTGCATGGCAGTGGAGGAGGGTGGCAATGGAGGTTGTCGTTGTGGCATGGGCTGATGCTGCATTGGAGGCACCCAGGAAGGCTGCTGTTGCTGCTGGAGAATGATTCGACCGGGGAGTCGGTGGTTCTGGTTCTGGTCAATGAATTGATTTTGTGGTCTTGGAGCCATCATAGGACGTGGGTCACCCGGCATGAGCGCACGGGGGTGTGTCATCATCGCTGAAAGGTTTGGTGAAGGGTTGTGGGGATGAAGCGAACGAGCGGGGGCGGAAACGGGAGAGGGCGGTGAAGAGGGGTTAGGGAGAAAGGCAGAGGCAGAGGCAGAGGCAGAGGGAGAGGGTGAGGGAGGGGAATTAGATCTGTTGTTTGGGATACAGGAGTGACTAGTGAGTTGGTCTAAAGCAAGTTGTCTGCCGCACGTTGCACATCGAACCGTAGGCAAAGTCGAGGCCACTCTCGGAGCACTAGCACTCGTACTGCCACTGCCGCCGTGATGACCATGTGCTCCTCCAGACTGGGCAGATTGAGGACTAATTATGGTCAACGAACCACGACTCAGCATGCTCGTAGTGGCCATCAACCAGCGACCCTACCACGATGCGACGAGGGACGAGGGCCAAGTGACGTCTCGGTCTTATCCGGCCTTTGAGGGACGTCTATGGGTCATTTAGTCGTAGTCTAGTCTCAGCACCACAACACCCCTCGTCCTCTTTCAAGCCTACACCTAATATTCTCCGGCCCCGAACGCTTCCAACAGCCGTCAGCCCCATATGGTTCAGCCCACCGTTCAGCCCGGCCAGCGCCTTCTCGTCGACGACCACCCCCGGCCCGTGACCAGTGACCAGGACGAAAACGGAGATCTCTGACATCCCCGACATTCCAGTCTTGGCATGAAGCGGTCTGGAACACCTGCAACACAAACCAAATCGCCTTCTCACACTCAATTCGTAATAGCCCAGTTATGCAACGCAGAAGCAGACAAATTCCCCCTCATGGCTGACGAGAAGCCCCTGCTTGACCCTGGCTCTCCACAATCCACCGGCGAATATATGTGCTCCCCATCTTGGCCACCTTGAGCTTTTCTGCGTCATTTTCCCCCACCAGTTCTTCCCATGCGTCTGCGTTCCCACTGATAACGTCAATAACGAATGTTCTCAAGGCCGGCAACGACTTTTCCGCCCTTGCTGAAGTAACTGTACACGACAAATGAATCTGGTGTCAGGACCTCACCAAGCGCCATATACAAATCGAAAAGCAAATCGGCGTCAACATGCACGCGGCTGGCGGCTGGGTGCACCCGTTGTGTTTCATACGAAATTTGAATAAACTCACTCGCATTGGCGCCCGATACTGTTTCCCTTGACACGATAAGAACTTGGATATTAGGATCTGATGCCGTGGGGCCATAAACGTCCGTAATAGGTACGATATCATACTCAACCGCGCGCTTAAACAGCTCCAGGAACTCGCGTACCGCCGCGATTCGGATGTCGATGCTCTCTAACACTTCCCGGTAGGCCTTTTTCACCAGCAGCGGGTCATCTGCCCCCTTCCCCCGGTCAGCAACTCACGTATAAGGGTATAAGGAAGCGCCGCAGCCGCGGCCCCGTGGCGCCGTAGGCAAATGATTTGGCTGACGTACCGGTGACACCCACAATAAGTTTTTCTTCCGCGATCCATGCAGCCATACTGAGGAGGATCTTATGCCCAGCATGTAGGTGGTCAAACGTGCCCCCCATCGCGGCAACGCCATACCGCGGCCGTTTGCTCCGACCTGTCGCGGTTGTCGTCGTGGTTGTCGTCATTTCGTTTGCATTCGCGGGGACCGCATGGGCGGGGACAAGTAAGTCATGGGGTACCCGCGATTTAGCGTGTGCTCGTATCCAGGCAGGTATTAAATTCTCATTCACTACGCGCAATAGACAACAAAGTGTTGTCAGAAGTCCCTCCCCACACCGCATGAACGGATAGACGCACACTCGTACGCAACGTAACAGGCATCCCATTGTACATTATCTAGGCCACTGTCTATTATCCCACTGATCGGGGCGTCGTTTCCTCCGTGCACGAGTACGTCGATACGTAACAAGACGCGATCGTGCCGTAAGGCGGTCGCGCTTACTTTGGAGTATATATAGGATAGCAGCCTTTGGAGGTCTGACCAGTGCGTGGAGGGGTGTATGCCAGTTTGTGGATGGAATAGGGGCGAAGCGAGGAGGATTAGAAGGCGCGAGCTGGTGTGATGAGTGGCGTAATCGATGAGGGGTGCAAGATGCGCATAAGAAGCCAGTGAGTGAATGGGGAGGACCAGGAGAGTATTCGAAACGAGTTGAGGGTGCTCCATCGCCCCTCAAGTTCGAGTGGCTGGGTTCGAGTGAAATGAGGCTGGGGGGGTTCAGAGAATTGTCCACCGTCCACCAGCCACCTCGCGCCCGCACTTTTGCTTGCATACCATAACACATTACTCCCTTCTACTGCCTCTGTGCGCGCTATTTCAACGCCCAGGCTATCCAAAGAAAGGTCCCCCACGCCTCTAGGCCGTCGACCACCGCATATCCGGTCAGAAAGAGGTCTGGGGTTATGCAAGCGGTAATACGTTCTGGATTGGCCACACTTCGTAGCTGGTCCAAGTGGCGGCTTTTGGGCTTTGGCAGTCTGGTCATCCTTTCGGCGTATCGGTTCGAATACGCATATGCCGCGCTCGTATTACACTCTACTTTTATGACCATCTATACTGGTATTCTCAGCCTAGTCCCGCATTTTCCCCTTGTCACACAGTCTGCTCTGGTTGGTCCTACCACAAAACACAACATGCTTGCAACTCACCAAAATTTTAGGCACAGGCTTCAATACGACTCTATAAGCATTTAGAACGGTTCACGTGGGAGTTCTACACTCCGACGCGGATGAGGTTCAAGCAAATACTGTGCATCTCACTCGCGGTTCGCATACTTCAAGCATTACTTACATCCACATTCTTCCAACCGGACGAATTCTTTCAAGCCCTTGAGCCCGCACATCAGCTGGTGTTCGGATATGGCCACCTCACCTGGGAATGGCGATGTATTCGCCCTATACGGAGTATCATTTATCCGGCTGTATTTGTACCCGCCTACTGGTTGGTGAAAGTACTCGGCCTTGAACATGGACGGTGGCTGGTAGAGTCGTTCCTTCGTCTGTCCGCTGTTGGGCCGAGGATTGACAACTATTACAGGTATGGGCACCAAAAATTACACAAGGGGTCCTTGCTTCCATTACAGACGTCGCAGTTTGTAGGCTTGCGAGGCAGATGTTTGGGCCATCTGGAGTGAAGATCGCGGTAAATGCACCCTTCGACCACATGGCTATCTCTCACCAATTTACAGCTGTTGCTAAGCCTGACATCGTTCTTCCACGGCCTAGCCCTTGTCCGAACATTTTCCAATTCGATGGAAACTTCGCTCACTACACTAGCACTGAGCTACTGGCTTCCTGTCACCAACCTCTTGCATCCAAAGAAGCTGGAAGAGACACAGGATTCGAAATCACCCTCTGTCCTTGCCGCTCTCAAACTCATTCTCCCTCTCTCGATTGCCGCGCTTGCATGCGCCATTCGACCCACCAACGCGGTCCTATGGACCTATCTCGTCGGAGCCTACCTATTTAACCTGCGCAAACAGCCAATCCAAATCGTGCAAACCTTATTCGTCGCTGGGCTCGTCGGGTATGACCTTCGAGTACACGCCTCACACATTCAACTGAAACTCCATCTTCGCACAGAACCATCTCTATACTGGCAATTATTGGTATCGACTCATGGTACTATCACGACCGCGCGTCTACGTTTACATTCACGCCCCTCAACTTCCTGCGGACCAATCTCTCTTCTATATCCCTGTTCTATGGCGATATGCCATGGCACTACTATCTCACGCAAGCGTATCCGATCCTCTTAACGACATGCCTACCCTTCTTCTTCCATGGGGTGACCCTCAATTATAGATCCCTGACCACTAGACGCGATTCCTCATCCGCAATGCTTACCACCCTGATGGGGCTCACCATATGGACGACTGCAATTTACTCTCTAAGTGGCCATAAGGAGTGGCGGTTCCTCCACCCGCTGTTGCCCATTATGCACCTCTTCTGCACTAAATCACTGCTTTATCTCACCGCGAAGCAGACCACCAGTCCTATCTCTATTCCTCCTCGCTCCTTGGCGCTGCTCCTACTTCAAATCCCAGCAATGATTTATGTAACCTTCTTCCATGGCCGCGCGCAAATTGCTGTCATGCACTACCTTCGGTCAATTCCACCCGCGGATCTCACGAGTGTGGGGTTCTTGATGCCATGTCACTCGACACCGTGGCAAGCGTATCTGCATCGCGCGCACTTGGCAGAGACAGGACGGATGTGGGCTTTAGGTTGTGAGCCCCCGTTGGGGTAATATTATCACTATCAGTCCAACTTCTCGATGGCTAACGACTGAGATGTTTCAGGGTCCCCGCCCCATCGATTTACGTTGATCAAACTAACGCGTTCTATAACGACCCAAAGGCCTATCTGGCCGAGTCGTTTCCCCAGACAGTAGATCCGTCATTCCCATCTTCACCGCACCCGGCGAGTCCACCGGGGTTGCCGCCGTGGGCAGGGTTGGGGAGAACTCCGCCGGACCTCGGGGTCGAGGACAGACACACAGCGCTGCTGCAGGGCTCCGACCGCTACGTTGAAGGACGGCTTCGATATCTAGGTTACCGACCAGTTTGGAGGACGTTCAACGGGTTTGAAGAAGATAAGAGAAGACGAGGTGGGGTTGAAGTTTGGAGATGGAACTCGACTTTAGCAAAGCCAACATTGACGGGGCGTTCCCTGGGCGTTTTGCAAGCCCCATACCATGAGTAAATCCGGCGCAATCGCGTATAGAATCGTGCATATAATTTGCGGCCTAGACGCATGGGTGCTACATGATGTTTGGGTAGTAAGAAGGAACAGCATAGGACAATGCCAAGAAAACTGTTTACTGTCGACAACAAGTCTGGTCAGCGGGAAGTTATGATGTCAAATATGAGGCAATCGTACATCGACCATCTCTGTGTCCTTGTCCGTGGCGTTCTTCTTCCGGTCCTTGCGCTCCAGGATCGCTCGGCTGTACCGTCGAATCGTCAGCCAAAATTGGTAACGGAGACCATTCCATACCGGTCCTTGTCGAGCTTCAAGGTGGTAATAACCACGTTGCTGGGGTGGATGCCAACGGGTGCGCTCGCGCCGCTGGTCTTGTCCCGGTGCACTCGGTCGACGTGGATGACCCATTTTTTGCGGTAGACCTGGGTCACTTTGCCCTCCCGACCCTTGAACTTGCCTCTTACGATCAATACCTCGTCGTCTTTGCGCACCGCTAGCGAGCGGACCTGTCCGATCGAAGTAGGTCGAATAAGTCCAAAATTATTTACCAAAAAAATGGAGATTCGGTGCATACGTTGTGCTTGGCACGGAGCTCCTTTGATAGAGAGGAGGACATGAGCTCCCGGCGAATGCCTGAAGGAGCGGAATAGTGCGCCTTATGGCTTTTGCGACGTGAGCAGGAGACGTCTGTAATACAGGTCAGCATGGCTATACGTATTCCCGAGTGCAGATCGACAGTGTACCGGGATTGATCTTGCCCATGGCGATATTGATTTCTTGCCTGGGAGGCCTGGAGTGGAGACTTTTGGGTTTGGTCAGCGCGAGCCAAACATGCTTGGCCCACGCCTTTGTTCGCCACTTTCATCATTTGCCAGTCAGCCGTAAAACATGTCTGACAAACCAAAGTCGCTGAAGCTCAAGTTTAAGGGCGAAAAGTCTAGCAAGAAACATAAGACACGGGACACCGGCGAGGGCTCATCGTCGCGCAAGCGTAAACATGATGAGATTGACGAGCAGCACGATCTTGGTCAGCAATAGTGTATAATACATTGTCAACAATAGATCTAATCACGTTATCTACCTGCAGACTGGGTATTACCTGAGAATCCGCAGCAGGTCATTGGACCCACATTCATCTTGCACCCGTCGGACCCGCCATTATGCATTGCGTTTAATCAAACAAGCAGCAAGATCACGCTGCCCGCAATCTCAAGGTCAGACGAGGCCACTTCAGAGCCCGGGCCACTGGCATCGCTGGTCCCGACCGACGTCTCCCACGTCTGGGTCAGCACGCGCGTTGCAGGCAGCGAGACGATGAATTTCCGCACGCCAGATGGCAAATTTCTCTCCTCCGACCAGCACGGACTTGTGTCCGCAAACCGGGAAGCACGCGGAGCACAAGAAGAATGGAACCCCGTGGTCCTTGAGGACGGTATGCTCGCTTTACAAAACATGTACGAGAAGTACCTCGCCGTGGACGAAGTCGCAGGGGGTGCACTGAGCCTGCGCGCGNNNAAAAGTTCTGGGTTAAGGTGCAACATGGTCACAAGAAGAAGGCCGGTGAAGAAGAACGCAAGCGCGCCGGTGTCCAAGACGCGCCATTACGGATTGATGAGGATGCCTCGAAGTGCGTGCTCCCCACTGACCATTCAATGCGCACGGTAGTCTGACGTCACACATTGGATGCCTGCCCTGTCAGTCGCATTTATCAGTCTTGGGGCGCAGGGCGAAGTGTAACGTCAAAAGAGGACACGAGGGAATTGAAGAAAGCGCGCAAAGAAGGGAGGCTTGCCGAAGCCCTCCTCGATCGGCGTAGGAAACTGAAAAGGTGCGTTCTGGCGCTCCTTCTCATCCCGTTCCTTGCGCACATGCCTCCAACACTATCTCACACCTTCCATCTTTCCGCACGCTTTGACCGACCGAATAGGCCACTGTCCCTACACAATCCCTTCCATTCTCGTCG
>WNFL01031818.1_pt1 | contig 11640 bp, 7 predicted proteins | sample 5400361 | NCBI WGS metagenome assembly WNFL01 (sample SAMN13153351, study PRJNA577476) | soil metagenome | isolation source: 40 cm soil on Douglas fir-dominated hillslope | place: USA:California | collected 2013-09-17
GTTGAAATTTACCGATCGTCCGCTCAAGAATGTGAACTTAAGTGTGGAAGAATGGCGCGTTGTTTCATTTATCAATCCAAAGAATACGATGAAGCAGATCGCGCAGACGAATAAGATGAACGATGTTGAGGTCCGCCGAATTGTGTACGGATTATTACAGGCAGGTCTCATTGAAATTGTCCGTCCTGAGGGAATGGTGATTCAGCAACACCCAAGCACCTTCCCAACCCAGGACAAAGAAGAACAGAAATCATTGGTAAATAAATTGATCGGGCGAATTCGTTCGCTGTAATCAAGCAGGTGGAAGGATTAGAACTTATGCAAACAGTAAAAATGGTTGTTACAGGTCCCTTTAGCGCAGGCAAGACTGAATTCATTCAGTCGGTCAGCGAAATTGATGTTGTGGCAACTGAACGTAAGATTTCCAATGCGGCCGAACGCTCTGTAAAAGAGGCTACGACCGTCGCGATGGATTTTGGTCGCATTACGGTAGATGAAGACCTTGTCCTTTATCTATTTGGAACGCCCGGGCAGAAGCGTTTTGACTTCATGTGGGAAATTCTCTCTGAAGGCATGCTTGGATTCATTGTAATGGTGGATAGTACCCGCCCTGAAACCTTCCGTGAAGCACGCTCGATACTTGAAACATTTCGTGCGTATGCGCCGACACCATATGTGGTTGCGGCAAATAAGCAGGATAAAGAAGAAGCGTGGGATCTTGAAGATATGCGCCATGCCCTGCGGCTTGAAAGTTCTGTCAAGTTCCTGCCCTGCGTTGCGAATGATAAAAATACAGTGAAGTCTGTCCTGTTAGAGTTACTGTATGGTATTCTTGCTGAAATGGATAAGAAGTCCTAAGGGAATCATGCCCGATGGATTTATTTTAGGAAACTGTGTCGTCGATAACTACTGACCAAGGAATTGTTCATTACGAAGTTTACGGGCGCGGGAAACCTGTCATTCTTCTGCTCATTCTTCTGCACGGGTGGTTAGGGTCATGGGGATTGTGGCAGGAGACGATGGGTTATCTCGGGCGTTATTATCGCACCTATGCTATGGATTTTTGGGGGTTTGGAGAATCAGGGAAGAAGCGTGAAACTTATGCTGTGCAGGATTTTGTCAGTCTCGTAGACCAATTCATGGAGCAGTTGGGCATCATGCACGCGCCGCTGGTTGGGCATAGCATGGGTGGCACAGTCAGCCTGTCTGTTGCAATTCGTTATCCAGAACGTGTCAGTAAAGTGGTCGTCGTGGGTTCCCCGATTGTTGGTTCATCCCTGGCTCCTTTGCTCAAAATCGCGGGTTATCGCCCCAGTGCATTTGTTTTATTCAACATGATGGGTCCCTTCCGCGCTTTTATGAAATATTACTATTCTCGGGCGATTTGTTCTGACCCTCGATTTCCCGATATGATGGATCGCGATCTTTCACGTACGACGCTCGAATCATTCCTGCGTTCGATTGCCTCGCTTCGAAGAACTGATCTTCGCCCAATGCTTGACCAGATCAAGGTCCCTGCATTAGGTATATATGGAGATCGTGACAAAGTTGTTCACCCAAAGCAATGGCAACCCTTGCAAAATGGGATTCAGCATGCGTTGATTGAGCGTTTTCCACTGGCGGGACATTTTCCCATGCTCGAAGAACCTCAAGAGTTTGCTGAGAGACTTAAAGCATTTCTTGACAAAGACTACGAAGCGACAGCGCCTCAGGCTCAGTCATCCCCAATCCCGGTACCTTCTGTTACGTTGGCTCCATGATCTCCTCCCAAACCTTATACTACCCTAATCGCATGGGAAGGATCATCCTTCTCTCTATGGAAGAGGTGATGGGGCGAAATGGAGTCAATGCCATCCTTAAACTTGCTTCACTTTCATCTTTGATGGAAGCGTATCCTGCCGATAATACCGAACTTGCATTCCCTTTCAATACATTAAGTAGTATTACTGATACGCTTGAGCAAGCCTATGGTCCTCATGGCGGGCGCGGTCTTTCCCTGCGGGTTGGAAGGGCTTGTTTCAATTATGGCGTGCGTCAATACGGCACCCAATTGGGGTTTACTGAAATGGCGTTCCGCCTTTTGCCACTCCCAACGAAAGTCAGTGCTGGCGCCAGGATTTTTGCGGAACTCTTCAATAATTACACTGACCAGCGCGTGCGCGTTGAAGACAATGATGGGAAGCTTTTTTGGCATATTGACCAATGTCCTTTATGTTGGGAACGCAAATCCCAGGACCCCGTCTGTCATTTAGCGGTGGGATTGCTGCAGGAAGCCTTATATTGGTTGAGCGGGGGGAAGGTTTTTAATGTCGAAGAACAGACCTGTATTGCCTCTGGTGATTCGACCTGTACGATCATGATCGACCAATCACCAATTTATTAGTATCGAATTGATCCCCAACAGATTTGTAGACGCTGTGGACGCAAACTTGCCGCCCCAGTTTTTGGGGTTTTGTGGAATAATTGCTAATTGATATGTTCAAGATCATACTTCAAGACAATCATCGTATTTCACCGTTCAATGAGCGTGCTCGCGACCTGCGCATTCAGAATAATCCTCTCTGGTTGCATCAGCGTAATGTGCTTGCCCCTTATACAACACGTGAACAGGAATTGAAGGCTGGAGAACGATTGCCTTTGGTTCGTGAAGAGACAATCGTGTACCGTGACAATTTGTTCTTTGATGAGCAATATATCAATACCTTTATGGCAATGGCACGAAAAAAAGGTCGGGCTGTGCGGGCAGCTTTTTCTGTGGAAGACCCGGCTTTCAAGGAACATGCCTTACCTTTATCTGCATCCTATGCGCCCGCAGGTGGTTTGTATCTGGCAGATCTGTGGTATTACCCCAAGGGTCCCGTTGCAGACGTAGAGCCATTGGTTATCAATCTAGAGTCGCGTGAACTTGGTTATTATCATGTACCAACCTATATGGCTGACCAAAGTGGTGACCTGACATTCCAAGTGCCACTGCGTGCATTGATCGCGATTGACTCCTGGGTGCACATATTTATTGCAGATGTAGTGTTTGGGCTATTTTCACGGGGTGCCCGTTTTGAAAAGCGCCTCAACGAAGATTTGGCATTCAAGTTAAAAATCCTGGGTAGAGCAATATACGAGGGACGTCAAATTCTTGAATGTTCCGAACTTGTGAAGATTGGCAAGAACTGCATAATCGACCCGCATGCCATCATCCATGGACCTACAACGATCGGAGATAATGTCACGATCAATGCCGGTGCTGTAATCGAGAATTGTATTATCGGTAACAATGTAAATGTTTCCCAAGATGTTCAGTTGATGCTCTCAGTAGTGGGCGATGGGACCTTTCTGCCTTTCCGCGCTGCGTTGTTCATGACCACTGTGATGGAAAATAGTATGATCGCCCAAAATACCTGCTTGCAAATGTGCGTGGTTGGACGTAATACATTTATTGGAGCAGGCTCAACATTCACAGATTACAACCTGGTTCCCGCGCCGATTCGGGCATTGGATGGACGTGGTACCCTAAGCCTTTCAAACCGTCCTGTTATCGGAAGTGCTGTAGGACATAATTGCCGTTTAGGCTCTGGTTTGATCGTCTATCCCGCCCGTACAATTGAATCGGATGTGGTTTTGGCTGCCTCAAAAGACCGTCGTGTGATTGACAAGAATGTTCGATACGAAGATAGCGATCACCATAAATTTAAATCAGCCAGCTTGCATAAAAGAATGTATCCTCCAAAAGATGAAACTGAATTGGAATCATGGTAGCCAGTGGATACATTTGCGTTCATTATCCATCCCATTGACCCCAAGCGGGATGTGAGTCGGAAATTCCCGTTTTTAGGGCGCGTGCTTAGTGAGAAGCAAATTGATTTCTTCTCTACATTCTTTCCGCCAGTTTATATTTCTGATATCGAAGGAATTACCTCTCAGGCGACAGGTAAGGAGATCAAAGGCTGGTTTATTGCCTGTCCTTATACACCAAAACGGATGATGGAGTTGCCAGAGCAGACGGTTTATCGTAAGATTATACAAACCGGACGTTTGGCAGAAAAGCTGGGCGCACAGATCCTTGGCTTGGGAGCATTCACTTCCGTGGTTGGCGATGCAGGCGTTACAATTGCAAATACATTGGAAGTGCCTGTCACGACTGGCGACTCATACACAGTTATGGTGGCGGTGGATGCCATTCGTGAGGCGGCATGTGTTATGGATATCCAGCTCAAAACCGCAACAGCTGCTGTCGTTGGCGCTACCGGCGCGATTGGGCAAGTGTGTGCTGAATTACTTGCCGATGATGTGGAACGACTTTACCTGATCGGCCGCAGACAAGATAAACTCGAAGAATTGCGAGACAGGCTCAAGATCCATGCGCGAAGCGAGTTGATCGTCAGCACCAAAATGGATGTTTTGAAAAATGCGCAGTTGATCCTGACGGTTACTAGTGCCATCCATGATGTGGTCCGCCCTGAACACTTACAGCCGGGTAGTGTGGTCTGTGATGTTGCCCGCCCTCGTGATGTTTCTGCAATGGTGGCGGCGGTGAGAGATGATATATTAGTGATTGACGGTGGAATGGTCGATGTGCCAGGACCCGTTGATTTCCACTTTAACTTTAACTTTGGTTTTCCGGCTGGCAAGGCTTATGCCTGCATGGCAGAAACAATCGCTCTGGCACTTGAAGGACGTTTTGAGGATTATACGCTTGGCAAACATTTGACCAGAGCTCGCGTGGAAGAGATTAATAGGATTGCAAAGAAACATGGTTTTCATTTGAGCGGATTCCGCTCATTCGAACGAGAAGTAACAACTCAGCAAATTGAAGCCGTGCGCCGAAATGCGAAAAATGCCCGACTGACGCACGCTGCGCACATGTAATATTGGAGGTCGCTTATGGGAAAATCTCGACTGTTGGTTGTGGAAGACGATATTGACATCGGCAACATGCTGAAGATTTATTTCAGCGGCATGGAGTTTGATGTGGATGTCGCAGTGCGTGGTTCAGACGCATTGGAAAAGACCAGGCAAGTCCTTCCTAATCTGATTGTATTGGATATTATGCTGCCAGATATTGATGGCTACGAGGTTTGCCGTAACTTACGCACCAACCTACGTACCAGCCATATCCCGGTGATCTTCCTGACGCAAAAAGATGAACGCAGTGATAAATTGCAAGGTTTGGAATTGGGTGCGGACGATTACATCACCAAGCCATTCGATATTGAGGAGCTTAAGTTGCGCGTACAGGGTGCGATCAATCGCGCCAAACGCGAAAGTCTGACCGACCCGCGTTCAGGTCTGCCCTCGTCAAGCCTTATCGAGAATCAATTGCGCCTTATCATTCGTGAGAAAGGCTGGGCTTTGCTCGATGCACGCATCAATAACTTTGAGCCTTTTAAAGATGTCTATGGTTTTGTGACGGGCGATGACGTTCTACGCTTCACTGCGATGCTGATCGGCGAGGTGGTGGATGAACTAGGCTCCACCTCCGACTTTATTGGTCATGCCGGTGGCGATAATTTCGTCATCATTACCTCAGAGGAGAAGGCTGCTGCCATCAAGGCGCGCCTCAAAGAACGTTTTGACAATGAAGTGCAGTCACATTACAACTTCATGGACCGACAACAGGGGTTTGTGCAAGCTCCGGCGGCGGATGGAACAACTGTAAAAGCTCCGTTCATGACGATGTCAGTGGGTATTATCTCGCCTAGTGTGCAATCTTTTGCCGACATTCGCGAGATCACTGAATTGGCGGCTGAAGCCCGTCGGCAGGATTCCGCGACAGGCGGATAAGGTGATATCTGAAAATGATTGCCGGGCTGGATGTGGGCCTCGGGTTGATAATACTGGCGCTGGCATTCATTGTGCCAGTGGTGATTATCGTTTCTTTGCGCCTTCGCCTTTTGCTTCCCCTAATTCATCACATACGAATGAAGCTATTCTAATCGTCCAATCCGGCGGACGGGTGGAATATATTAATGATCTGGCGCGCGAGTGGTTTCTCTTGCGCCCCGATGAATTGCCAGATCTCGAGCTATTGCTCAGGCGCGTCCGCCCAGCCGAAGATTTCATTGAACTTTGTGCCCGTCAGGGACAAAAACGAATTTCAATTGGTGGGCAATTGATCGAGGTGACATCCTATCTTGTGCCAGGCCCCGATCTCCTCATGCTGATTGCCATGCGGAATATTGAGTTTTCCAAAAACCTCGCCGAAACTCAAACCGATTCTTCCATATTACAGCTCATTACTGATTTTGGAACCAACATCTCTGCCAGTCTTAACCCTGAAGACACTTTACATGCAATCTTATTGAATGTTTCTCATCTTGTCCCTGCTGATCTTCTTGAAGTAAAAACATGGGACTCCTCTCGTAAAACTTTAAAAGCATACGCGCTTGATGTATCTGGTTCTTCCAATGTTCAGCGGGCTGATCGCTCGCATTTTGAAGGGTTGACCGATTTTCTAGTCACTCAACTCAAACCCCTTCTTATTTCTGATACCCGTACTCCCAACATATCGATTCCTAACTGGAATATAAACTCGCCGGTTCAATCCTATATAGGCTTGCCCCTTGTCGTTGACAATCAATTGATCGGAACTTTGGAATTTGGGCATTTAACCTCTGGTGTACTTGATCAACAGGATCTTGACCTTGTCAAATTGATATCCACCCAAGCCGCATATAGCATACACAATGCGATACTGTATACAACCGAACAAGATCGCGCAACAGAACTAAGCGGACTTGCCAATCTGGCGCAGGCTTTCGGCACATCCCAAGATCACACAAATCTGATTGGACGTTTGGTTGAAAGCGTAAAACCGCTGTTTAATGTGGATGTTCTTGGTTTCCTGCTTTACGATGAAAGCAAAAATACATTGGAGGCACAATCACCCTTCCAGGGATTGCCACCCCATATTGTTGATATCTACCGCACTACAATTCAATTTAATAGCCCTGCTGAAAAAGTCATCCTCAGTCGACAGGCGATCATCACGCGTAATGCAGCGGATGATCAGGCATGGCGCGATCTCGGCTTGCAGAATCTCTCGCAGGCTGCGAGCCTTCGCGAATCGGTTCTTGAACCATTAGTCTCAGGTGATCGGTTGGTTGGTTATTTCCAGGTTTCCAATCACAAACAATCAGCGCTTGAATTTTCCGATCCTGAACTTCGACTAATTAATATTGTCGCGACTCAAGCGGCAGGCATTATCGAAAACTCAGTGATTGTTGAACAAACCCGCCAACGCGCTCTGCGATCTGACGCCTTGCGCCGCATCGCCAGCCTCGCAGCATCCAGCGCAACCCTGGATGAAACCCTGCGTTTCTCAATGCAGGAACTTGCCCGTCTCTTTCAGGGTGATCTTGCTGCAATCTTTTTATATGATGAACAAGTTGGCGAACTTCGCTTGCATAACGAATCTGTGATCGGCGCAGCTGCTGAGTCTGCGGGCACACTCGCACACCTGCATATGGATGCCTCGCAGTATCGGTTTACGGTTTCCGGCAGTCAAAAAGCATTTATCTCTGGTCACCTTAGCTCTGATCGTCGTGTTCTGCCCGGTTATCGACCCTTGGTGACAGCCTTGCAAGTTGAATCAACCGTAGTTGTTCCACTGGTGGTGCGTGAACGAAGTATTGGTGAACTCATGCTTGCCAGTCGCAAAGCCGAATTCTTCAATAATTATGATCTCCAGATTATTTCCACTGCGGCTGGTCTGTTGGCTTCAGCAATTGAAGATGCCACTCGCGCCACATCAACAGATGAAACATTACGCCGCCAAGTCGAACACCTCACGATGATTACCCGCGTGAGCCGCGAACTCAACTCGATGGTGGATATTAATTCTCTACTTGAGATTGTGCGCGACCAAAGCCTACAGACGACGCGTGCCGAATGCGGGACGATTCTGCTCTTTGACATGACCGCTTCATCCAACCCGCCGTCTGTTACGCTTTCGATAGGCTGCCAGCACGCTGATAAATTTTCATCCTCCGAATTGGAAGTTATCTCAACATGCATGCCGCAGATTGTGAACTTCGAGCAGAACGGACAAACTCCGCCTCACGAGGGTATTCGGTCTACGATGATCGTGCCGATCATTGACCACGGCAAGACCATTGGGTTGATCTATTTACATTCACAACGAGCAAATCTCTTTGATGATTCGGCGCTTGAAGTGATCCAAACGCTTGCATCTCAAACTTCGGTTGCAATTGGCAATGCCAACCGTTACCAGGGACAACGTCAGTTTGCTGAACGTTATCGTCGCCGCGCCGATGCCCTCACAAAATTATCTGAATCAAGCTCATTCGTTAGTATCGACCAACCTCTCGAACAATCATTACGAACGGTTGCCAATGGTATTCGCGAATCAACGCCTTTCGGGGCCGTACTGATCAGTATTTTTGAATCAGATACCAGCTTGTTAAGACGCGTAGTGGGCGTTGGCTTCCCTCCAGAAACATTGAACGAATTGCTTGCGCGGAAACAGCCCTTGACCAGCATTCAACAATTGCTCAAGCCGCAATTTCGCGTTAGTCGTTCCTATTTTATTCCTGTGGATCAAGCACCCATTATTCCTGCGGATGTGCATATGGTAACGCTGGAAACAGATGGAAAAGCAAAGGACTCCCCCAATGCCTGGGATCATGACGATTTCCTGATTATCCCATTGGAAGACAACCAGGGCAGCCCGCTTGGTTTGATCAGCCTTGATTCTCCGCGTGATGGTATGCGGCCGGATCGTGCGACCATTGAAACGCTTGAAATTTACGCTGCCCAAGCCGCACTCTTAATCTATAGTCATACCCGCTTTTCTGCATTACGGACCCAAGTCGAGACGCTTTCATCAGGTATGGAAAGACAACAGCGCCTGCTCACCGTTACGCAGAATGATCTGCCAATCCTGCTTCGCAAGGATTTGGATCAAACTATTGCGATACAAAATCTTGACCAGCGTTCACAGCGTGTGCGGGCTGGTCTGGCCATTACTGAATCTGTCAGCCGTCAGTTGGATTCGTCCTCTGCGTTACAGGCGCTGGGACGTGAAACTCTGACACAGTTGGGCATGTCGGTTGCCATTATCGCCGAGATGGCGAACGAAGGTCCGCGATTTATGCATGTGTTGGGAAGTATCCCTCGTGCCACCAACCCTGAGGCTTTGTTCGGTCAACGGAATCCGCTTCGGGCTTGTTTACAGACCGGCGAAGCAATCCTGATCGCTAACTTGGATGAAGACTTGGAATGGCGTGAAACACCCTTACTCACAGCCTTGCGTGCCAAGTCTTTGGTTTGTTTGCCGATCAAGATAGATAAAAAGACAGTTGCCGCAATGCTCGCGCTGAGCCCTGAGCCATTGCCTGCATTTACGGCTGAAGACCTTCAAGTGTATCACCAGATTGCGCGTCAGACCTCAGTAATTTTGCAGAATATTTCACTGCTCAATGAAACGCGGCGGCGCTTGCAGGAAGTGAATCTTCTGCTCGATTTCAGCCGCCAATTGCGTGGGTTGGATGCAGATCATATCGTCCGCTCCTTGCTTGAAAGCGCTCGCCGCGCCTTGAGTGTTGCGCATGCCGGTGTTGTGTTGATCTGGGATGAACATGCCAGCCAGTTGATCCCTCAGGCTGTGTCTGGCTATGCTGATAACGATGCCATGAAACGCATTGTTTATCATTTGGGCGAGTCGTTGCCCGGGCAGGTCTTTGAAACCAAGCACTCCATGCGAGTGGATGAAATCCAATTTACACGCGACTATACTTTTTCAACCGAAGGATTGTTGCTGTATCGCCAGGCAACCGGCGGACGTTTACCCGTTTCGAGTTTGTTGATACCGATCCAATCTGGTGAGCAAAGCATCGGTGTACTCGTGTTGGATAATTTCAACACAACTGCCGCGTTTAAAGAAGATGATGAGACACTCCTGCTTTCGCTTTCCCAGCAAGTTGGTTTGTCACTCCAAAACGTCATCCTTGTGCAAACTACACAAGAACGTGCTGCCCAACTTGAAGCGCTTACGGACGCCGCAACAAACCTTACTTCAAGCCTGCAAAGCAATGAGTTGGTCGCATCGCTTCTTGATCAACTCGGACCCGTTATTCCATATGATACTGCGACGCTTTGGTTGCGCGAGAAGGATCGTTTGACTGTCGCCGCCGCACGTGGCTTTCCAGATACCGACCGTCGTCTCGGTTTGACTATTGCGGCTGATGGTGCTGCTTTGTTTAAAGAAATGATTCGAACAGGGCAGGGCTTGGTTGTTGGCGATGTGCGGCAAGATCCACGCTTCCCAACCTTGGAGGCTCCGCGCTTATCCTGGCTTGGTCTGCCACTCGTTTCAAAAAATCAAGTGATCGGTGTGCTGGCTCTCGAAAAGTGGCAGGCATACTTCTTCACACGTGAACATGTTCAGGTTGGGACAACTTTCGCCAGCCAAGCGGCAGTTGCTCTTGAGAATGCAAGACTATTCGAGGATAGCTCCAGCCGTGCCAGTGAATTGGATGAACGTTCACAGCGCCTTGCTCTTCTCAATCGCTTCTCATCTGCGCTGGGTGGTTTGCTTGAAGAAGATAAAATCCTTGAACTGACTGCTGGGGAATTGCAGGATGCTTTAAATGCTGCGCGAATTTCAGTGGTTGTCTTTGAGCGCGGTCAGCCGACTTGGAGATATTCGACACCCAAGAGTAAAACAAAGTTGCCGGCCAAACTTCCCGATGCGCCTATTTTCAGTCGTCTACAAGAATCGCTTGGTATATTTGTGACTGATACAGTCAGCTCGGAACCGGATTTGGCACCTTTGAGCAATTTCCTTGGAGAAGGAACGCAGTCGCTTCTGATCCTGCCATTCACTACCGGATCCAACCTGCGGGCGTTAATTTTTATTCAGCAAAATACTTCCGTGCGATTTAGCCTCGCTGAAATCGAATTGGCGCGCACATTGACCAATCAGGCTTCGATTGCTTTGGAGAGTGCCCGGTTATATCAATCCACTTTGCTGACAGCAGACCATTTCTCAACACTCAACCAGGCAAGTTATCAAGTGGGCGCAAACCTTGATCCCGAACAAGTGTATGTAGCAGTTCACAATGCTGCCAAAAGGCTGATGCCTGTTGAGTCTTTTGTCATCAGCCTTTTGGACGAATCGACCAATGAGATTGAAGGTGTTTATCTTATCGATGGTGATAAGCGTTCACCTATCGCCCGCATCCCAGTTGACCAGGGCTTGAGCGGCCGTGTTATTACCACTGGTGAACCCTTATTATTGCATGGCGTTGAGGCTGTAGAGAATATAGGCAGTGTTGTGTATGGCAAGCCTAGCACACCTCTTTCGATTCTGGCTGTGCCCATGGTTCTTGGCGGTAAAACAATTGGCATGCTCTCTGCACAAAGCTACGAGCCCAATGTGTACACTGAGGATGATCTGCAGATTCTCAGCACACTTGCCAACCAGGCAATCGTTGCGATCCAAAACGGTCGTTTGTTTAATGAGACCCAACGTCTGGCAGAACAGCTCGAGCAGCGTGTGGTGGAGCGGACGGCTCAATTACAACGCGAACAACAAAATACCGAAACGCTTCTGCGTATCCTCACAGAAGTTTCCTCAAGCCTCGATCTTGATCGTGCTCTGAACCGTACGCTTGCATTGCTAAA
>WNFL01237951.1_pt1 | contig 11640 bp, 11 predicted proteins | sample 5400361 | NCBI WGS metagenome assembly WNFL01 (sample SAMN13153351, study PRJNA577476) | soil metagenome | isolation source: 40 cm soil on Douglas fir-dominated hillslope | place: USA:California | collected 2013-09-17
CGCCTATGGCGTCCCGCGTCCGATCATTTTCATTCTCGACAAGTCCGGAACGATAAAGGCCAAGCTCTACGAGGAAACTTATCAGAAGCGTCCGCCGGCAACGCTGGTCGTGACCACCTTGGACAAGGTCGCCGCCGGCACGAATTGACGGGATTGAAAATTCACCATGGCCCGTCCCCGCGAGTTCGAAGCCGACGCCGTGCTGGAACGGGCGATGCAGGTGTTTTGGGCCAAGGGATATGAATCGACGTCGCTGGACGATTTATGCGACGCGACCAGCCTCAATCGCTCCAGTCTTTATGCCGCTTTCGGCGACAAGCGCGCGCTCTTCCTCGAGACCATCGATCGCTATGGAGACCGCGCTGTGGCCCGCGTCTCCGGCGCACTGTCGCGAGGTCTGCCCATTCGCGATTGCCTAGCTTCATTTCTTGCCGAGATGATCGACCAGATCGTTGCGGGGCCCGGACGGAGCGGCTGCTTCATCGGCAATTGCGCCGCGGAAGTCGCCCGTCATGACCGCACGGCAGCGGCAAAGGTGCGGCGCAATCTCAAGCGCGTCGAAGGCGCGTTTCACGATGGGCTCGCCCGGGCAAAAACGCGTGGGGAGCTCTCCGGCGGCGCCGACATCGATGCGCTCGCGAGGTTTTTCGTCGCCAGCACTCAGGGACTTCGTCTTGTCGGCAAGACGGCTCCCGAGCGCGAGGTTCTCGAGGACATCGCGCGCGTCATGTTGCGGTCCTTGGACACTTGATTTCGAGCGGCCGCAAAATTCAGAAAGGTTTTTTCGAAGTGTACGACGTCTATTTCTGGACCACGCCAAACGGCTACAAGATTCTGCTGTTCGCCGAAGAAGCCGGCATTCCCTACACGATCAAGCCGATCAACATCAGCAAGGGCGAACAGTTCGATCCGGCCTTCCTTAAAATATCGCCGAACAACCGGATCCCCGCGCTCGTCGATCATGCGCCTGCATCCGGCGATGGGCCGATATCGGTTTTCGAATCGGGTGCTATCCTGCTCTATCTCGCCGAGAAAACCGGCCAATTCATCGCTTCCGACTTGCGCGGCCGCGTCGAGGTTCTGCAATGGCTGTTCTGGCAGATGGGCAATTTGGGCCCGATGGCCGGGCAGAACCATCATTTCGTCCATTACGCGCCGGAGAAATTTCCCTACGCCACGGACCGCTACTTGAATGAAACAAATCGGCTCTATGCCGTGCTCGACAGACGTCTTGCCGATCGGCGGTACCTGGCCGGCGATGCCTATACGATCGCGGATATGGCGAGCTATCCGTGGGTGCTTCCCGAACGGCAAAGTCAGAACATCGACGACTTTCCCAACGTCAAGCGCTGGAAAGCCGAGATTGCCGCGCGCCCCGCGACCATCCGCGCCTACGAAAAAGGCAGAGCGGTCAACACCACCGCGGTGGTGACAAAGCAATCCATGAAAGTTCTTTTCGGACAGACGGCAGGGACGGCTGCTCCGTCAATCGCTGCGTCCTCACGCAGGCGCGGCAAGCGATGACGGGCGCAAAATGTTGAAAAATATTAGGGCTTGCGTCTTCGACGCCTATGGCACGCTTTTCGATTACGCCTCCGCGGCGGCTCGCTGCCGCGACGTCCTGGGAGATACATTCGAGCAGCTCACCGCGCTGTGGCGGGAAAAGCAGCTGCAGTACACTTGGCTGAGGGCGAGCCAGGGCAGGCACGCGGATTTCTGGCAGGTTACCGGAGATGCGCTCGATTTCTCGATGGAGAGCCTCGGCATCGCGGACGCAACGTTGCGCGAACGGCTGATGCATCTGTATCTCACTCTGGACGCGTTCGCGGACGTGCCGGCGACACTCGAAAAACTCAAGATTGCAGGATTCAAGACCGCGATTCTCTCCAACGGATCGCCCACGATGCTCAGCGCAGCCGTCCAAGCAGCGAAAATCGGTCATCTGCTTGACGCTGTTTTCTCGGTTGAGGAGGCGGGCGTGTACAAGCCCAATCCAAAAGTCTACCGGCTTCCTGTCGATCGTCTGGGGATCGCCGCGAACGCGATCGCATTCTCGTCAGCCAACGCTTGGGACGCCTATGCCGCGTCGGCGTTCGGGATGCGGGTCGTGTGGTGTAACCGTTACACGCAACGGCCCGAGCGCTTGCCGGGCAACCCCGATTACGTGATCAAGTCTCTGGCCGAATTGCCCGCGCTCGTTGCCTTGCCCTGAACGTTGCCCGGGTTGACGCAGTCGCGCTATTCTCTCGCTTAAGAAAATAGGCGATCCGAGGGAGGACAATCGATGAGTCGAGGACTCGTGAATATTGCTGCGGCGCTCATTGGCGCCACCGGTTTGGCCATCGGGATCGGCGCCCTCGCGTGGGCTGCTCCCGCCGCACCGGCGAACCCGCAGCAGACGCTCGCCGCCGCGGCCTACACGGCGATGGGCAATACCGACCGGTATGCCGGCGAAGGGAGCCCGCCGGACCAATTGGTGATCGTCACCCTCAGAGGAACCATGCAGCAATGGGAGCCGGGCGAGTCCGAATCGGTCGCCGATCTGACGAAGCCCGACGGGGGCTCGTCGAATTTCGTCCAGATCTGGGACCGCACGCGGGGATTGTTCCGCACCGAGTGGGTCCGTCCGAGTGCCGGCGGCGGCATGCGGACCTACACCGAAATCTATTCGCCTGAGGGCGGCTACGTGATCGGCAATGATGCCAACGGCGCCCTGACGCGGCGCGCGATTCAGGGCGATCCGCCGCTCCACACCATGTCGGGATTGCGGCTGCGCGCGCTTTTGCGCGAGCAGGAGCGCAGCGGGATCGTATTTGCGATGCACGATCACCCGGAACGCATTTCGGAATATCCGGCACAGACCGTCGGCGGCAAATCCTATTCTGCCGTGCAATACCGGGGCGATAACGCCACCTTCATCGTGATGTTCGATCCCGCCACCCATCTTCCGGCGGTCGTGAGAACGCGCGACTTCGACCAGCTGATGGGCGACTCCGATTACGATATGACGCTCTCCGATTGGCGCGATGTGATGAAATTCAAGCTGCCGTTCCACGCCGTGTACACGCTCAACGGAGTCAAGATTTTCGATACGACCGTGAACCAGGCGACGGTCAATACGACGCTTGCCGCCGATGCATTCCGCGCTCCTCCCGCGCTCAGGGGCAAGGCGGCTCCGCCGGCCGCCATCGGCAAGGTCAATTATCAATGGGTGATCCGCCGCCTCGCCTCGGGCTTCTATCTCGATTCCGAAGCTCTTTATACGGATGATGGTGCCAATCTCGCGCTGACCGATGTCGGGCCCAATATCAGCATGGTCACCGGCGGGTCCCACAACACGCTGATCATCGCCACCAACAATTCGCTGGTCGCCTTCGAGGCTCCGGGCGACGACGGCTTGTCCCAGTGGACCATCGACGCGGCGGCCAAGAAATATCCCGGCAAGCCGTTCCGCTACGTCGTCCTCACCCATCACCACATCGATCATTCGGGGGGTTTGCGCGCCTATGCGGCACAGGGAGCGACAATCGTTGTGGGCAAGGGCAACGGCGCCTTCTTCCGCAAAGCACTGGCCGCGCCCCAGGGGCTGAACCCTTACGGGATCAAGTCCGTGCCGCCCAAAGTCATCGAGGTGGACGGCAAATGGAGCGTGACCGAAGGCGGCCGGGTGATCGAAGCCTATTCGCTCGATAATGCCCATGCCGCAGGCTACCTCATTCCCTACATTCCCGACGCCAAGATGGGCTTCGTCACCGATTTGTGGAATCCCGGACCGGCCATCAATGGGCCGGCCAATCCCAACATGGTCGCGGTCGTTCGCGGCGTGGAAAAGTTCGGCATCCAGCCCGACAAGTTCGCGGGCGGCCACGGCGCGGTCGGCAATTACGCCGACCTCGCACGGGCCGTAGGTGGCGCGAGGTAGGCTTGAAGCCTCACGCAGCAGGCGGCGTCGCTCGAGCGATCGAGATTAACTTCTAGAGAGCCGGGTTTTGGGCTAAGGACAGCGCGCGCGTATGCCGCTAGAGTGCGTTTCTCAGGCCCGAACAGGGGTTTTGAATTGATCGACAAACGTGAGTTCATGCTTGGCGGTGCGGCCGCCGCCGCGGCTCTCGCCCTGCCGGCTCGCGCGCAAACGCCCGCGGCGCTCGCTTATCCGCATCGCGTGGTGACGATGGTCACGCATTCGAGCCCGGGCGCGGGCAGCGACGTTCTCTTGCGCGATATGCTCAAATATTTGCAGAAATACATCAAAGCCACCTTCATCGTCGAAAACGACGAAGGCGGTTCGGGTGCGAAGGCGGTGGCGCGCGTTGCCGCCGCGAAGCCCGACGGCAGCATGCTCTACGCCACCACCCCGACCTATGTGCTGACCTCGCTGCTGAGCAAGCCAACCAAAACCTATCGCGACCTTGAGCCCCTGGTGAACTTCTTCAACGATTCCGAAATCGCCTATACGCGCGTCGGGGGTCCCTACAAAACCTTGAATGACGTCCTTGCCCGCGCCAAAGCCGCGCGCGGCCGCTGGGGCGCCGCCAATCCCGCTTCGCTGGAGCGCCAGGCCGCCGAGCAATTGAAAACCGCGGCCAAGGTCAACGCGGCCGTGGTATCGCATAACGGCGGCGGCGATCTGATGATCAATGTGCTCAACGGCACGCTCGACATGGGTGTTGGCGAGATTCAGGAAATCCGTGCCCAGCTCGAAGGGCACAAAGTGCAGCTTCTCGCCACCTTCAACCCGGTCAGAATGACGGGTTACCCCGACGTGCCGACCGCAAAAGAGCTCGGCTACAACGTCGTGGTGACGAAATTCCGCGGCCTCGCCGGACCGAAGGGTCTGCCTGCCGACATCGTCAAGATTTGGGACGAGGCCGCGCAGCGCATCCTCGCCGATCCGGAGTACAAGAAGTTCTACGTCGAGGACAATCTCGCGCCTCATTTCATCTCGCACGCCGAATACGGAAAATTCGTCGAGCAATTCGCCGCCGATACCGGCGATTTCCTGAAAACCACCGGCGTCATCAAATAATGCGGAAGGATGTTGTCGCCAGCATCGGGCTGCTCCTCATCGCTGCCGCCTATTACGCGGCCACGCTGACGATTCAGCAGAGCACGCTCGAGGACGAAATTGGACCGACAGGGCTGCCGACGGTGCTCGCGGCGCTTCTTGCCATTATTGCAGTGATAATCGGCCTGCGCGCGCTCATGACGGCACCCGCCGCAGCACCCGCGTCCGACAAGGACAAGGATCCCGAAGCGCCATGGCCGCGGGCGCTCGGCATTCTTGCCATCGGCTGGCTCTACCTCCCGGTGGCAAGCGTTGTCGGCTATCCACTGGCGCTCGTGACGATGCTTGTCGCGGTCGCGCTCTACGAAGGCATGAAGCCGTCCATTCGCATGTTCGCTGTCGCCATCGGCGGCGCGGTCTTCTTCTGGCTCCTGTTCGACGTCGTGCTCGGCGTCCGGCAGCCTGAAGGCATTCTTTTCTGAAAAGCCGGGGCGCGCGTGAACCAGCTCGAACAAGCTCTTCTGATGATGGTCACGACCCCGCTCGTGCCCGCCGCCATCGGTGGTCTCATTTGGGGCATTCTTGGCGGCGCGCTGCCCGGGATCTCGGCATCCATCACAATGGCGCTGTTGCTGCCGTTTACCTATACGCTCGAACCCATGCCGGCGATCGTGATGCTCGCCACTTGCTATATCGGCGCGGAGTATGGCGGCTCGATCCCGGCGATCCTGATCCGCACGCCCGGAACCAACGCGGCGGCCGCCGTCATCCTCGACGGCTATGAAATGAACCGTCAAGGGCGCGGCGGCGAAGCGCTGGGGATTTCGCTGTGGTCAGGTGTGGTCGGGGGACTTTTCGGCCTCACCATGCTGATCACGCTGACCGAGCCGCTGTCGCGGCTGGCGCTGCTCTTCAAGCCGACGACCTATTTTGGTTTGGGGATTCTCGGCCTTTCCGTCATCGCGTCGCTGTCGAGCAAATCCTTGCTCAAGGGCCTCGCCGCCGCGACGCTGGGGATGATGGTCGCCACGATCGGCACCGATCCCGTTTCGGGCGTCAGCCGGTTTACCTTCGGCTCGCCCGATCTCCTGGAGGGGATTGCGCCGCTTTTCATCATGGTCGGACTTTATGCCGTCACCGAATTGATGACTCGCACGGGCGTGACCGGCACAATTGCAAGGCCGCTGGCATCCATTCGCGTGCGTTTGCCGCGCCTCTCGATGATGAAGAAGATCGCGCGTGCGCAAACGGTCGGTTGCGCCATCGGCACGGTCGAGGGCTTGATGCCCGGCGCGGGCGGCACCGTCGCATCCTTTATCGCCAATAACGAGGCGAAGCGCTGGTCCAAGCATCCCGAAAAATTCGGCCACGGCTCGGAGGAAGGCGTCGCCGCGCCTGAAACCGCCAACAACACCGTTGCCAGCACGGCGCTGATTCCGCTGCTGAGCTTCGGCATTCCGGGCTCCAACTCCGCCGCCGTCTTGCTCGGCGGATTGCTGATTCACGGCCTCTTACCGGGGCCGCGCCTGTTCGAGCAAAACGCCGATGTGATCACCGGCCTCTATGCAGGCTCCTTTGTCGCCGATATCTCGCAAGTCTTGATTGGTTCGCTCATCTTGCCGGTTTGCGTTTGGCTGGTGAACCGGCCCAAGCCGTACCTTTCAGGCTTCATCTTCGCGCTAATTCTGTCGGGGGTGTACACCGTTCACACCTCGATGTTCGACATTGGTGTCGTGCTGACCGCGGGGCTCCTCGGCTATTTCATGAAATATTTCGGCTTGCCGTTTCTGCCTGCGGTTCTGGGCGTGGTCCTGGGCGGCCTCGTCGAATCCAACTATCGCCGTTCCCTGGTGCTCTCGGGCGGCGATCCGCGAATTTTCCTGGAGGACCCGATTGCGATTCTTTTCCTGGGGCTCGCCCTCCTGATACTCGTCGGCTCGCTGTTCAATGAGTGGCGTGTCGCCGCCAAGGCGCGGAAGGCGGGCGTCGCGTGAGCATTGCGGGCGAGCTTGCGTCTTTTGCCGCGCGCACAGATGCCGCGAAATTGCCGGCGAAGACCCGCGACACGGTCCGCCTTCTGACGTTGGACGTCGCTGGTCTCTGCGTTGCCGCGCGCAACAACGACTATGTCGCCGCGGCGCGCGCGAGCATTGCATCGTCGGGCAACGTCACCGCCATCGGGCACAGCGGCGCTTTCGGTCCTTACGACGCCGCGCTCGTCAACGGTACCGCGGCGCATGGGGAGGATTACGACGACACCTTCGAAGGCGGGCCGGTTCACGCCGGCGCGGTGATCGTTCCCGCCGTGCTCGCCGCGGCCGAGCATCGCGGACTTGCAGGCCCTGCGGTCGAGAAAGGCATCGCCGTCGGGCTCGAGATTATGTGCCGCATGAGCCTAGTCTCGCCCGAGGCCATCCACAAAGCCGCCTTTCACCCCACCGCGGTGCTCGGCGCTCCGGCGGCGGCTGCCGCTGTTGCCGCTGCACTCGACCTGCCGGCGGAAAAAATCGCCCACGCCATTGCCATCGCGGGAAGTCTTGCCTCGGGCATCATCGAATATCTCGCCGACGGCAGCTGGACCAAAAGGCTGCACGCGGGCTCCTCGGCACAATCGGGCCTCCGCGCCGCGTTCCTCGCTGAAGCGGGCTTCACCGGACCGGCAACCGTGCTCGAGGGCAGCCACGGTTTTTACAAAGCCTTCGCGCCTTCGAAGACGCCGAACTTCGCGCCGCTGCTCGATGGTCTCGGCTCGAATTGGGTGTCGGAAACGATCGCGTTCAAGCCCTATGCCTGCGGCACTATGACTCAGCCTTTCATCGACTGCGCCATCGAGCTCGCGCGCTCCGGTATCAAGCCCGACGACATTGTTTCCATGGTCTGCAAGGTGGGCGAAGGCACAGTGCACCGGCTGTGGGAACCGCTCGCCCAAAAACACGCGCCGCCCAACGGCTATGCGGGAAAATTCTCGACGCCCTATTGCATCGCCGCCGGTTTCATCGACGGCAAATGCGGCTTCGAGCAATTCACCGACGAGCGCGTCAAGGATCCGAAATTGCGCGCGCTTGCGGCCAAAGTCTCCTATGTGGTCGATCCCAAGGACGAATATCCGCGCAACTTCACCGGCCATATCCGCGCTACACTGAAGGATGGCTCGGTGCGCGAAGTGAATAAGCCCCATATGCGCGGCGGCGCCCATGAACCGCTCACGCAGGCCGAGATTCTCGCCAAGTTCCACGACAATGCGCGCTTCGGCGGCTGGTCGCGCGCGCAAGGCGATGCGCTCGCTTCCGCCTTGGAGAAGATCGCGGGCGGCGGCGCGGTCGATCTCAAGGTCGCGCGCGGATGAGCATCCATGAGCTTGAAGGCCGCGTCGCGATCGTCACCGGCGGCGGCCGAAATATCGGCCGCGCGATTGCGCTCGATCTCGCCGATGGCGGCGCGCAGGTCGCGGTGGTGTCGCGCTCCGACGTCAAAGGTTTGCGCGCAACGGTCGCCGAAATCGAATCCAAAGGCGGCAAGGCCCTTTCCGTGCAGGCCGACGTCACCAACGAAGCCGACGTGCTTCGCATGGTGGAGGAGACCCTCACGCAGTACGGCCGGCTCGATATTCTCGTCAACAATGCCGGAATCCGCCCCGAAGCCGCGCTCGAAGACATCACGCTGAAAGCTTGGCGCGACGTCATGGCGGTGTCGCTCGACGGCCCGTTTCTCTGCGCCAAAGCCTCGCTTTCCGCGCTCGAGAAAAGCAAAGGGACCATCATCAATATCGGCGGCTCGACGGCCTATTTGGGCGCGGCGCGGCGCGCTCACGTCGTGGCCGCAAAGGCCGGACTCGATGGTTTCACCAAGGCGCTTGCGGTCGAGCTCGCCCCGCGCGGAATCACCGTCAATCTGGTGGCGCCCGGCATGATCGACACGCTGCGTGAGGGCGGCGTCGAGCCCGCGCATCGCCGCACGCGTACCGCGCTCGCGGGCCGGCGCGGCCGTCCCGAAGACGTCTCCGCGATGGTGCGGTTTCTGGCCGGACCCAAGGGCCGCTATCTGACCGGCCAAACCATCCACGTCTCCGGCGGCGTGTTTCTACCCTAACGGGAAGCTGTGCGGCAGCCGTGGCCGGTGTAGACTATCCGCAATTACCGACAAACCAAGGTTCGCGAACAAAGGGAGGCATCCATGAATTGGCAGAGCAAACTATTCGGCGTTCTCGCCGGCGCTATCGCGGGACTGACGATCACTCCGGCGGACGCTCAGTTCGCCGGAAAATACCTCACGCCGGCGAACAACCTCGTCGCCATTCGCGCCGGACGCCTGTTCGATGCGCGGTCGGGCACTCTGGTCAACAATCAGGTGATCCTGATCCGCGGCGAGCGCATTACCGACGTCGGTCCGAACCTCGCCATTCCCGCCGGCGCACGAATCATCGATATGAGCAACGCCACCGTCATGCCGGGCATGATCGACGCCCATGTTCACGTCGTCACCGGCGGCGACACGCCGACAAAGCGCGCGCTGATGGCGTGGTCGAACGCGTACATCGATCTCGAGGCGGGCTTCACCACGGTTCTCGACATGGATTCCCGCGGCGGCTTCAACACCGTGGACTTGCGCGACGCGATCCGATCGGGACTCGTGCAGGGTCCGCGCATGCAGGTCGTCGGCCAGTCGATCAATCAACGCGCCACCAACTATTATCCCGACAGTGAGTCGATCCGCTTCCTCGACAAATTCACCGAGGACAAGAACCCCAATTCGCCGTTCCTGGCGCGCGCCGCCGTGCGCGAAGCGAAATTGCATGGCGTCGACTGGATCAAGATCTACACGACGCAGGATTTCGCCGGGCAGGTCCACATGTGGAAGGCCGACGCGACTCTGGTCAATTCTCCGTCGCTCACCTTCGAGGAAGTCCAGGCCGTCGTCGATGAAGCCCATCGCCTGGGCCTGAAAGTCGCCTGCCACACCTATGGCGGCGAGGGGATGGCCAGTTGCATCAATGCCGGTGTCGACGCGCCCAATCATCTGCTCGAGCTCGACGCGCCCGGGATCAGGGTCCTGTTACAGAAGAAGCTTCCCTTCGTCGCCACGCTCGACGACCTGATCGCGCTCGAGAAAGAAGACCTCGCGGCCACCGGCGGCAAGAATTCGCGCATCAAGCTGGCGGAGCAGGCATTCAGGCGCGCAATCGCGGCCGGCGTGACGATCGTGTTCGGAAGCGGCGCCACCTCGCCCACCATTCCGCACGGCAAGCAGGCAAATCAGTTCGCCTATTATGCGAAGTGGGGCATGAAGCCGGTGCAAGCGCTGCAGACGGCCTATCTCAACGCGGCCCACATGCTCAATTACGGCTGGGAGAACGATATCGGCAGCGTCGAGAAAGGCAAGTTTGCCGACATCATCGCCGTGTCGGGCAATCCGCTTGCCGACGTCAGCGAGATGGAACGCGTGCGCTTCGTGATGAAGGGCGGCATGGTGATCAAGGACAACATGAACGCACCTGCCGCCACCGTCGCCGCCCGCGCACCATAATCCCTCTCCCCCCTGCGGGGAGAGGGTGGCCGCCGCGTAGCGGCGGCTCAACATCCGCCCCGTCCCGCTTGGAGCAAAAGGAACCTACTCGCTCGTCGTACAGCCGCATCACCTCGCCAACCAGTTCAAGGACGCCATTCTGCCGCCCGTCCTGGCGACGCCGGTGATGATCCTTTTCATGGAGAACGCGGCGCTCAACGCGGTGCGCGAATATCTCGAGCCCAACGAAAGCGTTGTCGGCACCGGCGTCAATCTTCGCCACTTGGCCGCCACGCCGGTCGGGCATCGCGTCACGGCCGAAGCGGAGGTGACCAAGGTCGACGGCCGCCGCATCGAGTTCAAGGTCAGCGCGCGCGACGAGAACGAGCTGATCGGTACCGGCACGCACGAACGATTCGTGGTCGATCTCACCCGCCTCGACCAGCGCCTCGCCGCGAAGGCCAAGCGCTAGCATCGGGGAGTCCAAATGGGTAAAAGGAAGACCATGCGCCGAACGCTCCTCTTTGCTTCCGTGGCCGCCCTCATCGCCGGCGCCAGCCCCGCGCGCGACCAGACGATCGCGCCGCCCGCGCTTCCCGACCTCACCTCATATGTTTTGATGCGCAGCAATGGCGGAGCACCCGTCGCGATCACGGTCAACCAGGCCGCTGACGCGCTCAAGGAATATGACGTGATCGTCTTCGGCGAATTCCACGATCATGCCGGCAATCATCTGGCGGAGATGGCGCTCTTCTCCGCCATCTACGCCCGCGCGCCGAATCTGGCGCTGTCGCTCGAGCAATTCGAGCGCGACGTGCAGAACGTGCTCGACGATTACATGGCGGGACGCATCGGAGAGGAAGCCTTGAAGAAGAACGCGCGCGCCTGGCCCAATTACGATGAGGCCTATCGTCCGCTGGTCGAATACGCCAAGGAGCACCGCCTTTCGGCGATCGCCGCCGAGGCGCCGACCTCCATCATTCGCTGCGTAGGCCAGGAAGGGCCCGAATATCTCGCGCGCCTTGGCCCGGACAAGAAAAATTGGGCCGCCGCCGAATTGCACCTGGGCGAGGGCGCCTACAAGGACAAATTCATGCACTTTCTTGCCGACGATCCGCTGCATGGCTCGGACG
>WNFL01403801.1_pt1 | contig 11640 bp, 11 predicted proteins | sample 5400361 | NCBI WGS metagenome assembly WNFL01 (sample SAMN13153351, study PRJNA577476) | soil metagenome | isolation source: 40 cm soil on Douglas fir-dominated hillslope | place: USA:California | collected 2013-09-17
CTCGGTCAAACGTGCGTCGAGATCTTCCAGCTCGATGGCCTTGTGCGCCCGGTGCCGCGAATGCACGCTGATGAACAACGATCACGAGGCGCAGTCACAGCCGTAGCATCCCGTCATGAAGTGGGAACAAATTGCCGGCGCGGATCGTATCATTGGGAACGTGAATATCGCCCAGGCCAGCGAACCGGCTCATCAGCAGCAGCTCCGTCTGTGGCCCGGCGTAGCCCTCGCGGTGCTGCTATTGCTGTTCAAGTTTGTCGTTCCCATCGTCGTGCCCGGCGCCGTGATCATCGTGCTTCTTGGCAGCCTCGGTTGCGCCCTGGCGATCCCGCTGTGGTGGCTGTTCCTCAGCCGGGCGCGGTGGTCCGAGCGTGTGGGCGCATTGCTCCTGATGATCGTGGCGCTGTTCGGGACCTCGCTCGTCCTCCATGCGTCGCTTGGAAAGGGACAGGCGCTGTTCGTGTTCATCGGGTTGGCGCTCCCGACCCTGGGCGTCGCCTTGGTCGTGTGGGCGATAGCCACTCGTGGTCTCTCGGATGGGCTCCGGCGCACGACGATGGCTTCGACCATTCTGATCGCGGTGGGAGGATGGGCGAGCGTCCGGGTCGGTGGCCTCACCAACGACTTCAAGTCCGACTTGCATTGGCGCTGGACGCAGACTCCCGAGGAACGGCTCTTGGCCCAAGCGGCCCACGAGCCACTCGCGCTCCCGGCAGCTCCGGAAGCGGCCCCCGCGACTCCGGCAGTGACTCCGGCGCCAGCCAAAGCGGCTCCGGCTACGGCGGTACCCGCGGCGCTCAAGGAGACCCCGGTAGCAGCGGTGTCCAGCCCCGAGTGGCCCGGCTTTCGCGGCCCCCGTCGTGACGGAATTATCCCCGGCGTGCGGATCGTAAGCGACTGGACTGCATCGCCGCCGGTGGAGCTATGGCGCCGGCCGATCGGACCAGGCTGGTCGTCCTTTGCGGTCCACGGCGACCTCATTTATACCCAGGAGCAGCGCGGTGACGACGAGTTAGTCTCCTGCTACAACGCGGCCACCGGCAAGCCGGTGTGGATCCATCGCGACGTCACGCGGTTCTACGACACGGGTTCCGGCGCCGGTCCGCGCGGGACGCCAGCCCTCGGGAATGGCCGCGTGTACGCACTTGGCGCCACCGGAATCGTGAACGCGCTCAACGCCCATGATGGCGCGGTCGTGTGGTCGCGCAACGCGGCGTCCGACACCGGCGCGACGATGCCGGACTACGGCTTCGCCAGCTCACCGTTGGTGGTCGGCGACGTGGTCATCGTTGCCGCATCCGGCAGGCTCATCGCCTACGACCTCGCCACCGGCAATCCGCGCTGGCGAGCCAAGACCGGCGGCGGCGGATACAGCTCGCCACAGCTCTTCACGATCGGCGGAGTCGAGCAAGTCCTGCTGGTGACCGGGCACGGCGCGACCAGCGTGGCGCCGGCCGACGGCCAGCTGCTTTGGGACCACCCTTTGAAGACCGGCATGCGCATCGTGCAGCCGGCGCTGGCCTCGGATGGCGAGATCCTCATGACCCTCGGCGAGACGGGAATGGGGGGGACCGGCTTGCGTCGCATCGCGGTCGCGCACGGACCCGGCGGATGGACCGTCCAGGAGCGCTGGACGTCAACTGGGCTGAAACCCAGCTTCAACGACTTCGCCGTTCACGACGGCTATGCCTTCGGCTTCGACGGCCCCATACTCGCGTGCATCGACCTAAAGGACGGCCAGCGCAAGTGGAAGGGCGGACGATACGGCGGCGGCCAGCTCGTCCTGTTGCCTGACCACGCTTGCTGCTGGTGCTGTCGGAGGAGGGTGAGCTGGCGTTGGTCCGAGCGACGGCCGACCAGTTCGAGGAGCTGGCGCGGTTCCCGGCGATCCAGGGCAAGACTTGGAACCACCCAGTGCTGGTGAGCGACCGTCTGCTGGTTCGCAACGGCCAGGAGATGGCCGCGTTCCGGCTGTACCTCGCGCGGCGCTGACGGAGCCTCAACGCGTGAGCCCACGCCGACGCGGGAGTTCCTGAGCGCTCCTCGAAGAATTACGTCGATGTCGCCCAGGGTTGAACAATACAAGATGAATCGCTCGGCATCCCGAAGATAGCCGAAGGGTCAAAGTATTCATCTGGGAAGTTATCTGATATCGAGCATTATCGGTAGCCACGCCCGGAGAGGCGATTGCTGTATACTACTCCCAGCTTCGAATCCATCATGGAAATCTCTGGTGAAGTATGCAACCTACGCAACCACAAGGGAGGCGGTATGACCAGACGCGTACTGACTGCAATCGCAGTTCTTTTCGCAAGCACCCTTGCCGCGCCCACTATCGGGCACGCGCAGACGTTCAAGGTCGAAAAGTTTGATATCAAGGGCGACGGAGGCACGGACTATGTCGCCGTCGAAGCCGCCACGGGACGCGTCTTCGTTTCGCGAGGCACCCACATGATGGTGGTCGAAGGCGCCACCGGCAAGGTACTCGGTGATATTCCGAACACGCCGGGCGTACATGGCGCCGGCATGGCCACCAAGGCCGGTCACGGCTTCACGACGAATGGCGGCGACCAGACTGTCACTATGTTCGATTTGAAGACGCTGGCGGTGATCAAACAAATCAAGGTCGGCCCCGGTCTCGACGGCATCATGTACGATGAGCCCGATGACAAGATCATTCTGACCAATCACAGCCGCCCGATCGGCACTCTCACGGCGATCGATCCAAAGAGCGGTGATATCCTGGCCACCGTCGAGCTTGAAGATACGGCGCCCGAAGGCGCAGCGGCCGATGGCAAAGGACACATCTTTGTCAACAACGAAAGCAAGAACACGATCCAGGTGATCGACGTCAAGACTTGGAAGGCGACCGCCTCGTGGCCGCTCGCGCCATGTGAAGGGCCGACCGGCATCGCGTATGACAAAGCTTCCAACCGCATTTTCTCCGGTTGCAACAAAACATCCGTGGTGGTTAATCCGGACACAGGCAAAGTGGTGGCGACCATCAGCAACGGCACGCGCGTTGACGCCCTGGGATGGGATCCGTCGAAAAAACTGATTTACATTCCAAATGGGGGCGAAGGCAACGTCACCGTGGTCCACCAGGATTCGCCCGACAAGTACACGACGGTGGCCACGGTCGACACGTTCGCCGGCGCAAAGACCATCACCGTCGATACGAAGACGCACAACGTGTACCTGTTCCAGCCGGAGCGCGGCCCAGCTCCGGCGCCGCCCGCTGACGCTCCCCCCGCCGGGGCCAAAAAAGGCCGTGGTCCACAGGGTCCGATCGTCGCTGCATGGTTTATCGTGATCAAGCAGTAGCTATTGAGGCTGCTCGCACCAGCCACTCCGCCGAACCGCTGGGTCAGGCAGGTATCCAGCGAATAGTTTTACGCCCCATTCGGAGAATTGTCTGACGCGACCGGTTGCAGCCTCAATCCGTACAGTTTGCCGACGATCCACCCGAAGTCCACAAGTAAACGCTACGCCGACGATCCCGAGCTAATCGCTAGCATTCACTTTCCGGCGCGGCGCATCCATGCTCTTTTGAGTAGTGCTTGAGCGCGTCCCTGGCCGACTCATAAAACACTCGCGCCCGTTCCGCACGTTGATATGCTTCATCAAAATCCGCTGGGGCAAGATCCTGCAGTCCCCGCGCGGCGTTGATGTAGAGTTTGCGCGCCTCTGTAACGCGCTCGATTAGGGAACCGTTCTCCCGGCAGGAAGGTTTGGGGCCCATTGGCATTAGATCGGCGGGTATCAGGTTTTTCAAGCCTTGTAGTGTGTCGAAGGGGCGAGCGGATCGGTGCCGCGCCGCTCCATTTCCAGCATGACCAATTCGTTATTAGCCAGCACCAGGTCGCGAAGGGCTGGCATCTCCGCTTCAGTCAACCTGGGTTCGACATCGGCAAGGGCGGAATCGAGCAGCTCAATGCACTGGGGGAACGTGAGTCGGTGACGCATGAATCGCCAGATCATCTCTCGGGTCTCGTTTCTGAAGACCCGCATACTGCTTGGACGCCCAAGAGCGCGGCGTCCGGTTGACCCAAGCATACACCCGATTTACGTTTGGCGATGACCCACCAACGCACTATTCGCCTTACCGGATCGAACGGGCATATCTGGTTGCTGTTCATGTTTCGAATGACGTTCGGTTCGTCGGCGCACTCCGCGGATCGACTCCTTGCTGTTTCGAAGCGAATCGAACGCATACGCCGCGACGGCCGAAGGCCCCGCCGGCAAAGCCTCACTCGTGCAATTGGGCGACGTGTGGATCTGCGGCTCTCACCGGTTGCTAAGGGCGACGCAACCTCCGAGGAGCGTACCCTGTCGGGCGCGCCGCGCGGTTCAGCCGGCGCGCTTCGCCCGGATGCGCTCCACGACGGGCTTCCAAGCCGGAGTGATGGGCTTCTCCAGGTATTCGACGATGCCAAGGTGCTTCGCGGCCTGTTGCACCGATGCCTTTACCGCGCCTTTGACGGCGATGATGAGCAGGTCTGGGTGGTAGTCATGGAGTTTCTGAATGAGGGCATATCCATCGCCTGGCAGGTCGAGATCGACCAGCACGACGGAGAATCCGAGGCGCTGCACCAGATCCAAGGCCTGCGCGGCGGTAGAGGCCAGGAACACCTGCCGTTCGCGGTTGAGGATCTTTTGGGCTTGTTCTAAAACGTTCGGATCGTGATCGACGACGAGAATCATTGCCTCTCCCGCAAGTGAATCTTATGTGTTTGGGCGGACGGGCGAATCGCCACTACGATTATAAACGTGTCTCGCGGAGAAAAAGCTTATTGTCGGGCTTGGCTGTTATGGGCGTAAGAGCAGTTCGGAACTGGTGGCGCCAATTTGAAGGTGCCATGCAAGATACGCAGCCGTCGTTAAGGGTTTATACGCCACCGGCCGGGCCAATTTCGTCCTTGCACGAAGAATACATCCGCCGTGATCTAGCGAGTCCCGCTTTTCGAGAGGCGTTCCTTCGCGGTTTAAGGACAAGCGATGATTTCGCGTCCAAGTTTCTCCAGCTTAAGACTGATTACGGGCCTCCGGCAGGAACAGGCGAGTCAATTCGTCAGACAATTCTCAATGATCCTGATTTAGCTGACGCAGAAATTTCTGTGCCCCAGCTGGAGGGAAGGCCCTTTCAGACTGACACCGCCAAGGGTAGGCGCGATACGCTTAGGATGCTTTTGACGGAGGCGTCTGTCAGAATCACTGGCACGCTGGCAGTGGCAAGCGAGACGAGCCTGTTACCCGTTGCGGATGATCCGATCTTCGCAGAACTTCTCGCCATGCGGTTTTCCGGCAGAAGACTATATCGGCGGCACCGCCAATCTCGCGCCGTGGTTGGGGCTTGAAGTTGCCACAGCCGTGATTCCAGACGAGGCCCTGACCAAACTCAATTTCGCCGACATCTTGGATTACCGCAAGACTGCGAAGGATGCCTATAGCAGTTGGTTTACGACGATCAACAAATGGGCCTCCGAACTCGATGCGATGACCCCTGGCGAGGTAGCTAAGGAGCTGCCGAAGTTGAAGGCCGAGAAGCTAATGCCGAGTGTCGTTGAGTATCGAAACGAAATGAAATCCATCGCCGAGAAGCTTTGGGGAGACCTTCTTAAGACGTTCGCGCGCTACCCCATACCGGCACTCTCGCTTGGATATGTTTTTGATCTCAGCCCGCCAAAGTTGCTAATGACTACAGCGGCGGCGCTAAGCCCCGCGATTCCTGCTCTCGTCGATTATCTGCAGGCGCAAAAGAATTTGGGCCGAAAGCACGCGTTCGCAAAGGGGGTCAGCATCAAGCAGGCATTGGGGTCCGATCCCCCCGCCCTCCGCCACAACCTCATTCTACCAAACTGGGTAGTGGGCTACTTTGAATTTTGATCGGACTTGGGAGGCTTCGGAGGTACGTCCGCCTGAGGCGCATCAGAATATCAGGATTCACTTAGGCGGGCGATTCCGCTCAAGCAGGGCGCGCGCGACGCTTTCGAGTTGTTCCCGTGTGAGTTTTCCAATCTCCACGCAGAGCCTGCCGTCAAGGTCTCCGCGATCCATCTTGCTCAGAAACTCTTCTGGGGAGTTGTAAGGGCTATTGGGTTCGGGCAACTTCAGCTCTTTTCTACCAATGGAAAGGAGCCTAGTTTGCGCGGCTTTGGGACTGGCGATTCAATGCTACCGCTTGCTCGTATAAATACTTGTAGGCGGGTGGGGCCAATTGGCGTAGGACCTTTCAGCCGCGTGCGGCTGATCCTGCCGGTCCCCGCCTCTCCAGTTCAAAGTTGACGCGGGAAAGGTTCGCCAGCATCAACACCCGAAGCTCGGGAAGCTGGCCGTCTGTCAGTCGAGGCACTAATTCGGTAAGGGCCGCGTCCAGTGCCGAGATGCAGGCCGGGAAGCTCAACCTGCCGCGAATGAACCGGCTTACGATCTCGCGGGTCTTTCTCTCGTAGAACAGCATGCCCCGCTAGATCCATTTCGTGAGGATTGTGTTTCAAGAATATAACGATGGGGGCCGGTAGCTATCTAGCCGTGTTCTCAATGGTATGGTCGATGGGCGATTCCGAATCCCCACAGCCGTGCTGTTCGATGTGGGATGTAAGCCAGTTTATGGCCAGTTCGTACTCCACCCGCGCTACGTCCGCCTTTAAGCACGCCTTTTTTAACTCGGAGGGCTTGATGCTTTGCAGTCTCTTGGTTGCTTTCCCATAGGCCTTGGTGGCCTTAACGACCCGGTTGGAGAGTTCCTGTCTCTCGGAACATGCTGGCTTCATTTTTTTTGTAGATCAGCGGTCTATCTGGGTCATTTCAGGAAAACGACGGGGCGTTAGCAGGCCCCATCGCCCGGCGCGGTTGGCAACGCTCCGGACGGGTCCACGAGGGCGACCCAAAGATATAGTGGCGCGAGGACAGGAATCGTCTCATAGCTTTCCCCGGTAAAGTTCGTCCAGCCGTTGCTTGCGCCAAGTCAGCCCGAGGAGCGGTGATATCATCTAGAAGCTCGGTTCTTAGGTCCGGTGGGCTTATGCAGTGTCAGGCCCCAGTTCGACCAGCGAACCTCCCTCTTCGGGCGGCACAGTACGTCCGAATGTCCACGGAACACCAACAGTACTCACTCGAGAACCAGTCGCACACCATTGAACGGTATGCCCATGATCACGGCATGCAAGCGGTCAGGACCTATGTCGATTCAGGTAAGAGCGGGCTCACGCTGCAGCACCGGGATGGATTACGGCGACTGATTCATGACGTCGAAAGCGGGACGGCGGGGGTCGTCGCAATTCTGGTTTACGACGTGAGTCGATGGGGACGATTTCAGGACACCGACGAAAGCGCCTACTACGAGTACCTCTGCAAACGCGCCAAGATCAATGTCCACTACTGCGCCGAACCGTTCGAAAACGACGGCAGTCTGCCAGCGACTCTGTTGAAGACGATCAAGCGGACGATGGCCAGTGAATACAGCCGCGAACTCTCAGGCTACGGCCTGCGGCGACTGCTGCTGGATCAGGACGGAACTCCTAAATGCGTCCTAAAGCATGGTGAACGCAAGAGCATTTTTACCGACCGAGTGATCTTGGTTCCCGGACCCGACACGGAGGTCCAGGTGGTTCGGGAGATATTTGAGTGCTTTAATGAACGTGGCCATTCCCCAGCCGAAATTGCGCGGTCTCTCAACCAGCGAAGAATAGCACCACCAGCCGGACGAATTTGGACTCGGAGCATGATTCGGGATATGGTCGGCAATCCCAAATACGTCGGCACCAATGTGTCGAATCGAGTCTCCTTCAAGCTGAGCAAGCTGCGGGTACGCAATCCGCCAGAAATGTGGGTTCGGCGGGAGGGGGCATTTGCGCCGCTTGTCAGTTCGGACACCTTTCGCCGGGCGCAGGAGGTCATTTGCGACCGGAATCGGCATCCCACGGACGAGCAGTTGCTGGCGCTGCTGAGAGATCTGCTAGAGAAGGCTGGACAGCTCACAGCGCCGCTCATCGACCGAGCGCCGGGAATGCCGTCCAGCAACACGTACCAATGCCGCTTCAAGGGCGTCCTGGGGGCGTACCGGCGGATTGGCTATGTGCCACCCGATGATTACTCCTACCTCTCACTCAAAGAAACACTTCAAGTGCGGCGCTCTCAGGAAGTTGCTGCCCTGGCCGCTGAACTCGCGGCAATCGGCGCCACCGTGATTCGCGATCCCAGTCAAAGCATATTGACGGTGAATGACGAGTTCACGCTCTTTTTGATGCTCGTCCGTTGTCGTCATACCAAGCGGGGAAGCCGTTGGGTGATGCAGCCGGACCGTTGCCCTGAGGCCGATATTACAGTCGCGGCACGAATGGCACCCGGCAACGAATCTATTCTGGACTACTACCTGTTCCCGCAGTTTCGCAACTTTGGAAACTACCTCGATCTCGCGACCGACAACGGTTTCGTCCTCGATGTACACCGTTTCCCCGATTTGAGTTTTCTCATTAATCTCGCCCGCCGACAGAGCTGGAAGGAAGGCCATGAAACCCCAACGAATTGATCGGATTCCGATCGCCCAAATCCGGGTGATCAATCCGCGGTCCCGGAACCGCAAGACGTTTCGCGGAATCATCAGCAACATTGAATCGGTCGGCCTCAAGAAGCCGATCACGGTCTTTCGACGCGAGATGGATCGAGACGGCACCCAATACGACCTGGTGTGCGGCCAGGGTCGGATGGAGGCAGTGGCGGTGTTGGGAGGCAAACGCATCCCGGCGATTGTGACGGAAGCGCCTCTCAAGAAACGATATCTCATGAGCCTCATTGAGAATGTCGCCAGGAAGCGACCACCGCTGTCGGATTTACTCCGAGAGGTTCGGTCCCTGAAGGCGCGCGGGTACACGAACAAGGTGATTGCCGAGAAGTTGGGCATGGGCCATACCTACGTTGAAGGAATCCTGCGCCTCCTCAAGTGCGGAGAAGACCGGTTGGTTGAACAAGTCGAAGCCGGCAGTCTTCCGCTCAGCATTGCGATAAGGATCGCGACCGCGCCGGGCAACCAGGTCCAACAGGCGCTGAGCGAAGCCTATTCTTCCGGTGACCTGCGGGGTGCGAAGCTGATCGCGGTCCAGCGCTTAATCGCAAAGCGTTCCGCCGATCGGCGTTTGTCCGGGGTTACGGCACCACAGAGCCCAACTGCGACCGGCAAGGAACTGGCGAGGGAGTACGAATTGCAAACTGAAAAGCAGCGGGTGCTGGTTAGACGAGCGGCCCTGGTTCACGAGCGGCTCGCCTTGCTCAGTGTGGCGTTGAAGCAGCTTTTTTCCGATCGCGCCTTAGCGAAAGTGCTTCGAGCGGAGGGGCTTGACACGATGCCACAAGAATTCGCATCCCGGCTCGCTTAGAGAAAGGAAGACGCGTATGCCCGTAAAATCCTCTTTTCGTCCTCAAGTGATCATGCTCAAGGTTGGGCAGCTCACGCCGTCGCGCCCGCTGGACGCGCGCGAGCGCCATCACGAAAAATACAAACAAATCGAGGCGTCCATCGCGACGGTGGGGATCATCGAACCTCTGATTGTCTTTCCGCTTGGGCGCGAGAAGTACAAGGTGTTGGACGGACAGAAGCGCTTGGATGTCCTCGTTCGACGGAAGGTCGAGGAAGTTGGGTGCATCATTGCCCGAGACGATGAGGCCTACACTTACAACCGCCGCGTGAACTACCTGTCGCCTGTCGGCGAGCACCAAATGATCTTACGTGCGTTGAAACACAACACGGAGGACGAGATCGCTAAAGCGCTCAACGTCGATGTCGGGACGATTCGCAGGAAGCGGAACTTGCTCAACGGCCTGTGTACGGAGGCAGTGGAGATCCTAAGGGATCGGCGCGTCAGTTCGGGAGCCTTCGGGACGCTCCGGAAAATGAAGCCTGTGCGGCAAGTCGAGGTCGCTCAGTTGATGGTCGCCTCCCAGATGTACACGGGACGGTTTGCGACGGCGCTTTTGGCTGGTACTCGAACGGAGATGCTCGCAGAAAGTGAGAAGGCTGGCGCAACGAAGAAACTCCCGCAGGAGGATCGAACGAAACTCGTTGCCGAAACGGAGGCCCTCTTCCAGAACGCGCGCGCCGTCGAGGAGTCGTACGGCACCGAAGTGCTTACGCTGAGCGTGTGTTGCCGGTACGTCCAGAGGCTCCTCGCAAATACAACCGTGCATGCGTTCATCCAGGAGAAATATCATGAGATTCTCGTCGAATTGGAAGGCTTGCTTGCCGCAGTTGAATCGGAGGTCTCCGTAGTCACCACCGCAGGCTAGCGGAAAATGATTGTGAGAGGTTCACGAACATGAATCGACGGATGATCTTGGTTGCCTTGATCGGTGTCGGCTCGCAGATCGTTTCTTCGATCGCCTATGGGCAGGGCAGGTCGTACAAACCATCAGGAGTCTCTAACGCTGAGTGGTCATCTCCGCCACCGAAATCGCCGTCAGTTGCACCTTCTCCGTATTCCATGCTCCGAAGCCCACGATGCGGTTGATCCTATCCCGGAAGTCGGATCCCGCAGCGGCGGGACTCGTAGATTCGCGTTGATTCAAGCGAGGCCTATCGCACAGAGATCACTACGGGCGAACTCGACTGCCCCGCAGCGGTCAATACTACTGGGACACTATCGCCGGGTGCGACCCCGCTGGGGATCACCGCGTTCACCTGATAGAGTCCGGTTTGCCCGGGTGTGAGTCCGGCAAAAGCCACTGGGGCCGAGATCCCACCGACTGTTAGTGTAACGGTGGCGACCGTATTCGAGAGTTGTGTGAGTGGCGTTTGCGTGCCTGCGGGAACCGGCGGATTCACCTCGCCCAATCCGGTGCAATAAATCACGATGGTTTGCCCGGCTCGCACGGGATTATCGGAATTGGCCAATGGCTGCGCGCCAGAAGATGCCACACCGACAACGATTCCCTGATTCTGACCATAGGCGAAGATGCCGGGCGCGGCTGCCGCCACGCTGACAGTCTGCGGCGTCGAGAGAGCGTTTTCGCGAGAGGTGATCACTTGTAGCAGGGTGTTCACAGCGAGGCCGTAAGGCAGGATCGCGTTCAACTGGCCGTCGTTAGTGAAGAACAGGGGCACTTCGCGGCCGCCGGCCACGATGGTGGCTCCGGAAAGCACGATCGGCAGCGGCACGGTGGGCGCCGACGTCTGGGATTGCGCCAGCTTGCTTCCGAACAGCGTGACAAAGCTGCCCGGCGAAACCTGTCCGAGGAAACTGGCTCCATTCACGACGCCGCCCTCAAAGATCACGGGAGGTGTTGGATTGACCTGCAGCGCTCCGCCGAATATGGACTTGCCGGTCAACTGCTGGTCCTTGGAAGTCGCGACGACAGTAATGGCCACACTAGCGGTGGGGTTGCGCCCGGCCCAGGTCGCAGTCCAGCGGCCGTCACCCAACTGGCTCAGACTGATGGGCAGGTCGCCATTCGAGAAACTTGCAACTACGGATCCGGCCGAGAATAAGCTTGCGCAATCGTCCACCACGCGCACCTCGATGGGCGTGGGCCAACCGGCCGCCACGCTGAAGTTGTCGCTAAAACTGGTGGCGACCGGAAGAAGCTGGGTGGGCGTACAAGCTGCAGCGCGCTCCGCTCCCGAGCCCGGGGACAACGGAATCACCAAAA
>WNFL01420917.1_pt1 | contig 11639 bp, 10 predicted proteins | sample 5400361 | NCBI WGS metagenome assembly WNFL01 (sample SAMN13153351, study PRJNA577476) | soil metagenome | isolation source: 40 cm soil on Douglas fir-dominated hillslope | place: USA:California | collected 2013-09-17
GAGCCAGATCGGCGTCAACATCGCGCCATTGCTCGCCGGCGCGGGCGTCGTCGGGGTCGCGATCGGTTTCGGCGCACAGAAGCTGGTGCAGGACGTGATTACCGGCATGTTCGTGCTGTTCGAGAATGCGATCCAGGTCGGCGATGTGGTGACCGTCGCGGCGCTGACGGGTACGGTCGAGCAGCTGTCGGTGCGCACGATCTGGCTGCGCGGCGGCGACGGCACGATGCATGTGATCCCCTTCAACGCGGTGACCACGATCAGCAATTCCAGCCGAGGCCTCGGCAATGCGTCGGTCTCGGTGACTGTCGCGTTCCAGGAGGATAGCGACCGCGTCGCGGCGGTGCTGCGCGAGATCGCCGCCGAGATGCGCCATGACCCCGATTTCGCGCCGTTGATGCTCGGCGATCTGAAGGTGCTTGGGGTGGACGCGGTCAAGGCGGCGGGGGTCACGATCGCCGGCGAGATCCCTTGCACCGCTTCCGGGCGCTGGGCGGTGCAGCGCGAGTTCAACCGCCGCCTGCAGAAGCGCTTTCAGGAGCTTGGCATAGCCCTCAGCAGCGGGTAGGCGTAACGTCACGAATGGCCCGGCCATCGCCGCCTATATCGCCGGCGCACCGCAGCGCGTTCTGCCGCCGGAGGTCGCCGACATGGCGCGCCTCTGCCTCGCCGATTGGCTCGGCGTCGCGATCGGCGCCGCCGACGAGCCCGCCGGCCGTATCGTCCGCGAGGTCGCGGCCAGCTGGCGCAGCGAGGGGAAGGCGCGCGTATTATTCGGGGGCACCGCCGCCGCGCCGTTCGCTGCCCTCGCCAACGGCACCTTGGCGCATTGCCTCGATTTCGACGACACCTACGTCAGGGCAATAACCCATACCAGCGCGCCGGTCTGGGCCGCGACCCTGGCGCTCGGCGAGGAAATCGGGGCGGATGAGGCCGCGATGCTGTCCGCCTTTGTCGCCGGGTTCGAGACCGCCGCCCGCATCGGCAGCGGGCTCGGCGAGGCGGTGACCGCGCGCGGTTGGCACGGCACTGGCGTGTTCGGCCGGCTCGGCGCCGCCGCCGCGGCATCGGCGCTGCTGCGGCTGGACGTGGGGCAGGCATTGCATGCGCTCGGCGCGGCGGCGACCCAGACCGGCGGGCTGACCGCTTCGTTCGGCACGATGGCGAAGCCCTTCCATGCCGGCCGGGCGGCGATGGACGGCATCGTCGCGGCGCAGCTCGCGGCAAGCGGCTTTACCGCCGCCACCGGGCTGTTCGAACCCGGCGGCGGCCTCGACACGGCTTTGGTGCAGGATCGGACCATCACGATCGCACCGGTCGATTTCGCCGGCTGGCGTATCCTGGAGAACAGCTTCAAGCCCTACGCTGCGTGTCATCTGACGCATCCGGCAGTCGATGCCGCTCGCGTGCTTGCCCCGTCAGCGAACGAACGCGGCGCGATCGCATCGATACGGGCCGAGATCGGCGCGCTCGCCGAGCAGATCACCGGCGGCAAGAGCGGCGCACCGGCGAGCTCCCTCGCGGGGAAGTTCGACCTCAAATACTGCGTCGCTCTCGGCCTGCACGGTCACGCTCTCTCGGCCGCCGATTTCCGCGAGCCCTGGCATCCCGATCCCGCGGTTTGCGCCACCGCCGGCAAGGTCGAGAGCGTCGTCAGCCCCGAGATGGGATTCGCGTCGGCGCGATTGACCGTCGAATTCGCCGACGGCCGGCATGAGGCCGCGCATGTGCCGGTTGCCAAGGGCCATCCCGGCAACCCGATGAGCTGGGATGACATGCACGGCAAGTTCGACGCGCTGGTCGCGCCTCGTCTCGGATCGCGCACCGACTCGCTGTTCGGCTTGCTGCGCGACTTCGGCCGGGGCGATGTCCTTGCCGAGATCCGCGCTATGCTGACGCGGCTTTAGAAAGGCGACCCCACATGCCAGAGCGTCCCGACATCCGCCTGACCGCCGAGGAGCAAGCGGCGTATCTGCGCACCAACCGCAAATGCGCGCTCGCCACCCTCGACAAAGAGGGGTTCCCGCATGTCACGGCGATGAATTTCGTGATGCGGGATGGCGCGTTTTACATGACCTCGTACGGCAAGGCGCAGAAGGTCGTGAACATCCGCCGCGACCCGAAGGTCGCGATGATGGTCGAGACCGGCTCGGCCTATGCCGAGCTGAAGGGCGTCATGGTGCGCGGATTGTGCGAAATCATCGAAGATCCGGAAGCGGTGCGGCAGGTGTTCGCATGGTCGGCCGAAGCGCGCGGCGACGCCTACAAGCGCCCGACCGGCGCATCGGACAGCGCGCCAAAGCGCGTCGTCCTCAAAATCGTGCCGCAGAAGACCATCACCTGGGACCACAGCAAGCTCGGCGGTCGGTACTGACCGCTAACTTGCTTAAAGTCTCAAAACACGCGTGTCATTGCGAGCGAAGCGAAGCAATCTCCCGCCGATCTCGACGCTATGGACCGGGATTGCTTCGTCGCTACGCTCCTCGCAAACCATGCTTATTCTATCACCGGCAAACTCAGCGGCGTGATCTCGGCGGCGCTGCGGCGGCGGTAGTCGCGGCTCGGCGCCAGCGCCTCCATGCGTTCCTGCGCGGCGCGCAGCCGCCCGCCCGCCGCGTGCTGGTCCAAGGTCAGCACCCGGCCCTCGGCGACGACCTGCCGGCCATCGACAAAGACGTCGCGCACCGCGCGGTCGGCGGCGTGATAGATCAGCGATTTGAGCGGATCGCGATCGGGCTGCATCTGCGGGCAGGCGAGATCGACCAGCACGATATCGGCCTTCTTGCCCGGCGCGATGCGGCCAATGTCGTCGCGCATCAGCGCGGTCGCGCCGCCGACCGTCGCGGCATGGAACAGATCGGCGGCGGTCACGCTGTGAATGTCGCGCGCGGCGATATGGGCCAGCACCGTCGCCTTGCGCATCTCCTCGATCAGATTGTGCGGGCTGCAATCGGTGCCGAGCCCCATCGTCACGCCGGCCCGCAGGTAATCGCCGAAATTTTCCATGACATGGCCATAGCGCGCGAACGGGGTCGGGCAATGCGCCACCGCGGTACCGCTGTCGCCGAGCAGCTTGAGGTCGGATTTGGTGTGCCACCGCACCCACGAATGCGTGTCGAGGAACAACGCATGGCCGAGGATCGTGCCGGGGCCGAGCAGGTCGAGATCAGCGGCCCATTGCACCGGCGTCTTGCCGTGGCGGCGGATCATCTCGCGCACTTCCGTGACGCTCTGCGACACGTGCAGGGTGAACGGCACCCCGCGCTCGCGCGCCAGATCGCGGCTGTCGCGCAACAGCTCGGGCTCGCAGGTGGCGATCTGCATCGGTGAGACGACACCCGACAGCCGCCCGCACGAATGCTCCCGCGCCGCCGCGATGATCTCCAGCGCCGCCGCAAAGCCCGCCCGGCCGCGATCCGGGTCCCAGGCGTAATGCAATTCGTGGTCGTCCTGCATGGACCAGCGCGCCGAGGCATAGCCGGGCGCAAGGAACCCGCGCATGCCGCTCTTGGCGAACAACTCGACCCAGCCGTCCCACGGCGCCGAGATGTCCACGAGCGAGGTCACCCCGGACAGCAACAGCTCGCAATAGGCGAACTCGGCGCTGTCGGCGCGGGCATCGACATCGGGTGCCTGCATGGCCTGCGAACGCTCGTAAAGCCCGGTCATGTGCATCCCGGGCAATCCGTGCTCTTCGCGGATGCCGCGGTAGAGCGGTTCGTGATGCGGGTGTGAGTGAATGTTGATCAGCCCCGGCAGCACGAGCCGGTCCGCGCCGTCGATGGTCTTATCCGCCGCACCCGCATAACTGCGCCCGACAAAGCTGATTCGGTCGTCGGTGAAAGCGACATCGCCGCCGCGCCGGTAAACCTGCCGGCCGAGGCTTTCGTCCCACGCGATCACCCAGGCGGCGTTCTTGATCACGGTGGTGGACATCGCTTCCTCGCGCGCAGCTCCCCTTGCCAGCGAGATTGCTTCGCTTCGCTCGCAATGACAATGGAAGGGCTGTCATTGCGAGGAGCGCGGCGACGAAGCAATCTCCCGAAGCTTATGGAGATCGCTGATGGCCCAAGCCGGTCCGCGCAATCTGATTACCGACGTCTCCGGGCTGCTGGTCGGCCAGGCGGAAGACATGCCCGGCATCACCGGCGCCACCGTCGTCTTCTGCGAGAACCCGGCGGTGGCATCGGTCGATGTCCGCGGCGGCGCCCCCGGCAGCCGCGAGACCGAGCTGCTCGATCCGTCGGCACTCGTCGAGCGGGTCGATGCGATCGTGCTGTCGGGCGGCTCGGCGTTCGGGCTCGATGCTGCCGCCGGCGTGATGGATGGCCTCGCGGCGATCGGGCGCGGCTTCGCGGTGCGCGATGTGCGGGTTCCGATCGTGCCGGCCGCGATCCTGTTCGATCTGGCGTTTCCCGGACGGCAGCCCTGGACCGGCGAGCCGCCCCACCGCGCGCTGGGCCGGCTCGCATTGGAACGCGCCGCGCCGGACTTCGCGCTCGGCAATTGCGGGGCCGGGCTGGGCGCCAAGGCCGGCCAGCTCAAGGGCGGCGTCGGCAGCGCGTCATCGCGGCTCGCGAACGGCGCCACGGTCGGCGCGCTCGTCGCGGTCAACAGCTGGGGCAGCGTCATGCGGCCCGATTGCGGCCGGTTGTGGGCCGCCGAGCTGGCCTTGCCCGGCGAGATCGATGCTCAGCCGCCGGCCCCTGCGACGCCGCTCGACCCCGAGGATTTCTCCGCCTGCGCCCCGTCCTTGCCGGGCGCCAATACGACGATCGCAATCGTCGCGACCGACATGCCGCTCGACAAACCCGGTTGCCGGCGGCTCGCGATTATGGCGCAGGACGGGCTGGCGCAGGCAATCCGTCCGGCCCACACGCCGTTCGACGGCGATACCGTGTTTGCGTTGTCGACCGGCACCGGCGCGGTGGTCGGCCCGGATCAGCTGGCGCGGCTCGGCAATGCAGCGGCCTCCTGCCTGGCGCGTGCGATCATGCGGGCGGTGACCGAGGCAGAGCCGCTCGGCGGATTCGCCAGCTGGCGCCAGCGCTGGAAGCGATCGGCGCCGTGAATCGCAGCCGCGCTATGCCGCGGCCCTTAATGCTGGAGGGATGACCTCCGCCGCGAGCGGCAGGCATACCCGGACGCGCGTCCCGTGCCCGACCTCGCTGTCGATGCGGATTATCCCGTCATGCTGATCGACGATCTGCTTGACGATCGACAGACCGAGTCCGGTGCCGTAGCTCTTGGTGCTGAACAGCGGCTCGAAAATATGGGCATGGTCGTCCGGCGGAATGCCGGGTCCGGTATCGATGACGGTGAGCACCACCATGCCGGGGGCGACGCCGGTGCGAACCGTGATCCGCTTTTCGTAATCTGCCGGCAGATCGTCCATCGCCTGGCAGGCATTCTCGATCAGATCCAGGAGCAGGCGGCGAATGCGGTCGGGATCGAACGACGCCATCGCATTGCCGGCGCGCAATTCGGCGCTCAATTTGAACGGCACCCAGCCTTTTTGCTCGGCGATCACATCGCCGAGCCATTGGTCGAAGCCGACGGTCGTGGGCTGAATATCCCGCGTGCGGGTGTATTCGAGCAGATCGGAGCTCATGCGGTCGCATCGCTCGATACTGCGTTCCATCCGCGCGACCGGCCGCTCGAGCTCGCTGCCGCTGTCGGCGATCATCTCTTTCAAGGCCGCCAAAGTCTCGCGCAGCGCCTTGAGCGGAGTGTGCAGCTCGTGCGCTACCGCCCCGGTGACCTGACCGAGCACGGCAAGGCGCTCGATCTTCAACAGCTTGGTTTCCGCTTCGAGGCGGGCGCGCTCCGCTTCGAGCTTCTCGGCCCGGACAGAGGCAAGCTCGTCAAGAGTGCGGATTTGCCGCGCGATCAAATACATCATCGCGACGATCGCCAGCGCGCCGCCGATCGCGAAGAACCCGACCACGTATACTTGACGCGTCCAGTCGGCGAGCGCCGTCGCCGCGCCGCGGCTGATCGAGACGGCGAGCGGATAGCCGGCGAGCGGGCGAATTGCCTCGATCCGCCATTCCTGCTGATCCGACACGGTCTGACGCAGCGTCGTGGTGCCGCTCTCGGCGAAAATCGGCCGAAGCTCCGTCTCGGTGGCATGGCTTTCGTCGTGGCCCGGTTGCTGCGGATAGCGGGCGAGCAAGCGCCCGTCGGCGCCGACCAGCGCGATCGCGGTATTCTCGGCGAGCGGGACTGTCTCGAATACCGTCGCCAGCGGGGCCACCGGAGCCGTGCCGATGATGGCGCCGATCGGAACGCCCTGGTCGCCGTCGATGCGCCGCGCCACCGGCAGGCGGAAGGTGCCGGTCGCGGCATCTTCGAGCGGCACGCCGACGAGCCGCGCCGATCCGGCAGGGCCGGCGAAAAATTTATTGTCCGCAATATCGACTAAATCCGTCGGCCACCGGCCGAACGTGCGGAGCACTTTGCCATCGGCGCCGATCAGCGCAATCGCGTCGAATTGCTGCGATTGATCGATCGCCTGCTGCAACAGGGCCGCGATCTCCGGCGTGGCCGCATCCATGCGGAACCCGGCCGCGGTGCCGTCGCCGCGCCGCCGCAGGCGATCGGCGAGGCTTCCCAATATCGGATCGAGGCCCTGAAACGAGCGGGTTGCGGCTTCGGCAATGACGGTATCGAGCCGTCTCAACTCGTCAGCGGTCGTGATCAGCACCTGCTGCCGCAGATATCCGGCAGCGAGGCTGCAGGCGACCAGCAGCCCGGTAATCCAGACGATGCCCGTCGCCAGCAGGGTTGTTACCGGCCGTACGCTGGGCAACAGTCCGCGATTGCGGGCCGGCCATACTTCTTCCTTCGCCAGAACGGAAGCCATGCTTGCCGCTCCATACCCCCGATACCAGGGTAACTGGAGCGCTTACTTGGTTGACAAAAGATTAAAGATTACACGCCTTGCAAGGCCCATTCCCGAGCAGCAAGCGAACCAATCTGACATCGCGGAAAGGCCGGCGTCCGACACGGGCCTTTGCGACAAAAGAAGGCCGCCAAGCGTGCGCCAGGCGGCCTCCAGTTACCTAACGGCTATCGACTATCAAGCCGTTCCCATGGAGGAATTCTTCCGGCGGATGGGGTCAGACTTCCCTTCCCATTCCCTCCGGGAGGTGGATCACGTCATCGTCGATCAGGACCGTCTTCCTCGCACCGTAGTCCCCGTCGATGACCACCTTCCCGCCTTTGGTCACTCTGATGGAAGCGGCGGCGTGCTTCGAGGTGTAGGTCAGGAAGTCACCGTGGGGAGTTGGGCCATCCCAATCGCCGTCGTCGAGATCGACCGTATCGAATGCGATGACGCGTCTCTTTTCGTCAGCCATGTTGAGCCTCCCGTTGAAATGAGCCTGCAGAATGCAGCCTCTGCAAGGCAGAGCTACTGCGCGGTGAGAACTTGTCTGGCCGCTCGCTCTACCATGCGGGGAGAGAGTAGTTCAGGTAACCATGGAAGATGTGTAATGCAGTTCACACCTCGGAAAGTTTTCGATCTCGACGACGCACTGCGGATTAAGATCAAAATGATATAAAATTTGGCTCAATCCAGAATTGGGCTTCTGTTCCCCTGATTTTGCTGCGCATCGCGGCGAAGCGCCTCCGCAAATAACCGGTCAGCCGACGACCCGGGCACGGCACTCGCCGAAGCCGATCGGCGCGTAGCCGTCGCGCCGGCAATGGGCGCGGAAGATCACCTCGTCGCCGTCTTCGAGAAACGTTCGGGTCTCGCCGGTATGAAGGGTGATCGTGCGTTGGCCGGCGTTGCTCAATTCGCTCAGGCTGCCATAGCCCTCGGCGGTCGGCCCCGAGATCGTGCCGCTGCCGAAAATGTCGCCGGGCAGCAGGTTGCAGCCGCCGCAGGTGTGATGCGCGACGAGCTGCGCCACGGTCCAATAAAGGTCGAGTGTGTTGCTGCGCGACATCGGATGAGGCGCGAGGCCTCTTTTGCGCATCTGCGCGGTCAGCAGCAGCGCTTCGAGCGCGACGTCGAAGGCGCCGCTCTGCTGGTCTCGATCGTCCCACAGATAGGGCAGGGGGCGCGGATCCCCGGCGGGCCGCGGCGGCTGGGCGATGCGGAACGGTTCGAGCGCCTCGGCGGTGACGATCCACGGCGAGATCGTGCTGCCGAAATTCTTGCCGAGAAACGGCCCCAACGGCGGCATCTCCCAGTACTGGATGTCGCGCGCTGACCAGTCGTTGACGAGGCCGAGCCCGAAAATGTGCTCGCCGGCCTCACCGACCGGGATCGGCTCGCCCTGCCGGTTGCCGGGGCCGATCCACACCGCCAGTTCGAGCTCGTAATCGAGATTGCGGCACGGTCCGTAGCTCGGCGCTGCCTGAGGGCCGGCGCACCGCCACATTGGACTCGCGTACCGACGAGGCCCGGCTGTGATACGCCACCGGTATGTATTTGTAATTCGGGTTGAGCGGATTGTTGGGATCGCGCCGGCGGCCGCCATTGGCGGCGTGATGAATGCCGGCGAAGAAATCGGTGAAATTGCCGATCGCCGCCGGCAGGTGCAGCCAGCAATCGCCGGCATGATGCAGCAGCTTGTCGGCGAGCGGCTCGGTTTTTGCGCGGCCCGCGCCATCGGCCGCGAGCAATGCGAAGAGCTGCTGCCGCAATGCCCGGCGCGGCGCGGCGCCCAATGCCATCAGTGAGTTGAGCGTGGCGCCGGAAGCGGCTTCCACTGCGGTCGCGGCCTCGCCGGAGAACAGCCCGGCATCTAGCGCGGCACGCAGATCGAAGATCCCGTCGCCGATCGCGACGCCGCCGCGGGCCGCGGCATCGGGCGCGGTCCGGCCGGGCGGGCTGAATATGCCGAAAGGCAAATTCTGCAGCGGGAATTCCGGATGGCCGTTGGCCGAAGCGACCCAGCTTTGCCGGGTTCCATTATGGGTGTCGTCGATCATCGCCCATTCCTCCTTGTTCAAGCCGATATGGCCTAGCTTCCCTCGGCCGGCGCCGGGCCGGGCTGCGGCGGCACGATCCCGCCGAGCACGGGCAGCGCACTGCCCCCCGGCTGGCGCACCGCGAAAATCCCGAAACCCAGCCCAGACGCAATGAAGCCGCCGACCACGATAATCGTGCCGAAGGCGCTGTCATACGGCCACAGCGCGACGAGAAAGGTGCCGAGCGACGCGACAATCATCTGCGTGAAGCCCATCAGCCCCGATGCCGTGCCGGCGAAACGCGGATAGATGCTGAGGCCGGCCGCCATCGCCGAGGGCTGGCTCAGCCCATCGCCGATCGAGCTCAGCGCGATCGGCACGAACAGGACCCAGACGTCGAGCCCCGCGACGAGCCACCACAGCCCCATGACGATCGCCCCGACAAAGGCCAGGGCGCGTCCCCAGATCACCAGCCGCAGGCTGCCGAACCGCATCGCGAAGCGAGCCGCCGCGGCATTGCCGAGCATATACGCCGCCATCGGCAACAGGATCATCAGCCCATAGGTGCTGGGCGGCTCGCCCAAAGCTTGCGCCAGCAGCTGCGGCGCCGCGGCGATGAAGGTGAACCACGACGCACTGGTGCAAGCGCTGCACAGCGCAAAGCCAATGAAAGCCGGCGACCGGAACAGCAGGACCGCGGTCCGCCCCATCCCGGCAAGATCCAGCGGCACACGATTGAAATGAGTTTCCGGCAGGCGCGCTACGGTCGCGGCAAACACGATCGCGCCGAGCCCGCCGAGCAGAATGAAGATCGCGCGCCAGTCGAACCATTCGGCGAGATAGGCGCCAAGGGCCGGCGACACCGCCGGCGCCAGGCTCATCGCCATCATGACCAGCGCCAGGCCGCGCGCCGCCGCCTCGCGATCGTAGACGTCGCGGATGATCGCCCGCGCCAGGACAATGCCGGCGCAGGCACCTAAAGCCTGCAATAACCGGCCGATGATCAGCGCCGCGAGCGACCAGGCAAGTGCGCACAGCAGCGTGCCGGCCAGAAACAGCGCCAGGCCGGCGATCAGCACCGGCCGCCGACCGAAACGGTCCGATACCGGCCCGTACACCAGCTGCCCGGCCGCGATGCCGGCGAGATAAAGCGTCAGGACCAGCTGCACCCTCGCCGCGCTGTCGTCGAACGCCGGCACGAGCAACGGCAAGGCCGGCACCACCATGTGCAAGGCGCAAAAGGCCAGCGCCGTAACCGCCGACAGCAGCACCAATGACGGTGCGCCCCGGCTGTCATTGCGAGCGTAGCGAAGCAATCTCCTACCGGGTGGGCTAATCCGATGGGGATTGCTTCGTCGCTGCGCTCCTCGCAATGACAGCGATAGCCAAATCTTCATCTGGCTTCTGCGCGGAAGCTGACCAAGCTGCGGCGCTGCCGGCCTTCGCTGTCGAAATTGCCGGGTTCGAGCCAAGCCTCGAAAGCGCCGCGCAACACCGGCCATTCGCGGTCGATGATCGAGAACCACGCGGTGTCGCGGTTGCTGCCGCGCGTGATCATCGCCTGCCGGAACAGCCCTTCATAGGTGAAGCCGAGCCGGGCGGCGGCGGCGCGGCTCGGCAGGTTCAGCGAATCGCATTTCCACTCGTAGCGGCGACAGCCGAGCTCGTCGAACACCCGGCGCATCATCAGGTACATCGCCTCGGTCGCCGCCGGCCGGCGCTGCAGGCGCGGGCTGAAATTGAGGGCGCCGACCTCGATCGTCCCATGTGCCGGCTGCATGTTCGCATAGGCGGCGACCCCACCCGCCGCGCCGCTGGCTTGGTCGATGATCGCGTGAAACATCCGTATCGGGTCGGCGCAGGAGCCCTCGACCCATTTGCGGTACTCGGCGAGCGCCGCGAACGGGCCGTAATTGTAATAGGTCCAGTTGCGTCCCTCGCGGTCCTCCGCATTGGCCTCGAACAGCTCGGCGGCATCCTCCGCATTGGCCTCGAACAGCTCGGCGGCATGCCGGTCCGGGTCGAGCGGCTCGACCCGCGCGAACCGGCCGGCCATCGCGGTGCGCGGCGGCATCGGCCGCGGCGTCCACCCCGGCATCGGGAACCCGACCGGCTGGCCGAGATGATTGCGCTGCGTGTCGCTGTCCGCCATGGCGTTCCCCCCGAGGTCAAAGCCACCACAGGCCGATCAGGATCGTCAACACTGTCAGCGGTGCGCCGACCCGGAAATATTCCCAAAAGCCGATCGTCACACCATCGGCGCGGGCGAGCTGCACGACGATCAGATTGGCGACCGAGCCCAGCACGGTCAGATTACCCGCCAGGGTCGACGCCATCGCCACAACGAGCCAGGCGTGTTGCGGATCGCCGCTCTGCCCGACGAACGGCCGGAGCACGAGCACCGCCGGCACGTTGCTAACGAGGTTCGACAGCACCGCCGTGACCGCGCTCAGCACTGTGGGATCGGCGAGTCCGACGCGCCCGATCGCCGCGACTAGCTCCGGCGTCAACAATGCCTTCTCGAAGCCGGCAACGACGACGAACAGCCCGGCGAACATCAGCAGAAGCGGCCAGTCGATCTCGCGGTAGATGCGTTCGCTGCGCACAATGCGGGTCAGCAGCATGAAGCCGCCGGCGATCAGCGCCACTTTCGCGGGCGGCTGACCGGCAAAGAACGCCGCCATCATCAGCGCGACGACCAGCACCGATTTTAT
>WNFL01012464.1_pt1 | contig 11638 bp, 11 predicted proteins | sample 5400361 | NCBI WGS metagenome assembly WNFL01 (sample SAMN13153351, study PRJNA577476) | soil metagenome | isolation source: 40 cm soil on Douglas fir-dominated hillslope | place: USA:California | collected 2013-09-17
AAGCCAAACAACGCAACCGACAAAATATGTTCAGATATCCGCATAGCACGCCTTCTCGGCCGCCCCGCCCGGGTGGGTGACGGCGCCGTGGCGCGCCGACCCGACCTGCTGGGCATATTTCCAAAGATACCCGGACCCAAACGCCGATCCCCGCGGTTGCCACGCCGCACGGCGTTTCTCAAACTCGACATCACTCAATTGCACGTCCAAACTGCCGCGATCCGCATCGATGGCGATGATGTCGCCGTCGCGTACCAATCCGATCGGCCCGCCAACTGCGGCTTCGGGGCCGACATGGCCGACACAGAAACCTCGGGTGGCGCCCGAGAATCGACCGTCCGTGACCAGGGCGACCTTGCCGCCCGTACCTTGGCCGTAGAGCGCGGCCGGGGTGGCCAGCATCTCCCGCATGCCGGGGCCGCCCTTGGGGCCTTCGTAGCGAATGACGAGCACGTCGCCTTCGCGGTACCGGCGATTCTTCACCGCTTCGAAGCACGCTTCCTCGGCGTCGAAGCAGCGGGCCGGACCGGTGAATTGCAAATTGTCCATTCCGGCCACTTTGACGATCGCCCCCTCGGGCGCGAGGTTGCCGCGCAACCCGACCACGCCGCCGGTCGCCGTCAGCGGGCGGTCGGCCGGACGAACAACCTCCTGGTCGGCGTTCCAGGCCACCCGTTTCAAGTTTTCGGCCATGCTATACCCGGTCACGGTCATGCAGTCGCCGTGCATAAAACCGTTGTCCAGCAATGTCTTCATCAGCAGTGGAACGCCGCCAGCTTCGAATAAATCTTTGAAATCTTTGGCGACAAAACGACCGGCTGGTTTCAAATCTGCGATGTAAGGTGTCCGTTTGAAGACTTCGGCGACATCGAACAGATCGAAGGCGATTCCACATTCATGAGCAATCGCAGGCAGATGCAACGCAGCATTGGTGGAGCCGCCGGACGCCGCTACCACGGCCGCCGCGTTCTCCAGCGCCTTGCGGGTCACGATCATGCGCGGACGCAAGTTCAGCTTGACGAGTTCGAGCACCTGCTCGCCGGCCGTCATGCAGAAGCGGTCGCGAAATTCATAAGGCGCTGGCGCGCCGGCCGAGTATGGCAGCGCAAGGCCGATCGCCTCCGATACGGTCGCCATGGTGTTGGCGGTAAACTGGGCCCCGCAAGCGCCAGCCGACGGACACGCGTGCTGCTCAAGGGTTTCCAGGTCATCGTCGGACATCTGCCCGACCGAGTGCTTGCCGACCGCCTCGAATACGTCCTGGACCGTGACGGCCTTGCCCTTGAAGGTGCCGGGCAGGATCGACCCGCCGTAGATGAAGATGGACGGTACGTTGAGCCGGCACATCGCCATCATCATGCCGGGCAGCGACTTGTCGCAGCCGGCGATGCCGACCAAAGCGTCATAGCCGTGGCCCCGCATGGTGAGTTCTACCGAATCAGCGATCACCTCGCGGGACGGCAGCGACGACCGCATGCCGTCGTGCCCCATGGCAATGCCATCGGTGACCGTGATGGTACAGAATTCGCGCGGCGTTCCGCCTGCCGCCGCGACGCCCTTCTTGACAGCCTGGGCCTGGCGCATCAGCGCGATGTTGCAAGGCGCCGCTTCGTTCCAGCAGCTGGCAACCCCGACGAACGGCTGGTGGATCTGCTCGTCGGTCAGCCCCATGGCGTAGTAGTAGGATCGATGCGGTGCACGCGCCGGACCCTCGGTCACATGGCGGCTGGGCAGCCTGCTCTTGAGATTTGTCTTGGCTTCCATGGAAGGCGAGCACCGCATCTCGATGCGCACCGGTCGGCACCGGGTTTTGCGCACCGTAATTAACCGTGTATGGAGATCGTGGACCGCTGTGGCGGAAAAGCGGCGACGGGGCCTGGGATCGCAAATGTTGTCAACCTGTGTCGGAAAAGCAACAGATGTTGCTCCACCGAAAAAACCGCGGAAGCAGCGGCAGTTAGCGACCGGCTTCTTTGCCCGCAGCGTCCACGAGGTGGCGCCGGATCTGATCGGCGCAACATTTTTCGTCGATGGTATCGGGGGACCGATCGTCGAAGTTGAAGCCTATCACCAAAGCGACCCGGCCGCGCACAGCTATGGCGGCCCCACCGGGCGCAACGCCGTGATGTTCGGACCACCGGGCCGCGTGTATGTCTACCGTTCTTACGGCATCCATTGGTGTGTCAATTTCGTCTGCGAAGCCGCGGACTGCGCCAGCGCGGTCCTGATCCGCGCCCTCATGCCGACCACAGGCCTCGCCGCGATGCGCCGCCGCCGCGGCGTGCGCGACGAGCGGCAGCTCTGTGCCGGACCCGGCCGGCTGTGCCAGGCGCTCGCCATCACGGGAGCGCATAACGGCACGGCGCTCGACATGGCGCCGTTTGCGCTGTTTGCGCGGACCGCGCCGGTGGAGATCGTAGCCGGTCCGCGGATCGGCATCTCCAAGGCGGTCGATCTGCCGTGGCGTTATGGGTGGGCGGGGTCTCGGTTCTTGAGCCGGCCGTTCAAGGCGGCGACGAAATCCTGAAGCCGGAGCAGATCCGAATTTCGGAGGCCCCTTGCCTCTTTGAACCCGCTCCGCGATCGTCGCAACTAATGCGATGTACGGCACCTCAATTCCATTCACGACCGTCAGCGCTCAGCCGCACGAACCGCGGCATCCATTCGATCGAGGAGCACCTCATGGCGACACTGCGGGAAATCCAGGCGGCAATGAGCGGTTTTCCACGCAATCTGAGCTGGAACGATTTTCGTCCTGTGGCGAACTCACTGTCTCCACCGGCGCAGGCGCAAACCGGCGCGCGATGGTCGACAACTGGCTGGTCCGTGAGGGTGGTGAACGGCGAATACCGCGTGCACGGCGCCCGCGTGAACGTGAGCCTCAACCCGCACAACACCTGGGCGGTGCCGGGCGCGCGAACGAGCGCCACTCTTTTGCGGCACGAGCAGGGACACTACGACATCACCGGCCTGATTGCCCGCGACCTCATTCGCAAGATTCTTGATCTGTCGCTCGACGTGGTCGTCATCGGAGCGATGCAGGCCGCTGGCAATACGCCGCACCAGCATCAGAATTTCGCCGTTCAGCGGTTCCAGAGCTACATCAACACCTATGTGCAGGAAGCGACCGCGCTCGGCGCGAAACTGCAAACAGATCCGACCACGCGTGCGGACGGCATCTACGACGTCCAGACCAATCACAGCCAGAATACGAACGGCCAGGCGGCGTGGAACGCTCGCCTGCAGCGCATGAAGGCCGGGGATGAAAACTTCGAGCTTAACTTGGCGATGGAAGGCATTGTCACATAAGCAGATACTGTTAGGTAGAACCACACATGCGGTGTCCCATGCGCGGCGCTGCGCGAGCGAAGCAAGTGGCGCCCCGCAACGCCCGGACCGCAGGAAATCAGCCCTGTCGATAAAACAGACGCCGAGCTCGACGCCCGGCGCAGCCACGCCTCGTGCGCGGCAGGCTGCCTCACTCCGCCCTCATGTTCGACTCGCGAATGGCGCGGCCGTAGTCGTCATATTGTTTACACGGTGTTACCATCGGGGGCAGCGCGGGCTACGGCTTCGGACCCGACGGTCGTGGCGACGCCAGAGGGGAAACAACAGCCATGTTCTATCGAAGCTTGATCGCCGCAGCAGCGGTCTTGGGGGCTCTGTGCGTCGCAAGCGGCGACGCGCGGGCCTGGGACGACTCGAAGTATCCTGATTTCAGCGGCCAGTGGCGCCCGATCGGCGGCCCTGGCCGATTTGACATCAGCAAGCCTGCCGGTCGCGGACAGCAGGCGCCGCTGACGCCGGAGTATCAGGCCATCTTCGAGGCCAACGCCAAGGAGCAGGCCGCGGGCGGACAAGGCACCACCAAGACTTATCGGTGCTTCTCGCCGGGGATGCCGCGCGTCACCAACGGCTATGGTGAGATAGAATTCGTCGTGACGCCGAAAACGACCCACATTCTGGTCGATCACATCTACGACAACCGCCGCATCTTCACGGACGGGCGCCCCTGGCCGGTCGAAATCGTACCGACTCTCCTCGGCTATTCCATGGGCCAATGGATCGATACCGACGGGGATGGCCGCTACGATGTTCTCGAAGTGGAGACGCGCGGCCTCCGAGGTCCACGGTCTTTCGACGCCAGCGGCCTTCCCCTGCATGCCGACAATCAGACCGTCGTCAAGGAAAGGATTTACATAGACAAGAATGATCTCAACATTGCCCACGACGAGGTCACGGTGATCGACAATGCGCTGACGCGTCCCTGGACCGTCACGAAGAACTACCGGCGCAGTCCCGATCCCTATCCCGCATGGAGCGAGGAGAATTGCGGCGAATCCAACAATCATGTCACCATCGCCGAAGAGGACTACATGCTCAGCGCCGAGGGCTTCCTGATGCCCACCAGGAAGAACCAGGCGCCGCCGAATTTGAAATATTTCAAACAACCGCTGAAGTGAGGAGTGCCACACGCCGGCGTCGTCGCCGGGCTTGTCCCGGCGACCCCGAATGTCGGGACATGGAGCAAGAATAATCGGGGTGGCCGGGACAAGCCCGGCCACGACCAGAGACGCTGCGTGCTGCCGTGGCGTGACCTCGTGACCAATAATCGCGTTCACCGGCGCCGCATGACTGACACAAAAAACCCGTCGGTCCCGGTGCGGCGGGGCGTCATCAACAGGCCTTCGGCCGACACCTCGACGGCCGCGAGGAATTGCGCCCTTTCCGCCCCAAGGGCGCCCGCTACCTCGTCCGCCGGCACCACGGCAAACTCCGGATGCCGGCCCGTAAAAGCCCGAATCCGCGCGCCGTTCTCATCGTCCAAGAGCGAACAGGTGACGTAGGCGATCCGCCCGCCCGGTCTTACCAGTCGCGCCGAGCGATCGAGCGCTGTGTCCTGAGCCTTGATGCGCTGCTCCAGTGCGCCGGGGCGCACGCGCCACTTGGCGTCCGGATTGCGCCGCCATGCCCCAACCCCGGTGCATGGCGCATCGATCAGCACCAGGTCAGCAGCGCCTGACAGGTCGTCCAGCAATTCGCCGTCGCCCCGCGGCGTGCGCACCTCGACGTTGCGCACGCCCGCCCGCGCGATCCGGGCATGGATCGGCGCCAGACGCCGAATGTCCGTATCGGTTGCGACGATGCGGCCGGAATTCGCCATCAGCGCCGCCAGCGCCAGCGTCTTGCCGCCGCCCCCGGCACAGAGGTCGACCACCGTCTCGCCCGGCCGCACGCCCGACAGCAGCGTGGCGAGCTGGGAGCCCTCGTCCTGGATTTCGATGAGCCCGTCAATGTAGGCCGGCTCGGCATGAAGCGGCGGGCTCTTGGCATCCGCGGACAACGCGATGCGCAGGCCGGCCGGCGACCACGGCGTCGGCGTGGCCCCAAGATGCGCCAGCGCCGCCAGCGCCGCATCGCGGTCAGCCTTGAGGGCGTTGACCCGCAGATCGACAGGCGCGCGCCGCGACAGCGCCGCCCCCTCGTCGGCCCGTTCCTCGCCGAATACCGCCGCAAAATAGGGATCGAGCCACTCCGGATAGTCGCCGCGCACATAGGCGGGCGCATCATCGCGCAGGGCGGCCGCCGCCAGCGCGTCCGCCTCGGCATGATCGGGAGGCGGTGGCGCATGTCGGACCCCATCTGCGAGCCGCGCAATAGAATCGACCGACATGCCGCGCTCGAGCCGCAATGCGCCAAGGAGGATCGCGCGCGGCGTTGACGCCCCCATCAGGTAGGCCGCCGAGCTGCGCCGGCGCAACGCGTCGAACACCAATCCCCCAATGGCGGCGCGGTCGCCGGAACCGGCAAACCGATGGGCAAGCCCCCAGTCCTTCAAAGCGTCGGCCGCCGGCCGGCGGCGATCCTCGATATCGGCCAGCACCTCGATGGCGGCGGAAAGACGTGCGCCAGGGGTCATTGCGGGCCGATCAAGATTCGCACGGCAAACATGATCCACATCACGACCAGCACAGCAAATCCGGCCGCAAAGGCATTGAATCTCCGGCCCACGTGATTAGAGGTGACATGGATATAGGCGTGGCCAAGACGTGTCGCCACGAATAGCCACGACAGCACCACGAACAGGAGATCGGCCGTGCGCAGCACATAGGCAAGGATCACCACCACATAGAAAAGCACCGGAAGCTGGAATTGACTGTTGTAACTGTTGCCGATCTTGGTGGTGTGCTCCGGCCAATTGAGCTGGCCGAGCGCAATGTCTCGAACCTTGGTTTCGCCGCGCCGAACCGACGCCACCCGCGAATGCCCGGTCAGCCCGAGGAGTGCGAGGGTGAGCACGACTTGAGCGAGGAGCGGCAGTAAAATGGCTTGAACCGTCATCTCCACTATCCCGCTGTACGAGGGACCTTATGGTCGTAGGGTGGGTTGAGCCACCGGGTCCGGCCTTTGGTCGGCCCGATGGTAAACTCCGCGAAACCCACCTTCGCAGCACGACGCAGCGCGACTGTCGATGGGTTTCGCAAGAGCTCAACCCATCCTACGACCGGCTCGGGTAATTCGGGCTCTCGCGTGTCACGACCACATCGTGGATATGGCTTTCGCGCAGGCCGGCACTCGAGATGCGCACGAATTCGGCTTTGCGATGAAACTCGCCGACTGTGTGGGCGCCGACGTAGCCCATGGCGGCGCGCAAGCCGCCGGTCAATTGGTGCAGCACGTTCGCCACCGGGCCCTTGTAAGGCACTTGCCCCTCAATGCCTTCCGGCACCAGCTTCAAGTTATCCTTGATATCCTGCTGGAAGTAGCGGTCCGCCGAACCGCGCGCCATGGCGGCGACCGAGCCCATGCCGCGATAAGCCTTGTAGGAGCGGCCCTGATAGAGGAATACTTCTCCCGGCGTCTCATCGGTGCCGGCGAGCAGCGAGCCCACCATGGCGCAATCGGCGCCGGCCGCGATGGCCTTGGCGAGATCGCCCGAATATTTGATGCCGCCGTCCGCGATCACCGGCGTGTCGGTTTGCCGGGCCGCCTCGACCGCATCCATGATGGCGGTCAACTGCGGCACCCCGACGCCGGCGACGACGCGCGTGGTGCAGATCGAGCCTGGACCGATTCCAACCTTGATGGCGTCGGCGCCGGCGTGGATCAGCGCTTTCGCGCCCTCCTCAGTCGCCACGTTGCCGGCCACCACCTGCACGGCGTTGGAGAGCCGCTTGATGCGTCCGACGGCCTCAAGCACGCGGGTCGAATGGCCGTGGGCGGTATCCACGATCACCAGGTCGACGCCCGCCTCGATCAACCGCTCGGTCCGCTCGAAGCCTTGGTCCCCGACCGTCGTCGCCGCCGCCACCAGCAGGCGGCCCTGCTCGTCCTTGGAGGCACTCGGATGGGCCACTGCCTTTTCGATGTCCTTGACGGTGATGAGCCCGACGCAGCGATAGTGGTCGTCCACCACCAGGAGCTTTTCGATGCGGTGCTGATGCAGCAGGCGCTTGGCTTCATCCTGGCTGACGCCTTCGCGCACCGTGACGAGGCCGTCCTTGGTCATCAGGTCGGCGATCTTCTGGCGCGGGTCGGTGGCGAAGCGCACGTCGCGATTGGTAAGAATGCCGACCAGGCGGCTTGGCGCCTTGTCGCCTGCCACCACCGGGACGCCGGAAATCCGGTTCTCCTGCATCAGCGCCAGCGCGTCCGCAAGCGTCGCTTCCGGATGAATGGTGAGCGGGTTTACCACCATGCCGGATTCGAATTTCTTGACTTGCCGGACCTGGCCGGCCTGCACCTCCGGCTCCATGTTACGGTGAATGACGCCGATGCCGCCGGCCTGCGCCATGGCGATCGCCATGGTGGCTTCGGTGACGGTATCCATGGCGGAGGCGACGATCGGAATATTGAGCGCAATATCGCGCGTAATTCGCGACCGAATATCGACCTCGGAGGGCAATACGTCGGACAGACCGGGTCTCAGCAGCACGTCGTCGAAGGTATAGGCTTCCCGGAGACTGCCATTTGCCATTGCCGCCATGCCAAACTCCCTGCCGCCCCCGGGGCGACGCAACTTGCGATAAAGATAATGCCCGCCGCGGCAGATGGAACCATCGGCCGGCGAATCAGGTCTCTCCGTTGAGGTTGACGAGGGTCGATATCACGGCGCGCGCGCGTTGGAAAGCTGGTCGCAAACGTGATTCTTGTGTTATGCGCTAGCGACGGGGCGCAGGGACAACGATTTCATGCCAGCCAATGAAAACGAGACTGCGGCCTGCGGCAAAGCGCCGGAGCTGCACCCCTGCACGCACGATGAAGCGCTTGCGGCCTTTGGGGGCGCGCTTGAGTTCGACCCCAACCGGGCACAGGTCTACGCGCGGCGCGCGGCCGCGTGGCGGGACAAAGGCGATACGCAGCATGCGGCTGCCGATTGCGACGCCGCGATCAGCCTTGACCCTAAAAATGCGGCCTACTATCGCATGCGTGGGAAACTGCGGCACATGCAAGCCGATCTCGACGGCGCGTTGGCGGATTTTGGCGCCGCGATCGCCCTCGATCCGGCCTTCGCGGCCGCCTATATGGACCGCGCAGCCGCGCGGTTTCTCAAGACCGATGTCGCCGGTGCGCTCGCCGATTATGACATGGGGGCGCGCCTCGACCCACGACAACCCAACCTCCACCACATGCGTGCGCTGGCACGGCGCGCCGCAGGCGACCTCGCCGGCGCCTATGACGACCTCTGTGCGGCGCTCCACGTCGACGGCGAGACCGCCGATATCTACAATGACCGCGGCCGGGTGAGCATGGAGTCGGGCGATTTCGCCGGCGCCTGCGCCGACTATGAGAGAGCCGCCCGCTTGCGGCCCCATTGGTCGCAGCCCCACTCAAATCGCGGCTGGGCTCTGGTCCTCGCGGGCGAACTCGACCAGGCACTGCGGGCTTTTTCAAGCGCGCTCGCGCTTGAACCCGGCGATGCCCTGGCACTCTACGGACGGCAGGCCGTCGCAACACGGCGCAATGAGGCGGCGAACGGCGAGGTCGACGTCGGCACCGCCCTTTTCAACGATCCCGACATTGCCCGCATGATGGCGGCCAGCGGCATTTCGCCGGTCGCCGACTTGGCCGAGGTCACATCGCTCGAGCCGTAGAGCCGTAGGGCGCAATAAGCGTAGCGCATTGCGCCGCTCCGGCTCAAACACGCTAGCCGAGGTTCGCCGCCGTCGAGACGTCGCCCGCCTGTCGCGCGGGAACGGCGCAATGCGCTACGCTTATTGCGCCCTGCGGCCTACGGTGCTACCGCCGCCATCCGGGCGGCGGTCCGTGGCGTTCGATGGCATCGACGATCTCGCGATGGCGCCGTTGCTCGCGCTTCATGTAAACCGAAATGACGGCGTGAAGCGACGGCACCAGCCACAGCACATGGAAAATAAGCCCCAGCAGCACGCATGGAACGATCAGCGCCACATTGAGGACGGCCGCCAACGGCTGCCCGTTCAGCAAGAGACCCAGCGGGGGCACGAAGATCGCCAGAAGATAGATCATTGGGGCGCCGCGGTTCGAGGAATTCCATTCTAATGTAGATAATGACGGCGCTGGCGCAATGCAGGCCAGCGGCTCAAGGATCGTCGCGCTGGTATTCTTCTTTACCAATGTCTATGAATTGCCCAATGCTGCATCGAGCCCTTCACCCATGACCCGTGAGCGCCTTGTCCCGCTGATCGTCGCGGTGGCAATGTTCATGGAGAACATGGACTCAACCGTCATTGCCACGTCGCTGCCGGCCATTGCCGCGGATATCGGCTCGAGCCCCCTGGAGCTCAAGCTCGCCATCACTTCGTACCTGCTGGCGCTCGCAATCTTCATTCCGGCCAGCGGCTGGATGGCGGACCGGTTTGGCGCCCGCACCATATTTCGCACCGCCATTGCGGTGTTCATGATCGGATCGATCGGCTGCGCGCTGTCGCATTCGCTGTGGCATTTCGTGATCGCGCGCTTCCTCCAGGGCACAGGGGGCGCCATGATGTCGCCGGTGGGACGCCTCGTGCTCATCCGCACCGTGGGCAAACACAAGCTGATCGGCGCCATGGCGCTGCTGACCATGCCGGCGCTGGTCGGACCGATGCTCGGGCCGGCGCTCGGCGGCTTCATCACCACCTATGCGAGCTGGCACTGGATCTTTCTCATCAACATTCCGATCGGCCTTCTCGGCATCACGCTGGTGAGTGTCTTTTTCGAGAACTTGCGCGCTGAAATCAGCGAGCCGTTCGATCTCTTAGGCCTGGTCCTGATCGGGCTCGGCGTCGGCGGGCTTGCCTTCGGGTTGACGGTGATTGGCATCAAGCTGGTTCCGGCCAGCGTCACCGTGGGCCTCGTGGCAGGCGGCGCGATGGCCACCCTCGCGTATGTCGTGCGCGCCCGCGGCATGGCGGCGCCGGTCATCGACCTGACGTTGTTCCGGCTTGCGACCTTCCGGGCCGGCGTCGCGGGCGGGTTCATCTTCCGGGTCGGCGCCGGTGCGCTGCCGTTCCTGCTGCCGCTGCTGATGCAGCTGGGCTTCGGCATGACGCCGTTCCAATCTGGCCTTGTCACGCTGTCGACGGCGGTCGGCGCCATGATGATGAAATCCGCGGTGCCGCCGATTCTGCGGCGGGCGGGATTCCGCAATGTGCTGACCTGGAACGCGCTGGTCGCCGCGGTGATGCTGGCCGCCTGCGCAGCCTTCACCCACGCTACTCCGGTGCCGGTCATGATCGCCGTGCTGCTCGCCGGCGGATTTTTCCGCTCGCTGCAGTTCACCAGCGTCAATGTCATCGCCTACGCGGAGGTCGAGCCCGCCCGCATGAGCCGCGCGACCTCGCTCGTCGCGGTGGCGCAGCAGCTCTCCCAATCGGTGGGTGTCGCGCTCGGCGCGCTCGTGCTCGAAACCGTGTTGCGCATCAAGGGACAGACGGGGCTTAGCGCAGAAGATTTCCCGCCCGCCTTCCTGCTGGTGGGGTTAGTGTCGGCAAGCTCGATCCTGCTGTTCGCCAGGATGCCGGCCGATGCCGGCGCCGAGATGGCCGACCGCAGGCCGGCGGTGTCCGGCCCGCACGAGGAGCAAAAGGCGGCATAGCCGGGACGGAACGACCGCAGCGCGGACGTGCCGCCCGCGCGCGACTACAGTTATCCCTCGTACTTCTCGACGATCTGGGCTGGCCGAAGATGAGCGTCGGCAGGATCGCGGCCGAATTCTTCCAGGGCGCGGCGCTGGCGCAGCAGGTCCCAATATTGGTCGAGCTCGATCTTGACTTTTTGCAGCCGCTCCTGATCGGCATCGGTCGGGGCACGATGCTGATAGAGGCGCTGCTCTTCAGCCACCAGTTCCCGAATGTGGTCGAGCACCGACCGGTCGGACGCCTCTACCTTCCCGGCGGCATGTTCGTTGGCCATTTGCAATTCTCCAAGCACATGCCCGTTCAAATGAGCGCTGACGGTCACGACCACAAGATGGTCATTAGTGTCATTCCGCAGCCGCCCCTCCCTACCCTCCCCCGCGCGCGGGGGAGGGTAGGGAGGGGGCACGGCGGCAAGCTCTTCCTCGTGGATGCGCTCCAGAATGCGGCGCGCCTGGATCAGGCCGGCATCGGCATTGATGTCGATCTGCGGCGCGTTCGGCAGGATCGTCATGTTGCGCTGCTGCGCCTCGAACACC
>WNFL01233178.1_pt1 | contig 11638 bp, 8 predicted proteins | sample 5400361 | NCBI WGS metagenome assembly WNFL01 (sample SAMN13153351, study PRJNA577476) | soil metagenome | isolation source: 40 cm soil on Douglas fir-dominated hillslope | place: USA:California | collected 2013-09-17
ATCGTCTCCCGTACCAAATGTGGGCGTGAACGGCACGCCGTCATGGGCCGTAAAGATCATTCCTAACTGCCAGCCATCCGCAAGCCAGCGAGCCGGTCCAGAAAGTGACTTGCTTGTCGGGATCTGCCATATGCCATTCAATACCAGGGTGCGACCAACGCTGAAGTCCGATAGACCGCGGCTTAGACCAGGTTTGAAAAAGAATTGTGGGCTGGCAATCGAATTGCCGAAGGCGTCTCCGGCGAGCGTAGCGGAACTTGTATCGATGCTCTTGCCCCACGTGAAGCTGCCTTGCACTTGAAAACCGTGGCTCAACCGCTTCACCATTTGTAATTGAAGCGTATTGTAGTACGACTGACCTTCGTAAAATATTGAGTGAATGAATCCATAATTCTCATTGATCCGAGAGGGCGGCGCGCAACCTTCGGGATCCGAGCCCTCGGGATCGATTTGATTGCATTCCGAGCTAAATACGTTTCCGAGCACGTCGACCTTCGGAAAAAGATATCCGGCCGAACTGAGAGTGGGTCGCACGATATTGGCGTCGTCCACGCGAAATGGCTGATGAAGGCCACGCGACCCGACATAGGCGATCATCGAAGTCAAATTGGGAGTGATCTGGTATTGCAGGTTTAGGTTGTACTGCACCACATAGTTGCGCTTCGGCTTCGGATCAACAAAAGTCGCTCCAAAACTAGTCGCCGGGAGAGGATTGGGAACGTTGTTAAAAAATATTCCAGGATCAGGGTTTGGAATTGCAGACACTTCAAAAAATGGAGCTGCCTGCGTCGTCAAAAGAAGGAATTGATAAGGAAGCGGCAGTACGTCGTACAGACCCACTCCCCCACGCATCGCCATCTTGCCATTGCGAAATGGATCCCAAGCGAAACCAATGCGAGGCTCAAAATTTCGAAGAGTGGGATTACTAAAAAACGGATCCCCGAGGTGTGGAATAGCGTCGTCAAGGTTTCTCAGGGTCGAGAGTTTGCCATCCGTTTCCGTCGGAACCGTGGTCATTTCATAACGTAAACCTAGATTTAATGTGAGGTTTGGTTTCCAACGCCACGTGTCTTGCAGATATAGACCGACGAGCGTTTGTCGGAGATTGCGCGGCGATTCCGTACTGGCGATACCGGATATGAAAAGACGCGGCGTGTTCGCGTAGAAGGCCTGCAGGTTGCCAAACCTAAAAATTCCATTTGGGTCCGCTAGCGCATTAATTTTCAGGTGCATGCGCTCTACAGCACCGCCGAATTGGATCGTGTGAGATCCCTTAACGATAGAAGCGTCGTCATATACCTGAAAGGAATTCCAATGATACTTGTACGACGGTTCCGCTCCCACCCCGCCAAGAAACGGAGTAAGTCCGTTAATGTAAACCTGCGCGGCTGTCTGTCCGGGGAAGACACCCAAAGTAACATCTGAGGCGGCAGGGACGAGTGCGCTTAAACCCTGGTTTGCATTGGCAATTTCATAGTTATAGCCAAAGCGGGCCGAATTCACGAACGAAGACGAGAAAAGGTGCGTCTCCTCCAGGGAAACGATTTGTCTTGAAGTTTTGGACCCAAGTAAAACATCATTCACGCCGTCGGGAGAAGTAAAGGGTGTTTTGTCGAAAAGGTACATGCCAAAGGCGCTATCCGTATTGGAGAAATGATGATCAAGACGAGTCGTGAAAAAGTTTTCGCTAACGTCCTGGTTCCCCGCAAAACGATATTCCGCGGCATCGCCATTCCCGTGGGCAGGACCGTTCGGCAGATGATAAAAGGCGAGGTATTGTTGGGCTCCCGGATCGATCGGCACCGTAATCGGGTTTCCGTTCACATCGTGAATCATCCCCTGCCTGGCATCGAGGGAAGGAACGAGGGTGAGCGCTGTAATACCTTTCGATTGAAGTATCCCCTCGTAATCAGCGAAGAAAAACGTGCGATTCTTGAAAATGGGTCCGCCGACCGCCCCGCCGAACTGGTTTCGCTGGAAGGGAGGGATGGTGTTTCCGTCAAAGAAATTTCTGGCATCGAGCGCGCTGTTGCGCACGAACTCATATGCACTACCGTGGAAGGCATTACTTCCTGATCGTGTAACTGCATTAATGACGCCCCCGGAAGTCTTGCCGTATTCAGCGGAGTAGTTGGTCGTTATGACCGAGAATTCCTGAATCGCATCGACTCCGAGAGTGCCGCCTAACACACTTCCAGGAGCGCCATTTGCGTAGTCATTGAGGCTAACCCCATCCAGTCGATAGTTGTTTTGCTGAGGACGGGCTCCAGAGATTGTCAATTGTTGTCCATATCCACGATTACCGCGGTCGGCTCCTGCGGCGAAAGTTGGTTGCGTCTGAATCGCGTTGACTCCAGGCTGCAAGGTAGCCAAATCAGTCCAGCTGCGTCCATTGAGCGGGAGCTCCCGAACGGTCGTGGCGTTGACTGTGTCGCTGATATCTGAACTCGAGAGTTGCACCGCCAGTGGTTCGGTCATTACCTCGACAATGTCGGTTCGCGTTCCGATTTGCAGGGTCAGGTCAAACGTTTGGTGTGCGCCGACAGTGAGATTGATTCCGGTTTTCTCCACCGCTGTGTTAAACCCCTTGGCCGAGACCGTAACGCGGTACTCTCCGGACAGCAGGTTGGTCGCGGAATAGAAGCCGTTGTCATTCGTGCTGACCTTCGAACTTACACCAGTCGCCACATTTTTGATTTCCACCTCGGCGAGCGCAATGGCCGCCCCCGATGGGTCCGTGATCTTTCCGGACAACGTCCCGCCTGCCACCTGCGCATGTGTGGGCAAAGACAGCCCGCACAACAACAACAGTCTGATGACAAGCAGAAGGAAGGCCGCAAGTGCGATACGTATTCGGTGGCAACCACGAGGCTGAGTCAGGCTCCCCGGCTTCTCCGCTCGAGCCTGGGATCGATCCGATTCTGCCGCAGTCGATAAGAGACTTGCTGATCTGGAATTCTTGAACATTATCCCTCCCACGTCATGGTGGTCGCTCTGGAAGATCAAAATCAGAATCGGTCGCCCAATAGAATCCCAGCGGTATACCATATAAACACGTCGCGTTGCAAGCGGCATTTGATTTGGTATAGTCAGACGATGCCGAAGCCCCTCGTCTCCGAGAAAAAGCAGTCCCTCCTAGCCAAGGGCCGAAACTCGTCTCGCGGTGCTCTCGCGCAGCAAAACGGTCCGGGCGAGGTTGCTGACCCTCCATCGAGCCGGTCGGGGCAGGCCCTTAATCGGCAGTCGTTGTCTGAAGTTGCGTACGAGCGATTGTTGGGGATGCTGAGATCTAGGCATCTCAAGCCCAATGACTTGATCAATGGGCGCCAGCTTGCAAGACAGCTGAATGTATCGAGAACACCGTTGCGGGAGGCGATTCGACGACTCGAGGGCGAAAAAATGCTCGAGCGCCAGAGCGGCGGCACTCTGGTCGTAAAACCAATTTCGATTGAAGATCTGCTCTATATTTGTCAGGTTCGTCGGCTGGTGGAAGGAGAAGCGGCTCGTCGGGCGGCCGGCCGAATTTCAGTTCCAGACCTTGTCCGCCTGCGCAGTCGCTACCTTGCCCTCAAAGCTCGTAAGAATCCCATCCAAGCAATGCAGGGGGCCGCGAGTCGCGATTTGCATCGCTGGATCGCAGAGGCGTGCGGAAATCCCGTCCTCGCATCCATCATCATGGATCTTAAAAATCGATCCAAGCTTTTTCGACTTGGCGTACCTGAACGTATGGCCTACGACGAACACCTTCCCATCATCGACGCTCTTATTAAAGGAAACGGCGAAGAAGCGAGGGCAGCAATGCAGCGGCACATCGACGCTCTAAGAACGTATGCGCTTGACCGCCTCGGAGCGCTCTAAATCAATCTCAACAATTTCGACTTCGGGTTTGGGCAATCGCCTCGTTAGCTCGCGGCCATGATTCGGGTGAATGGAATTCCTTTTCTAAGCCGCCATCTCTGAAACCTCTTTCACGACCCGCCCTTGATTTCCTGCATCCCTTCCACAATGATATACCGATGGTGGACACATGGGATTCCAGTATGTTATAAAGCCCGGGAACGCAGTACCAATTCAGCGGAGGCAGAGCTTGTGAGAATTACGCGAAGTTTTGTGCTTTTGTTTCTGTTGGGACTAAGTATTCAGATGGTGTTTGGGCAGGAATACAAGATTGCAGGATCTATTTCCATCGGTGGAACAGGCCACTGGGACTATTTGCTGGCTGATTCGGATAGCCGAAGGCTTTATGTATCGCACAACAGTGAGGTGGTCGTAGTCGACCTCGACTCCCAAAAGATCGTCGGAAAGATTACGGTGGACGGTTTCTCCCATGGCATCGCCATAGCCAACGACCTTAATCTCGGCTTCATCACCGACGGAGATAGCAAGACCAGCAACGTCAAGTCTCCTGAACAAGTTGTGACCTTTGATTTGAAGACCCTCGCTCGTACTGCCAAGACCAGCGTGGGAGACGATCCAGATTCCATTGTGTTCGACGCGCCCTCTGCCCGTGTGTTTGCATTCAATGGCGATCCGATGCAAACCAATGTACTGAGTGCGAAAACGAGCAAGCTTGATAAAGCGGTCGACTTAGGGGGGAATCCAGAATTTTCAGTGAGCGACGGTCGCGGCAGTATCTTCGTAAATATCAAGGACAAAAGCGAGATTGTTCAAATTGACTCCAGGACTCTGACGGTCAAGACACGTTGGCCGCTCACGCCATGCGAAGGGCCGAGCGGGTTGGCGCTGGACCGTGAGAACCGGCGACTGTTTTCGGTGTGCAGCAACGAAAAGATGGCCGTCATGGACGCCGATTCGGGCAAGGTGGTCGCAACCGTCCCGATCGGCGCCCGTCCCGACGGAACGGCATATGACCCGGGCACAAAACTAGCATTTTCGTCGAATCGGGACGGAACTCTCACGGTAGTGCGGCAAGTGACCAAGGACCAGTATACGGTCGCACAAACCGTTACCACCCCGCCGGGTTCGAGGACGATGGCCCTTGACACCAAGACCCACAAACTCTACTTATCATCTGCCGTATTTGGTCCCACGCTCGCCGGAAGCAAATATCCTTCCGTGGTGCCGGACACGTTCAAGGTTCTAGTTCTGCAATTGCAGTAACTCCGGGCCCCACCTAACCATCCTTTGGTGGAAAGGGAGACATTGTAAAGTGCTAAAAACCGAGACCGAGGAAATCAGATTCGTTGCCGCAATTGGTGCCGTCGGTGGTGGTATTCATGCGGACGCTCTTGACGAGGCGATGAGTCACGAACCTCACTTTATCGCGGCGGACGCAGGAACCACCGATGCGGGGCCTTATTCGTTGGGCTCCGGAAAAGCTGCATTTCCACGCGAGATGGTCAAACAGGATTTGGCACTGATGCTGCGAGCTGGCAAACGGGCTGGCATTCCGGTACTCGTCGGATCAGCCGGCACGGCTGGGGCGGACGTGCACGTTGACTGGACCTTGGACCTTGCTCGCGAGGTTGCAACTGAAAGTGACCTCGCTATCCGCACGGCGGTTATCTATTCGGAACAGGACAAGGACTATCTTAAGACCTTGTTGCGGGAAAATCGGATCCGGCCCCTGTATCCTGCTCCTCATGTTGATGAGGCAGTAGTCGATCGGAGTACCAGGATCGTCGGAATGATGGGCGTCGAGCCACTGCAGAGCGCACTGGCAGCGGGCGCCGACTTTGTCCTTGCGGGACGGTGCAGTGACTCGGCCTTATACGCAGCACTTCCAATCCAGCGCGGCTTCCCAGCTGGGCTTGCCTGGCACGCAGGTAAGGTTTCGGAATGCGGGACGATGGCTGCCGAAACGATGGGCAAAGGGGTCATCTTCGGACGTATCCGTCGCGACCACTTCACTCTCCGCCCCTTCGGACCTGGACTTCGATGCACACCTCAAAGCGTCGCGGCTCACACACTGTACGAAAATGCGGATCCGTATCTTCACAAAGAATCCTCTGGAACCCTCGACCTTAGTCGATCGACCTTTGAGGCGATAGACGAAGTGACCGTCCGTGTCGCGGGTAGCGCCTTCGTGCCGTCGGAAGCATATTCCGTGAAACTTGAGGGCGCCGAACTCGTTGGTTATCAATCCATTATTGTTGGCGGCATCCGCGATGCCTTTCTGATTAAGCAGCTCGATACTTGGTTAGCCGGAGTCCAGGAAAGAATTGAAAACGGGATCGCAAAAGTATTCGGGAACGCGTTATCTAAGAGCGAGTATCACCTGAAATTTCATATCTACGGCCGGGACGCAGTCATGGGGAGGTTGGAGCCGGACCGCAAGTCCCTTCCAAAAGAAATCGGTTTGGTTCTCGAGGCAACCGCGCCTACTCAGGATATCGCCACCACAATCGCCTTGCTGAGCCGACAACCACTTCTCCACCAGCCTGTTCCCGAATGGAAAGGTGCGATCACAACTTTTGCATGCCTTCATAATCCCGCACATATCGACCGGGGACCGGTGTATCGCTTCAACTTCCATCACGTCGCTCTACCTCATAACCAGCAAGAAATGTTCCGCACAAAATTTGTCGACATTGGTTCTCATGTTTATGAAACTAGCCAAGCTCTCTAACCTCATCCGCAGTAAAAACGCGGGCCCGTTTGTGCTGACGTTTGACATCATGTTTCCCGATGAGCAGAGTTATCTGCGAGTGAAGCGATCGGGCGTCCTGAACGTTGCGCTATTCGCGGATCTCTATCGATGCCGGCCGGAGACTGTGCTTTTCTTTGAATGCGACAACGCTCTGGCGTTCAAATTCAGTATTCCCCGCGATATCTTCCAGGGCGACCTTGGCGACGGCGATCTCCATGGAGGGCAGCAGTTCATGCCTTTAGTTGACATCGAAGTCCCATAGATTAAGAAGGTCCTGGATGCCTAACCGAGCCACGATGCAAAGTACCGAACCCCGCGAGATGTTGAGAACAGGCGCGGCGATGGTCAGCGCCCGTCTGGATCGACTGCCCGCAACTCAGTACGTCTGGAAGCTGATCATCCTGTTGTCACTCGGTGCTTTCTTCGAGATTTACGATATAGCACTCACGGGATCGATTAGTCCAGGCTTGATCCGCGCAGGTATATTTCACGCCGGAGAGAAAGGCCTGTTCGGTCTGACGGATCAAGCTACATTCGCAGCTTCTACTTTCTTGGGTTTGTTCATCGGGACCGTAGCCTTTGCTTCGGTCGCAGATCGTTACGGTCGCCGGGTTATCTTCACGATCTCCCTACTGTGGTATGCCTCTGCTACCGTCGTCATGGCGATGCAAAGCACGGCGGTGATGATTGATTTGTCGCGATTCATCGCCAGTATTGGTATCGGTGTGGAGCTCGTTACGATTGATAGTTATGTCGCGGAACTAGTCCCGAAACAGATTCGGGGCCGAGCGTTTGCGGTGAACCATGCCGTTCAACTTACGGCCGTGCCGATCGTAGCACTACTCAGTTGGCAGTTGATTCCTCTTAAACCGCTTGGCATGGACGGATGGCGTTGGGTGGCGCTGGGCCCCGCGCTCGGCGCAATTTTCGTCTGGTGGATTCGACGGACTGTTCCGGAATCCCCTCGCTGGCTGGCGGCCAGAGGCAGGATTCACGAAGCCGAAGAGGTCATGGCTATGATTGAGTCGCATGTCAAGCCTCAGGCAGGGGGCACCCTGCCCGAGCCGATACCCACGGCGACGGAAACGGCCGGCAAAACTTCCTTGTCCGAAATCCTGCGCCCTCCTTATACCCGACGTACCATCATGCTTGTGTTGTTGAATTTCTTTCAGGCCATTGGTTTTTTCGGTTTCAACAATTGGACACCCGCCTTGATGGAGTCCCGCGGCGCCAGCTTTGTTAAGAGCCTGCAATACAGTTTCTTTATCGCCACCCTCTTTCCGATTACGCCGTTGTTCATCGCTCTCATCGCCGACCGGATCGAGAGGAAATGGCAAGTCATGATCGCTGCAATCTGCATCGCGGGATTCGGGCTTGCATTCTCTCAGCAGTCGACGACTGCGAGGCTGATCGCGTTCGGAGGATTGCTGGCCATGTCCACGATCCTGCTCTCGTATGCTTTTCATGCCTATATGTCCGAGGTATATCCGACACGCGTGCGAGCGCGTGCAGTTGGTTTTGTCTACTCTTTCAGCCGCCTCTCCACAGTGTTTAGCAGCTTTATGATCGCATTCTTCCTTCAGCGGTTTGGAACGATCGGCGTCTTTGCCTTTATCGCATCAGCGATGCTGGTAGTGGTAATAGCGGTCGGCATTTTGGGAGCGCGGACCCGCGGGCAAGCCCTAGAGGAGATTGCCCAATAGATGCCTGGAAGAGCAGGTTCAGCAGACATCGATGACTTCGTTATCGGGGATTAAGGTTTTAGACTTCTCGCATGCCCTCGCCGGCCCCTACTGCACACTCCTCCTTGCGCAGCATGGTGCTGACATCTATAAAGTCGAGTCTGCCGACGGCGGCGACCCCGGACGCGGCTGGGGGCCGCCTTTTATCGGTGACCAATCTTCTTATTTCGTCGGTCTTAATCAAGGAAAGCGAAGCATCTCGGTAAACTTGAAGCATGCTCAGGGTGTTGAGCTATGTCTTCGGATGATGGAGAAAGTCGACATCTTAATCGAAAACTTTCGCCTCGGTACGATGTCTCGGCTCGGGTTGGGCTATGAAATTGTTCGCAAGAGAAATCCCAAAATCGTCTACTGCTCAATTTCCGGATACGGCCAGAATGGACCCTTGGCGGACGAACCTGCCATGGACCTGATTTTGCAAGCTTCGAGCGGTCTCATGAGTATCACAGGCACCACCGACGGAAGACGCGTACGCTGCGGTTACTCCGTCGCCGACGTGAGCACCGGGATGTTTGCCGTAATTGGAATCTTGATGGCGTTGAGGAGTCGAGACGGCAGTGGCCAGGGACAATTCGTGGATGTTTCCATGTTCGATTCCATGATCTCAGCGATGACCAGCAATTTCATGCTTTATCTTCGTTCCGGATTGGTACCAGAACCCCTCGGGTCTTCATATTCGTCAATCGTTCCCTATCGCGCATTTGCAACCAACAACAGTGATATCGTGATTGCGGTCGGAAGCGAAAAGTTATGGCGCGCTTTTGGCCCGTCAATTGGCCACCCTGAACTGGTCGATCATCCGTTATACGCCACGAACAGCCTGCGTGTGCAGAATCGTGCGGCGCTCGAATCGTTTCTCGCCGATATTTTTTCTGCGGACAGCACGGAGCATTGGCGAGCCAAACTGGGTGCGGCGGGCATTCCGGCTTCGCCGATACGCCGTCTAGATGAGGTGGTGAATGATCCACAGAGCGCCGTACGCAACATGTTTCCATATTTGACTCATCCGGGCGTTGGGCAGGTCAGGGTAGTTGGCTCACCGACGAAGCTTTCCGAGGAGCCTGCGGTTGCCCTCTCGAGTGCGCCAAGCCTTGGGCAACACACGAACGAAACGCTGTCGGCTTGGCTCGGAATGGACTCAGCAGAACTGAGTTGCCTCGAAGCAGCGGGGATTATTTACCAACGGGAGAATGTATGTTCATAACTGCAGGTTTTATGAAGACAGCGAAGATGGCACTCGCGACCATCTCCATATTGTCACTTACGTTGATGGCAGAAGAAAGATCCCCGCTAAAGCTGGTTGAGACCATTCCCCTGCCAGACCTTCGGGAAGGTGATTTTGATCACTTTGCGATTGATCTTGAAGGCCACCGTCTTTTTTTGACCGCCGAGGAAAACGGAAAAGTTCTGGTCTTCGATACGAACACAAACAAACTGATTCACGTCATTGCCGATCTTAAGGCCCCGCACGCGGCTCTTTACCGTGCCGATTCACAAAAACTCTTCGTAGTAGACGGAGACGATTCAGCTGTCAAGGTCTATAACGGAAATACCTACGAATTGACTTGGCAAGTGAAGACAGAGATCGACGCGGATTCCATGGCCTACGACCCTGAGACACACTACATGTACGTCGTCAACGGCGGCAGGGAAGCTCATATCCCATTTTCATTTATCAGCGTGATCGACACGAACAATGCCAAAAAGGTTAGAAGACATAAGAATAAACTCCAATTGGGCGGAAGCAATCGTTCTTGAAAAATCCGGCTCGCGATTGTTTTGCAACATTACGGGAGACAACAACGTTGCGGTCTTCGATCGCGCGACCGGTGCCCTCGTTTCCACTTGGCCCCTCCCGTCCGGAGTCAAACATAACGTCGCACTTGCTCTGGATCATTCCAACCACCGTTTATTTGTGGTAGCGGGCGAGCCGGCAATGATGGTCGTAATGAATTCCGATGATGGGAAACTGATTGCGAGCCTTCCGACCATCGCGAAGGTCGACGACATGGCTTACGATGCCGGACGTAGGCGTATTTACGTCGCCGGAGATCATTTCATCGAGGTCTTCCAACAAGAGAATGCCAACACATACGCACTCCTCGCCAAACTTCCAGGAAGTTTTCGCGCGAAAACAGCTCTGCTCGTTCCAGAATTGAATCGCTACTATCTCGCTGTGCCAAAGCACGGCACAGGGAACGCCGAAGTGAGAGTCTACAAGATCCAGCCTTAGACATTTCACCTCGCTCCATTTTATTGTCATTAAAGACGCGTAACGCGGATCTATTGGCGGCTGGGCATATTCGCCTTGTGTTCGCTACAGAGGTTTAGTTTTGCGCTTGGCCCAAAGACTTGTCAAGCGGCGCTATCCTTGGCGTCTTAGCCATGAAACAAAGTCTTTCATTTTGACCTCATGCTTTACGGGCGGCTGCGGGACAAGAACACTTACTGTTGTGAACCCTGACCGACCTCTCCTACCCAGTTGTCCTTCTGCAAGGCCGCGAGAGCATTGGCGATCGCTTCATAGAGTGTCTTCGCCGTCAACTCTACGGAGTGGTCGACCAAAGGAGGTAAGTGATTGAAAACGAGGGACGGCGGTTAGAAGGCAGCGTTCTAACGAACGCCTGATCCTCAAATCCGGCACACAACTGGCACACAGCCTATTAATAATAATAAGGATGAGGTTTTATGAGGGTCCTCCCTGTCCCGACGGCTGATGGGCCGACCGTCGTTCTGCAGGTAGCTCGTGCTCTCGGCTTCTCCGCATACAGCCGTTGCGAACAAAATACCAAGTCGTTGGTAGCCCAAAGGACGATGGCACGGCAGAGGCGCTGGACGGGATCGAGGTCGATTACACAAGCTCGAAGCCAGGAAGTCGGCGCGCCTTATGGTCGAACGTCAGCGTGCGAGTGCACCCTGCCCGCGCTCCGAGCTCGGCGATCAACGCGTCCGCAAATGATCCGCGCCCCCGTTTTAGCGCAACCATGGCAGTGAAGACTTCCTGCTCGTTTTCGATCGCCAAAACCTCAACCTGCAACAGGCGTTCGACAGCGGTAGCGATTTCCTGAGCTGGTAAGCCATAAGCGCGATCGAGAACCCATACGCTTTCGACCATTGCCACGACGCTAACAAAGCCCGGATTCTTGGGTGTCAAACGGCGTTCAAGAATCTCCGTGGCCTTGGCTGACTGTATCGGGTCGTCCTGGGTGAGATAGCGTATCAGGATGTTGGTATCGAGCCCGATCATCGGTGTCGTCGCCGCGGATTTCGACTCAAAGCACCCTCG
>WNFL01416232.1_pt3 | contig 11636 bp, 14 predicted proteins | sample 5400361 | NCBI WGS metagenome assembly WNFL01 (sample SAMN13153351, study PRJNA577476) | soil metagenome | isolation source: 40 cm soil on Douglas fir-dominated hillslope | place: USA:California | collected 2013-09-17
CCGCCTACGGCATGGGGCTGGCCGAAGAGATCGTCGGCCGGGCGATCGCCGAGCGCGGCGGCAGAGACGGGATCGTCGTCGCCACCAAGGCGGGCCTGGAGTGGACGGACGGCGCGGTCAGGCGGAACGCCTCAAAAGACCGCATCATCGAAGAGATCGAGAATTCGCTGAAGCGCCTGCGCACCGATTACATCGATATTTACCAGGTCCACTGGCCCGACCCGCTCGTGCCCGTCGAGGAGACCGCCGCGGCTATGAATCAGCTTTACCGCCAGGGCAAGATCCGCGCGATCGGGGTCAGCAACTATTCCGTCGAGCAGATGACCCTGTTCCGCGCGGCGGCGCCGCTCCATACGGCCCAGCCGCCGTACAATCTATTCGAGCGCGGCGTCGAACAGGACGTGCTGCCTTATTGTCGCGCCAACGGGATCGCCACCCTGGCGTACGGCGCGCTGTGCCGCGGCCTGCTCGGCGGCAAGATGCGCCCGGATACGGGCTTTATCGGCGACGACGTCCGTAAAATGGATCCGAAATTTCAGGCCCCTCGATATTCCCGCTATTTACGGGCCGTCGAGCGCCTCGATCAATTTGCCCGCCAGAACTACGGCAAGCGCGTGATCCATCTCGCGGTGCGCTGGCTCCTCGATCAGCCCGGCGTCGGCGCCGCCCTGTGGGGCGCGCGCCGGCCCGAACAGCTGACGCCGGTCGAAGCGGCGATGGAGTGGTCCTTGGACGAGGCGGCGCTCGACGCGATAAACCGGATCGTCCACGAATCGGTGGGAGACCCCGTCGGACCCGAATTTATGGCCCCCCCGGCGCGTCCTTCCATCCGCGCGGCGGAACCCGCGGTCGCATCACATCACACGGAGCCGTAAAATGTGGATCGTCAGCCTCGCGCTCCGGCGGCCCTACACTTTCGTCGTGATGGCGCTGATCATCGTGCTGCTCGGGGCGGTGACGATCCAGCGCGCGCCGACCGACATCTTTCCCGAGGTCAACATCCCCGTCGTGACCGTCATCTGGTCGCTCACCGGCATCTCCGTCACCGACATGGAGGCGCGCATCGTCACCCCCACGGAGCGCGCGTTCACGACGACGGTGAACGATATCGAGCACATCGAGTCGCAATCGATGCCGGGCGTCGGCGTCATCAAGGTCTTCTTCCACCCGGGCGCGCAGATCGCGACGTCGATCGCGCAGGTCACCTCCATCTCGCAGACGCTGCTGCGCGGCTTCCCGACCGGCACGACGCCGCCGCTGGTCCTCCAGTACAACGCCTCGAGCGTGCCGATCCTCCAGCTGAGCGTCGGCAGCAAGAGCCTGACCGAAGGCCAGCTGTTCGACTATGCGCAGAACTTCATCCGGACCCGGCTGGCGACCGTGCAGGGCGCCTCGGTCACGCTGCCCTACGGCGGCAAGCCGCGGCAGGTCATGGTCGATCTCGACCCGAAAGCGCTCCAGGGGAAGGGGCTCACCGCCGCCGACGTCGTGAACGCCGTGAGCGCGCAGAACCTCGTGCTGCCGTCGGGCACGGCGAAGATCGGCGCCCGGGAGTATCCGGTCCTCTTGAACGGCAGCCCGGACACCGCCGCGGCGCTGAACGACCTGCCGATCCGGCAGGTGAACGGCAGCGTCGTCTACGTCCGCGACGTCGCCGAGGTGCGCGACGGCTATGCCGTCCAGCAGAACATCATCGCGTCCGACGGCCAGCGCGGGAGCCTCCTGTCGATCCTCAAGGGCCAGGGCGCGTCCACGCTCGCGATCGTTGGGCGGGTGAAGGCCGCGCTGCCGGCGATCCAGGCGACGCTGCCGCCGGAGCTCGCGATCACGCCGCTCTTCGACCAGTCGATCTTCGTCCGCGCCGCGCTCGGCGGCGTCGTCCGCGAGGCCGTGATCGCCGCGCTGTTGACCGGGGCGATGATCCTCGTGTTCCTCGGCAGCTGGCGCAGCACGCTCATCGTCGCCCTCTCGATCCCGCTGTCGATCCTGTCGTCGCTCGTCCTGCTCGGCCTCATCGGCGCCACCATCAACATCATGACGCTCGGCGGCCTCGGGCTCGCCGTGGGCATCCTGGTGGACGACGCGACCGTCGAGCTCGAGAACATCCACCGCAACCTCGGGCTCGGCACGGCGCTGCGCCAGGCCATTCTCGACGGCGCCCGGCAGATCGCCGCGCCGGCGTTCGTCTCCACGCTCTCGATCTGCATCGTCTTCGTGCCCGTCCTCTTCCTGACCGGGATCGTGCAGTTCCTGTTCACGCCGATGGCGCTCGCGGTCGTGTTCGCGATGCTCGCCTCCTACCTGCTGTCGCGCACGCTGGTGCCGACGATGGTCCACTACCTGCTCGGCGGCGAGGCCGCGCGCTATCGGCCCGGCGCGCCGCACGCGGGCGGCGACCTGTTCTGGCGGGTTCACGAGGCGTTCAACCGGCGCTTCGAGCGCTTCCGCGGGCGCTATCGCGAGGCGCTCGAGTGGGCGCTCGGCCGCCCGCGTGCCGTCCTCGGCGCCCTCGGCGGGTTCGTCGCGGTATCGCTCGCCGTCGGGCTCCTGACCGGGCAGGACTTCTTCCCCCAGGTGGACGCGGGCCAGTTCCGGCTGCACGTGCGGGCGCCCGCCGGCACCCGCCTCGAAGCGACCGATCAGCTCTTCAACGCCGTCGAGGCCCGCATCCGCAAGACCGTTCCACCGGGCGATATCGCCCTCATTCTCCGCAACGTCGGGCTGCCGGCGGGCGGCATCAATCTCGCCTTCGGCGACAGCGCGACGGTGGGGTCGGCGGACGGCGAGATCCTCGTCGCGCTGAAAAAGCCGGGCGCGACGTTCGATTACGTCCGGGAGCTGCGCCGCCGGCTCCCGGCCGAGTTTCCGGACGCGACGTTTTTCTTTTCGCCGGCCGATATCGTGAGCCAGATTCTCAACTTCGGACTGCCGGCGCCGATCGACATCCAGGTCGTCGGGTCCAACCCGGCGAACGAGCAGGCGGCGCGCCGGATCGCCGGGCGCATCCAGGCGGTGCCGGGCGTGGTGGACGTCCACGTGCACCAGATCACCGCCGCGCCGGCGCTCCGGGTCAACGTCGACCGCACCCGGGCCGCGCAGCTCGGGCTCACCCAGCGCGACGTCGCGAGCTCGATGCTGACTTCGCTGGCCGGCAGCGGCGACGGGTCGCCGAATTTCTGGCTCGACCCGAAGAACGGCGTGAACTACCGCGTGGTCGTGCAGACGCCGCAGTACCGCATCGACTCGGTGGACGCGCTCCAGAGGGAGCCGCTCGACGCGGCGAACCTGGGGGGGCCGCAGCTGTTGACGAGCCTCGCGAGCGTGGAGCACGGCGCGACGCCCGCGGTGATGAACCACTACAACGTGCAGCGCGTGTTCGACGTCTTCGCCGGCGTCGAGGACCGCGACCTGGGCGGCGCGGCGGGCGACATCCGCAAGATCCTCGCCGACGAGCAGCGGCGCCTGCCGCGCGGCAGCTCGGTGGTCGTCCGGGGGCAGGTCGAGAGCATGCAATCCGCGTTCGCCGGACTCGCCGGCGGGATGATCTTCGCCGTCGTTCTCGTCTACGCGCTCATGGTCGTCAACTTCCAGTCGTGGCTCGACCCCTTCATCATCATCACGGCCCTGCCCGGCGCCGTCGGCGGGGTTCTGTGGGCGCTTTTCGTCACCCAGACCACGATCAACGTGCCGTCGCTGATGGGCGCGATCATGAGCATCGGCGTGGCCACGGCGAACAGCATCCTGCTGGTGACGTTCGCCAACGACGAGCGGCGCGCCGGCCGCGACGCCGTGAGCGCCGCGCTCTCCGCCGGCTACACCCGGCTCAGGCCGGTGCTGATGACGGCGCTGGCGATGATCATCGGCATGCTGCCGATGGCGCTCGGCCTCGGCGAGGGCGGCGAGCAGAACGCGCCGCTCGGGCGCGCCGTGATCGGCGGTCTCACCGCCGCCACGGTCACGACGCTTTTCGTCGTGCCGGTCATCTACAGCCGGCTCCGGCACAAGACGCCGCCGGCGGCGGCGGCAGAGTCGGACGCTCCGAAGGCCGCGCTTTAACCAACGGAGGGCCGATATGAAAACAGAAGACACGAAGGGACTTCCGGAATTCGAGGGCGGGCCGGTCCGGCCCGCGCCCGCGCGCGTAAGGCGGAACACGACGGTCCTCCTGATCGGCCTCGCCGGGCTTTTGGCCGTCGGCATCGTGCCGCGCATCTGGCGGCGGCAACAGCTGTCGACGGCCGCGACCGCGGCGGCCGACAGCGCGCCGTCGGTGACCGTCATGACCCCGCCGCGCGCGCCGAGCGCGGCCGATCTGGTGCTCCCCGGCAGCATTCAGGCGATCCAGGAGACCGCCATCTTCGCCCGGGTGAACGGCTACCTCAAGCGGCGCCTGGTCGATATCGGAGAGCGCGTGCAGGCCGGCCAGGTGCTGGCGGAGATCGACACGCCGGAGCTGGACCAGCAGCTCGCCCAGGCGCAGGCGAACCTGGCGCAGTCGCTCTCGAGCCTGCAGCAGTTTCGCGCCACGCTCAAGCGCAACGAATCCCAGCTGGTGTATAACGGCACGGCGCTCGCGCGCTGGCAGGCGTTGAAGGCGCGCGACCTGGTCGCCCAGCAGGACGTCGAAGACCACCAGGTGCTCGTCGATTCGGGGCGGGCGGATGTGGCCGCCGCCGCGTCCGGCAGCTTCGCGATCTGCAGTCGTTCCAGAAAGTCCGGGCGCCGTTTTCCGGCGTCGTCACCGTGCGCAACGTGGACAACGGCGCGCTCATCAGCTCCGGCAGCACGACCGCCACCACGCCGCTGTTCCGCATGGCCGAGACCGCGAGCCTCAGGATCTTCGTGAACGTGCCGCAGACCTATATCGCCTCGATCACCCCCGGACAGGCGACGGAGCTGGCGGTGCGCGAGTTCCCCCAAAGAGCCTTCGCCGCCAAGGTCGTCAACAGCGCCGGCGCCCTGGACCCGGCGTCCCGGACGCTGCTCACCGAGCTGCGCATGGACAACGCCGAAAATCTCCTGCAGCCCGGGATGTACACGGACGTCAAGTTTCACCTGACCCGCGCCGACCCGCCGTTCGTCCTGCCGCTGACCGCCGTCATCATCCGGTCCGGCCCGCCCCACGTGGCGACCGTCGGCCCCGACGGCAAAGTGCATTTCAAGCAGGTCCAGCTCGGCCGGGACTTCGGCACCACGATCGAGATCGCGAGCGGGATCGGCGCCGAAGACAGGATCGTCGCGGCGCCTGCCGACAACCTGCAGGACGGCGCGGCCGTCCATCCGGTGATGGCGACCAATCCGAACCCGACGCCGGCGTCGTAAGACGCCCCGACGTAAAAATTCCCGACGGAAAACATTTTGCGAGCGCCGGATCGCCGCCAGTTGGGCAGCCGCCGGATATCCGGCGGCCCGCTCCGTCACGCGCGGCGGCGCTTCGACCGCCGGGCTCCCCGCTTCCTTACGCTGCAAGCATTTTTTCACCGGCGGCCCCGTGGCACGGCGATTGCTCTCTTTTATTATCATCAACGACGAAAGGAGGTGAATCCAATGAAAAACACCAAGACATTTTTCGCCGCGCTGCTGCTCGCCGGCGCCGTGGCGAACGGCACGGCGCTGGCCGCCGACGTGACGTCCCAGGACGCGGCCACGACCGGAGCTTATTGTCACACCAAGTTTCCGGCGATCGAGCCGCGCAGCCTGGCGACGGATAATCCGGTCCTGAAAAGCCCGGCGTCCGGGGATCTCGTCGATTTCTACGGCCCCTGCAACGAGAGCCCGACCGGCGCCGATCAGGTTCAAGCCCAGCGGCTCGAGCTGCAGCACCGGATGGAGATCAACGGCGAATGAGGAGGCTCGGGCGGCGGAGCGGGAATGCGTTCCCGCTCGGCCGCCCGCTCTCTCTATGGATGGTTCGAGCGACGATAGAAACAAGAATGAGAGACGACGGTTATGAAAGCTTCGCGAGCGATAATATTGGCGGCGGTCGTTTTGATCTCGAGTCTCGTCTCGGGGTGCGGCTGTCTCGCCGCCGGGAATTACGATCAGCCCGCCTGCCAAAAATATCACACCTACTGGCCGCCGCACCGCTCCTACGACGATTAGTTAAACAGCCTTCCATACGCGCCATACGCGCGAAGCGCTCGCATAGCCGGTCCTATAATAATTCGGCGCCTGCCCAATATTGGGCGCCGCTTCTTCGTCACCGGGGCCCGCGATTCGCCGCGGAAGTAAAGTAACTCGCCGATCATCGCCGTTTCTAAGCGTTTTCCCGGCCCACCGTGTTTGGCATACCGGTTGCAAAGATAATTTATAGTTTTCATGACGGGAGATTTTTCGAGAGACCAGGATATTTTCATGAGCGGGATTCTAGATCGATGGCTGCAGATAACGGAGCTCGTGAAGCTGTTCGGCTTGAGCGAAGAGTCGCTCAAGCGAGTGGCCAACAAACAACGGTTTCCGCTGCGCCGGTTGACGCCCCGTGCCACGCCGGGGGTGCTGGAGTCGGAGCTGGTGTCCTGGTTGAAGGCTCAACCGCTCATGGGACGGCCGGTGCGCGCCGCACGGACCGCCGGGTTTCTAGGCAAAAAAAAGGCGCCGCGCCGAGCGCAGACTTCTGAATCACGGAGGATAAAATGATGATCGCCTGGACGCACATCGGGCCGTCGGTGACGGCCGCATTCCTGGGATCGCTGGTGGAATTCATCGAGGCGCTGACCATCGTGCTCGCGGTCGGCACCGTTCGCGGCTGGCGGTCGGCCCTGCTGGGCACGGGCCTGGGCCTGCTGCTGCTGGCGGCGCTCGTCGTCCTCCTGGGCCCCGCGCTCGGCGCCATCCCGCTCGCCGTGCTCCAGCTCGTGGTCGGGGTCCTGCTGCTGCTCTTCGGCATGCGCTGGCTGCGCAAGGCGATCCTGCGGGCGGCCGGCGCCGTCCCGCTCCACGACGAGACGGAAGCCTTCGCCCGGGAGAGCGGCGCCCTGGGCGGGAAGGGATCTATAGAATCCGTCCGCTGGGACGCCATCGCGGTCGCGACCGCCTTCAAAGCGGTCGTGCTCGAGGGGCTGGAGGTCGTCTTCATCGTCATCGCCGTCGGCGCGGTCGGCCATATGCTGGTCCCGGCGAGCGCCGGGGCCGCGGCGGCGGGCGTCCTGGTCTTGGCTCTCGGCCTGGCGCTCGGCCGCCCGCTCGCCCGCGTGCCCGAGAACACGCTCAAGTTCGCGGTCGGAGTTCTGATCTCCGCTTTCGGCGTCTTCTGGGTCGGCGAAGGGCTCGGTTTTCACTGGCCCGGTAATGACCTGTCGATTTTCGGGCTCACCGCCGGCTTTCTGCTCGCCGCGCTGATCATGGTTCCGGCCGCGCGGCGCCGGCTCCCGGAAATATTCGCCGCCGCGCGGCCGGGAAGGAGTCCTACTCATGCTTAATGGATTGACCGCGATGCTGCGCAAGGTGTTCGGGCTCTTTGTCGACGACGGCAGCATGGCGCTGAGCCTGCTGGCATGGATCTTTGCGCTGCGCGTCGCGACGCCTTTCGTGTCCATGGACCACGGGTGGGCCGCGCCGGTTTTGTTCCTGGGGTGCGCGGCCATCCTCATCGAGAACGTGCTGCGCGCGTCGCGCCGGCGGCCGGCCTACGCGAAAGTCGATAAGGACAACGGAGAGTCATGAGCGCCATGAGCTGGAGACGGGAAAAGCCGGCGCGCGCCGGAATCTCCCCGCGGATCCATCGCCTTTTCACGGCCGGCGTTTTCATCAAGGGCGTGGACGGCGTCCTGGAAACGGCCGGCGGCATCCTGTTTATGTTCGTCGATCCGGCGGCGCTCAACCGTCTGGTCGTCGCGTTCACCGCGCACGAGCTGTCCGAAGATCCGGACGATTGGCTGGCGCGGACCTTGCGCCTCGCCGCTCATCAGGTAACGGCGGACAGCCGGCTTTTCGCGAGCCTTTACCTCCTCGCTCACGGGATCGTCAAAATCTTTTTGACCGCCGGTCTCCTCGGCGGGAAGCTTTGGGCCTACCCGGCGGCGCTCTGGTTTCTCGGCATCTTCATTCTTTACCAGCTGTACCGGTTCAGCCACACCTACTCGGCCGCTCTCCTGGCGCTCAGCATTTTCGACATTTTCATCGCCGGGCTCGTGTGGCTGGAGTACCGGGGGCGAAAACGACAGGCCTATGACGCCGGATAATTCAGAGCGAAGTCCCGCCGCCGGGACCGGGTTCGTCCTGGAAACCGCCCGCCTGGGCCGCGCCGTTGCCGGCCGGCGGCTGGTCGACGACATCACGATCGGCGTCCGCAAGGGCGAGGTCTTGGCCGTGGTGGGCCCGAGCGGCGCGGGCAAATCGTCTTTTCTCCGTCTCTTGAACCGCCTCGACGAGCCGACGACGGGAACGGTTTATCTGGAAGGGACCGATTACCGGCGGCTCGCGCCGCGGGAGCTCCGGCGGCGGGTCGGCATGGTCACGCAAACGCCCTATCTCTTTCCCGGCACGGTCGCCGACAACCTCCGCTTCGGCCCGCGCCAGCGGGGCGCGGACCTTCCCGACGGCGCGATCGCCGCCCTGCTGGATCAGGTGGGCCTCGCGGACCGGGCCGGGAGCGACGTCGTCGACCTCTCGGGCGGCGAGGCGCAGCGGGTCGCGCTCGCGCGCGCCCTGGCCAACGCGCCGACGGTGCTGTTGATGGACGAGCCGACCTCGGCCCTGGACGAAAAAGCGAAGCGGGAAGTGGAGGCGCTGATCCTGCGAGTCGTCGCGCGGAACGCGCTCACCTGCGTGATCGTCTCCCACGATCTGGCGCAGGCCGCGCGCATCGCCGGCCGGGTCATGGCCGTCCGGGCGGGCCGGCTGGAAAAGATCGAATCGACGGAGGCGGACTATGCTGCGCGGGATATTTAATAATCCATGGGCGCTCGGCGGCGCGCAGGCGGCGGCCGCCGCGTCGCTGGTGCTGCTGGTGATGCTGCTCGCGCGCCGGCGCGGGATTCACCTGGAGCGCGAGCTCGCCGTCGCGCTCGGCCGCGGCATCGTCCAGATCGTCGCCGTCGGCTCGATTTTTATCCTGCTGCTCCGCCGTCCGGCGTGGACCGGCGCGCCGCTGCTCGCCGTCATGATCGTCGCCGCCGCCGCGATATCCGCCGGGCGGGCCCGGGGAATTCCCGGGACCTTCCGCGTCTCGCTTCTGGCCGTCGCCGCGGGCGCGGGCGGCGTGATCGCGCTCATGACCCTGGCCGGGGTCATCGACGCGGCCATTACTTCACTGGTCCCGCTCGGCAGCATGCTGATCTACAACGCCATGAACGCCAACTCGCTGACCCTCAACCGCTTCCGCGCCGAGGTGGAGTCCCACTCGGGCCTGATCGAGACGGCGCTGGCGCTCGGCGCCGCTTCGCACGAAGCCGTCGCCCCCTACGTCCGGGCCTCTTTCCGGGCGAGCCTGATCCCGGCCGTCGATTCGCTCAAGTCGCTCGGCATCGTCTGGATTCCCGGCCTGATGGCCGGCATGCTCCTGGCGGGCACCGATCCCGCCTATGCCGCCCTGGCGGCTTCGGGACTGACGGTTTTGATAACGAGCCTGCTGATCCGCAAGCGCGCCTTTTCCCCGGCCGATCAACTCACCCTCCGTCCGGGGAATGCCATCCGGGTCGAAGACGCCGCCGCCGGCGAAATAAAAGCCCGGGCACCGGCCTCCGCGTAGCCGCTACACAAAATGTTGGATCAGAACTACAACGGCCGGAAGAGCGTTCGCAGCCGCATAGGCGAGATAGATTCGACGCCGCGCCGGCGGCAGATAATCGACGAAGAAGTTCAAGGCCAGAACAGCGCCAACGTACGCCGTTATGATGAGCGACGCGAAGAAAGCGATCGCGCGCAGCACCGGAAGGCGCATCCCCAGCAGTCCCGCGGCATGAAGCGCGCCCAGGACCCCGATGCCGCAGACGAAATAATCCGTCAACCTGAAGCCGGCCATATACCTTCCGAAAAATCCGCTATTCATAAAAGGGCTTCGACCAGCCGGGCTTTTCATAGCCGCAATTCGGGCACTTCTTTGCTCGCAGGACGACTCCACATTTGGGGCATTTTTTGATGCGCAGACGGTTTTGCAGCGCGTAAACACCGGCGACAACGAGAAACATGACCAGAACGGAGCCTACAAACGAATGAAGAAATTCCATCGGCAGGAGCTCAATCCGACTCCGAATGACGACCCCAAAGAAGGTCCGCGTCCCTTTTGCGAGTGATTGCAGTCAACATTCACGGGCTAGATTGTGTGGCACCAATACAATAGAAAGGCATTTTACGTCAAGCGTAGCGTAACCGCGAAAATTTGGAGAAGAGGAGGCGGGATTAACTACTGCCTAATGCCTGTTGCCTGTTCTGGCAAGACCCTACGCTTTAGGCTTCCATCGGCGACACCCCGGATGAGGCCTGAATAAAAAGCTGGCTGGAATTTCGCGGCCGGGGTCTGAATCTTTGGATACTTCGACGTTTCGAGAATTCTCGAAACCTCGAAACGAAGCCGGATAATTTCGGATAGCGAACTCTCTCCGCCCACCCTTACTTCTTCCCCTCCATCTCCTTCAGCAACGCTTCCACCCGCTTCAGCTCGTCGCCGAAGCCGGCCCAGTTCCCCTGGCGCGCCAGCTCCTGGGCGCGGGTGAAATGGTCGAGCGCCTGGCGCGCGAGGCTCTTCTCCGCGCCGCCCGCCTGGGGCGACGCCGCGACGGCCCGCGCCGGCGCGAGCCGGCCGCCGAAGACGCGCTCGATCGACTGCTCGAGCGTCTCTTCCATCGCGATCTGGTTGCCGAAGGCGACGATCACGCGCTTCAGCTCGGGCAGCGAGCCCTTCTCCGCCGCGAGGTAGAGCGGCTGGACATATAAGAGCGACTTTTCGAGCGGGATCGCCAGCATGCTGCCGCGGATCACCTGCGAGCCGCGCTGGTTCCACAGGCTCAGCTGCTGCGAGATCACCGCGTCCTGGTCGATGCGCGCCTCGATCTGCTTGGGGCCGTAGACGAGCTTGGCCTTGGGGAAATTGAGCGCCGAGAGCTGGCCGTAGTGCGGCGGGTCGCTCCGCGCCGCCAGCCAGGCGCGCATGTTGTCGCGCTTGTTGGGCGTGAAGGGGAGCAGCAGGACGAACTCCTCCTTGGTCTCGCCCGGGAGCCGCATGATCGTGTAGTAAGGCTCCATCTCGATCTCGCGCCCGTCCACCGTCCGGCGCGGGATCGCCAGCACGTCCTCCTTGTTGTAGAAGACCTGCGGGTCCTGCATGTGGTAGGTCGCGTACATGCGCGCCTGCACGGCGAAGAGGTCCTGCGGGTAGCGGATGTGCGCGCGCAGCTCCGCCGGCATCGCCTCCATCGGCTTGAACATGCCGGGAAAGATTTTGCCGTAGGCGCGGATGATCGGGTCGTCCGGCGCGCTCAGGTAAAAATCGACCGTGCCGTTGTAGGCGTCGACCACCGCCTTGACCGAGTTGCGGATGTAGTTGCCGACCCGCGGCGCCGGCTCGGAATAGGGGTAATAGCTCGACGTCGTGTAGCCGTCGATGATCCAGTAGAGCCGCCCGTCGGGCGCGATGACGAGATAGGCGTCGCGGTCGAAGTCGATGAACGGCGCGATCATCGCGACGCGCTCCTGAATCT
>WNFL01132894.1_pt1 | contig 11634 bp, 9 predicted proteins | sample 5400361 | NCBI WGS metagenome assembly WNFL01 (sample SAMN13153351, study PRJNA577476) | soil metagenome | isolation source: 40 cm soil on Douglas fir-dominated hillslope | place: USA:California | collected 2013-09-17
CGGCGCGGCATTGCTCGGAGTAGCGACGGCTCTCAAGGTTATTGCCGCGGTCGCGTTGGCTGATGCGAACAATAGCAACAAAAGGGCGGCGCGTGACAAGACAGTCGAACCGATGGGATGAGCATTCATGGATTCGACACTCCCTATTTTATGCAGCGCAAATTGCAAATCGGTGTGGGTCTGTGTTCGCAACATGCATCAGACATCCCCAGTGCAACTTATGATCGTTGCCGCGCCTTTTCTCAGCGCTTATAACGCGTCCGCGTGCCCAAGTCCAAACGAATTTTCGGCTCTTCAGGAAGTGACGGGGTTCAAAGTGGTCCTGATGTCGACGTCACAATTTTCCGTCAGTGATTGAACGCGGGTTGCTCACCAAGCCTTGACGCGTCCCCTTCATAAGCTGTTGTTTTTGTCGATCGTATGGTTTTGCAAAGGCATTCCACCATGGCGCGCTGCAGCGTCAAGTATTTCAGCATTTTCCGTCGAGCGGTATTCGGGACTGGTTCAATGTTGGGGGTGGGAGCGCCGGCTGTAATATTTGGGGGAGATGCTGGAGGTGTCGACAGTTAGGCACAGGCACGGCTTTCTATTACGCACATCTCGTGAGATTTCCGCCGCCGATTTGATGGCTGGCGCGAAAGCGCCGGAGACAGACGGCTGCGTTGGGTAGTCTTACCCCCGTCGCGATCGGCGACGAGCAGTGGCGGACGGATTGCGAACGACGGCGCGATGCGAGGCCCCCGACGTGCAGGGTGCCTTGGATTCCGCGATTTTATTAGTTCATCTGCCGTTCTCAGTTCCTCTATTCGCAACTTCTCGCCTATGTGACTCCGAACGCTGGTCTTGGATTTATCCGCTCGTGCGCAACTTCGATCAGCGTCTTCGCAACGGATAATTTAGACTTGGCCTTCAACATCTGCGCTTCGCCTAACACTCTTCAGAAATGTGTGTAATAGAAAGCGCAAGTATCGGCTAAAACGCAAATACGAGATTGACGGTGGTTACCGTGTCGAGCTCGTGAGCTTAAGTGCGTTTCGCGAGCAAGTCGCGAATTTCCTCGAGAAGCAGTTCTGACTTGGGCGGCGGGGCGGGTGCCGCCGGGGCGGCGGGCGCAGGCTTCTTGAGCTTGTTGATGCCTTTGATGGCGATGAACAGGACCAGTGCGATGATGATGAAATCAAACATCGTTTGAATGAAAGCGCCGTACTTGACCAGTACTTCCTTGCCCGTCGGGTCCTTGCCGAGAGTCACCGCCAAATCCGAGAAATTGAAACCGCCTATGATCTTGCCGAGCGTGGGCATGAAGACATCGCCGACCAGCGAGGAAACGATCTTTCCGAACGCGGCGCCGATGATCACGCCGACCGCCAAGTCGACCACGTTGCCCTTCATGGCAAATTCTTTGAATTCTGCACCTAATCCCATGGCAATCTCCTTTTTTTTGACGAGCGCTGATCGATGATTGTGCGTCGAGGGCCAACGGTTGCGGCTCTAGGGCCGAATCGCAGCCATGGTACTGAGCGCCTGGGGCAGGGGCAAGCGTTGTTCTTTCAGCTCAGTGGACGGCTCCGAAGACTTTTTTCAGCAAACTGCTGGCCTGGCCGAGCGGATCTTTACGAATCGCACGCTCTTCCTCCGCCATCATCAGAAATAATCCGTCGAGAGTCTTTTCCGTCACGTAGGACTGGAGTGTTGCGTCCTCGGGTTTGAGAACGCCCAGGGCCACGGCCTTCTTCGCCAAGGCGTCGTAGGTCTCGCCTAATTTAACTTTCTCGGTCGTCCGGCCGATGATGGGTGCGAATTTGGCTTTCAGCGGTGTATACGTGGCCTGTTTGAAATACTGCGTTGCCGCATCATCACCGCCGGTCAAAATCCGTTTCGCGTCCTCGAGGCTCATTTGTTTGAGCGCCTGTTTCAGCAAGACTTTGCTTTCCGGCACGGCCGCCTCGGCGGCGCGGTTCATCGACGTGATGAGCTGATCCAGCTGATCGCCGACTCCGAGCATGCGCATCATGCTCTCCGCCTTCGCAAGTTTCGGAGGCAGATCGATCTTGACCTCGGGATTCTTCAGGAAGCCGTCGGTGACGCCCAGCTTTCCGACAGCGAGGTTGATACCTTGATCAAGCGCCTTTTTCAGGCCGGCGGACGCATCGGCATTCGACAAGGAATTCAAGTCGACACCGAATGCGCCGCCGCCCAAGACGGCGCAGGCGAGCACCGCCGCGGCTAGGTTGCTGACGAAGAGTTTTCGTTTCATTGTGGCGAATCCCAATGCGAGACGACCGGAGTGCGCCCACTATGCTCATTTTTTTTCCGCCGCGCCAGCACCACCGGCTACGCGCCGGTGTTCGTGACCTCAACGGTGACGTGCGACAGGGATTTATAGTTCGCAGTCGCGGGGTTTGTCCGTGAGCACCGACACGACGGCGCCCAAGTGTCCCGGGCCCAACCGCCACAAGTGCAGGTCGACGAGCCGATCCCCGTCCGATTCAATCGCCTCACGCACTTTTGCGGTCATGCCCTGATCGGGATTCATGTCGAGCAGGATGCGCCCGGTATCGCGGATCAGACCGTACGACCAGTTGGCGATGACGACTGCCCCGATCACGCCCGCCAGCGGGTCCATCCACATCCAACCGAAACCGCGTGCGAGGACGAGCCCCGTAATCGCCAGCACCGACACCGCGGCGTCGGCGAGCACGTGTAGGTAGGCGGAGCGGATATTGTAGTCGCGGTGCGCGGCGCTCGAACCCGCGTGAACCGCGTGTTCGTGCGCGTGCTCTTCCAGTTCGACGGCACCCTGAGCGGTCGCAATTTCTACGTGCTCGCCCTCATGTTCGTGGCCGGAGCCCTCATGATCGTGGCCGGAGTGATTCTGGGCGTGACCGTGGCCATGACTGTGACCATGGTCATGGCCGTGGTCGCTGCCGCTCAGCAGCCAGGCGCTGACAATGTTCACCATCAAGCCGACCACGGCAATGGGGATTGCCTCCGCAAAGCGGATCGGAATCGGCGACAGAAATCGTGCGATCGCTTCATAGCCGATGAGAGCGGCGATCATCGCGAGTACGATGGCGCTGCTGAAACCGGCCAGATCGCCGAGCTTTCCGGTTCCGAATACGAAACGTGAATCTTCGGCGTGCCGGCGGGCGTAGGTATAGGCCAGCGCCGCGATCAACATGGCGCCTGCGTGCGTCGACATGTGCAAACCATCGGCCACCAGCGCCAACGAGCCGTACACGCTGCCGCCCACGATCTCGACGACCATCATCGCACCGCATAGGACAATCACGGCCCAGGTCTTGCGTTCGTTCTTCTCGTGTCCCGTCCCGAGAAAGACATGCGTGTGTCCATCCGACATTGTACTCGAGGGGTTTTCCATTGGTTCGCTCGCAACTTGCTGGCCGGAGACCATCGCAGGAGGGCTTTTCCCCCGCGGTGGACTCAAAGATACTTCGTGACTCCCTGAAACTCTTTGATCAAATCCCTGATCTCGCGCGGCACTGCATCGGAAGTCTCTTCCATGCAGTGGTGAATATGATCCTTGATGAGTTCCTTCTTGGCGTTGCCGATCGCCTTCTCTACGGCGTGCAGCTGCTGCGCTAGATCCATGCACGGGCGTCCCGCCTCCAGCATGTCGATCACGGCCGCGAGGTGTCCTTGGGCGCGCTTCAGTCGTGTGCCGATCTCGGGGAACTTGTGCATTACGTAGATCTCATATGGGTGCATATCCTATCCCCCTAGATAGGATAAGGGAAGAGGCATAGCATCGCGGCGCTGGGGCCTGATGCCGGTCTGGGGCTCGAGCCTGAGATTGCCGCATCGTATCGGGACGGCCAAGGCGAGCGAAATGATGTCAGTTCGCTGAGAATGATTAGTCGGGGTGAAAGTCCCGCAGGATGCGCCAATCGAGCCGCGTTCGAGATCCCTTATGAAGATCAAATCCAGTAGTAATACGGCCGTACACCGAGTCCACGAGTCGGCGGAGCACTGAGAATAGCCGAAGGGCCGATAAACCTAGAACGATGCCGACCACGATTTGCGCAGCCATTTGACGTATCCTCGCGCGTCCGCCAGACCAAGTGCGAACCACTCTAGTAGGCATTGGACGCAACTGCCTGTGATGTCGTACACGTAAAGGAATGGTCCACTGATGTACGCGTCTCATTGCGCCATGTGCTTTGCACCACGGCGAGTTGAGGGATGCGCAGGTACCGCGGTGCGTCGCAATAAGTTGGACCCAGGGGAGTCCCGGGCGCTATGCAGCCCGCGTGAGGACGACATGCGTAGCGTTAGGCGCGGAAACATGCTCGGTGCAACGATAGCCGAGCTTCAATGCGTCGAGATCCGCAAAAAAGTGCTCGCCGGAACCGAGCAGCGTTGGAGCAATGGCTAGGTGCATCTCGTCGACGAGTCCCGCGCGAAGGTATTGCCGGATCGTTGCGACACCGCCGCCAAGCCTGACATCTCGCCCCTTGGCCGCCTCGGTGGCGCGTTTCAGCGCGGCATGAATGCCCTCCGTGACGAAGTGAAATGTCGTGCCGCCGTCCATCGGAATCGCTGCACGCGGGTGATTCGTCAGCACGAATACCGGCACGTGATACGGCGGGTTGTCTCCCCACCAGCCTTTCCAGGCATCGTCGGTCCAGGGTCCTCGTATGGGTCCGAACATGTTGCGGCCCATGATCCAGGCGCCGATATTCGAAAATCCACGCGCGGCGAAGTCGTCGTCAATGCCTGTGGTGCCGCCGTCGACTCCAAGCATCTGCTGGAACGTCCGCGTCGGGAAAACCCATTCGTGCAATGCGACCCCGCCGACGCCCAGCGGGTTGTCGATGCTCTGGCCGGGGCCGGCGCCATAGCCGTCCAGGGATATGGCGAACGTGTGAACGCGGAGCTTGGTCATCGGTCGGTTCCTTCTGGCAACGAGGTCTGGCCTAAGCGCTGGGCGCGAACATCCGGTCGATCGCCGTGAAGTGGCGTCGCGCATAGGCCAGCACTTCCGCGTCGGTGGGATGATCGGCATTCTCGACGGCGACGATGGCGCGGCCCAATGGTGGGTGCTTGTCGCGCAAATAGCCCGCGAACTCCTGCTTGGTCTGTGCGGGCCCGATCACCAGAATCTCGTGCACGCCTTCGAGCGTGTGTGCGACATCCTCGAAGAAATGGTGGTCGGCAGGAGACTTGTGGCCGCCGTGGGTGCTCTTGCGGCTGTGCACGCGCTGATGTTGGTCATGCGCATGGATCACCGTGCTCGTCTGCTCGGTCGACGTGAACTGCCAAGCGGTTGCCCGCTGATGATCGATCCATACCACGGCGTGATAGTGTGACATTTATATTTCCTTGGTGAAGTTGAGCGGTGGTGAACGACGTGATGGTTTATTGTATGCCGCAAGCAGCGTGCGTACGCAAACCCACGCAGCAGCCGCACCCCAGGTCTGTAGGTGTTTGTCCTACTTGCCGCATTGCCGAGACCGGCGGCATTGTTGATGCCGAGGACTCGAATTCAAGCGAAGGTGACCGATGCCCAATGTGCTGACGATCAACGCCGGATCCTCGAGCATTCGTTTCGCCATCTTTGGGGTAGGTCAAACGCCGACGCGGCTGCTGCAGGGGAAGCTGGATCGCATCGGCAGCGGCGGCGCGAGCCTGACCGTTGGGCATAACGACTCCGCGCAGAAGCAAATCAAGGCCGACATCAAGGATCCTGCCGCGGCGATCGCTTTTCTGCTGGATTGGCTGGAATCACAGCCGTTGTTCAAAACGCTGGACGGAGTGGGGCACCGCGTGGTGCATGGCATGCTGCACTCTGCACCCGAAAGAGTCACGACCGACGTGTTGAATGAACTCAAGAGCATCATTCCTTACGATCCCGAACACATGCCGCGTGAAATCGAGCTCATCGAGGCACTGCAGCGTCGCTACAGCCGATTGCCGCAGGTGGTTTGCTTCGACACGGCGTTTCATCGAAGCATGCCGCGCGTCGCCACCCAATTGCCGATTCCGCGCCGGTACGCGGCGAAGGGTGTTCAGCGCTACGGCTTCCATGGCTTGTCGTACACCTTTCTGATGAGGGAACTGGCGCGTCTCGGCGATCCGGCGGCGGCGCGCGGCCGGGTCATCCTCGCGCATCTCGGCAGCGGCGCAAGCCTTGCGGCGGTGCGGGACGGCCGGTGCATCGACACCAGCATGGGGTTTACGCCCACGGCAGGATTGGTCATGGGCACGAGATCGGGGGATTTGGATCCCGGTCTCATGAGCTATCTTGCATTGACGGAGTCGATGGACACGGTGCAATTTCAGACCATGGTCAATCATCAATCGGGCATGCTCGGCATTTCGGAATCCAGCGCCGATGTCCGGGATCTGCTGGCGCGCGAATCGAGCGATCCGCGTGCGGCGGAAGCGCTCGCGCTGTTTTGCTACCAGGCAAAGAAATGGATTGGTTCGTTCGCCGCGGCACTCGGCGGCGTGGATACCTTGGTATTTGCCGGCGGCATCGGCGAGAACGCCGCCCCCGTGCGCAAACGCATCTGCGATGGCTTGAACTTTCTGGGAATCGAGATCGACGAGAACGCCAACGGCCGGCACGCACCGCGCATTTCGACCGCCTCGGGATCCGTCGCGGTGCGCGTCATCCGCACCGACGAGGAGTCCGTGATCGCGGAATTGATTATCCCGCTGCTGGGATTCGATTCGATATAGGAGGGCGAACATGCAACAAGCAACGACGCAACAAGCAACGACGCACACAGCGACGAAACAAGCGACGGCGCCGGTGCTCGATGCGGAGACGGCGCGGAAAATAGACGCCTACTGGCGTGCGGCCAATTATCTGTCCGTCGGGCAGATTTATCTCTGCGACAACCCGCTGCTGAAGGAGCCGCTGGCGCTCGCCCACGTCAAGCACATGCTGCTCGGACACTGGGGCACGACGCCGGGGCAGAATTTCATTTACACGCACCTGAATCGAATCATCAAGAAATACGACGCAAACATGATCTACATGTCGGGGCCGGGACATGGCGGTCCGGCCGTCGTGGCCGGTACCTATCTCGAGGGTACCTACAGCGAGGTCTACGCCAATGTCAGTCAGGATGAGGCGGGCCTGAAGCGGCTCTTCACGCAGTTCTCGTTTCCCGGCGGGATTCCGAGCCACGCTTCGGCGGAATGTCCGGGGTCGATCCACGAGGGCGGTGAACTCGGATACTCACTGAGTCACGCATTCGGCGCGGTATTCGACAATCCCGAACTGGTGGTGGCCTGCGTGATCGGCGACGGCGAGGCGGAGACCGGGCCGCTCGCCACTTCGTGGCATTCCAACAAGTTCTTGAATCCGGCGAGCGACGGCGCAGTTCTCCCCATTTTGCATTTGAACGGCTACAAGATCGCCAATCCGACCCTTTTGGCCCGCATCTCCCGCGAAGAACTGGAGCAATTGCTGCGCGGCTACGGCTGGACTCCGTACTTTGTGGAGGGGCATGAGCCTATGCCCATGCACCAGGCAATGGCGGCGGCATTGGATACCGCCATGGAGCAGATTAGGCAGATACAGGCGGATGCCCGCGTTCATGGCAAGACGGAACGGCCGCGCTGGCCGATGATCGTACTCGCATCGCCCAAGGGGTGGACCGGACCCAAGACGATCGACGGCAAGGCGAATGAAGGAACCTTCAGGTCGCACCAAGTCCCTTTGTCCGACCCTGCCAAGAATCCAGAGCATCTGCGGCAGTTGGAGAGTTGGCTGCGCAGTTATCGTCCCGAGGAGCTGTTCGACCAGCGAGGCCGTTTGAAGCCGGAATTGGCGTCGCTGGCGCCGAGCGGCGAGCGCCGCATGGGCGCGAATCCCAATGCCAATGGCGGCATGCTGTTGCGCGACCTGCGGATGCCCGACTTTGCCGACTATGCGGTGGATGTACCCAAGCCCGGCGTCGCCGGCATCGGCGACACGCACGTGCTCGGACGGTTTCTGCGCGACGTTCTGAAGTTGAACGCGGAACAGCGCAATTTCCGCATCTTCGGCCCGGACGAAACGATGTCGAACGGCCTGGAGGCGGTGTTTGAAGCGACCAATCGCCAATGGCTGGCCGCGACCGCCGACAACGACGAGTTTCTGGCCCGCAGCGGCCGGGTCATGGAGATGTTGAGCGAACACCAATGCGAAGGCTGGCTCGAGGGTTATCTCTTGACCGGACGGCACGGCTTGTTGAATTGCTATGAGGCGTTCATTCACATCGTCGATTCGATGTTCAATCAGCACGCCAAATGGCTGAAGGTCACTGCCGGCCTGGCATGGCGCCGCAAGATCGCATCGCTGAATTACCTGTTGAGCTCGCATGTGTGGCGCCAGGATCACAACGGATTCACGCATCAGGACCCCGGCTTCCTCGACCACGTGGTCAACAAGAAGGCGGAAATCGTGCGGGTGTACTTGCCGCCGGACGCCAACTGTCTGCTGTCCGTGATGGACCATTGCCTGCGCAGCCGCCACTACGTCAATGTGGTGGTGGCGGGCAAACATCCGGCCCCGCAATGGCTGTCGATAGATGCGGCCGTCAAGCACTGCAGCGAAGGAATCGGCATCTGGCAATGGGCCAGCAACGATCAGCGCAGCGAGCCGGATTTAGTTCTGGCCTGCGCGGGCGATGTGCCGACGCTCGAGAGTCTCGCGGCGGTGTCCATCTTGCGCGAGCATCTCCCGGAGCTCAAGGTTCGCCTCGTCAATGTCGTCGATCTCATGAAGCTGCAGCCGCCCTCGGAGCATCCGCACGGCTTGAACGACAGTGAATTCGATGCGCTGTTCACCAGAGACAAGCCCGTCATCTTCGCCTTTCATGGGTATCCCTGGCTCATTCACCGTCTGACCTACCGACGCCACAATCATGAGAATCTGCACGTGCGCGGGTACAAGGAAGAGGGGACTATCACCACGGCGTTCGATATGACGGTATTGAACGACCTGGATCGATTTCACCTGGTGATGGATGCCATCAATCGACTGCCTCAGACCGGCAGCCGGGGCGTCTATCTGCAGCAGCAGTTGCGCGATAAATTGATCGAGCACAAACGCTACATCGATCGTTACGGACAAGACATGCCCGAAATCCGCAACTGGGTGTGGCCCGACTATGCCGCGCGCTGAACTCGCAGCCCTGCTGAGCTGCACAGCCCTGCTGAGCTGCACAACCGTGCTGAGCTGCGCAGCCGTGGGTTTCGTCCTTCGGCACCTTGTCCTACAGGTGCTTTCGCCGCCAGCCGACAGGGGCTGCGGTGCTTCGCCTACAGTTCCCGCGTTCGCAGGAGTCTTCCATGATTGCCGGAAACCGATTGATCGCGCTGCCAGCGCTGCACAGTGCCTAAGTCATCGCCGAAGTGTCCGCTATCTCCGCCAACTACGACCGGTCTCACCAGACCGCAGGGTCGCCATTCCCGCGCGGCGCGCATTGGGATGGTCAGGGTGTCAATTTCTCGCTGTTCTCCGAGAACTCCGAGTCCGTCGAACTCTGCTTGTTCGATGCCTCGGGGAGCAACGAGCGGCGCATCCGCATCCGCGAGCGCACCAGCGGGGCTTGGCACATCTACGTGCCGGGCGTGGGTCCTGGCCAGTTATACGGCTATCGCGTGCACGGGCCCTACGTTCCCGAGAGCGGATTGCGCTTCAACCCCAACAAATTGCTGCTCGATCCTTATGCCAAAGCGATCGGCCGCGATCTGACCTGGGCCGACGAGCTGTTCGGCTATCAGCTGGGAGATCCGGACGGTGACTTGTCGTTCGATGACCGAGACAGCGCGCCCTTCGCGCCCTTGGGAATGGTCATCGATCCCGGCTTCGACTGGAGCGGAGATCGGCGGCCCTCGCATCCGGCGCACGAGACCATCATCTACGAGGCTCACGTTCGCGGTATGAGCCATCTGCACCCAGATGTGCCCAGCCACTTGCGCGGCACCTATGCAGGCATGGCGTCCGAACCCATCGTCAAGCATCTTCAAAGCTTAGGCGTCACGGCGCTCGAGTTGATGCCGGTGCATTACTTCGTGCACGACCGCCATCTGATCGACAAGGGGCTGCGCAACTATTGGGGCTACAACACGCTGGGATTCTTCGCCTTGCACCCGGATTATGCGGCCAATCGTCAAAATCCGCGCGACGTGATCCATGAATTCAAGGAGATGGTCAAAGCGCTGCACAGCGCCGGCATCGAAGTGATATTGGACGTGGTGTACAACCACACTGCCGAAGGCAATCACGTCGGCCCGACCCTTTCGTTTCGCGGCATCGACAACCTGGCCTACTACCGCACGGTTCCGGGCGACCCGCGGCACTACATGGATTTCACGGGCACCGGCAACACGCTGAACATGGTTCACCCGCACTCCCTGCAGCTGCTCATGGACAGTCTCCGTTACTGGGTCACCGAGATGCATGTCGACGGGTTTCGCTTCGACCTCGCGTCCGCGCTCGCTCGGGAACTCATGGACGTGGACCAATTGGGCGCCTTCTTCGACACGATTTACCAGGATCCGACGCTCGCTCCCGTCAAGTTGATCGCCGAACCTTGGGATCTCGGCGAGGGCGGCTACCAAGTCGGCAACTTTCCGGTGGGATGGATGGAGTGGAACGGCAAGTATCGAGATACGGTGCGCAAGTTCTGGAAAGGCGATATGGGTCTGCACTCGGATATCGCGACTCGCCTCGCCGGCAGTGCGGATCTGTATGAAACCACTCGCCGGCCGCCGTCGGCGAGCGTCAATTTCGTCACGGCGCATGACGGATTCACGCTGCAGGATCTCGTGAGCTACGAGCAGAAGCACAACGAAGCCAACGGCGAAGACAGCCGCGACGGCAGCGACGACAACAGCTCGTGGAATTGCGGCGCGGAGGGTCCGACCGAGGACGCAGGAATCATCGAACTGCGCGAACGGCAAAAGCGCAATTTCTGGTGTTCCCTGATGTTGGCTCAAGGTTCCCCCATGATTTCCGGCGGCGACGAGTTGAGCCGCTCTCAGCGAGGCAACAACAACGCCTATTGTCAGGACTCGGAACTTTCCTGGTATCACTGGGATTTGGACGCGCTGCGCACGGAATTCCTGGAATTCGCGCGGCGAGTGGTCCAATATCGCAAGCAGCATCCGAATTTTCATCGGTACGCCTTCTACGACGGTGATCCCGAAGCGAAGCACCCCGATAAGAATATCGTGTGGTTCAGAGCCGACGGCAAGCGGATGGTGGCGAAGGACTGGGAGGACGGCGGCTGGATGCGTACTCTCGGCATGTACCTCAATGGGATGGCGCCTGAGATACGCGACAGCAGGGGACAGTGCGCTGAGGACGCGGACTTTCTGCTGCTCCTCAACGCCCATCACGAGCCCGTATCGTTTCGCATTTCTCACCAGCTTTACCCGTCAGGTTGGAGGGTGGCGTTCGATACGGCGCGCCCCGCGCTGCCCGTGGAGAAAGAGGCGGTGAAACGCAATCGTTTGGTGAGTCTCGCCGCGCGCTCTTTCGTGGTGCTCAGCCATGAGCGGTAAATGGATCGCCAGCTACCGCCTGCAGCTGCATGCGGGATTTCCCTTGGCGGAGGCGGAACACGTACTGCCGTACCTGGCCGATTTGGGAATCAGCCATGTCTACCT
>WNFL01376891.1_pt1 | contig 11633 bp, 11 predicted proteins | sample 5400361 | NCBI WGS metagenome assembly WNFL01 (sample SAMN13153351, study PRJNA577476) | soil metagenome | isolation source: 40 cm soil on Douglas fir-dominated hillslope | place: USA:California | collected 2013-09-17
ATGTTCACTGACTGCCGCGCCCAGGCCATAGTGCCAGATAAACGCGGAGGTTGGCAGCGTTTCGGCAACAGACTTGCCGTTTGAGTCGATACCTTCTACCGTTGCGGTCACGCGCGGGGCATGAACCTTGCCGCCGATAACGCGCAAAATCAGGCGATTAGGCGGATCGAGCCGGGGACGCGCATCAAACGATTCGTCGGCCTTGCCCTGAAACAACAGTGTGCCGACTGGCGTGTGATGCGTATCGCGATCCCGGCAAACGTAGCGTCCAGTTTTGTCGTCCCACAGCGCGTCAAGGTGTGCCAATAGTTTGTCGAGACGCGCCCGGATAGAGGCCGTATCCTTGTTGTCAAGCAGCGTCGCCATCTGGAGCAGGCTGTTAGCCTCGCACACCAGATAGGCCGCTAGATCAGGCGTCTCGGCTTTGCTGATGTCGGCGTTCTGCGCCCAGCGACGATAGCGGGCAAACATCGGATTATCAGGATAGCCGCTCTGGGCTGTGATGCTCCATTCCGGCAACCCGTCGCCATCACGATCCATATCGTGCTGGAACCACCGCTCGAAGAATTGGGACAGGCTCGCGTAGACTTCGGCAATGAAATCGCGATCCTCGGTCAATTCATAGATGCGCCAGGCCGTGGTTGCCAGCAGCGGCATACTCAGCACATTCGAGCGCTGACCACCCAGTCCTGGCTTGAAGTCAATCCAACCGTCAGCCTGTTTCACGGCGAGGGCATTGCGAATTGCGCCGCGTGCCAGGTCCGGCGCAAGGATCGCGACGGCAGGCAGTGCCAAATAATCAAGCGCTGCCGTTTGCCCGCCCCATTGACCACTGTAATCGCTGCCATCACCATACGGACTGAAGCCCCGCGACGGAATGCGTGCTGTCACAAAAGATGGATAAGGCAAGTTGCCCGTTGGCCCGACAAAACTCCGCAATACCACTTGCTGGCTGAAGGCAATCGCGGCGTCCCAATCGGCATTGCCAGTCTCAATAATCGGGGTATTGGTATTCACCCGTTCGACAGCTTGAAACGCCTCGTTCCAGTCGGTCTGATACAACCACTTGAACGCGCTCTGCAAACTGTCGTTCAATGAGGGTCGTCCCGCGTGAACCCAACGAATACTGGCTGTCGCGCCCGGCGCAATACTGATCGGCGCGGATAACTTTGGACTTACGTGTTCGCCCGGCACAGTGCCTGAAGCGGTAGCATGTTCCAGCAGTAAGATCGGGTTGAGATTGCCGACCATGCCCAGATGCAGTGCTTCACTGTTGTCGTCCAGGCCGAGCAGATTCATATCGACCATACTGCCTTCGCGCACGACCTGGGCAAATAGCTCCAGACGCAGCGTTACAGGCGCATTCGATGTATTTTCCAGCGTGAAGCGCCCACCCACGGCCTGCGATTCCATCACCCATAACTCGGCTGTGAGAGCCAGCGTGCTCAGCGGACGCGCCGTAATCTTCGCATAGTTTGGCGCGAAGGCACGCAGCACTGGTTTTTCCGCAAAGGCCGACGTTTCGTAGACCGGGCTGCTATCGATCACCCACATCGGCACGAGGCGAACCAGTCCGGCCCGTCCACCGTATCGAGTCTGAAAGTTCAGCGCTGGTTCCTGCCCATTACCGAACGCGATTTCCCACGATTGATCGTCGGCATAATTTGTACGACCCAATCGCACATCGGCGGCAAAACGCATACTCAGCGGACTATCGGCGGTCAAATGCCAGTCACGCATCAAAACTCTCCTTCAGGGTTATTGGAACAGGTCAGTCAACCGGATTTTCAGATCGGGAATAACCGGCTCTCCACTCAGCATTTTATCATTCCCAATTATGGTAATCTGCCCATTTTCGTATACAGTCACGCGCTTTCGTTGTGGATCGACGACCCAGATCAATCGGACACCATCAGCGAGATAAGCGTCTACTTTAAGATTTACCTCTGAGTAAATATCCGTCGGAGAAACGACTTCGACCACGAAATCAGGAACTAGAATGTAGGGTTTATCCGGCCAATCAGGGTTTTCGCGCCGATAGTTGGCTAAACATGCGGCACTGAAAAACATTACACCTGGTACACGCGAACCCTTGACCCAATTCGATTCATTGGTCAGCACAAACATCGCTTCGGTAAACGCTTCCCCGAAGCCCTGATCCTCAAATAGCAGCAGCGCACGGAAAATAAGCTTGGCGATGTAATTCGGTCCGGCGACAGATGGACTCAAGATACGTTTTTCTCCATCGATCCACTCAAAGGGCGACTCATTAAATTCGCGAGTGAAGGCCTCTAGAGTCACCGGGGCAACCTGCGTAACTGTTTTCATCCACCGTCCCTTCGATCACCAACTAAGCGCACCTGGCGGCGACTCTTCGCTGTCAGTCGCGGCCTCTTCCGGTTCAGCATCACCGCTGGATGCCCAGAATGTGCCAAGCCATGTCAACAGTTGATCCAATTCGTCGGGCGTGAGCCGACACGCAGCGTCGAAACGGCCCGGCCCAAAAGCGTAGATGCGCGCAAAATGTTCCCTTACGACAAAGATCAGATAGTCGCGCTCCCAACGCTCACGAGTCCACAGGAAAGCGATGCCATTGGGACGGCGCATGAGTTCGAGGAAGCGTTTGCGGTGGGCATCAGTGGTCGCACCCAGCAGGAATCGCACCGCGATCATGCTCTGTAACAGGAAGCTGATATTGAGCGCTCCCGACGAATTCTGAACTTCGATGCTCATTGCAGCAGCTTGATCCTGACTCGAAAACAACGCAAAGCCGTAGCGATCCCGCTTACCCGGCTCCGGTGTGAATGATGCCGACGACAGCAGCGGTGAGGATGGATAACGCCTCGCAAGTTCCACGTCCAGATCGACCTTGCCCGTGAAAAACTGCTGCAAAAGGAACGGCGCGCTGCTCTGTATGGAGCGTTGGTGTCCGCTCTCGTTGAGTTCGAGTTGGAGCCGCTGGCGATCTTCATTGGTCACGCGTGCCCGAAATTCGCGGGTCAGGCGGACCAGTTCTTCAACCGGGATGCCATCGACAAAGCCGGGTTCGTCAGTCGGGCGTTTGGCGGCTTGCTGAGCCTGACTGTCACTGAGTGGATGATTGTTGTTGTCGGGCGAGTCGGTCATGGTTACTCCACGTACCAGTTCGAAAGTTGATACACTGCCTGATTATAGTCCAGTGAAATTTAGTTGCGAAATGGACGGCACTTGGAGAGGAGAAGTTAACGGTTTAAGTCGGACCACATTCGCCGTCGAATAGCCTCAAGTTGCTCGCTTGTCCAGCCCATATGCTCACGCAAAAAAGTTCCTGGCAACATCACCTTGATCAGTTTATGAAGCACTTCGGTGCTTTCGTCGTGGTCAGTGAAATCTTTGTCTTGAGTGAGCAGAAAATCCACCTGTGCATTGATAGATGCTAGCGCTACATGAACGTCGTTCGGGTCGCGTACTAAATTGTGATGGGTTATTATCTCTTTGTCGCTTGGTGCGGGAACAAGTTCATACAAGGTCGTCGCAAGAAATTCCTCAAATGCGCCGACATTGATTGATGATGGTTCTATCCTTGCCAGGGCGTACCGCGCTTCTGCAATTATCTCCTCAGAAAGAACTAATCGAAAAGCGCCACGGATAGAATGTTGCAGCACTTCGTAGGGAAAACGAGGCCAAGCAGTCCCGGAAACCAGGGTATTTGCATCTACCATGACGCGCAGGAGCTTACCTGGATTCTTTGGAAGGGTCGGCATGGCGTTTTTGGATGTGGTATTCTTTGCGTGCCGCTTCAATTTGAGCGTCTAATTCTTCCTCAGTTAGACCAAGCTCTTCAATCTTTTCACCAACTTGACGGGCAGCTTCTCGAAACCGTTGAAGCCGTTCATCGCGATCCTTTTCGTGTTGTTCACGCTCTCTCAAAAATTCCTGGTATTCAGCCATAGAAATGATTGCCATGACAGGCAACCCTTCCCGTTCAACGATAAAATGCACGCTGCCTCGATTGACCTGTCGAACGATCTCGCCAAACTTTCGCTGGACCTGGGTCGCAGAGACGACAGCAGGCATAGATTTTTGTGTGCCCATTGTTTTCAAATCCTCATTACGTATTGTTACGCAGCAATACGCATTGTAGCATCCACAAAACTGCATGGTCAAGTGCTAAATCTTCTCGCCGCTCAGAGCCATCACAAGGCAACGGCCCAATTCCTTGTTTAGCGCCGCGACACCAACCACCGAATTCAATAGCCAGGGCTGTTCAATGATGATCTTTTGGACGAGCGTAGCCCGTCGCAGCGGCCAACCAATCGCGGGTTTCCACAATCGATCAAATTCGCTGAGCCGCCGTTGCGACGTGTCGCCGTCATGCAGCGCGGCGTCTGCCACCTGCGCCGCCAATGTCCCGGTCTTCATACCAAAAAATATACCCGCGCCCAGCAGCGGATCGACAAAGCTGCCCGCGTCGCCAACGAGCATACAACCGTCGAAGGCGCGACTCTCGCGATGTGACCCCAGCGGCAACTGCCAGCTCTTGATCTCGCTCAAGCTGGCCCGATCCACGCGATCTCCTAAATCGTCAAGGAAACGTTCGAGCAGTTCACGCAAGGAGACGTTCCGCTGGCGGTACTTATCCAACCGCATACCCACGCCGATATTTGCGCCGCGTTCACCTGACGGGAAAATCCACGCATAGCCGGGTAAAATTGACTTCGGAAAATAGAACTCGCAGCGATGCTTTAAATCCTCGCGCATAGTTACATAACAGCGTATGGCAATCGCCCAATGGTTGTCCTCGTCACGCGTTTTGCGGACATCCCGCGCAATCACCGAGGTCGCACCGTCCGCCGCAATGACAATCGGAGCGCGGAACTTCATGTTTTCTTTGGACCCGTCAGGCCTGGCGACGAGTCCCACCACTTTGTTATCGTCATAGAGCGGCGCGATCACCTGTGCCTGGCAGAATTCCGCGCCGTTGGCAATCGCTTGCTGGTAAACCAAATTGTCGAAATTGAGCCGCCGTGCGATATAGGGAGCATGTTCCCCTTTATAAAAGTGCAAATTAGCCGAGACGCTGGCCTGTGATGGAGCCTGGATCATCCAATTTGCCACAGGCGTAAACAGGGTTGGGTCAATCGAACCCCGATAGCCAAGATCGTGCAGCAGCGCCAACGCCCCCGCCTGGATTGCATCACCGCATGTTTTGTCACGCGGAAACCTGCTGCGATCAATGAGCAAAACGCGCCGACCCGCCTTTGAGAGTGCCGCCGCTGCGGCGCTGCCTGCTGGTCCTGCCCCGGCAACAATTACGTCGTACATGTAACCTCTCCGCAACATAAGACTGATCCAGCAAATTATTGTGCCACGTGTAGTTGAATTTACTCCTTCAACAGGGCACAATCACTATACTGTACGCAGCCACGGTCGGGAAGGTTCATGAGCAAAAACGGGACAACGACACTCCGCTTCAACAGCCTGAGCGAACGCCTGCGCTATTACACCCGCGATCTGACAGCCTGGCTCGGCAAGCAGGGGCTGCGCCTGGGGTTGCATCCTGATCTGATTACGATACTGGGGCTAATTGTGGTGCTGATCGCCGCATGGCTGGCGGCACAGGGCCAATTTCTGGCATCGGGCATCGTCTTGATTGTCGGAATGCCGCTTGACGCGCTGGATGGAGCCATTGCCCGCGCCATGCAGCGCCAGAATCGTTTTGGCGCATTACTCGACTCTACATTGGACCGCTATGCCGATGGATTTATGTTTTTCGGCCTGGCCTACTATTTCGCGGCACGTGGTCAGTTGAATGAAATGACGCTGGCGATTGTGGCGCTTATCGGCGCATATGGCGTGAGCTACGTACGGGCGCGCGCCGAAGGATTGGGCATCCGCTCGATCAAAGAGGGCTGGTTTGACCGCCTCGTGCGCACGATTGTATTGATCCTGACGCTGCTCACTGGCTGGATTGTGCCGGGTCTGGTCATTCTGGCACTTGGCAACCACTTGACAGCACTTCAACGGATGATTATCGTGTGGCGAACTACCCGCGACGACCCGACAGGTTGATATCGGAGTACCTCGATTATCGAGACAGTGAGTATACTTGTTAGAAATAAGCTTTAAGACACGATTCTATCTATTGCAAAATGAAAGGAACGTCCATGAGTTTCCTGGATAATTTCGTTAACCGCAAAGTGACACCGCCCGAAGCCGCCGTCACGGCTGGTGTCGCTACCCTGACGCTGAGCGGTGACTTTACCGACGTAGAGCGTCGGCTCATCTCCATCTTTCGTGATCAGTTCCCAGCGCTTAGCGATCTGGACGAGAACGAATTCAAGCAGATCGTGGAGAAGGCTATTGACCTGGTGCATAACCAGGGCGTGGCTCAGGACATCGAGACGTTTGTTCGGGAATATATGATGCCTTCGCTCACCACCACTGATGAACGCATTGGCGCATACCGTTATGCTTATGCGCTCTCAATGGCAAACCTGAATGTTGATCCCGGCGAAAAGCAGTTGCTGGATGCCATGAAAGGTATCCTGGGCCTGAATGACCGGGAAGTGGCAACAGCCGAAGCCGTCATCACGTCCGAGTTTGGGCCGCTGCATAAAGCATTGGCGGCAGTTGTACTCGGTTTCATTGTTGTGACCGCCGATGGGCAGATCTTCGATGAAGAACTGAAAGCCATTGTCGATGCCCGCAGCGTCTTGGAGCCAATCGCCCGATTGGATGACACGCAATTCCAATTGGTCTACGATATGGGCCTGAGCATCTACAATCGCTTCCTGATCGAACCGGAGAACCGGCTGGCCTTCCTGTATAACATCGTGGTTGTGCAGCTTAATACCCGCGATCTGCGGGTGCAGGCGTTTCACTATGCCGCCAGCGTCGCCACCTCCGACTCAGACCTTGCCAAAGCCGAAGTCGATGTCCTCAAAGAGATTCTGCACGCGCTGCAATTGAGCGATGCGGCAGGTGAGGCCATCTTCAATCAGTACATGGGCCGCGTCAAGACCATTGACGGTCAACCGGTCACGAAATAAATATGCATGGCCCGGTGGTTTATCGCCGGGCATATTTTGCTTACGCTTGCGCTGCCAGACGAGGATGCAAAGCATTCCAGGTTTTGCCCCCATCAGATGTTTGCAGCAAGTCGCCGGATTGGGTCAGACTCCACCCTGTTTGACTATCAATAAAATCGAAAATGCACAACGTATAGTTGTCGCAGAATAGGACATTGCTATTCAGTTCGGGAGGGAGACGAGCTAGCTTTGTCCAGTTTTGACCGCCGTCTGTCGTCTGATAGAGCGCAAAGTCAGCAGTTGTGACATCCCCAACTTTGCCTGTCACCAGCCAACCTACACTTGGACTGATCATATAAACGAGAGGCGGATTAAAAGCCATACTCATTGCAACTACGTCAGCAACAGCGATAGGCGTAATCGTCCACATTTTCCCATCATTTTTGGTAGCGAAAAGATAGATGAGATTTCGATCCTCATAATCTCCTTGATGACAATTTGCTACGAATAGCAGTTCGGTTGGCGAAAAAATGGTAGGCGAAGTCATATCACAGCCCTGAAGCGTTTTTTCGGTTGGCGGAACGGGGAGCTTTGCATTACGCCACGACCTGCCAGCATTTGTCGTGTGGGCAATGCCCCCTTCCCCGGAGATAGTTGCAAACGTCATCCAGCCCTCGTATGCATTGGCAAACGCTATTCCTGTATGATACGGAGTGCTTAGCCCACCGATTTTTCCTCCAAAGCCCAAAGAATCGGCTGTCAATATCCAGGATCGACCACCATCCGTTGTCCGGTAAATCTGTGCAGGATCATTCCCGGCGGCACAGCAACCCGACAGCAATACCCAGCCGTGCTTTTCGTCGGCAAAACTCAATAATACCGGGCTACCCTGAGGCTCCAAGAGTTTTGCCTGCGCCCAGGTATTCCCGCCATCCTGCGTGCTCCATATCCAAGAACCATGCTCGTCGGTACTCGTAAGCCAGGCGTGCTTACCGTCCGGGAAAAACTCGTGGGAATTGAGGTCAACGGTAGCGTCGGTGAGTGTAAACTTCGCAGGCGTTACATCGAACCAGGTTTTGCCACCATCCTTCGTGCGCATGATGTAGTCGGAATCGGTGCCTGCGTTGACAACTCCCCATCCCTCATCGGCATTGATCATTTTTGTGTAGCGAACGGCAAGGGGCTGACCCGCTGTAAGTGTCGGAAGGGCGTGCGGCATTGTTAGGGAAAGAGATATCAATAATAGAGCGAGTGGATAACGATTGATCTTTGGGTACATCGTGTGACCGCGCCCTCGGTAAACTGTCGTATTTGCTCTTAGCATACTCTATCAATTGCCGCTCCGCTCATCGTTTGAGATAACCTGACAGCAACCTTGCTTCCTGACGTGGCCTTGCGGTGGACAAGCGGACACAACGAGTAGGTTGGCGGTTGGTTAAGGCCGGGTTAACCGTGCGTATACTGCTTGCATACAAGAAGTTGTTTGGAAGGGAGAGCGAAGGATGTTTAACTCCATAACGCTCTGGGGATTGCTGGGTGCTGTAATTGGCGCTGTCATTGTCGGGGCCGTGACGTTGTGCATACATTTTTTCTTAACGGATCGAAATTGGTTTTCATTGAGGATTCGGGGTTCATTGGTACTAGTCGGCGGCGTTCTCGGCTTTGTCCTGGCATCAACAGGACAGGTATCGGGTGCGCAGTATTCCGAAGCCCTGGCCTATCAGAACAGTGCCGGGATCAGTTATGCCAAAGGGGATCTCACCAGTGCGCTAAGAGATTACAGTGCCGCGATCAAGCTCAACCCGAAACTCGCTACATCTTATTACGGGCGTGGGTTGGTCGAATACGCAAAGGGAGATCGTAACGCCGCCTTTGTCGATCTGAGCCAGTCTATTGCGCTTGATCCCGATGATATGAATTCATATTACTATCGCGGGCTGCTGCGTCGCGAAGATTTAGGCGTTACGAACCCCGTCGTATTAGACGGCGAAGTCTCCGATTTTAGTCAGGTCATCCGGCTCAATCCGAAGTTGGCGGACGCCTATCAATACCGCGCACAGGCCCTTTACCTGCGTGAAGAGTACCAATGGGCATTAACCGACCTCAATCAGGCGATTCTGCTCAACCCACAGCTAGTCGATGTCTACCGGGATCGTGGCAACGTGCGGCGTGCCGTTGGCGACAATAACGGGGCGCTCGGCGACTATGAAGAAGCGCTGCGCATCAATCCACGTGACACCTTTGCCTTCCTCTACGACGGTGATGTCCGTCGGATATTGGGCGATTACGTGGGAGCAATCTCGGCCTACGATCAGGTGGTAAAGCTTCTGCCGAAAACTCCAATGGCATATGAAGCGCGGGCCGAGGCGCGGGCCGCACGGCGCGACTTCAACGGCGCACTCGCAGATTATGCCATCGCCTTGCAGCTTAACCCGCAGTATACCGATGCTTTCTACGGGCGTGGTGTCATTCGCAGCCTGAAAGGTGATGTAGTCGGCGCAACCAGTGATTTCCGCTATACACTCTGGCTTCAGCCGAATCACACTCAGTCGAAGTCAATGATCTCGTATATCGCGCAGCAGGGCCACTAGCGCTTCCACCGGTTCCGGGGATAAGTTTCGGTGACATTTCAGATTGTAAAGTTGCCCAAAGGACGCAAAAAGACAAGCTGAGTCAATTTGGGGGCCGTGCATAGTTTGGACGGCCTTTCATAACATGTTCCTCGCTGCACAGCCCCCACCTCTGCAATAGTATGGATTACTCTGTCACTACACCTGTTCCTGATCCAGGTTTCACGTCAGACGACACTCCGGGTAGCTGCAGGTCACATTTTGCCAAGTGCTTGCTCGAACTTAGTGATCAATGCCGCCAAAGCTTTCGGCTGCTCATTCGTGGTGAGGTGACCACCGGGTAAGCGCTCAATCTGGATACCGAGTTTGCTTAGCCGTCTTTGCGCGAGGTCGACCTGCCGATGTTCAAAAGGATCATCGTCACTGCCGCCCACCAGGAATGGAAACTGACCGCGATACGCTTCGAAGAGGTGACCGAAATCCAGCCGATTCCCTTGCGCTTTGTGATCAGTCACGAAGCCCGCTGCTGCCGCGAGATAGAAAAGGCCATCGTGGCGGCTCATTGCGTTATACAGTTCGCGGACCTCGGCGGCTGATACCTGATACCCTTTGGACCACATCACCCCGGTCAACATCTTGAACATCGTAAAGGATCGTCCCATACCCCGCATGGCCCACTTAGGGAGGCGGCGCAAGATCGGCGTGGTGTACCACGGGTGGGAATGCCCATCCGTGAAGAGGCCGCCATTGAAGATGAAAATGCCGCGTATGTCCGGCCCGCCCACAGGTTCGCCCCGCTCGGCCCGCTCAAGCCGCCGTCGCAAGTGCTCCAAGACGACAAGTGAAGAAAAGTCAAAAGCGACCAGAGTCGTGGACTTGACAGAGAGATTGCGCCAGATCGCCTCGACGAGATCGGTGCGTTCGGCGGTGGAATATACATAGTCCTTGGGCTTATCGCTATCTCCCATGCCCACATACTCGATGAAAAGTTTCGACATCGCGGCAGCGTTCGGTAAATGCGGCAGAACCTTCGCCCACCCAAACGAGCCGTCCGGGTATCCCGGCAGGAAGGAAACAGGGTTAGCGATCTCTCCCTCTCGCCTCAAGAAAATCTTGAGGGGCGCGCCTTGCACTGCGAGGGCGCGAGATTTGGGGTCGTAATCGAGCCGCTCACCACCAGTGAACCAAGTTTGAGCAGACGGCGTATCGCCGACTTTACCTGCGGCGACCACGGAGTGCTTGATAGTAAAACGTGTAGTAGTCATCCTTGCGCTTATCCTTTCGGCTCGGGTTTGGTCAAATATTCGCACCGCTTTCAAGCGATCGCGGCGGATTCAGCCGCATCAGGTGCCACAACCACTTCCACCTTCCCGGTTGCCACATCGTAGACCAGCCCGCTGATCAGCCACCCTTTGGGCAAAACGGAAAGCGCCTTTAGCGTCGCCACATCAATGGCAACCGCAGCATGGGGGTCGGAGACCGCTTTTGAGGCCACGGTAGCTGGATCGATTCCAAAGTAGCCTGCGAGCATCTCTGTCTTGCCTTCCAGGCGGGTGATCCCACAATCCGTGTGATGGAGCACAATAAGGTCAAACGGGCCGTTGGGATTAATGCCTTCAACCTGCGCGATAGTCTGAAGCATTCCCATGGCTTGTAGCGTCGATGGTGTGATGCGCCCACCGATGTTGCGCAGCACAAGCGCTTCGCCCTGTTCAAGTCCAAGCAAATGAGCCGGATCAACGCGCGGATCGGCACAGGTTATGACCATCGTGCGCAGGGTTGGCATCAGTGGCAGGTCCGCAGTGAAGTGTTGTTCAGCGAAATCGTGGTTTCGTTCGATAAGGGTTTCTAGCGTACTCATCGTTCTCCTCGTGTGACTGGTTTCTGCTTTTATGGTCGTTTATCCGACCACGATGTCATATTACTCTTTGACGTAACGGCAAAGTCAAGCCCCCAACTTTTCGTCCCCTTTACTCACGGGTAGTTGAAGCTCCACGACAGCTTCGTCCTCAGGGCCGCTGCGTGGAAGCTGTATCATAATCTCTCGTCCAGT
>WNFL01393727.1_pt1 | contig 11633 bp, 13 predicted proteins | sample 5400361 | NCBI WGS metagenome assembly WNFL01 (sample SAMN13153351, study PRJNA577476) | soil metagenome | isolation source: 40 cm soil on Douglas fir-dominated hillslope | place: USA:California | collected 2013-09-17
CCCATACGGTCACTGTATGGCTTCTGCTTCTCGGTCTACTTCTCTTCTTTTCCTGTATGTTCCGAAGTGTCCTTCTTCATGTGGTTCACTTCACCGTTCCAACCCCGCCGTTCACGGTTCTTCCAGGCGAAGGGTCTCAGCTTTCGTATTTAAGGATCGCTGTACATGTTCTAGAGGCCTTAGTCTGAGAATCGAATCGGACTAACCTCTTTTTTTTCCCTATCCACTCGTTCCCTCCAACACATCAGCTTTCACTTCCTCAATCCTCAGTATCCTTTAGACCGTCGCGGGCGTAAGCGATACCTTCGGATACCTTCCCGCCTCGACCCTTGGTCGTACCATCACCTCGACAAGTTCCATTACACGTATTACCATTGCCTTCACCAATTACCTACTCGTATTGCTTAATCGCCCATTTTGCCAAACGGGGCCTGTATGTAATAAATGTTGATGAAAAATACATGTAACGTGACCTTATTTTTTGGGTCTTCGTTTGCCAGTTGAATGGTATTTGCCACCTAACGTGTCACCTACAATCTGAACAAACCACAACCTAACAATTGGCGTGATACTTGCCACGGATATCACAAGTATCAATAACACCAAGTTTTGGGAGTGGAGGATTCGCTCAGGGGTAACCCCCGCATTTGACGAAGAGTCCGTGTACACCCTCTCAGCACGTGGTGCGATCGGAAATCACCCGTTTGAAAGGTGCTCATCAGGCCCAACGACGTCTTCATCTTCACCTGCTCGCGATGTGCTTGGAACGGCATCTCACTTAGCGACAGTGTGGGGAGTAGTATCACAGTCGAATCCTAGACTAAATGGATGCACCAACTAACCTTCAGAAGTCTACTAGACGCCCATTCTCACCCAACACGTCTCCGGTGAAGCATGGAAACGTCACTGTTTGTTTGCCTTCATGCTTAAGTTGGGTTGAACACATAAGTTGAGGTGTGAAGGACAGTACCAGTTGCACAGCAACCAACGGAAGCTCCACATTTCAAGAACCACTCAGAAAACCTTTCTTATTCTTGTTCTTCCCCTCGGCAGCCCCCTGATTACGTTTTAATCTATCAAGAGGACAGCATTTTTGGCCTGTCAAGCCATGTGTCCGGCGAGCAGTCTTTTCCGGTACATTAGCGAGCCAAGGGTGCAATCGTATGGGATGTTGTACATGCGTGCCACTAACAAACGGTCGAAGGTGTCGCAACCGTCGTCCCAGGACCTGCTTGCTAAGCACGATTGTCAGTCGCTGAATTGCTGAATTAGTTGCCTACCGCCATACTCTATTTTGACGTTTGGACGTCAGCCCAGGAGATGAGTACTTTCCTTGCCAAGTCCCACACAGTAGCTGTGAGCTGATTGGTCCGTCTTTGAGGGTATCGGAGAAAGTTCCTCCCAAATCCAGCATTATGAACCTCACGTCGTGGACCAGGGACGACGACGCTTCATTATTTCCAGGAAGCTGACCTTCCTCAATGTCAAGTTTCTCTTTCGGGGTTAATTGACGTGGATGACTTGTGACAGTCGAACAGACAGGGAACCAGCAACCTGGATGGTCATCACATTCTCGCCGATGTCGACTCTTCCCATAATCGCGAAAGATTACGGAGTACCCGTTGCGGTGCACTAATGGCCGAGACAGGAGGCCGAACACCGCGGTTGCAACTGGTGATTGAAATATACAGTCCTCTAAGCGCTCAACGTACTCCACCTAGTGAGGCGCCCAGACCTTGCAGTGCCGCAAATTCTTCAATCACTTCTAATTTGACTCTGTGCCAACGACGGCCGCCTATCGCGGTTCTCAACTACTCCATTGTAATTAATTGCTGACGTAGTGTCAAGTTAATCTCTGGCCGGGCACTCCGATGGAACCCCGAGGAGTTCATGTATTTGTGAGTTCGAGGCACTTTGGGTGGGCCCTAGCCGCGCCGAAAGAATTCGGCCAATCACAAAAGAGAAATTGGGTTTGCCGGTGACAACCAAGAACCCTGTGTTGCGAATGGTTGCGCATTAACTCTGCGCGACAGTTGATATGATACATAGAGGGGTCACTTCAAAGCTTCTTGTGAGACATATGCCAAGGCGCCCAGGAGCGACTGCGTCCAGAAGATTAGACTTTTTCATCGCCACCTATTAATTTGATGACGCGCTTTGATAGGGTAGGGAGCATCAGACATGGGGCATTCACGTGAAATATAGAGAATGCCATGACGTACCTCATAGACAGAAAATGTGACACCTCCCGCGATCACTAGCCTCACCAATCTCGGGGTCGTTCCGGTCCAAAACCGCAGCACACCTTCTTCTGTGAAGATCCGGTAAGCGCAGTGGAACGAACTGCGATATTGTGCTCGTGCGTTCAACGATTGCATTCGGGTTTTGATGACACTGTGGGAAGGCGAGAAAGGGTAGGCTAAACTAGAGAAGACACTGAAACCTGTGGCTTACTCCAGTGGCATAGTAACATAAACAGTGACAAGCCCAGCCATGCTCCCGATTGCGAAGGTAAGACTAGTAGGCAGGCTTTGGCCTGGTCGCATATTACTCTGTACAAACTGCTTGAGCGTCGTGTATGTTGTAAATCGAACAGCCGAGTTTGCTCCTTGCCGCATCATCTATCCATTTCACTCAAAACTCCCAGCTTGATACTTGGAGGCAGGGGCTTACGACAGGGAAAAGCCCTCTATAAATTCCACTCAGACCTTCTTGTCTAATGATCTCGCGTGTGCCGTGTATTAAGCCCCGGTATTGGGGATCTGGTCGTTTAGCGTCGTCTATCAACTTTGTTCTGGTCGAGGATTGAGGTGTGAAGTAATAAAGACTATAGCGACGCACTTGATTGTTTCGCTAGGTGTGACAGCTACGATAACTGTTAGTCTCCCTGAGCCTACCAAGACAAATGCTCACACACCGAAAATCGCCTCCATCATACCAGCCCCAAGCCCAGCTGAAGGCCATACTCAATACCGATTCCAATGTAGTGTTTTCAGCTGCTCACCTAGAAGGCTGCGTGGTGTGCTGACTTTGCCCTGTGGTGCCCCTCAGTAACGTACGCAACTGAGAACGAATTACTGACCTCTTTGTCCGCTAGCGCATGTTTGAACGAGTCGTAAGTCAAAAACCGAACACCTGCCTGTCAAAGTCACTCTTCCGTTAAACAGCGCTACTCCCGTGCAGAGTGGCTTGGCCTCGCCTTCGCGGCATTCCCAATGATGAGCGCAGACGCGCCAGAATACAACCCAGTAACACCCTTTGTCTTGAGAGTAGACCTTATGATTTCAAACGGCCTTTCTCGCTTCAAAGACGCGTTAACCTGAGAATTCGACACTCGACGCGACTCGAGCTTACCTTGCCATCGAATTGACTCCGGACTTTGACAAACTCAGTAGGATATGTTACGAAACCTTCTATAGCGCCTTGATTGACCCATCGAAACGCGGTTTAGTGTGCCCGTCCCTCAAACATTGGATAATGTTCAAACCTGCAGTTGCGCCTGCGAGTAGCGAGTGGAGGGGCTTTTCTCGTTTCACCATTTGCCAAAAAACACGCGATAGTGCCCCCTGGGCGTTATGCCAAATGTAATCGGGTCCAAGTTGGTGAAGGTTTGAGGCATCATTACAACATATGGCTTCGATCCGAACCACCTCCGCTGTACTTGTCTGCAAGGAATTCTCAGACACGTATAAAATTGCACTAGCAGCGAAAGGGTTCCAACCCTACTTTATACAAGTACTCGCAACCCACTTCGTCGGCGTTGAGCGCTTGCAACACATTGTTCGGGCTGGGCCCGAGTCGGCATTTAGTGGAGTGATTGTGACCAGCAGTAGGGGAGCAGATGCGTGGACCAATGTCGTTCACAAAATACTTGAACTGAATCCGGACGACATGATGAGCGGTGTGCAGTCTGCTGATGTATCTGTCTGCTGTTCTGATTCATGAAAAGCCGGAGATACCATTCTACACCGTTGGAAGGGCCACCGAGAAATCCCTGAAAGCCTGTCCACCATGCAAGTATTCACCCACATTGGTCCTCGGAGCAAACGAAACAGGGACGGGAGAGGCACTTGCTCACTATATACTGAAGCACCATAGCGCCTATGATACGTCTCTTCCTCTCCTATATTTGACTGGAGACAAGAACCGAGACACAGTTCCAGTGACGCTGGCAGAAGGGGGATTGAAGTCAACTCCAACGCAAGTCTATGAGACCAGGAAGCGCGATGGACTCGAAGCAGATCTCAAAGATACTGTATCGACAATCCTTTCAGGTGTGCTGCTGTCGTTGAACGGAAATGCTGCTATTTAACCATACTATACAGCTTCTCAACAGCCCATCTGGCTTGTACTATTCTCTCCATCCACCTCAGATATAGTGCTCGCCATTGCAGGTTCTGAGCTGAGCATTCCCGGGGCAACCCCACCGCCTTCCACCTCTCGGCCAACTGGTCTCCTGGCCGGTATCGGACCGACCACTTCTAAGCATCTGGCGTCATCTGGCTATACTGTATCAGTGACCTCCCCAAAACCAGATGCAGATTCCTTAGCCGCAGCCCTCCTACACTATGCGTGATAACTGTTCCACTGCCGAATGGGGGACTTCCACCAATCCAATCATGCAAATATATTACACTGATCCATATGGAATTGACCCTCGTGAATACAGCGAGAGGAAATAGCATAGGCCAGAACGAATCATGCAAGAAATCCGTCTCAGACAGGAGTATTTCCACTCCACATCCTGGCTGCGTGTTGCCGTCCTCCACTTGCGGACATCACGGACTCCAACCCTCTTCTTTGCATCTCTATTACGCTAGCCCCGTTTGAGACACCGGCTCTGGTGCTCGAGAAGCCAATGATGAGCGGGTTGCTAGCCGCCACTAAAGGCTGCGAACTAACACTGCCAATTGCTCCCTTCTTCCCGGTACTCACGCTGCTCTTGCCTAGAGTCGGATAACTCGACTCTTGGACCCCTTGCGGCAGGTGACTCTGCTCTCCTGTCCTCCTCAAGTTGATGACCAATCGATGTGCGCATATGGTTAGGATCACCAGGCTCCAATGCCGCGGAATCGCGTTGTATACTGGCGGTGCAAAGAGTCCGAAGAAGACGTTCCACATGATGAGGCCGAAAACGATGAAGAAGTATATCACGCCGTCATGGATAAACCTGTTTATGATCGCAGCATGGAAGGTTTGCTGAATATCTTGGAGATATTTACGTATTATCATGATAAGAAGAGGAATTTCGAGAATGAGGAAGGCGCAGTGAATTGCCGGCTATAAATGTCGGGATTTAGGGCAGAGCTCATCGTCGACAGACAGGTGACGTACCAGCCAGTTAGGGAAGACCGCTATACAGAGCTTCAAGGTAGGCTCAAACTGGGACGTAGCTGAGACAAGACAATATATCAATCTCGTGTACGACACAAACTCCCAGGAGGACGTACGAATGATGTCCTTGAGAGCAACGGTAAGCTCCACAAACGTCGCGCAAAAGGCAACTATCCAGAGAGACGAGAGTACCCAGAAAAGCTTTTGGCTACGTCCGTAGTAGGCGTATACACGCAGCAAGACAAGCCCTGCGATGTCCGAGCCAGGTGTCATTAACATGCCCATCAAGGCGGAGAAGGTGCGTACAGTGCATTGATGCGTAGACGAAGAACGTCCAGAAAGAGTTGACCCCGATCCATCTTTGACAAAAAACATCTGTATGTGATATGATACCGTTGCTTTCTGCAGTATATCAGCACTTGATTTTGGAAGTCGCCAAAAGATACTCGCCATAAAGCGTGATTATCATAAAGGGGAGAAATGAGTATCGAATAAAGAAGGATATGCCCTTGACCGCGGACCAGGGCATAGTCCATATGTATTTCATCCTGGAGAATCTTCAGTACACGAGCAAAAAAGTACGAGGACACCTACTCAGACTGGAAGGCCAGGATCTGTTCCCATGCACCCAATGCAATACAGGCCACGTCGGTGTATCGTATGGTTTGTACCTGTTCTAGGACAAGGAGGAGTGTACGCAGTTGCGCCATGGGGTCCGCCTGTGGTGCAGCCATAGTGATACAATTTTCCCGATATCTGTTCAGCGAGCGACCTTGCGGGGACTACCTGTTCGTTTGCACCCTTGGGAGAGTTGAAGCGCGCTGGATGGAAGAGCCCATCGATTATAATAGACAGAGGAAGGCGTGTTGTACCGCCTCTCGTGACATAATTTGGTGTCATGCGGAGATTGGAAACTATCACTGGTGTTTGCAATGACCCGAATGGTGGAGCGGTTGGCGATAGATTCAACGAATGCCACAGCCCGAGCATAGCCGTTCATGGGTTGAGGAGGGAAGCCGGAGTTGGTTCACCTGGCAGGACAGTCCAAAACTTGTCCATACAAAGAAGCCACCTATTCATCAGTACTGGTGACACGTCGCGGAAGGCCAGTTGAGCATTAATTCACAATGTCGTTCAAGAGCGCTTGCAGTCATCGGGGTAGAATCCCCCAATTCTTGATAGACGCGCGCCAATATGCCAATATCCGTGAAAAGAACATTGAAGCAGCTCGGGAACGGTGCGTGAGGGCTAGGCTAGGTCTCGCAAGCTTGGATTACGGGTGGACAAGTTGTGATGAGGAAATAGGGCACGGCTCGTGAAGTCACCATGCGCCATGAATAAAGGTGTTTTAAGCTGCTCCATGGCGAAAACCGTACGGACAGAATCGTGACTGGGACGGCGACCGGAATGGTGGCGGGCTCCAGGCTCCGGAGTCCGGAATTCGGCAATGGATCGAGTGGGGTGATTCACCCCGCAAAGCTATAAAAAAGGTTCACATCGTTGTATCACCCCGTCTCAGTTTTTTTTTTGTTCCATATTCCACTACTGTAGTGCTAATGCCACATCTCTATAATGGCCGATCGCTGTACGCTGTTCGAAGCAGGTGGATCCAAGATGGTAAGAGTCGCATAAAAGGAACTGAAAACAGGAAGGGATCACCGATATCCTCGATAACGATCCAACACCTCAAATTTCAGTCAGCGTGTTAGTTGTGTGTGATCGCGGGAGTGGGAATATTATATTTAATTGCCAAGTATGATCACCCTGGTGCTCGCGTTTTTCCTGCACAAAATACTGCGTACTGCGTAAAGTGTTCTCGACATGAACCGGTCACGTTCAATCACAGCCAATCTCGATCGGAAGCGGCGAATCGTCTCCGATGCGTGTCCAAAGGTGTTAGATCTGCAACTACTCTTTCTCATCTGTAACTTTGTGAAGCCTCGTATGTTTGTCTACCTTGCTCGATGACTTGGACCCGACTCTAACATTCGATTGTGTCGATTTGACGCGACACTGTCACTGGCGATAATAAAAGCGATCCAAAACCTTGCTCTGCGATACCCTGTACTATACAACTTGCGATCGTTGACCACAATGGCCACCGCCCCCGCACCAGAAGAAAAGGTCAGTCTCAGTATCTCGCCTACCACTTTCGAGCTTGCGCTCAACTTATCGTATTGAGACCGCGAAACGAGATTTCTTGGTCGACCTAGAGAGGAAGTACCAGAAAGAATGGGAAGACGCCCGATACTTTGAAACCGACGCGCCGCTCGACGAAACCACCTTGACGCCTGAGGAGCTTCAACAAAAGTATCCAAAGTGGATGGGAACCTTCGCCTACCCGTATATGAACGGTAGTCTGCACCTTGGACACGCGTTTACCATCTCAAAAATCGAGTTCAATGCCGGTTTTCAGCGACTGCTTGGGAAAAGGGTGCTCTTCCCCTTGGGATACCATGCCACCGGTATGCCTATCAAGGTCTGTCCAATTTTTTTCCGAATTCATTGTGGGCGCTCTTGTGGGCGCTCTTGTAAGCATCGAGTTCCGCTCATACGCACCACGGAGCACGCCTTTCAGCCTCTGACCCGCGCTCTATGTGTTCCTGCTCTTATTACAACTCCCTTGTGCTTCCCCTCACTTGATATCATGTCGCTTACGCGCTTTTCTAGGCCGCCTCCGACAAAATCATCCGTGAAATTGAACAATTCGGGCCCGACTTTGAAAGATACGTCGAGCCTTCTGTAGACGAGGAGCCCATCGAGGATAAGAGTGCACTGAAATATCCAGCGGATGGCGCTGCCGTAGACAAGGCAAAGAAAGGCAAGGTCGCTGCGAAGAGCACCGGTCTTACATACCAGTTCCAAATTATGGAAGCCAGTGATATACCTCGGAGCGAGATTAAAAAGTTCTCCGACCCTCTTTACTGGCTGGAGTACTTCCCGCCAATTGCGACGGTAAGTTAAACGTGCTTTGGACTCCAGGAAGACATAGGCCTAATTATTGACTAGAGTGACTTGAAATCCCTTGGTGCACGTATCGATTGGAGGCGAAAGTTCCTGACGACCGACGCGAACCCCTACTATGACGCCTTCGTCCGATGGCAAATTAATAAACTGTACAAGTTGGATAAGATCAAATTCGGCAAGCGATATACCATCTATAGTCCTTGGGATGGTCAGCCATGCATGGACCATGATCGATCTGAGGGTGAAGGTGGTGCTCCCACCGAGTACACTGGTATCAAGATGGAGGTTGTAGAGTGGAGCAAGGCTGCAAAGGAAGCCCTCGGTACTGCAGTTGAAGGCAGCAAGGTTTTCTTGGTAGCCGCGACTTTGAGACCAGAGACCATGTCCGTCGATCGACTCATTCTAGCACCGCTTGACCTGACTTGGCGACAGGTACGGCCAGACAAATTGTTACGTCGGTGCTGCCCTGGAGTATGGTCTCTGGCCTGCCAATGACCAAGAGGTCTATGTCTGCTCGTACCGTGCGGCACGTAATATGGCTTTCCAAGATATCATCAAACCCCAGGGCGAACCCAAGAAGTTACTCACCCTGAGGGGCTCGGATATCATCGGCACCAAGATCAAAGCACCGTTCAGCATCAACCCCGAAGTCTATGTTTTGCCAATGGAAGGTGTGCTACCTTCGAAGGTAAGTAGTTTCCCCTATCGTCACCATATAGCCTACAAATCGCCTTGATAGGGCACTGGCGTTGTCACATCTGTACCCTCCGACTCTCCGGATGACTACGCAACGTTGGTGGATCTTCGTAAGAAAGCCGAGTTCTACAAGATCGACCCTTCATGGGCGGCCATCGATCCCGTCCCCATCCTCTCTACCCCCACCTACGGCGAGCTCACTGCTCCTGCTTTGGTCAAGCAGCTCAAAATCCAATCCCAAAAAGACACCCAGCGTCTCGCAGAGGCCAAAGAAATCGCGTACAAGGAGGGCTTCTATCAAGGTACCATGCTTGTCGGCGAGTTCAAGGGTCTGCTTGTGAGTGAGGCTAAGCCGAGGGTTCGGGATCGATTGATCGAGGCTGGTCTGGCGTTCGGATATGCCGAACCAGACAAATTCGTGAAGAGTCGAAGCGGGGACGAGTGCGTTGTCGCGCTCATGGACCAGTGGTACTTGGACTATGGCGAGGAGAACTGGAAAGCTCAAGCGTTCAAGTGAGTGGGTTTCTTTGGTTGTGAGAACCTCGTTTGGTTGACATCCTTCCAGGCTCTTGGAAAAGATGGAAACATATGGCGTTGAAACCCGACACGGTTTCGAGGCGACTCTGAATTGGTTGAACCAATGGGCTTGCGCGAGATCCTATGGACTTGGTTCCAGGCTGCCGTGGGATCCTCAGTTCTTGGTCGAGAGTCTCAGTGACTCGACGGTCTATATGAGCTATTATACCGTCGCCAACCTCCTCCACGGTTCGTTTAAACCCAGGTAGATGACATTTTGTTCTTCGCTGATGAATTCCAATTCTAGCCGACATCGAGGGCAAGACCCCTGGGGTGTTGGGTATCACAGTTGAGCAGATGACCGACGAGGTCTGGGACTACGTCCTCGCTTCTGGCCCCTTCCCCGAGTCCTCCGACATCCCGAAAGACAAACTCGAAACTCTCCGACGTTCCTTCACGTACTTCTACCCATTCGACATCCGTTCCTCCGGGAAGGACCTCATACCCAACCACCTCACCTTCTGCATTTATAACCACCAAGCTCTCTTCCCTGAAAAGCACTGGCCACTCAGTATGCGAACGAACGGTCACTTGATGCTGAATGGCAAGAAGATGTCGAAGAGTACCGGTAATTTCTTGACGATGGCTCAGGCCATCAGGAAATGGGGGGCCGACGCCACTCGGTTGAGCCTGGCTGATGCCGGAGATGGAATCGAGGACGCCAACTTTGATGATAAAACGGCCAATGCATCCATCCTGAGGCTACATACTCTCATCGAATGGAGTGAGGTAGGTCGACGGCTCTTCGTACATTCAATGTGCAGCTAATATGTCGCTCCAGGAAATGGTCGCAAGCAAAAACGTCCTTCGAACAGGGGAATATAATTACCATGACCGTGTCTTCGAAGAGGAGATCATGTCCTTGTCGATTGATGCCAAAAAGCATTACGTCGCGTGAGTTGTCACATGAATATGTTCGAAGTGTACTGACAATTTCCTAGGACTAATTACAAGGAAGCCCTGAAGTCCGCGCTCTATGAATCTCTGCTCTCCCGTGACTGGTACCGAGAGGTCACTTTCGATCAGGGAATGCACGCCGAGCCGGTCTTCAAATTCATCCGAATCCTGACCCTGACAGTCGCACCAATCACTCCCCACTTCTCTGAACACGTCTGGAAGAGCGTCCTGAAGGAGGAGGGCAGCATCCAAACCGCTCTATGGCCAGATGCGCCAGTCGACTATCAACCTCAGCCCGGGTTCAACCATGCCGCTGCCTACATGCGAGGGACGTTGAAGTCTATGCGAGACGCCGAGCTTGCCATTGCTAAGCGGAAAGCGAAGAAGGGAGGACCGACCGAGGGCGTTTACGATCCGCAAAAACCCAAAGGCTTGAACATCTTCGTCGCTAGCTCGTTCCCGCCATGGCAAGACCAGAGTGTGGCCATTGCTCAGGGTGCCTATGATGCAACCACTGGAACCATCGACGATGCCAAGGTCAAGGATGAACTGTCGCAGTTGGGCCTGTTGAAGGATAAGCGCGTCATGCCGTTTATACAAATGCTGAAGGTAAGGGCCTTCAGTTCGGATCCTCCAATACTATCACCTAATTAATTTTTCTGCTTTAGAAACGGATTGCGCAGATCGGTGCGGAGACGACCTTCCGACGGCAGCTCTCCTTCTCGGAGATTGAGGTGCTGAAAGTGTTGGTGCCGTACATCAAGAGGAACCTGAAGATAGACACGGTGAATGTTATGGCTGTAGACGAGGCCAAGGCGAAGACGGATGAGCGAGGTTTCACGCCGTCCCTTGTGGAGCTAGCAGAACCAGGTACTCCTGCATTCATATTCTTTAACACTGGGTAATCGGGAGTCTGTCGCCTCTTGGTAATATAACCCCTTCCATGTATGTTACATGTCTGTGTGCTATGCTCCGGTGTATGGGATGCGAATGAGGATATAGATTGCAGCTTACAGTACTTGACCTGGTACAGTTATCGGTGGGGCTATACATGAGATCAGCCTGGAGAGGTGGTCTGAGTGGAGCGCCGTTTTTCGAAGGTTCGTTTTAAGTGGACAACATCAATACCGGCAATGCGTTGCAATGTGTTGTACAAGACTAAT
>WNFL01425601.1_pt1 | contig 11631 bp, 10 predicted proteins | sample 5400361 | NCBI WGS metagenome assembly WNFL01 (sample SAMN13153351, study PRJNA577476) | soil metagenome | isolation source: 40 cm soil on Douglas fir-dominated hillslope | place: USA:California | collected 2013-09-17
ACGCGAGCCCGGCAGCTTGTCGCATTGGCGCAACGCCCCTCCGGTCGTCGTCTGCCCTTGGGCGATGGATGGTCAGCCGAAGTGGCGTTCGATCAGTTGCGGATCGGTCGCGACGCAGGCCACGCAGTCGATTGCGCGCTCGACCGGGTCTGGCCGAGCGGCGAGCGGGGCTCGGCACGGTTTGGCGGGTTCGAGATTCAGTGGTCGCCCGCGGCGGCGCCCACGCAGATCGAGCGCGCGACGTGGACGACCTGGCTGGACAGCGCCGCGTGGGAAGTGCGGCGGCCCGCGCGCGGCGATTCGCTGGTGCCGCTGGGCGGCGTCGGACACCGGCCGCTCAGGCGGTTACTAATGGAAGCGCGAGTGCCGCGCAGCGCGCGGCCGCGCTATCCCGTAGTGAGTAGAGGGGCGACCATTCTCTGGGTGCCGGGCATCTGTCGCAGTACGGAAGGCGTGCCGGCGCCTGGAACTCGAGCGGTGAGGTTGGATGTTACCGAGCACGGCTCAGCTGAGGCAGACGGGGGGGCGTGAGCTCAAGCGCATCGTCTTCGAAGAGGAGACGATCGCCGAGCGAGTCGAGAGCCTGGGCCGTGAAATCACGGCGGCCTACCCCGACGGCGATCTGCTGGTGCTGGGTCTCCTCAAGGGCAGCTTCATCTTCTTGAGCGATCTCGTGCGGCGCATCGACCGGCCGCTCCAGGTCGATTTTATCGTCGCATCGAGCTACGGCGAAGGCACGGTGTCGAGTGGGAACGTCCGGCTGGTGTATGACCCTGAAACGGAACTAGCCGGGAAGCACATCCTGCTGGTCGAGGACATCATCGATACCGGCAAGACGCTGAACAAGCTGGTCGCGCTGCTCCGGCAGCGGCGGCCGCGCAGTCTGGAGATCTGTGCACTGTTGCACAAACATGTCGCTGAACATTTGGAGCTGGAGGCCAAATTCCTGGGATTCGATGCCCCGACGCTGTTCCTGGTCGGCTATGGCCTCGATCACGCGGAAAACTTCCGGCACCTTCCCTATATAGCGAGTCTGACATAGATGGCTAATCGTATCCCCCCGCCACCGCGGGAATTCAATTGGGCCCGGATGCTGCGGACGCTCTCGTTCTGGGCGCTCCTCATCGTCGGGACGATCGCGCTGGTGCAGCTCGCTTCGAGCCGCCGGCGTGAAGAAGCGGAAATCAGCTACACCCAGTTCAACGAAGAACTGAACGCCGGCAACATCGCCTCGGTGGAGATCGCCGAGCGCCTGAAAGTGCGCGGCGCGTTCCAACATCCGGTGGTGGTGAAGCGCCAGACGGTGGAGCGCTTCAACGTCCTGCTGCCGTACGAGGCGGACGACAAGTTCGTCGCCAATCTGTCCACCAAGGGCGTGGAAGTGCGCGCCCGCGAGCCGGGCCAATCGTTCGGCATCGTGTTGCTGCAGTTTCTGCCGTACCTGCTGATCTTTGGCCTCGTGATCTTCATGCTGCGGCAGATGCAGCAGGGAGGGAACCGCGCCTTCGCGTTCGGGAAGTCCAAGGCGAAGCTGCTTGCGGGTGACACCCCCAAAGTCACGTTCGCCGACGTCGCGGGCTGCGACGAAGCCAAACAGGAGCTCGAGGAGATCATCGACTTCCTGAAGGATCCGCAGAAATTCCAGCGGCTCGGCGGCCGGCTGCCCAAGGGCGCCCTGCTCGTGGGGCCTCCGGGGACCGGCAAGACGCTGCTCGCCAAAGCCGTCGCGGGCGAAGCGGGCCGGCCGTTCTTCTCGATGTCGGGCTCGGATTTCGTCGAGATGTTCGTCGGCGTCGGCGCCTCGCGCGTGCGTGACCTGTTCGAGCAGGGCAAGGCGCACGCGCCCTGTATCATCTTCATCGACGAAATCGATGCCGTCGGGCGCCATCGCGGCGCCGGACTGGGCGGCGGGCACGACGAGCGCGAGCAGACGCTCAATCAGCTGCTCGTCGAGATGGACGGGTTCGAATCGAATGAAGGCGTGATCCTGCTGGCAGCGACCAACCGGCCGGACATCCTCGATCCCGCGCTGCTCCGGCCGGGCCGTTTCGACCGGCAGATCGTGGTCGACATGCCCGATCTGAAAGGCCGCGAGCAGATCCTGCGCGTGCACGTGCGCAAGATCCCGATGGCGCCCGGGGTGAACCTCGAGCGAATTGCGCGCGGCACGCCGGGTCTCGCCGGCGCCGAGCTCGCGAACATCGTCAACGAAGCCGCGCTGCTCGCCGCGCGCCGCAACAAGGCGCAGGTGGACGGCCAGGACTTCGAGGACGCGAAGGACAAAGTGATGCTGGGCCTCGAGCGCAAGAGTCGCGTGCTCTCGGACGAGGAGCGGCGTCTCGTCGCGTATCATGAAGCCGGCCACGCCCTCGTCGGGCTCACCGTGCCAGACGCCGATCCACTGCACAAGGTGACGATCATTCCACGCGGCCGCGCACTCGGCCTCACGGCCTATCTGCCGGAGGAAGAGCTGCACAAGTACACCAAGCGCTCGATCGAATCGCGGCTCGCGATGGCGTACGGCGGCCGCGTCGCCGAGGAGCTGGTGTTCGGGCCGGAGAAGGTGACGACGGGCGCCGCGCAGGATATCCAGCAGGCGACCAACATAGCGCGCCGCATGGTGACGCAGTTCGGGATGAGCGCGGTGATCGGTCCGATCGCCGTGGGCGACCGCGAGCAGGAGATCTTCCTCGGCCGCGAAGTCGTCCAGCGTCGGGAGATTTCCGATCGCACCGCCCAGATCGTGGACGAAGAAGTGAAGAACATCCTCACGCGCGCCTACGCCGAGGCGGCGCGTATCGTGCTCGAGCGGCGTGCTGCGCTCGATCGCCTGGCCGCGGCGCTGCTGGAGCGCGAGACGCTGGAGCGCGAACAGGTCGAGATGGTGATCGCCGGCCAGCCGTTGCCGCCGTACGTGCCCCCCCCGGCTCCGCCGGCGCGCGTCGAGAGTGGCGAGCAGGAGAAAGAGAAGCCGTCGCAGCGGACGTCCGGAGGTATTCTCCGGAATCCACCGCCCGAGCCTGCTGGCGCCTGACGCCGGGCGCCCGCGCCCGGGCCTCCATAGACCCAAGGTCGGTAGGCCTCAGGCCGAGTCTGAACACTCGGACCCTGGCCTGAGGTGTTACGATTGAGCGGCATGGAAGCTAAGAACGCGGACCTCTCCGCCCTGCGGATCAACCGCGCCGCCGACGGGGCGCCGCCCGCGACGGATCGCCGGCTCTGGGTCCTGATCGGTGTGGGCGGCGCCGGCGCCATCGTGCTCGTGGCCATGCTGTTGGTCACCGGCGGCGCCTTCCGTTCCGCCATCCCCGTGCGCCTCACGCCCGCGACGATGGTGTCGCCGATGCGGTCCGGGGCGGTCATGATCGCCAGCGGCTACGTCGTCGCGCAGCGGAAAGCCGCCGTGGCGTCCAAGGGCACCGGCCGTCTCGTGTATCTCGGTGTCGTCGAGGGCGACCGCGTGCGGACGGGGCAGGTGCTTGCCCGGGTCGAGGATGCCGATGTCCGGGCGCAACTGGCACAGGCGCAGGCCAACCTCGCGTTGAGCCGCGCCGAGCTGCGCGACGCCGAGCGGTCGTTGGTGCGGGAAAAGACGCTGCTGGACAGCAACTTCAGCTCGCAGGCGACGTACGATGCCGCGGACACGCGCTTGGAGCGCGTGAAGGCTGGGATTGCCGTTGCGCAGGCCGCGCTCCAGTCGGCGGAGGTTGCGCTGGAGAATACGGTGATCCGCGCGCCGTTCGACGGTACCGTCCTGACGAAGAACGCCGATGTGGGTGAGGTGGTCGCCCCGCTCGCCGGGGGCGCCTTCTCGAAGAGCGCCGTCGTCACGATCGCCGATCTCCGCTCGCTGCAAGTGGAGGCCGACGTCGCCGAGTCGAACCTCGAGACGATCAGCGCCGACCAGCCGTGCGAGATCGTGCTCGACGCATATCCCGACGTGCGGTATCCCGGCTATGTCGCCAAGATCGTGCCGACCGCCGATCGCGCGAAGGCGACCGTCCAGGTGAAAGTCGCGTTTCGTTCCTACGATGCGCGCGTGCTACCGGAGATGAGCGCCAAGGTCCATTTTCTCCCACGTCCGTCGCGCGTGGCGGTGGACACGCAGCCGGTCCTCGTCGTCCCGGGCACGGCCGTCGTGGAGCGGAACGGCCGCAGCGTTGTCTTCGTGGTCGAGGGGGGCCGTGCCGTAGAGGTGCCGGTGCTGGTGGGCCGGCAGCTCGGATCGTCCGTCGCGATCCGCGAAGGATTACGTCCGCGGGTTCAGGTCGTCGACAGCGTCCGCGCCAGCCTGCGTGGCGGCGCCAAAGTCACCGTGCAGTAAGAGGAGATCATGCCCAATCCGATCGTTCAGGTTCGCGGTGTGTCCAAGTCCTATCGGCGCGACAGCATGGCGATTCCGGTGCTGCACGACATCTCGCTCGACGTCCCCGAGGGAGAGTTCCTCGGCCTGATGGGCCCGTCCGGGTCCGGGAAGACCACGCTCCTCAACCTGATCGCGGGAATCGATCGCCCCGACAAAGGTGCGGTCTCGGTCGCGGGCACCGACGTCACGAAACTCAGCGAGTCGGAGCTGGCCCGCTGGCGCGCGCGACACATCGGATTCGTGTTTCAGTTCTATAACCTGATCCCTGTACTCACGGCGTACGAGAACGTGGAGCTGCCCCTGCTGCTCACGCCGCTGTCGAAGGCCGACCGGCGCAAGCACGTGGAGACCGCGCTGACCCTGGTGGGTCTGCAGGATCGCCTGGACCACTACCCGCGCCAGCTCTCCGGCGGGCAGGAACAGCGCGTCGCGATCGCGCGCGCGCTCGCGACCGACCCCACGATCCTCGTCGCCGACGAGCCGACCGGCGATCTCGATCGCAAGTCGGCCGAAGAAGTACTGACGCTGCTGGAGCGGCTGAACAAGGAATTCAAGAAGACCATCGTCATGGTGACGCACGATCCGCACGCCGCGGAGCGCGCGCATATCGTCCGGCACCTCGATAAGGGCGAACTGCAATGAAACTTTTCAAGATCGTCCTCAAGAACCTGTTCCGGCACCGTCTGCGCACGATCCTGACGATGCTGGGCATCGCCACGGCCGTGATGGCGTTCGGGCTGATCCGCACCATCGTGGGCGCATGGAATGCCGGCGTCGCTGCCTCGTCGGCGAACCGGATGATCACGCGGCACAGCGTGTCCTTCATCTTCCCGGTGCCGCTGCCGTACCGTCAGACGCTGGCGCGCGTCCCGAACGTCGCGGCGGTCTCGTGGGCCAACTGGTTCGGTGGCGTCTACGGCGATCCGAACGACTTCAAGAACTTCTGGCCGCGCCTGGCGGTGGATCCGGACACGTACTTCGACCTATATCCCGAGTTTCAGCTCCCGCCGGAGCAGCTCGCCGCGTTCAAGAAGGAGCGGAACTCCGCCGTGATCGGTCGCAAGCTGGCGGCGCAACACGGCTTCAAGCTCGGCGACGTGATCACGATGGAGGGCGATATCTTCCCCGGCCGCTGGGAGTGGGTGGTGCGGGGGATTTACACGGGCCGCGATCAGACGGTGGACGAGACGCAGATGTTCTTCCAGTGGAATTACCTGTTCGAGCAGGTGCAGGCGCGGGAACCGGGCCGGCCCGTGGACGCGGGGTGGTACATCCTGCGGGTGCAGCCCGCCGAAGCGATGCCGCGGGTCGCGACCACGATCGACGAGCAATTCGTGAACTCGCGCGCCCCGACCAAGACCGAAAGCGAGAAGGCATTCCAGCAAAGTTTCGTGGCAATGTCGAGTGCCATCATCACGTCGCTGCAGGTCATCTCTGTCGTGATCGTCGGGATCATCCTGTTGGTCCTCGCGAACACGATCCTGATGGCGGTCCGCGAACGGACGCGCGAATACGCGGTGCTCAAGACGCTGGGGTTTTCGGCGCGGCATCTGTTCGTCCTGATCTTTGGGGAGTCGCTGCTGATCGCGATCTGCGGCGGCCTGATCGGCCTCGCGCTCACGTTCCCGATGGTCGCCGGGTTCGGCAAAGCGTTGCCCACGTTCTTCCCGATCATCAACGTCGCGCCGCTGACGATCGTCCTGGCGCTTGGCGCTGCCCTCATCGCCGGCGCCGTCGCGGCATTTTTTCCCGCAACCCGTGTGGTGCGCACGCCGATCGTTGCCGGCCTGCGCACAGTAGGATAGTCCATGCGTCAGTTCATTCGCCGGCTCTTCGTGCCTGTTCCGTTCTCCTACATCTGGCGGAGCCTCTGGGCGCGTCGACTCACAACCAGTCTCACGCTGGGCGGTCTGGCGCTGGTCGTGTTCGTGTTCGCGGGGGTGTTGATGCTCGCCCAGGGTCTCGAGGCGACGCTCGTCGACACCGGTTCCCGCGATAACGCCATCGTGTTGCGGCGCTCGGCCGGTTCGGAGCTGGTGAGTCAGATCGACCGCGGAAGTGCGAGTGTCCTCGAGACGCAACCCGAGGTCGCCGCCGCCCATGATGGACGGCCGCTGCTGTCGCGCGAAGTACTCGTCGTGATCAACCTCTACAAGAAGACGACGAACGGCATGAGCAACGTCTCGGTGCGCGGCGTCTCACCGCAGGCGTTCGAGCTGCGCCCCGGGTTCCACATCGTCCAGGGCAAGCCCTTCCAGTTCGGCACTCACGAGATCGTCGTGGGCAAGAACATCGCGGACCGGTTCCGCGGCGTCGCGCTCGGCGCAGACCTGGGGTTCGGCGGGGACAAATGGACCGTGGTCGGGATCGCCGATGCCGGCGGGACGGGGTTCGACTCCGAGATCTGGGGGGATGCCGATCAGCTGATGCAGGCGTTCGGCCGGCCCATCTACTCGTCCGCGACGTTTCGGCTGCGGGACGCAAACCAGTTTGACGCCATCAAAGCGCGATTGCAGGCCGATCCGCGCTCGCAGTCGCTGGAAATCAAGCGCGAGCAGGAGTTCTACCGCGAGCAGTCACAGGCGATGGCGAAGTTCATCAAGATCCTCGGCCTCGTCGTGACGATCATCTTCAGTATCGGGGCGATGATCGGCGCTATGATCACGATGTATCGAGTTGGGGACGATGCGGGCGCTCGGGTTTCACCGCCGCAGCGTCCTGACGGCGTTCCTCGCCGAGTCGATCGTACTTGCGATCGCGGGCGGCGCAGTGGGCGTTGGTCTCGCGTCGCTGCTCTCCTTCGCGCGCGTGTCGACGCTCAACTTCGGGAGCTTCTCGGAGATCGGGTTCGGATTCGCGCTGACGCCCGGCGTCGTCAAGAGCGCCTTCGTGTTCGCGCTGGTCATGGGCGTGGTCGGTGGCTTCCTCCCGGCGGTCCAGGCCGCGCGTCTGAACATCGTCAACGCGCTGCGCGCGTCCTAGCCCGCGATGAAAATCACCGCGCTCGCCGCGCACACACCCGAAGCGGTGCGCGCGGCGCTCGCGGCGCGAGGATGGGAAGCACAGCCGGCCTGGTTCGCCGCCGTCGGCATCCAGCCTTTCGTCGTGCTCATCGAAGCCATCAGCGAAGCCGAACGGGAGGCGCTCGTGCATTGGGGCACCAAGTCCGGCGCTGACGTGCTGACGGGCGACGGGTGGGCGCTCGTCGCCGGCGCTGCGAGCCGCGTCGCGCCACTCGCGCGCTACGATCGCGCCCCCGCCGAGCTGGCGCGCCTTGCCCCGGCACTGGGCCGGGTCCTCGCCGCTCGCGCCGAGCCGCCGCGTTCCTGGGCGATCCGAGGGGGGGGATTGTCGCTGGAAAAGCCCGTGATCATGGGCATCGTGAACGTGACACCTGACTCGTTTTCTGATGGTGGCCGTCTGCCGTCAGCCGACGCCGCGATCGAACACGCGAGTCGGCTGATCGCAGACGGCTGTAGGCTGTTGGACGTCGGTGGTGAGTCCACGCGCCCGGGCGCAACGCCGGTCCCGGCCGACGAGGAGATCGCGCGGGTCGTGCCGGTGATCTCCGGGCTGGTCAAGCGGGGCTTTGGCGCGGTCTCGGTCGATACGCGCAAGGCGGAGGTCGCGCGCGCGGCGGTCGACGCCGGGGCCGCGATTGTGAACGACGTTTCCGGGTTGCATTTCGATCCCGCGCTGGCCGCGGTCGTGGCGCGGGCCGAGGTTGGGCTGATCCTCATGCATATGCGGGGGACGCCGGACACGATGGACGACCTGGCGAAATACGCCCACGTGGCCCCTGAGGTAGCGGCGGAGCTCGCCACGACGGCAGACAAGGCGGAGCGGGCCGGGATTGCCCGCGAGCGCATCGTCGTCGACCCAGGATTTGGCTTCGCCAAAACAGCCGCCCAGAATTTTCGGCTGCTCGACGAACTGGCAACGATCGTCGCCCTGGGCTATCCTGTAGCAGTCGGCCTGTCGCGGAAGCGGTTTTTAGGCGCGGCGACGGGACGGCCAGTCGAAGAGCGCGATCGCGCCACGGCTGTCGCCTGTGCCCTCGCCGCGGAGCGGGGGGCGCGGCTGTTCCGGGTTCACGACGTCGCACTGACACGCGAAGCCCTTGCACTGGCAGGCGCTACGACCAATCCACCATGAATGTAGACGCGTTCAAGTTCCTGTCGCCGCGGCTCTGGCCGGATGTGTTCGAGATCCTGCTGGTCTCGTTCGTCATCTACCGCTTCCTGTTGTTCCTCGTCGGGACCCGCGCGATGCAAATCGTGATCGGGCTCGTGATCCTCTCGCTGACGTACTTCGTCGCCGTGTTCGCGAAGTTCACGATCATCTATACGTTGCTGGGCGTGGTGTTCACCTATGGCGCGTTCGCGGCGATCGTCGTCTTCCAGCCGGAGCTGCGCAACGCGCTGGCGCGGCTCGGGCAGTCCCGCTTCATGCGCGCCTTCTCCCGCAGCGACCGGCAATCCGTGGCGGAGGAGATTGCGGAAGCGCTGGACCGGCTGTCGCGCGCCGGCACCGGCGCAATCATCGCCGTCGAGGGCGACATCGGGCTGGAGGAGTTCATCACGACCGGTGTGCCCGTGGAAGCGAAGGTCTCGGCCGACCTCCTGACGACCATCTTCACGCCGTACTCCCCGCTGCACGACGGCGCGATCCTGATCCGCGGCGATCGCATCATCGGCGCGGGGTGCGTGCTCCCGCTCACGCAGTTCAAGGTCGCGGACAAGTCCCTCGGCACCCGCCACCGCGCCGCGCTGGGTCTGTCCGAGGAAACGGACGCCACGGTGCTCGTCGTGTCGGAAGAGACGTCGACGATCTCGGTCGCCAGCCACGGGCTCTTGTATCGGCATCTCACTCCACAGCAGGTGCGCGATTTGCTCTCCGGCGCCGTCTCGCATCTCGAGGGCGGCGAGCGCGTGACTCAGCCTGCCACCTAAACCGCCCTACCGGGAGGCGGCGGCTCTCGCGCTCCTGGTCCTCATCGGCTATGTGATCACCCTCGCGCCCACCGTCACGCTGTGGGATGCGGGCGAATTCATCACCGCCGCCAAAGTACTGGGCGTGCCGCATCCACCGGGTACGCCCTTGTTCGTGCTCGTGGGTCACGTGTGGGGCGCCGTGATGCCGATCGGGAGCTACGCCTGGCGGCTCAATCTGATGAGCGCGTGCTTCTCAGCCGCCGGTGCGGGCTGTCTCTTTCTCGTCGCACATCGCTTGCTGCAGGACGAGGCCCCGTGGCTGCGGCTCGGCGGCGCGGCGGCGGCCGCGATTCTGTCGGCGTTCACGTTCACGGGCTGGCAGAACAGCAACGAGACCGAGGTTTACACCTTCGCGACGTTCAGCATCGCCGCGATCTGCTGGCTCTGCCTCCGGTGGCGTGATGTGCGTGCCACCGCGCGCGCGCCGCACATCCTGCTGCTCATCGTCTACATCGCTGCGCTGTCGGTCGGGAACCATCTCCTGGCACTGCTCGCCGGGCCGGCTGTGTCGCTCTTTATGCTGCACACGCTGCGCACGCTGCCGGCGGCCGAGCCGTCCGAGCGACAGATGGAATGGGCGGAGTGGGCTGCCCTGACCGCATTGTGGTTCATGCTCGTCGCCGTTGGTCTCGGCAGCACGACATTACTGATTCTTGGCGGCGTGGCCCTCGCCGCGGCGGCGGCGTGGTGCCTGGTCACCGGTTCCCGCGCGTTCCCGCTCGTGGCGATCGGCGCGGCCGCCGTCGGGATTTCGATCTACGGCTTCCTCTATATCCGCGCCGGTTTGCACCCGGTACTCAACGAGGCCGATCCCGAGACGTGGAAGAATCTCCTCGCGGTAATCCGTCGCGAGCAGTTCGGGCAGCGCGGTGATGTTTGGGCAGCAGTTGCTCAGCTATTCCATTTACTACTCGTGGCAGTGGGCCCGTGCGTTGCCTCCGGTCATCATGGTCTCTGTCGCGTTGATCTTCGCGACGCTGGGAAGCCTTGGATTCTGGTTTACGAGCCAGCGTGACCGGGGCATCGTCTGGCTGCTTGGCGTGTTGTGGCTCGTCACAGGCATCGGCCTCGTCGTGTACATGAACTTCAAGGCCGGCTTCTCGATACTCTGGAATCTCTATCCCTCGATGGATCAGCATGAGGTGCGTGAACGCGACTATTTCTTCGTGGTGAGCTTCCAGGTGTGGGGCATGTTCGCGGCATTCGGGCTCGTGGGGTTGCTGCGCATGGTATCCCGGCCGATGGTGTTACGCGTGGGCGCCGCGGTGGCGGCGCTGATCGTCGTGCTCCCGTTTGCCGCGAACTTCAACGCGGCCACGCGCCGCGGCACCGATGCGACGGTGGCGCGCGATTTCGCGTTCAACCTGCTGCAATCGGTGGAGCCGTACGGTGTGCTGTTCACTTATGGTGACAACGACACGTTCCCCGTGTGGTATCTCCAGGAAGTGGAGGGCGTGCGCCAGGACGTCACGCTCATCAACCTCTCTCTCGCCCAGCTCGACTGGTACTTGAGCCAGCTCGCATCTCGGCCGACCAGGCCGTTCGATCCCGCGCGCGCGCCGGCGATGTACCGGACGCTCGCGCCGCCGCAGACGCCGCCGGGTCCGGCAGTGCGGCTGACGCCGCAGGAGATCGCGGGGATGCAGCCGGTCCGGATGAGCGACGACGGGATGTTCCGCGCGGGCAACTTCGAGCTGCCCGTGCGCAAGGGACAGATTCTTCGGACCAACGACCTGGTCATCCTCTACACGATCGCGCAGTACTTGCCCGCGGCCAGACCGGTCACATTCGGCGTATCGTCAGGGCGGGGCTCCTGGCTCGGCCTCGATCCGCATCTCGCATTCCAAGGGCTGGTCTTCAAGGTCGTCCCGCACGCTGATACGGTGCACCGATTCCTGCGCGGCGTTCAGGGGACGATGGTGGATTCGACCCGGACGCGGGTCCTCGTCGATTCCGTATTCCTGTTTGGCAAGTTGTCGGGGCAGGACTCGCTCGAGCTCGAGCCCGCCGCCCAGCAGGTCGCGACGTCGTTCTCGGCAGCCTTCCTGGAGCTGGGCAACGCCGCGGTCGCCCGCCGAGATCAAGCCAGGGCCCTCTATTATCTGCGCCGCAGCTACCACTTGAATCCCAGTAAGACGCTTGCCGCCGTGCTCCGCCGCATTGAAACCGAGGGCGTACAGAGCCTCTTTACCCGTTAAATTGAATGGCTATGGGTTTCGAGGCTCTCCCCGAGCGTTTGGCGCAGGTGCGGGCAGAGCTCGCGCGACGTGC
>WNFL01164346.1_pt1 | contig 11630 bp, 12 predicted proteins | sample 5400361 | NCBI WGS metagenome assembly WNFL01 (sample SAMN13153351, study PRJNA577476) | soil metagenome | isolation source: 40 cm soil on Douglas fir-dominated hillslope | place: USA:California | collected 2013-09-17
ACCGACGGTTTACATCTGCGGCGGCAGTGTCTGCTCGCCGCCGGTGACGAGCGCGGCGGTGCTTTCCTCAGTGTTGCAGGAAATCGCGCAGGCCTTTCGCGACAATCCCGACACCATGGGACCCAACATCCGGCAGATCGCGCAGCACATCGATCAAGCCTGGTATCACAATCGCTCCGGTTCGCTCGACATGGGAAAGCTCGATCGCGCCGCGATGGGGACGGCACACAGCTGCGACATCTTTTATGGCGGCCTCACCGGCGCGCCGAAGTTTCCCAACGTGCCAACGCTCGAAATGTTGTGGCGCGCATATTTGCGCACCGGGCAGCGGCAATATCTTGAGCTCTCTCTCTTGTGGATCGACATGATGTGCCGCGGCGGCATCTACGATCATGTCGGCGGGGGATTTTCGCGCTACTCGACCGACGAGCAATGGCTGGTCCCGCACTTCGAGAAAATGCTCTACGACAATGCGCCGTTGATCGACATCATGACGCTCATTTGGCAGCACGGCCGTCAACCGGTCCTCAAGCAGAAGATCGAGGAGACGGCCGGCTGGGTGCTGCGCGAGATGCTGGTCGAGGGTGCGGGTTTCGCCTCCAGCATCGACGCGGACTCAGAGGGCGAGGAGGGCAAATTCTACGTCTGGACGGAAGCCGAGATCGACGAGATCCTCGCCGGCGCACCCGTCGAGCGATTCAAGCGAGCCTATGGCGTCACGCGCGAAGGGAACTTCCCGCATGAGGGACAGCTCGCGGGAAGAAACATCCTCCATCGCATCCCGCATCTCACCGATATCACCGAGGCCGACGAGGCGACATTCGTCACGCAGCGCCGCATGGTCTTCGAAGCGCGCGAGAAACGCGTACATCCGGGCCGCGACGACAAGGTCTTGAGCGACTGGAACGGGATGATGATCACCGCGCTTGCCAATGCCGGCTCCGTGTTCGGTCAGTATCAATGGGTCGACGCAGCGCGGCGCGCGTTCCGGTTCATCTGCGACAAGCTAGGCGAGGGCGATACGCTTTATCATTCCTATCGCGCCGGCAAGCGCCAGCATCCGGCGATTTCCGAGGGCTACGCCAATATGGCACGGGCAGCGCTCGCGCTATGGGAAGCGACTTCGGATCGCGCTTATCTCGACCGCGCCATTGCCTGGACAAAAGTTCTGGATGACAAGTTCTGGGACGTTGTGCAGGGCGGCTACGTCTATTCGAAAAATCCCGATCTTCCCGATTCCGTCCGCACGCGCACGGCTTACGATTCCCAAGTTCCCTCGGCAAACGGCGTGATGATCGGCGTGATGGGTCGTCTGTTCTATGCCACCGCCGACCAGGCCTATGCCGAGCGCGCCAATACGCTGATCCAGGCCTTCGCCGGCGACGCCAATGCCGGATTCATGCAGATGCCGACTTATCTCAACAATTACGAATTCTGCACCTCTTGCTTGGAGATCATCGTCTTCGGTCCGCCGAGCGATGCACGTACGCAGGACCTCATCAAGGCAGCGCTCAGCCGCAGCCTGCCCAACAGACTCTTGATGACGGTCGCGCCGGGCGAAGTGCTTCCGCCAGGACATCCCGCGGAAGGCAAATACATGCAGGAAGGCCAACCGACGGTTTACATCTGCGGCGGCAGTGTCTGCTCGCCGCCGGTGACGAGCGCGGCGGTGCTTTCCTCAGTGTTGCAGCTCCCCGAAAATTCGCCGATGAACCGTGCTGCCGGGAACGCATAGTGCGTAGTGTTCTCGATCGTTCCTGAGGATGGTCGCGGCCATGATGACGCGTTATGGTGCGTACATCAGGCCAAACGATTGAGGGAGACAAGAAACGCCATGAGCGGAAAAGATATCACTGTCAAAGGCTCGGACGGAAATTTTGGAGCATATCTTTCGTCGCCGTCGGCGGGCCGTGGACCGGGCGTGATCGTCATTCAGGAGATCTTCGGCATCAACGACGTGGTGCGGCATATCTGCGACTGGCATGCGGCGCGCGGCCGCTTTGCGCTCGCGCCTGACTTGTTCTGGCGGCTCCAGCCCGGCGTTCAGCTCACCGATAAAACTCAAGAGGATTGGGGCAAGGCTTTCAGCCTGATGCAGCGCTTCGACGTCGACAAGGGCGTCACCGACATCCAGGCCTCGATCTCCCATTTGCGTAGCGCTGCGGGCGTCACCGGCAAGGTGGGCGCGGTCGGCTACTGCCTTGGCGGCCAGCTCGCGTTCCTCTGCGCCACGCGCACCGACAGCGATGCCTCCATCGGCTATTACGGCGTCAATATCCAGAATCGCCTCAACGAAGCGAGCAAGATCAAGAAGCCGCTGATGCTGCACATCGCGGGAAAGGATCAATACTGCCCGCCGGAAGCGCAGAAGCAGATCATCGAAGGTCTCAAGGGCAATCCGCTCGTGACCACCTACGTCTACCCCGAGATGGACCACGCCTTTGCTCGCGAAGGCGGCCAGCACTACGACAAGACCAACGCCGATCTCGCCAACAGCCGGACGGACGCGTTCTTCCGCCAACATCTGGGCTGACGCCGTGAAAGCGATCCGGATCCACAGGACCGGGGGGCCCGAAGTCATGCAGCTCGACGATATCGAGCTGCCGCCCCCCGCGGCCGACCAGGTGTGCGTGCGCCACACCGTCATCGGCGTCAATTTCATCGATACCTATCACCGGGGCGGTCTCTATCCGCTGCCAATGCCTGCGGTGATCGGTTCGGAGGCCGCCGGCCGGATCGAATCCGTCGGTGCGAACGTCCGTACACTGAAGGTCGGCGACCGTGTCGCCTATTGCATGGCGCGCGGGGCATATGCGGAAGCCCAGAACATCGCCGCCTGGCAAGCGGTGAAGCTCCCGCCTTCCATTTCCGATGAGGTCGCCGCGGCATCTCTCTTGAAAGGCTTGACCGCGCGCTACCTGTTGAAGGCGACGTACCCCGTAAAGGCGGGGCAGACGATCGTCTTTCATTCGGCCGCCGGCGGAGTAGGGCAGATCGCGACCCAATGGGCCAAGCAATTAGGCGTCACCGTCATCGGAACCGTGGGTTCCGATGACAAGGTCGCGCTCGCCAAGGAAAACGGTTGCGCGCATGTCTTGAACACGCGCAAGGACGATTGGGTGAAGGCGGTCAAGGAACTATCGGGCGGGCAGGGGGTTCCTGTCGTCTACGATTCGATCGGCAAAGACACCTTCATGAGCTCGCTCGACTGCCTTGGCGTACGCGGCATGCTGGTTTATTTCGGAAATTCATCCGGTGCTGCGCCACCCTTCGAACCCCTCATTTTGAGCCAGAAGGGCTCGCTGTATCTGACGCGCCCCACGCTCGCCAGTTATGCCCGCAATGCCGAGGAGCTGCAGGAAACCTCTGACGATCTCTTCTCGGTGATCGCATCCGGAAAGGTGAAGGTCGCGATCAATCAGCGGTTCAAGCTCGCGGACGCGCGGCTCGCTCACGAAGCGCTCCAGTCGCGCCACACCACCGGCGCAACGGTGTTGCTGCCGTGAGCAAGCACGTCCTCCTCATCGCGTATATTCAATAAAAAACCGCGAGGTTTCATTTTTTGCTCGAGCATGAACGCATCGCGTTATCCATGATTGCCTTCATCACGGGCATGATGGCTTTCATCGAGAGCATGATCGCGGTGCCGGCGGCATCAACCGCGATGGCGGCCGATGCATTGAGCTTCGTCCAGCATTCGGTGAGCGCGGGCTTCGCCTTGCGCGCGGCGACGGGCTTCAAGAGACATCGCTGGACGATCTTGCTGCAAGGCGCCGTGATGATGGTCCTAGGCGCGCTCGTTTGCTTGATCGCGGCGCGAAGGTTGGTTCAGGGAAGCTTCCCGCATCCCTTGACGATGATCATCATGGGGTTCATCGCCCTCTCCGCAAATTTCAGCGCCTGCACCATTTTGCTCCTCTCGCGCCGGCAGCTGACCGGAATCATGTCGGTATGGCGCGTCAGCCGTGCCGATGCGGTGGGAAGCATCTCGGTGATAGCCGCGGCGCTCGCCGTCGTCGCCACTCGCTCGAATATCCCCGATGTCGTGATCGGCGGCGCGATGGCGGGCCTTTTCGTCGCCCAAGGGTGGCGCATCCTCTACACTGGCCGCGCCGACGCCAATCAGATGCGGTAGCCCCAGTCCTGAGACCAGCTTGAATACCAGTATTGGGACTGGTAACGTTGCTGGTATGGGTCAGATGCGCAAAATTACCGTCCAAGTGCCGGAAGAGCTGATCGCTTCCGTCCAGGCCGATACCGGCAAGGGTGTCACCGAAATCATGAGAGAAGCGTTACAGCTGATGCGTCAGCGACAGGCCCTGCAGCGACTGCGCGCCCTCCGCGGAAAGGTGCGCTTCAGCGTCGACCTCATGGCATTGCGCCGCGAGGAAGAGTGAGCGCTTGATCGCCGCCGACACGAGCAGCTTGGTCGCTTTCTTCGGCGGGGACAAAGGCAAAGACGTCGAGATGATCGACGCTGCCATGAAAGCAGCCACGCTTCATTTGCCTCCCGTCGTCATCACCGAATTGCTCAGCGACCGGAACAGCAGCGTGATTATTGGGGTGGACCTGGTGGACGCCCCCATGCTGTCAATTTTACCCGGTTACTGGCAGCGCGCGGGAGCCACCCGGCGTTTGCTTTTGGAAAAAGGGCTTCGCGCCAAAATTCCCGACACTCTCATCGCGCAATCGTGCATCGATCACGATGTGCCGCTGATCGCGCGTGACCCTGATTTTCGCCATTTCGCCAAGCACTGCGGCCTGAAGCTGGCCTAGCGTCCCGTAGACGTTAGCCGCCTACGTGTTCATGCTCTCGAAGAAGTCGTCGTTCTTCTTGGTCTGACGCAGCTTGTCGAGCAGGAACTCGATCGCATCGATCGTGCCCATGGGGGCGAGGATGCGGCGGAGCACGTACATCTTCGCCAGCGTTCCCTTGTCCACCAGGAGCTCGTCCTTGCGCGTGCCGGAGCGCAGGATATCGATCGCCGGGAAGACGCGCTTGTCGGCAACCTTCCGGTCCAGAATGATTTCGGAATTGCCGGTGCCTTTGAATTCTTCGAAGATCACTTCATCCATGCGCGAGCCGGTGTCGATGAGCGCGGTCGCAATGATGGTCAAGGATCCGCCCTCCTCGATATTGCGCGCGGCGCCGAAGAAGCGCTTCGGCCGCTGCAGTGCGTTCGCATCGACGCCGCCGGTCAAGACCTTGCCTGAGGAAGGCACGACCGTGTTGTAGGCGCGGCCGAGCCGCGTGATGGAATCCAACAGGATGACGACGTCGCGTTTGTGCTCGACCAAGCGCTTGGCCTTCTCGATCACCATTTCCGCAACCTGCACGTGGCGCGTGGCAGGCTCGTCGAAAGTCGAGGAGATCACCTCGCCTTTGACCGAGCGCTGCATGTCGGTGACTTCTTCCGGGCGCTCGTCGATCAAAAGCACGATCAGGTAGCAATCGGGGTGATTGATGGCGACCGCCTTGGCGATGTTCTGCAGGATCACCGTCTTGCCGGTGCGGGGCTGCGCGGTAATGAGCGCGCGCTGACCCATGCCCAAGGGCGCCACGATGTCGATCACGCGCCCGGTCTTGTCCTTGACGGTCGGATCTTCCAGCTCCATCACGAAGCGCTTGGTGGGATAGAGCGGCGTCAGATTGTCGAAATGGACCTTGTGCTTGCCGGCTTCAGGGTCCTCGAAATTGATGGTCGAGACTTTCAGAAGCGCGAAATAGCGCTCGCCGTCTTTGGGCGAACGGATGGGGCCTTCCACCGTGTCGCCGGTGCGCAAGCCGAAGCGGCGAATCTGCGAAGGCGAAACATAGATGTCGTCGGGCCCGGCCAGATAGTTCGATTCCGGACTGCGCAGGAAACCGAACCCGTCCTGCAGGATCTCCAGCACGCCGTCGCCGGTGATCTCGACATTGCGCTCGGCGAGCTCTTTCAAGATCGCGAACATCATGTCCTGCTTGCGCATGGACGAGGCGTTCTCGATCTCGAGATCCTCGGCGAACTCCAGAAGCTCGTTCGGCTTCTTGGTTTTCAACTCCTGAAGCTTCATGGCCTGGAGGCCTGCTTGCACTGTCATTGACGCGTACCTGGAGGGTGGGTTGGTGGGGAGAAGGTAGGGGTCGTTGCCGGAGGATAAACCAAAGGCCGTACCGTGCTGGTTCGGGGCTCTTCGGCGTTGGTGGTCTTAGCTCGCCCCATGCCGCCCATTCGGTGGCGGAGTCCGCGAACCGGCAGACCCTTTGGAGCGCAATTTCGTGAAGAACAACTTAATCCTACCGGGAATTGCCCGACTTGCAAATCCCCTTTGGATCACAAGCCATCAAAACGGCTTGACCACCACAAGGATCACGATTGCCATCATGATGACCGCAGGCACCTCGTTCCAGGCGGCGTAAAAGCGCTTGCTGTGGCGATTGCGGTCTTGAGCGAACTCCCGGCGCCATCGCGAGAACAGCCCGTGCACACCCGAAAGCACGACGACCAATGCGAACTTAGCGATCAGCCAGCCTTGGCTCCAACCGCCCGACGCGGGCGTGAATGAGAGGGTGAGGCCCAACACCCATACGCCAATCAAGGCCGGATTGACGATGATGCGGAGCAGACGCCGCTCCATCACCTTGAACCGCTCGGACTCGGGCGTCCCCGGCTGAGCCTCGCAGTGGTAGAAATAGAGCCGCGGCAAATACAGCATTCCCGCCATCCATGCGATCACGGCAATGATGTGGAATGCCTTGATCCACGCATAAAAGGGGTTCAGCGCCTCAAACACGGACTGCCATCCTGTCATGGCCGCAGATGCGGTCTTGCGGACAAATCCGGCCCGGAGCGCACGTGACCGGCGACTTTGCGTGCAGCGCAGCATTAACGAGCGTCGCCAACCCGGCAATGAACTTTGGATGCGTACGCACTGTGGGCACGCGGAAGTAGTCCGGCACACCTGATTCCCGCGCGAGCTTCCCATATTCGATGTCGAGCTCAACGAGCGTCTCCGAATGCTCCGATACGAACGCGACCGGAACCACGATGACGCCCTTGCCGCGAGCACCCGCGCGCCTGATTTCGGCGTCTGTCGCGGGACCTATCCATTCCAACGGCCCAACCCGGCTTTGAAAGCAGATTACAGTGTCGAGGCCCGGCAAATTGAGCCGCGAAAGAATCGCCTCGACGGTCCGCTCCACCTGCCATTGATAGGGATCGCCCCGTTCCACGATCTTCTTCGGAAGACCGTGGGCTGAAAACAGCACGCGATACGATAGCCCTGCATTTCGGCGGGCGAGGGCTTCGGCGAGACCATCTGCCAAGGCAGCAATGAAACCTGCCTCAAAGGGATAGCAACAAGCTTCATGTTGCGGTGCAGAGAGCCGCAGCTGTTTAGCCACGCGCCGCCATTCCGCAAGCGATGAGCGTGTCGTGGTGGTCGAATATTGCGGGTAAAGCGGCAAGAGCACGATCTCGTCCGGGCCCCAGTCCTTCACCGCTTGCGCGGCTTCCCGCGTCATCGGATGCCAGCAGCGCATGGCGATGAAGCACTTCACCGCATTCCCTCGGCCGGCGAGCTCGGCTTCGAGCGCGCTGGCCTGGGCTTCGGTTTCCGCCAGAATCGGCGAACAGCCGCCCAGATGTTCGTAGATCTTCCGCGCCAGTGGCGCGCGCTGTGCCGCAATGTACCGTGCAAGCGGCCGGCGAACGAAACCGGGCAGGTTGATGATTGCCGGATCGCTGAACAAGTTTCGAAGGAATGGCTTCACGGCCGCGAGCGAATCCGGCCCGCCGAGGTTGAACAGCACCACGGCGAGTTTCACATCGCACCTCTGATGCGCGCGATGAGCCGCTCCACGTTCGCCACGGGTGTTTCGGGCAGAATGCCGTGGCCGAGGTTGAAGATGAAAGCTCGTCCCCGTGTCTGGTTGAGGATGTCGTCCACCGCTCGATCAAGCGCTTCACCTCCGGCAATCAGCACGATGGGATCGAGATTGCCTTGGACGACAGTCCCTTTGGGAAGCGCCTCGGCCGCCCACCGCATAGATGCCGCCGTATCAATGCTGACGGCATCGACTCCAGTCTCAAGCGCATAGCGTCGATATCCGGTCTCGGTCGCCGCGCGTGGAAAACCGATCACGCGTGCAGCCGGGAAGCGGGCACGCAGCAGGCTCACCACTTTCTTGTTGGGCTGGACCACAAAATCCTCGAAATTTCGTTCGGGCAATCCGCCGGCCCAGCTGTCGAAAATCTGGACGACATCCGCACCGGCCTCCAGCTGCTTGCCCAAGTGCCAAGCCACGATCTCCACGAGCTTTTCCAGCAGCGCCGAGAAATTCCGGGGATCGTGATAAGCGGCAAGTTTCGCTGCACGCTGATCCGTGGAGCCCTTTCCCTCGAGCATGTAGGCCGCGAGCGTCCATGGCGCGCCAGCGAAACCGATCAGTGTCTTTTCTTTAGAGAGATTTACCCTCGTGCTTCGCATCGCAGCATAGACGGGCTCGAGATTCACTTCCCAGACCAAAGGGTCATGCACAAGCTGAGAAATCTCCGGACAGCGGCCAAGGACCGGACCATGGCCCTCCTCGAACCGTACCTCCTGTCCAAGCGCATGAGGGATGACGAGAATGTCAGAGAACAAGATCGCCGCGTCGAAGCCGAAGCGCCGGATCGGCTGCAAAGTTACCTCGACGGCAAGCTCTGGGGTCATGCACATCGTCCAGAACGAACCGGCTTTAGCTCGTACCGCCTTATATTCGGGCAAATAGCGGCCAGCTTGGCGCATCAGCCAGATCGGTGGCGGGTGAACAGGCTCACCACCTAAGACGGCGAGCATCGTTCTTCCTTGATCTTGTTTTTCCATCTCTTCTGAAAGTTCTTGAATCTTATGATGGTGATGGTGTTGTAGCGGTAAACTGTGGAGAGCCGCGACAAGAGCGGTGAAATACGCTGTCAGGTCGGGATTTCGCAAGGGCGGGCTTTGACTGCCTTCCTGGGGATAAGCTTGAGCGGCATGCAACCTTTTCCCCGAATGCTCCAGCGCTACGTCATCTCTGTGAGTGGATTTGGGATAGAATCATGGGCCGCGAATATCATTTACACCTAGTTTCCGACGCAACCGGCGAGACCTTGAATACGGTCGCCAAGGCTGTCTGCGCCCAATTCGAGGGGACGACCGCACGCGAGCATATCTATTCTTTGGTGCGCAGCGAGCGCCAGTTGCGGCGTGCGGTGGACCACATCTCGGCCAATCCTGGCGTCGTTCTGTTCACGCTCGTCAACCCCGCGCTTCGCCAGATGCTGGAAAGCGAGTGCGGAAGACTGAATGTGCCTTGTGTCTCGATTCTGGATCGCGCGGTCGAGATCTTGGGGAAATTTCTGGGCGCGGAGGAAAGCCACCGTCCGGGCGGACAGCATGAGATGGACTCGCGCTATCTGGACCGGGTCGAGGCGCTCAATTTCACGATGCAGCACGACGACGGACAGAACATCCAGGATCTCGATGCGGCCGATGTCGTCCTGGTGGGCGTGAGCCGCAGTTCCAAGACCCCCACCTGCATCTATCTCGCGATCCGCGGCATCCGGGCGGCGAATGTTCCGGTGGTCCCGGGTGTCGAGCCGCCTGCGCAATTATTTGCGCTTCGCAATCCGCTGGTGGTTGGCCTCTACCTGACGCCCGAGCGGCTGCTTCAGATCAGGCGCAACCGGCTTACCACGATGGGCGAAACCAAGAGCTCCGATTACGTCGACGAGGAAGCAATCCGGTCGGAAATCGCTTTTACGCGTCGGTTGTTCGAGCGCGAAGAATGGCCCGCCATCGATGTGTCGCGCCGTTCGATCGAGGAAACAGCTGCGGCAATCCTCAATCTTGTCGCTGAGCGCGAGAACGGGACATGACCGTCGAGATCGTGCTCGCATCCACGAGCACCAGCCGGCGTGCCATGCTTGAGGCGGCGGGTCTCGAATTCACGACGGTTGCGCCGAATGTCGACGAGGAACAGGTGCGGGGCCTCTTGGAAGAGGCTGGCGCTTATCCGCAAACCGTCGCCGAGGCACTCGCAGAAGCAAAGGCGGTCGCCGTAAGCGAGCGCCATCCCGAGGCCCTTGTCCTTGGTGCTGATCAGCTACTCGTTTGCGAGGATCGGCTCTTCGCCAAGGCGATTGATGAAGGCGAAGCACGGGAAACCCTTCGCCGGCTGCGTGCGCGCGAACATCAACTGATCGACGCTGCCGCGATCGCCAGAGCCGGCGCTGTCGTCTGGCGCCACGTCGATTATGCACGGCTCTGGATGCGGGACTTCTCGGATTCATTCCTCGATGAATACATGACCGCCGAGATGCCCGACATCCTCGGGTCTGTCGGCTGCTACCGGATAGAAGGCCGCGGGGCGCAGCTCTTCTCCCGCGTCGAAGGCGATTACTTCTCGATCCGCGGCCTTCCGCTACTACCCGTCCTGCAAGCGTTGCGAGCGGCCGGAGCTGTCCGGCCGTGAGCGGGCGGGAAAAACTCGCCGGCGTCATGGGCTGGCCGACAAATCAGTCGCTCTCGCCGCTTCTGCACAATTATTGGCTGCGCGAGCACCGCATCGCCGGCAACTATGTCGCGCTGCCGGTGCGGCCCGAGGATTTCGGAAAAACCGTCGCGAACCTTCCTGCGCAAGGCTTTGTCGGCGTGAGCGTCACGGTTCCGCACAAGGAGGCGGCGTTCGCCTTGACGTCGGAACGCGATGAGGACGCTCAGAACACCGGCGCCGTAAACACCCTCATCTTTGCTCCGGCCGGAATCAAAGGCTTGAATACCGACGTGCGCGGTTTCGCGGTCAATCTCGCGGAATCACTCGGCCCCGATGCCGTACGCGAAGGTACGGTTACAATCCTCGGCGCGGGCGGAGCGGCGAGGGCAGTCGTCCTCGCGCTCGCCCGAATGGGCGCCTCGCATATCCGTCTCCTCAATCGAACCCGCGCGCGCGCCGAAGCCCTGCGGAACCAACTCGGCCGGTTCGCGAACGTGGACGTTCTCGACTGGGACGAGGCACAAAAGGCCTTCGCCGGCGCCAAGCTGCTCGTCAATACGACCAGTCTCGGAATGATCGGAAAGTCCAAGCTCGAACTCTCGCTCGATGGTTTGCCCAAAGAAGCCGCGGTCGCGGACATTGTCTACAATCCGCTGGAGACCGAGCTTCTGCGCCAGGCGCGTGCTCGCGGCCACCGCGCCGTCGATGGGCTGGGCATGCTGATGCATCAAGCCGTCCCCGCCTTTGCCGCCTGGTTCGGCGTCACGCCTAAAGTGACGACGGACTTGCGCGTGAGACTGACCAAGGCGCTTGGCGATGCCTGAGAGGCGCCAAGACCGGCCATTTACCGTCGGCCTGACCGGTTCCATCGGCATGGGCAAGAGCGAGACCCTGAAGCTCTTCCAGCGGCTCGGCATTCCCGTCTATGACGCCGATGCTGCCGTGCACGAGCTTTACGATAAGGGCGGCGCGGCGGTCGCCCCGATTGCATTCTGGTTTCCCGATGCCGTGCGCGATGAGCGCGTCGACCGCGCCAAACTGGCCGAGTTCGTCGCGAGCGGCGAAGCGGCATTTCAGCGCCTCGAGGCGATCGTCCATCCCTTGGTCCGGCAGGTGGAAAACGATTTCCTCG
>WNFL01277124.1_pt1 | contig 11630 bp, 6 predicted proteins | sample 5400361 | NCBI WGS metagenome assembly WNFL01 (sample SAMN13153351, study PRJNA577476) | soil metagenome | isolation source: 40 cm soil on Douglas fir-dominated hillslope | place: USA:California | collected 2013-09-17
GTGTCGTTCGCATCCATCGAGTTCCCCGGCCAGCCGCGCTCCGTCACGACCAACGCAGACGGACGCTACGAAATGAAGGATCTGGCCGCCGGCCGTTACAACATCTCCGCCGACCGAAGCGGGTACCTCACGCTCCGCTACGGCCAGCGCCGCCCTCTCGAGGCCGCGAGACCGTTGCAAGTCGCCGACAAGCAGACGATCGAGAGAGTTGATTTCTCACTGCCGCGAACCGGACTCATCACCGGTCGCGTGCTCGATGAGATTGGCGATCCGGTGGCCGGCGCGCAGGTGTTCGCGTTGCGTTCGGAATTCTGGCTGGGCCGCCGGCAGTTGGTACCCTCGGGTCCATCGGGGAGAACCGACGACACCGGCCAGTACCGCATCACCGGGCTCGCGCCGGGCTCCTACATCGTCCGAGCGACGACGCGAGAAACGTGGACCGTCACTCGAGGCGGGAAGAAAGAGTTGATGTCCTTCGCGCCCACCTATTTTCCCGGCACGCCCGATGTCAGGGTTGCACAGCGAGTGGCCGTTGGCCTCGGACAGCAACTGTCCGCTATCGACATCGCGTTCGTCCCCGGCAAGACCGTCTCCGTATCAGGAACCGCCGTGGATACACGCGGCCAGCCGCTCGCGAACATCTTCCTTGCGCAGACGACAGTGGGGCCGAACGGCGGCACGGCCGGCGGCGCTGGCAGTGCAGTCGTAGCGCCCGACGGCACGTTCAGAATCAAAGACGTCCAGCCCGGCGAGTACACGCTGATGGCGGCGGGCTCCAATCAGGTCGCGCGGCGGCCGATTGTCGTTGCGTCTGACGATGTCGAAGGCGTTGCGCTCGTCGCGGCTGTGACGTGGTCGGCGACGGGCGTCGTGACGAGCGAAAGGGGCGAGCCGCCGACGGTCTCGCGCGATCGGGTCCGCATCTCGGCGAACATGCTGTCGACCACGCCTGGAATGGGCATGCAGGGCGAACCCGACTATCGGCAGGTGCTCAACGACGACTGGACCTTTTCGCTCTCCGGCATCTCCGGGCCCATGCGATTCCGCGTCCAACTGCCCGACGGATGGGCGGTCAAATCCGTTCTCTACAAAGGCCGCGACATCACGGAGGCAGCCGTCGAGCCCGGCGCGAACGAGGATGCGATCTCCGGTGTCGAAGTCGTGCTCACCAGTACGGTCACGACGGTGTCGGGACAACTGGTGGACAGACAGGGCGTGCCGCTCGACGGCACGATCGTCGTGTTCTCGAGCGACAGCGAGAAATGGACGGACGGATCGAGGTTCATCCGCGCGACACGCCCCGATCAGTTCGGCCAGTATCACATCAATGGCCTGCCGCCCGGCGACTACCTCGCCGTGGCGCTCGATTACGTCCAGGACGGAGTCTGGAACGATCCTGAATACCTGGAGTCGATTCGCCGCGGCGGCCAGAGGCTCACGTTGAAGGAAGGCGGGTCGACGACAATCTCACCGCGATTGGCGACGCCTTGAACCGCCGGCGGGCCTCAGAGCGTGCGACGGGCCTTGTCGGCGTGGCGCAGGTTGCCGTGAAGCAGTAACGACACTGCCTCGAGGAGCGCCTTCATCGTCATCGGCTTCTCGACGAAAGCTTCGTGTACAGAATCTTCGCGTCGGGCTCGACGTGCCGGATCTTCTGGGCGAGCTCGTTGCCGCTCATCCCCGGCATGACGACGTCGAGAATGAACGCGTCGAAGGGCCCGCGTTTTTCCAGCAACTCGAGCGCGTGCGCGCCATGCGTCGCGGCGACCACTTCGTAGCCGGCCGTCTGCAGAGCACGCTGGGTGAATTCGCGCACCGATTCCTCGTCATCCACCACGAGGATGCGCGGCGGGGCGTCGTCGTCGGCCATTGAGTGGATGAGATTATCCGCGATCAGGGGCAGGCTGTACAGCGCGTGATGAGGCGGGTGTGGCAGACTACAGCGCGTGCAGACGCCGGGCTTACAGCTCGCAACCATCGCCCTGGCTTCTGTGCTCGTCGCCCCGCTTCTGGCCCAATGGCCGCCGTACCCTGCGCGTGGCGTTCCGAAGACGCCGGACGGCAAACCGCAGCTCACGGCGCCCCCGCCGCGTACCGCCCAGGGCAAACCTGATTTCTCCGGCAACTGGATCCGCGGCGATGGACGCCTGGGCCCAGCGGGTGGCGGCACGCTGCCGGGCCCGGCCCCTTCGTTTACGGCCGGCCCGCCCGAGACGACGTTCGCGAACGTCGCGGCCAATATAAAGGATGGGTTGCCGCTGCAGCCGTGGGCGGCCGATCTGCTGAAGGCGCGCCGTGCCGGGAACAGCAAGGACAATCCGGACGCCCACTGTCTACCCATGGGCCTGATGCAGTTTCACAACCACGGCATGCCCCGAAAGATGGTCCAGACGCCGTCGCTCCTGGCCATCATCTACGAAGCCAACTACGGCCTGCGCCAGATCTTCCTCGACGGCCGCGCGTTGCCGAAAAGTGATCCGCAGCCCTGGTGGTACGGCTACTCTGTGGGCCGCTGGGACGGCGACACGCTCGTCGTGGAAACCGTGGGATTGCGAGACGGCGGCTGGCTCGACATCATGGGCCATCCGCTGACGGACGCCGCGAAGCTCACGGAACGATTCCGCCGGCCGACGTTCGGGACGCTCGAGATCGACGTCACCGTCGACGATCCGAAGGCATACACGAAGCCGTGGACGGTCCGCGTGAACCAGCGCATCGTGCTCGACAACGAGTTAATCGAGTTCATCTGCAACGAGAATCAGCAATTCGAAACGTATTTGCAGAAGCAGCCGTAAGACCAGCCAACGATTAGAGGAGCACTCATGACGTCGAGAAGCATTCTGACCATCGCGCTGTCGGTAACTGGTTCGGCGCTGTTGTTCGGCGAGACACCGCGACTGCCGCCTGCGCCGCCGCCGCCGTCGCTGCAGGCGCCGGCGGACCCCGGCTACGCCGAGTTGATCATGGCGTGCAAGACGCCGCCGCCGGCTCGCGGCCGCGGCCCCGCTCCCGCCGGCAACCGTGGCGGCGGACGCGGTCCGGCACCGGCGGCAGGCGAACGCACCTACGCGGTCACCGCGATTCCAGGCGTCATCGCGGCGGGCGGCAAATGGACGTTCGTCTGGCAGCAGCGAGGCAACAACGGCGACGGCATCGTCGGCACCGAAGACGGCGGGCTTCTGCTCGCGCAGAACGACAGCAGCGCCGTCCTGAAGCTCGATCGGAAGGGGAAGCCGTCCGTCGCGTACAAAGACACCCACACCGGCGGCGCGTTGTCGATCGCCTCGAAGGGCAGCATGTTCGTCGTCGAACGCGGCCTGCGTCAGCGGATCGAACAGCTCCTGCCGCAGCGCAAGGTGTTCGTCGACAACTACAACGGCGAGCCCATCGACTGCATCGGCGGCGTCCTCAACGACATCGTCGCCGACAGCAGGGGCGGCGCGTACTTCACGATGGGCGGGCTCTTCTACGCCGACCCGAGCGGCAAGGTCACCCGGTACGGCGAGAACCTGACGACGAACGGCGTGACGCTCAGCCCGGACGAGAAGGTGCTCTACGTCACCAACGGCCAGTCGCTCGCGGCGTTCGACGTACAGCCGGACGGCTCGCTCACCAAGCAGCGCGAGCACGCGAAGTTCACGGCCGGCGGCGGCGACGGCGGCACGATCGACGCGAAGGGCAACATCTACATCACGACGGGCGCCGGCGTCGAAGTGATCTCGCCCGACGGCAAGAACCTCGGCGTCATCCCGACGCCCCGCGGCGTGATCACGTGCGCGTTCGGGGGGAAAGACAAGAAGACGCTGTTCATCCTCGCGCGCGGGGCCAAGGACGCCGACGGCAGCGAGGTCGCCAACGCGGCGCAGGTGTGGACGATTCCGATGATCGCGCAAGGCTACAAAGGCCGCGCGAAGTAGGCGACTACGTACGTAGCCACAGAGGCACGGAGGGCACCGAGAGTTTCACAGAGATCATGCTTGGAAAAACAATCTCTCTGTGTTGATCTCCGTAGCCTCTGTGCCTCAGCGGTTACGGCTGTAATCTTTTTCGCGCCGTGCCTGCTGTCCGGCGGGACGTCGTTCGCGCAGGCGGGTCAGGCGCCGCCGGGCGTCGCGTTTCTCTTGGTCGATCTGAAATCGCACGCGACCCTGTCCGCGGTGCGGCCTGATCAGCTGGATCGCGCGATCGTGCCGGGATCGGTGATGAAGATCGCCACCATTGCCGCTGGCCTCGAGGCCGGCATCATCGACGAGCACACCGGCATTCTGTGCAGGCGCGAGGTGACCGTCGCTGGTCACAGGCTCGCCTGCACTCATCCCGATTTCCATCGTCCGCTGACGCCGGCCGAGGCGCTCGCGCATTCCTGCAACGTCTACGTCGCGTCGGTGGCTGAGCGGCTGCCCCGCGCGGCGCTGGATCGCGCGCTCAACAGCCTCGGTTTGCCCGCGTCGGATCCGTCGCAGCCTGCGGCCGGCGCGGCCCTGGGCGTTGAAGGCATTCGCGCGACGCCCCGGCAGCTCGTGGAGATGATCGGGCGTGTCGGCATGGACCCGAGCCCGCTGCCGTGGAAGCGCGCCACGCTGGCGGTGGTCCGCGACGGCCTGCGTGAAGCGGCCCGCCACGGCACGGCGTCGGCATTCGCCGATCGCGGTGTCGACGCGATGGCGAAAACCGGCACGGTGGTGCGCGCGGGAACCTCGCAGGGCGTTGTCGTCGGCGTCACGCCATCGAGGGCGCCCACGACGGGTTTCGTCCTCGTCGCGTCTGGGGCATCGGGATCGGATGCCGCCGTGCTGGCCGCCAGCCGCCTGGCGCACGTGCCGCCGGACACGATTCGCCTCGGCATCGCGCAGCCGCGCGGCGGGTACGTCGTGCGCGCGCTGCCGCTCGACGACTACGTCGCGGGCGTCGTGACCGGCGAAGCCGCTCGAAGCAGCAGCCCTGCCGCGCTCGCAGCGCTGGCGATCACGGTGCGCACGTTCGCGCTCGCCAACGGGAACCGCCACGCCGCCGACGGATTCGACCTCTGTGATCTGACGCATTGCCAGGTCTGGCGTCCGCCGGCGTTGGCCGCGACGAAGGCGGCCGGGCTCACCACCAGCCGTGTGCTGCTCGCGCACGGTTCTCCGGCGTCGGTGTTCTATACAGCCTCGTGCGGGGGTCACACCGAGCGTCCCTCCGCGGTGTGGCCGGGAGCGCAGGATCCCTCGTACCTGCCGGCGCGTCCCGACGATGCATGCGGCGGAGAGCCGGAGTGGACATCGGATATTGCGGTAGCGGATCTCATGAGGGCGCTGCGCTCCGGCGGATTGAGCGGCGACACGCTTCGTGATGTGAAGGTCATCGGCCGGACGGCGTCGGGCCGGGTGGCCAGAGTGCGGCTCGACGGGTTCGCGCCGGATGAGATCTCCGGACAGGATCTGCACACGCTCCTCGGCCGGACGCTCGGCTGGAACTACCTCAAGAGCACGGCATTCGACATTCGACGCACGGGGACGGGCTTTCACGTTACGGGCCACGGCGCCGGCCACGGTGTCGGCCTGTGCGTGATCGGAGCGGCGCGGCTGGCGGAACGCGGCGCGAGCGAATCGGAGATCCTGTCCCGCTACTTTCCAGGACTGCCGATCGGGACAATCCCGGCGGCCGCGTCGCATGGCGAAGTGCGCGTCGAGGTCGCGACGGGCGACGAAGACCAGCGCGGCACGATCCACGTGCTGGCGGAACGGGAGCGCGATGCGCTCGCAGCCCGACTGGGGGTGAGTGCACCTCCTCGCATCACCCTGCGATTTCATCCGACCGTCGAGAGCTACCAGCGGGCGACTGGGCGGACGTGGTTCACAGCCGCCGCCGCAATAGGCGCGGAGATCCATTTCGTGCCGCTCGCCGGTTTACGAAGACGGGGGCTGCTCGAACGGACGCTGCGGCACGAGCTCGTGCACGTCCTGACTGCGGCGAAGCTCGACGGACGGCCGCTCTGGGTGGCCGAAGGCGCAGCCGCGTACTTTGCAGGTGAGATGCCGTCCTCGATCGACAAGCACGCTGTCTGCCCGACAGACAGCGAACTGCTGCGGCCGGCGTCGCCAGACGCCATGAGCGCGGCGTACGCGCGAGCTGCCGCCTGCTTCAGCCGTCAGATCGCATCGGGAAAACCGTGGCGAGCCGTCAACTGACGAGCGTTTCTCGCGACGCCCGGCCACAGACACCAATCACGAACGCGGCGATTCCGATCACGAGCGCGTAAAGCACGATCAACTTGAGTCCCGCGAAGACGAATTCGATCCAGCTGACCGGCAGGCTCTTCGGCATCCAGTAGACGATTCTCCAGACGGCTTCGCTCAAGACGACCGCCGCCATCGACGCGGTGACGAGCGGCGCCAGTCGAATCGATGCGCGCAGACCGCGTACCCACGCGCGCCAGCCATCCGAGCCCGCCGCCACGAGCGCAGCCACGACGGAGCACCCGAGCCCCCACCGCACGAGCCAGATCATCCAGAACACCGTCTCGTGCAGCCGCCTCGTGCTGGTGATGTTTCCGTAGCGGATGAACACCGCGTCCACTTCGCCGCGGTGCAACGTCCACCACCGCTCGGCGCCGTCTGTGATCCACCACAGGAGGGCGAACACGACGAGACCCGCGGCGAAGCGCGGCAGCGCCGCCACCGCGCGTCGTGTAGTGGTTCCGGGAACGGCGCCGGCCGCGAGCGAGGCGGCGCCGCCGATCGTGAGGCCAAGCGTCGCGAAGACGCCGAGGGCCAGGATGCCCGAGAGCGTCAGCATCAGCACGTTCGACTCGGGCACGTTGATGAGTGCCCAGAACAGCGCAGCAGCAACCGCACATCCGACGGCCAGCGCCGCCGACGATCGCACCAGTCCGCGCACGGTCATGGTGCGCCTTCCGCGGGCACGGTCAGCGAGATGACATCGCTCGATGCCGACACGTCGGGCACGTACATCGGCGAGATGCGCGCCGGCATGGCCGCGAACGTGCCGGGCGTAGTGACCTTCAGGAGGTAGACCGCCTCGAATCGTCCCTGGAACAAGGCCGTCACGAAATACACCGTGCGGTCGTCGCGGAACTCGCGCTGGCTGCCGAACCACCAGGAGGAGACGTTCTCGATTTGCAGGCTCTCCGGCTGTTCAACCGCCTCTGTGCCCGCCGGAATGGGATCCTCGACCATGAGGTACTTCCAGTCCGACGAGCCCGCCGCAGTCAGACGCACGAGCAGCAGATCGCCGGGCTTCGCGGTGCCACCAAACGCGCCCTGGCGGTACACGATGGCTCCGTTCTTGTCCCTCGCGGGCGACAACGTCGCGTAGGTGCGTGTCATCGCGAGACGGCGCGAGCCTGTGCGCTCGGCGGCCGCTGGCTTGTCGTAGTAGCGCACCGACGCGTCGTAGTAGAGCACGCCGCCGCCGCGCTTCACGATGCGAACGGTGTTTGCGCCGGCGACCGCAGGGCTCTCGACGAGCACGGGGTTCGGCGCGACGAGCGACGCCGCGTCGAACGACTGGCTGGCGACACGCGCGCCGTTGACGAACACGTCGGCGGTGAACGGCGCCGGCTGTTCGCCCCGCGCCTGCATGTATGCGAGCAGGCCCTGCACCGCCAACGCGGTCTGCTTGGTGCTGGACCAGTAGCCACCGGCCGATCGGTTCAGCACCAGCCAGCGGGCGACGCGCTCGAGCAGCGGGTTGCGCGGATCGCGCGCCGCAAGCGCCTTCAGCGCGAGCGCCGACCCCTCGGGAGTTGTGTCGAAGAAGTCTTCGAGAAACGGATCCGTCTCCACCACCCACCAGGCGAGGTCGCCGCGCGTCTTGACGTCGCCGAGAATCTCGCGCGCGAGGTCGTTTCCGCGCACGTCCTTGGCGGCGTCCAGCGTCATCAGGAGATAGGCGCGGCCCGAGGTCGTCATTCGCGATCGCGCCGCCCAGAGATCGTTGAGGGCGTCGGTCAGTTTGAACGTGCTGGCGTTCGCACGCGCGAGGACGTACGTTTCGTACGCCTTCAGATCGGGAATCGCCCGCGGGTACTTGGCGTAGAGCGCCTGGAGGGCCTGCGTGCCGATCGTGATCTGATAGCCGCCCACGGCGACCTGGTTCTCGCGCGCCTGCAGCAGCCCGTCGAGTGCGTAGGCCGTCATGAACGGTTGGTTCTCGTCCGTCTTCCACCAGCCCCAGCCTCCATCCGCGTGCTGAAAATCGTACAGGCGCTTGAGGCCGTCGTCGATACGGCGGTCCAGCGACTGTATGCGTTCCGTCGGCGCGATTTTCATCTGCGTCATGGCTCGCAGCACGACCAGGTTCGGCACGAAGCTCGACACGGTCTGCTCCGTGCAACCCCAGGGGTACGACGTGAGGTAGTCGAGCGCGCCGAGCATCGAGCCGGCGAGCGACGGCATGAGCGCGACGCGCACCGAACGCCCCGACACATTGGCCGTCTGCGGCACCATCAGATCGATCGCGTGCGGCTCGACGTCGAGGATCGAGCCTGAGCTTCCGGTGTTGCGCTGCAATCCGGCAGGCAATACCGGCAGCGACAGCTCCATCGCGTCGCTGGCCGTATCGGTGATCGCCTTGCCGGTCAGAGTGACCCGTCGCACCTGATCAGCTTTGTATCGCCAGTCGGATCGCTGCTGTCCGTTCGACGGCACCTGCATCGCCCGTGGGGACGCCGGGCCGCCGTCCGCGGACAGCCCTTCCGCCGTCATCGACAGGCTGACGGCTTTCCCGTCGGGCAGATAGTTGTGGACGATCGCCGGAACGCTGACCTGATCGCCTTCCGTCAGGAACCGCGGAGGCACGACGCGCAGAATGAGGTCCTTGGTCGTCAGCGTGTGCGCGACCGTCGCGCCGACATCGGTCGACACCGTGACCGCCCGCGCCGTCAGCCGCCAGGTCGTCAGCGAGTCGGGATACGAGACGTGAATCTGCGCGTTCCCCTCAGCGTTGGTGACGACGTCGCCCGCCCAGAACGCGGTGTCGGGAAAGTCCTTGCGGATTCGCGGCCGATCCGGCCGATCGGCCTTGAAATCCGCGAGGGTCATCGGATGATGGCGCCGCGCGAGCAGCAGCTGCTGCGTTCCCGAATAGCCGACGAACGGATAGTCGCGGGAGAACGAGGTGGCCACGTGGTCGTACTCGCGGCGATAGAAGAAGCGCAGCGGATCCGGCGTCGTGTCTTTGGCCACGCCGTAAAGCGCCTCGTCGACGAGGCCCACGCTCAGCTGCGCGCGAACCGCCGCACCCGAGGCGTCGACGACGTGAAGCGTGAAGAGCCCGGGATCGCCGGGACGCGACACGTCGCGATCCGGCGTGGCGGTCACGGTCAGCTGGCGCTCGGTGGCCGGCACGGACAGTCGCCGCTCCGCGCGATAGAGCCGATCGTCTTTCAGAAACGCGATGCTGACGTAAGTGTCGCCGATGTCGTCATGCCCGATGGGCACGTCGATGGCCTGTTTGTTGTTCGCCCGCACCACCCGGTGATACGACACGCGCTGGCTTTCCTTGGTGACGAGCACGAACGAGTCGAAGTCTGCTCCGCGAACCACCAGGTGCGCCGTGTCGTTAGGCCGGTACGAACGCTGATCGGCGACGAGTTCGAGGTACCGATAGTCGCCGTCGAATTCCCGTTCCTCAGCACGGGCGCCAGGAACATAGAGAGCGATGACGTCTGAGACCTCCCTGCCCTCCGAAGGCGCGGTGACGCGGACGCGATAGTAGCCGCTCCGGTTCGGAATCGACGCGGGCCAGCTCGCGCGGCCGTCGGTGCCGGCGTCCACATCCGCGCTCTGGATGTCCGCGATCTTCTCCGCGGACGACCGGCGTGAGTAGTCCACCTGCTGCAGCACGACATGCATGCGGACGCCGGCCCTGGCGTTGCCGTCATAGTCGACGGCGCGAAGGTCCACATTCGCCGTCGAGGCCGCGCCGTAGACGAAGCGCTCCGTGCGGGCGATCACCATGAAGCTGCCGTACGTCGCGACGACCTGACCGGAGCCGGTCACCTCACGCCCGCTGGCGTCGGCGACACGCGCTTCGATGTGCAGCGCATAGTCGCGTCCGTACCCGTCCACCGCCATCTGCACGGGAATCTCGGCCAGGCCCTGTTCGTTCAGCGTCGCCGTGCCTTCGATCTGTCGGGAGTCACCGAGCGTCTGATCTTCGCCGTCACGCTCGCCACCGAAGCCTTCAGTGCCTTCGCCTTCTGCGTCGTCGCCGCGGATGGCCGAGTAGTAGGCCTGGCGGCTGATGGCGTACTTGACCGATCCTCGAGCGACAGGCTGGCCGAAGTAGTAGCGCGCAGAAATGGTGGCCGTGACGGTGCGCCCCTGCAGCTCACGCTTTACGCTCGGGCGAACGGCGACGTCGAACTCAGGCTTGCGGTATTCCTGCACGTCGAACGAACCGCTGGCCGAGTAATCGCCGATCGCGGCGCGCACGGTGTAGGTGCCGAGCGACGCGACGGCCGGAATCGTGAATGACCCGTTCAACGATCCGAACTCGTCAACCGGTCGCCGATCGCGGAGCACCACTTTGTTCCGCATATCCCGAATGGTGACTTCCACCTGATCGCGTCCGACGGTCATCAACGCGCTCTTCTCCCGCCATCGGAGTACGGCCTTGTAGTGCACGAGATGCCCGGGCCGATAGACGGGACGATCGGTGTAGATGTACGCCGTGAGCTCGCGAGGCGGCTCACGAATGGAGTACACGCCCGGATCGGTGGCCGCCGTGTGCTCGCCGCATTGGGCCAGCGTCACCAGATGATCCGGACGACCCACCGTGAGATCAACATGAAATGTTCCGTCGGCCGCGGTCTCGCCGGTGCTGACGCTTTTCTGATCGAGGAGCACGTGGACGCGGCAGCCTTGGAGCGGATCGCCGTTGAACCGGTTCGCCGCAAACACGAGCAGCTCGCCCGGCGCCGTCTTGGTGACGATGGCCGCGTCGGACACGACGACGATTGTGTAGGCCTCGAGCGGCGCGTCGATCGCCTCGACGACGTAGATGCCGGGGACCGCGATCTCGAGCGGAATGCGGCGGTACTCGACGTCCCGCACCGCCGGCAGCAGCTCGCGCCACGACGTGACGAGCTGCGACGCATTCAGCACGGGCACCTGCGCGAAGTTGTTGACGTTGACGGTCCGGCGCAGCACCACCTTCTGCTTGTCTTCGCGCTCGCGTCTGGCGAGACGGTACTCGAAGCTCAGCTGGCGCCGGACAAACCGTCGCACGTCGTAGCGCCGCGCGGCCTTCCATCGCGCGATGCGCTCGAGGATGGTTGGTTCCTGCGGAACCTCTGGCTTGAAGCCGCCGAGATTGTGCGGATCTTTCAGCTGCTCGAAGAACCGGCCGACATCCTTGACCTTGTAAAGCCGGAAGTCGAGGTGCTGGACGTGCTGAAACGTGAGCCAGACGGCCGGACGTTCGCGCGTCGTGAACATGTGACTGGTCGAGAGCGTGAACGACGGCGTGGTGCCGGCGTTAGGCGCCTGCGCGTGCAGATCCGACGCGATGGCGACCAGCATCGCGGCGACGCTCATCAGACCTGCGCAGGCTCGGAGTCGCACTATCCCTCGCGATCCAGGATCGTCAGCCGGAACACGCCCGCAAAGCCCGTGTTGGCCCTC
>WNFL01302001.1_pt1 | contig 11630 bp, 12 predicted proteins | sample 5400361 | NCBI WGS metagenome assembly WNFL01 (sample SAMN13153351, study PRJNA577476) | soil metagenome | isolation source: 40 cm soil on Douglas fir-dominated hillslope | place: USA:California | collected 2013-09-17
CGCACGCAAAGGATTGGAATATTGATCCAAACAAAATCGGGATTATGGGGTTTTCCGCGGGCGCTGAACTGGCTGCGCCGGCGGCTATTTTCTTTGAAGAATTTGATAAGAAGCACAGCGAGCCATCGGATCCGCTGGCGGGCATTTCTGCGCGCCCAGACTTTATCGGGCTGGTTTATCCCGGGCCATCACCTTTTGCGCGCGGCGCAAGTCCGGCTATCCCTCGCAATGCTTCGCCGGGATTCATCGTCTGCGGTGGTTCTGGCGATCGCGGTCATGCGATTTGGGCGGACGAATACTTTTCGGCGATGCTTCACGCCGGCATTCCGAATGTCGAGATGCACATCTATGGCAATGGAAGGCATCCTGGTGAACAGATGAGCGATGGCAGTCGGATGACGGCGGGCCTCGGAGACCGAAATGGCATTCCCATGGGGAAATGGCAGGATCGCTTCATTGAGTGGTTCCGTGATCTGGGGTTTTTGCAAAAGCCCGGAACGGAAACCAAAGCCGCAAGAGACATTGCTGCCTTCGTCGCACAAGTGGATCGCGGAAGTGAGCGACCCAGCCGGCCTGTCCAGGGGACGACGCAATAACTTTTTCAGGAATACTGCTTTGACCAGTATCTGCCGCACTCAATCATTGGCGGTTGTTTTGGAAAGGAAGTATCCTTGCGGAGAATAAAACGACCGTCTCGTAGTGAACGGCACGTTTCGGATAACTAATTGCCTGATTGATGATTCCGCCCAGCTTGGGCAACCGATCAAGAGCTGATACCTCCGAAAAGATTGACTCTCGATTCGTAACGATAGGGCCGGCCAGAACGTATGTTTCCCCTTCATTGAATGCGATCCGAGCGAGTGGCAGCCTGCCGCCCAACTTTCCATTCACGGCGGCGGACGGACAATTTGTAAGTTCAAGAATGTCGCATGAATACGACAAATCGCTATTAATCTCAAAAGTCATTTCAATAGCTGAATCGACGACCTGAGAACTTAGCAACAATGGGCCACACGGGTAGCTCCCTCCCAACCGCGAACCGGACGCGAGTCTGGGGTTAAATCCGGTGAACATTGTCGCTGCCTCTCCAATTGAAATCTGGATCCGCGGCCGTTGGATGATCTTAATCCCCGCGTTGGTGGATAAGATCGTCCCGGCTGCATCGAGATTTCCGTTCATTGTTGCGACGAACGCAAATTCGCCGACCCGGGCGATCATCGCATTTTCGGCTTTGACCTGACTTGCTTCCGGCGCCTGCAATTTCAAGTGAGCAAGATTGCCAATCCTTGAGCGCCAACTTTCATAATTTCCGTAATTGATGTCGGAATGGGTGGGTTGCTCCGTCGGTACCAGGAAAACCAAGCCGTCTATCAAGATTTGCGTTAATACCACGTCCAGCTCAGTAAGTGCCTCTTTGATGATCTCCTGATCAGATCTTGCCGCGATAATCAGCAGCGAATTAGTTCGCTCATCAACAACAATTTTTCGCTTACCTACGCGCTTGATTTTGTATTCAATGGACGAGCCACGAATCTGCTGTTGGAGGATGCCGTAGCGACCGTAATGATCAATGTTCTCTTCGTCCAGCAGCCAGGCCATATCGGCAGCCCTGCCATATTTGAGCGAGCATGTTTCCGCGACAAATTCCGCGGGGTCGAGATTCACATTCCCGGATTGGCTATCTGTTGCCTGTAGTTGAGCAAATCCGCCTGAAACTAGAATCACAAGTGCAAATACCCAGTTCATCTTGAGCACGAAACACCGAAACTCGCAGAAGGTTGCGAACGATGCCTTTCAGGCTGCTTTATCGCTGGTTATGTCGTTCACGGCAGAAACCGGGGAAGCCTTGAGTTGTTGCGCGTGCCAAAATCGCTCGCGAAGACACCGGTCGGACAAAATCTGGCCAAGAGTTTCCGTGATAACGACCACGACTCCCAGCACCGGCAGGACAAGGACCAAGCCCGTGGGACCCGCGACGGAAGCGCCCAAAAACAGCATCAGAACACTTAAGACCGGATGAATGTGCAGGCTTCGGCCGATGGTCATCGGGAGAAACACGAAGTCATCCAGCATTCGCACCAGGAGAAACAGCACGATGCAGCCGTAAGTAATTCCCGGCACGTTGGGAAAATCTGTCGCCGCAACCAGCACCACTAGCACGCACCCGGCAGCCGAGCCGACATATGGAATCCAGGCCAGCACGGCGGCGACAAAGCCGAGCAGCAACGGCGAGGCGATTCCAAATATCCATAAGCCAAATGCCAGGCTTACCGTATCCAGAAAGGTCAACTTCATCAGGCCAACGAAAAAACTTTGCAGGCTGTTATCGATGCGATCGGAGAGCAACAACGTCTTCTCAAAAAACGCGTTGGGCACGCTGCGGATCAGATGTTTTTTGAATCGATTCCCGTCGTGAAGCAAGAAGTAGGTGAGATACGGCATGAGCAACAGCGAAGGCAGCCAGTGCGCCATTTGCAGGATCAGCGAGCCCAGATATTTCTCGGCGAACTGTTCGGTGACCGTGGCGACATCGATCGGTGGATGGCGAAGCACCGGCGAGTCGCGCAATGATGGAAACTTCTCGCCGAGAAGTTGTTCAGTGCTGGCGATGAAATTCAGCCCGCCCTGCACATATCGAGCTACTTCAGCTTTCCAGCCACCGGCTCGTGCCGCGACCTTGGGAAAAGCAAACACAACGGCAATAACAGTGGCGAGGAAAAGCACGCCCGTGACCGCGCGCGCCGCCGTTCGCGGAGTCAATCCTGCGCGGACAAAAGCCCGCACCAGCGGCCTGAGACAGTAGTATAGGACCAAGGCGAGCAATCCCGGGACGACGAGCCACAACACTTTTTGAAAGAAAAATAAAATGAGGCAGGTGGCCACGATGCTGACCAGCCACGTGGTTACGCTTAATGGTTGCCTGGCGTTCACACCCTGGTTTCCGATGACTGGCCAATTGCCAGGTTGCGAGCCCTTTGACACAGGGCACGCGATAATTCGAGCAGGATCTTCACACCTATGCTCTTGTTGCGCTCAAGCAAGGAAAAGAATTCCGTCCGGAACAGCGCCACGACGCGCGAAGGCTCAACGGCGATGACACGGCCAGTGCGCAACCTTTCGTCGAAAAGCGATAATTCGCCAAAAAAATCTCCGCAACAGAACTCGGGCGACAACTGTTGCAATGTCGGATGGCTCGAACTCGCTCGGGTCCGCCCGGTTACGACAATGAACAGTCCAAGGCCGATATCACCTTCGTCGAAAACGATTTCACCTGTTTCATAAGAGCGTTCGTGCAAAAGTTCCTCAACTTCGCGAAGCTCGTGGGCAGTGAGGTCCCTAAAAAGTCGAAGGGCTCTCAGTTCGCGAAACCGAGGATCATCGGTCCCATTGGCGAAAAGGTTCAATGGCCACTTCATGACATCATTGTGCTGTCTTGGATTAGGATTTCAACCGCTTAAACGCAAAGAATCACGGATCGGAATCCGCCGATTCCGACGAAAATTCCAGCGACAACGTCGCAGTTTTGACAGGCACAGCGCAAATCGTTGACGGCCAAAGCTGGAATTGCCGAAAAATAATTCGAAGGCTTGTCCTGACGGCGGCAACTCGCTCGTCGTAGAGATGAAACGTGAATTAACAATCTAAAAAACCAAACATATGAAAATCAAAATCGTTGCATTATTTTCAACCATAATCCTTGCTGCCACTGTATGGGCCGGGCCTTCAGAACCAGCCAAATCGCATCCGTCGTCGCCGGAATTTGAACGTCTAAAGACATTGGTCGGCGCATGGCAGGGAAAAACCGATATGGGCCAGGGACCGGTGGATATTAGTATTCAATATCGATTGCTCGCTGGCGGAAGCGTGCTCGAGGAACGCGTCTTTGCCGGCACCCCTAATGAAATGGTGACAATGTATTACGAGCAAGGCGGCAAACTCGCATTGACCCATTATTGTATCTTTGGGAACCGCCCAGGCATGCTGTTGAAGGCTTCAGACAGCAATAGCATCAGCTTTGACTTCGACAGGACCTGCGGCATCGACACCCAGAAAGAGTCCCACATGCACGCCCTGACGATCACATTCGATGATGCCAACACGATCACCACTGATTGCAAAGCCATGATCGATGGCAAAGAGATGGATTCTCACCCAACCACACTCAAGCGCATCAAGTCCTGAGCGGGCTCGCGATCAAAGCTAAAATCCAATCCCGGCATCCGCCCGTTCTGTCGTGAATCGGCGGATGCCGCATATCGAGAAGTTGTCGTCTTGACCGACATCGCTCCTTAATTCCAGTCAGCGAGTATTTTTTCGGCTTTCTTCACCTCGGCCTCCGAGCCGGTAAAATTAAACCGCAATTTTCCGGCCCGCCGCGTCACCTCAACCACGACGGTACTCAAACCGCTTCTTTTCATCCGGAGATGGAGTTGCTTGTGAGCTTCGTTGATTCCGTGGCGTTGAAGACTTGTCATAGTTCAGCATCGGGGAGGGCATTGCTGAAAGCAATCACAATCGCGGTCGTAATCCGCTGCCGGGCGCAGGACAGATTTCTTCGACTAGGCTGCCAGAGCCAAGGTGTCGTTGCGAGCAGCATGAGCGTTAAGTCGCTCGGACCAGAACTGGCCGAGTCTGCGGCTGCTGTGAATACAGCGAAGGGCCAGCACATTTTCGGCGCCCGGCTCCCCCCAAAACATACCTGATTGCTTGCATCTGGCACCGATGACGGTTTTGCAGCCCGCTTCGATGACTCCTGAACCGATGAAAAAGCCATTGCGACGAAACGTGCCATACTGCATGCGCGGGATATTGCTGACGAAGTACCCCAACTCTTTTTCCACGGCTTCGGCCTGAGGCTGGCTAGTACATTCCTTGCGGACTTGAGCAATCAGTTGCTCGACCTTGTCATTGAGCAGCCGCCTGGCCCAGCGTCGGAGTCGGCTTTTATAGTCGGGATGCTCTTTGCTCCCCAGGAGTGCCAAAAGGACTTTGCCAGCGTGTTCCATCGCGTGATAGAAGTCCACGATCTGAGTGGCCATTGGAAAACAGAGCCGCCCCATGTTGGCCAGGCCCTCAGCCCCGTCGATTAGCAACACGACCTGCATTGCCAGCGCCAGACCACGGCGGATGGCGTCCTGACGCAAACAAGGGCCAAACTCCTCAATCGAACCAAAACTAGAAACGTAGGTGGTCGATTCATAGTCGCGGACGGGATGGCCCTCTTCATCGGTTTGGTGCTGGGTGAATACGCAGCCCAGATAGGCTAGGCGGGTTTTGGCGCTGCCATCAGGCTGTTTGCCAGTTCGTCCTGCCAATGCTTGCTTGCGCATGGGCACACCGGTGCCGTCAGCGCTGATATACATAATCGGCACGACACTGCCGCCGGACATGGCTTCCCGCTCCTGCCATTGTTGGGCCGCCGACCCGACCCGTTGCACCATGCGCTGGATTTGCCGGCCGCAGACGTGAATGCCACCGGTTTCGGCCAGGTGTTGCTCGGCCTTCTGATAGCTCGTTTCATCGGCCCCCTCCAGACACATGAGCCGGGCCAGGGCCGGCGTGTGGCCGCCCTCCAAACCCAGGGCGGCATCGGCGGGATAATGTCCCTGTTTTTTAGCTTCATGGTAATAGTAATCGCGCTCCAGCCGAAACGACCCGAACATGCCATCGATCCAAGTGCTCACCCGTCCCTTGTAATGTTGATGTGGCCTGGATTGATAAGCAGCGTCGATTTGGTCGGCGGCATTCTGCAGCAGCCATCCCACAATCAGGTTGGCCGATTTGAACACCGCCGTACGCACCAACACTTCCAGTTGCTGAACCGCCACTCCGTTGGGTTGGCCCGCATGGAAGCGCGTGATTAACTGTTGGATTTCCTGGTCCTGGGCCAGGAGGATTTGGGGCGCGAGGTCTTTTTTTTAATCCGGCACTTCGCTCGGCACGGGTTTGTTGGATGATGAGTTGGGCGTATTGGCCGACCAACTCTTGAAACTTCTGAAAGTTGGCCGTGTGCTGACTGAGCACCTCAACTTGATCAGGGGGAACATAGCGGGTGAAGGTCTGGCCCTGTTCCCGGCATTGGAGATTGTAATAGGGGCCGTTAGGACCCTGGCGAATGATGCAGAGTTTGCCCGGCTCCATGCGCTGGATTTGGGCGATTTGTTGAAGGATTTCAGTGGGAGTGAATGGTTTCATTGGCGGAAGTATATACGTATGTATATATTATACCACATAAATACATCGTTTTAGAGGTTTTCCCTATTTGTGTCTTACGCCCTCCGCTGCCAGGCCGCTGGTTTTTGCGCGAATGTGTGAAAGCAAATTGTTGGTTCGTCGTGAATCCCGAACATGCCGGCCTTCAGGCAGTGACCGGCAGCTTCCCTTCGACCAAACCTTTGGAAATGGCGTACCGCGTCAACCCTGCCACGTCATGGATGTTCAATTTGTTCATGACCTGCTGGCGGTGCTTCTCCACGGTCTTGATGCTGATGGTTAATTCGATGGCAATTTCCTTGTTCGAAAAACCCTCGGCGATGAGCTGCAACACTTCGGCCTCGCGCGAAGTCAATTCGCTGGGCTTTCGCGAGGGCGCTCCATTGTTGAAAGCTTCGCGGCATTGATCGCGCAACCGTTTGGCGATAGCCGGACTGAAAAATGAATTGCCGCGATAAACTTCGCGAATTGCCTTGAGCAAATCGTTGGCGGCCGTCTGTTTGATCAGATAGCCGATGGCGCCCGCCTTCATCATTTGCTGGACGCATTCATCGTCACCATAAGAGGTCAGCACCAGCACCTTGGTTGTGGGAACATTTTTCAGGACCTGCTTCGTCGCTTCCAGGCCATTGAGCAGCGGCATTGCTACATCCATCACCACGACATCGGGCGGTAGTTTCTTCGCCAGCATGACGGCTTGCCGGCCGTTTTCCGCCTCTCCGATAACTTCCATGTCTTCTTCGGAAGATAAAAGTGCGCGAAGTCCTTGCCGCACAACCGTGTGATCATCTACGAGCAAAACTGAGATTTTTTTCATAGGCTGCTGGTTGACACGCCTGAGTATTGGTGCAAAAGCGCCGGACTGAGAATAGGGTGAAGAACCCATCAGATTCAAGGTTAAATGGGGGCCGTCGTAAACCGAAACCGATGCTCAAATGGGTTGACGGCGCCATTTCCGGCTGATTACCTGCAATGGTGCAGCTACCGTTGCGGAGCGCCAAAGCCCGATATTTAATGATCGGCGGATTCCTCGGCGCGGGAAAAACCACCGCCATCGCTCAATTCGCGCAATGGATTGCCTCGCGCGGCCTGCGAGTGGGCCTGATTACCAACGATCAAGGTAGTTCGTTGGTCGATACCGTTATGCTTTCTTCTTATGGTTTTCCGGTGGAAGAAATCGCTGGCGGCTGCTTCTGTTGCCGGTTCGATTCGTTGGTTGAGGCCGCGACTCGCCTTTCTGAACAGAGCCGGCCCGATGTTTTCCTCGCGGAGCCAGTCGGCAGTTGCACCGATTTGGTTGCCACCGTGACTTACCCATTGCGGCGCATTTACGGCGATCGCTTTTCGATCGCGCCGGTAAGTGTATTGGTCGATCCCATTCGAGCATCCCGGATTTTTGGCCTGTCCACCGGATCAAAATTTTCCGATAAAGTGATTTACATTTATCGTAAACAGCTTGAGGAGGCTGACGTCATTGTCGTTAACAAATGCGATCTGATGGATGCTCCGACTCGCGCTGCATTGCGAGCCGCTCTTGAACGGGATTATCCGAGCGCGACCATCTTTGAAGTGTCTGCGCGCAACCGCAGTGGGCTCGAGGCCTGGTTCGAGCACGTTTTCACCTCGGAACAAATCCCTCGGGCAATTATGGAAGTGGACTACGACGTCTATGCTGATGGCGAAGCGCGGCTCGGCTGGCTCAACGCCATGCTGAAGGTCAACAGTTCGAAGCCGATTGATGCAAATCAACTGCTGCGCGACTTGTCATCAGAGATTCAAAGGCGATTGAACGCGGACAGCTCCGAGGTGGCCCATTTGAAAATGACATTGGAATCGGATAACGGCCTGGGCGATCTCGGGATCGTAAACCTGGTGCGCAATGATTTCGTTCCCGAACTCTCGCAAAGTTTGCAGGACAGTTTTGTGAGCGGCAGACTAATATTGAATTTAAGAGCGGAAGGCGTCCCGGAAGACCTCCATCAAGCCGCCGTTCAGTCCGTCGAAGCTTGCACTGCGAAATATCCGGACACGCTGATCATCTGGGAACATACCGAGTTTTTCAAGCCGGGCCGCCCTACCCCTACCCATCGCGCCGGCGCGATGACCTGAAACGGCTGACGGCGGACTATGGTTGCGACGAGGCATCGTTCACGGACGCAGAAGCTTTTTTGACGAGTTAATTGTGGCTTGCCAATCTGGTTGGTCCTATATTCAATGACTGGCCCACACCCGGCTGGGTAGCTCAGTTGGTAGAGCAGAGGACTGAAAATCCTTGTGTCGGCGGTTCAATTCCGCCCCCAGCCACCAGTTCCCTGTTTCGCCCATCATCTCTTTGCCGATAAACGTTCAGCCCATTAGCGCCAAATGCACTTGTTCCAAAAATGCATCAGCGGTGAATGGTTTCAGAATGAAACGGTCTGGCTTTGTGACGGAGTATCGCCAGCCGAAATGATCGAATCCGCTGGCAATCATAATGCGCAGCGCAGGACTGAGAACGCGACAGGAACGAACGAATCGGTCCGCCGGAATCAAACGGCCAAGATAGTCAGTGATCAAGAGGTCAGGTCGCGTGCGGTCGGTGCGCAACAATGACGGGACCTGCTCGCGATTGTTGAACGTCCTCACTCGGTAACCCTTGGCTTCAAGCAGCATCTCGTAAAGCTCTGTCAAATTTCGATCATCGTCCACCGCATAGATTAACGCAGCGCGACTCTTCTCAGAAGCGAAGAAGTTCGGACGCCACTTTGAATAGGGTGCCGACAGTCGAATTAGTTCGGCCGAATCCATGGTTCAGAAACTTAAGGCGAGCGAACACTGTAAAATCGCAGCGGAGTATCTATCGCAGCATCGATGAATTGATAATGGCCGGGGGAAATTTCCGAGGCAGCGCCCAGGTTGTTCCAATCGCTTACGGGTACGGCCAGTTCGGCGGAGCTCAAAATAGAAAAGCTGAGGCCGGGTGTGTTTCGAAAAGCGAATTGGAATGCCCCAGTCGGCAGCATTGTGGGCTGCGTCAAAACAAACGGAGTGGGTACGACGCTTGCAGGGTCGAACAACTCGGTGGTGGGACCGGTGTCCGCGTTGTTAAAACCCCCAGCGACCAGAATCTTGCCGTTAGAGAGCAGGGCCGCGAGATGGTCGCGACGCCCACTAACCAGTGGCAACGTTGGCAACCATCGTCCAGTGGCGGGATCGTACAGTTCCGCCGTGGCAGGATAAACGCCGCCAAAATAACTCACGCCGCCAACAGCCAGGACCTTGCCGCTCGGCAGCACAGTCGCCGTGTGAACTGACCGAGGATGTCGCTGGATCGTATATCTCTGCGCTGGCTAACGTAGGATCAAAGGGTGTGCTATTGCCAAATCCGACGAGATCAGTTCCTCCGGCCACGAGCACCTTACCGTTCGGCAATAACGTCGCCGTGTGCCAACCGCGCGGCGTTTGCAGCGAACCAGTTGGAGTCCACACGCCGGTCCCGGAATCGTAAAGCTCCGCGGTGGCTAGCGTGTTGTTGGTGCCGAATCCACCAGTCGCCAACACTTTGCCGTTCGGCAACAGCGTTAGCGTGAATGCCCAGCGCCCATTCGTCATCGAGCCTGTAACGGTCCAATTCCCGCTTGCTGGATCGTAGAGTTCAGCTCCATGCGTCCCGATAAAGGAGGAACCGGTAGCAGATCCTCCGGCCTCGAGGACCTTTCCATTCGGGAGCAAGACGGCAGCGGCTGTCCAGCGGAGATCATGCATCGAACCGGTGAGCGTCCATCTGCCTGTGGCCGGATCGAACAACTCCGCGCTGGAAAGGAACGTATTGCCGGCCCCTCCCGCAGCGAGGACTTTCCCGTTGGACAACAGCGTCGCCGTCGCGCTTTGGCGCGGGGTGTTCAGGCCGCCTGTGAGCTGCCAGGTTCCACGCAATGGATCATACAGCTCCGAGCTGTTGACAAAATCCTGGGACCCATTGAATCCGCCGGCCACCAGCACCTTTCCATTTGCGAGTGAGACTCCCAGATGGCCCGCACGTGAGAATGACAGCTCGCCCGTTGCATTCCAGTTCTTTGCCGCGCTGTCGTAAACTTCCGCCTTTTCCGTGAAAGCGGTTCCCGCAGTGTGGCCACCGGTCACCAACACATCGCCGTTGGCGAGCAATGTTGCAGTATGCCCGTCGCGCCCGCCGTTCAGCGCGCCAGTTCGCCCCCACAAGCCGGTCACGGGATCATACAATTCTGAGTCGCAAACAATCGGATTGGGTGAATCGTCACGGCCCCCGGCTACCAGCACCTTGCCGCCAGGCAAGACGGTCGCAGTGTGATTGATTCGCGAGAAAAAGGGAGTGCCGGTGACGGTCCACAAACCGGTTGCCGGATCGTAAAGTTCGGACGGTGCGCCGACCCCATCGCCGCCAGTGACCAGGACTTTGCCGTTCGGTAGCAACGAAGCGGTATGTGTCGCGCGCGGAACATGCATCGAACCTGTCGGCGTCCAGAGATGACTTTTCGGGTCGTATATCTCGGCGCTCGAGAGGAAATCTGTAGCGTTCAGTCCGCCGGCAACCAGGACCCTGCCGTCCGGCAACAACGTGGCCGTATGCTGGTAGCGCGCCACATTCATCGCGCCCCTCGGGTCCCATTGCCCGCTCGTCGGATCAAATGTCTCGGCACTCGAAATATTCGGAAAGCCGCCCGCGACAAGAACAAGACCGCTCGTCAAAAGCGTTGCCGTATGGTCTTCGCGCCCTTCATTCAAATCCCCCGCTCCTAACCACCGACCACTGGGCGGGTCGTAAACTTCCGTGCTCGCCAGAAGCTGACTTGCGGTTTGTCCACCGGTCACCATTACCCGCCCATCCTGCAATAATGTTGCCGTGTGAAATGCACGCCCTGTGTTCAATGCGCCGGAATTGGTCCAATTCTGCGAGGCGGAGTCATAAATTTCCGAGATAGCCGCCGAGGCGAACGGTATGCCGCCTGATACGATCACGCGTCCGTTGGCCAACAGCGTGGCGGTGTGAGCCCTCCGAAATTGACTCATGGACCCGACCAGCGTGAACGATCCGGCCGCGGCCGATTGTGCTTCAGCCGAATTGAGCGCCAGCATGCTCGCAGCGAGGAGGAGTGAGAATCGAAGTTGAAATTTCATTGAGTGTGCTTGAGTTCGGCCTTTTTCCGCATCTGCGTGTTTGAGTGTCTCAGTTGCAGGATATGAGGAACTAATCTAGAGCGAGTTCCCGGAGTGGGTCTAAAGTCCCAGCCCCGTTGATGGGCTACTTCGGAATGTTCAGGAACCGAGGAGCACCTTTTTCCTCTCAATAGAGAAGAGTAAAAACAATATGAAAATTTTGACCTCGAAATCACAATCCCTGGGACTGTCCGCCGTCCAGAGCGCTTCGCATCTGCCCAGAACCGCGGCTGTTGTGATCG
>WNFL01320458.1_pt1 | contig 11630 bp, 8 predicted proteins | sample 5400361 | NCBI WGS metagenome assembly WNFL01 (sample SAMN13153351, study PRJNA577476) | soil metagenome | isolation source: 40 cm soil on Douglas fir-dominated hillslope | place: USA:California | collected 2013-09-17
GTCACGCCATCGCCAGCATGGCCGAGTTTGAGGATTTCGACGATTTCGCCCATTCGATTACCGATGCTTGTTGGCGCGCGGGCTTCTTCGCTACACTGTCGACGCGGTAGGCACTTCGCCGGATTGCGCTCGACATAGGATCAAGGGGAGTGGGATGCAACGCGAGGGAGGTTCAAGCAAGGACATGACCCGCCGAAGCGTTATGGGAACGGCCGCGGGCGCGGCGGCACTTGCCGCGGCACCTGTACGCGCCCAGGAGACGACCGCCTGCCGCGTGGGACCTCCGCCGCATCCCAAAGGGCCTCTCGTGTTCCTCGACTATGACCAGATCGAGCTGGATGCGGCTTACGACCAGTCGGTCTACGCGCCGATGGCGGCCCAGATTCAAGCGCGGCGGACGAGCAACAGCGAAGAGGTCAGGCGCCGCCTCGGTCAGCCGCAGCGGCTGGCCTATGGTCCGACCGAGATCGAAAAGCTCGACATTTTCCGCGCCAAGCGGCCGAACGCGCCGGTGCTGGTCTTCATCCATGGCGGCGCTTGGCGCGCGGGGTCCGCGAAGGAGTATCACTTCGCCGCCGAGAACATCACGAACGCGGGCGCCCATTATGTCGCGCTCGACTTCAACAACGCGCTCGAAACCAAAGGCGACATCCGCGTGATGGCCGATCAAGTGAGACGCGCCATCGTCTGGGTATATAAGAATGCTGCTTCGTTCGGCGGCGATCCAAATCGGCTCTATATCGGAGGCCAATCCTCGGGCGCGCATCTCTCGGGTGTTGCGGTCGTCACCGATTGGGCGAAGGATTTTGGCGTACCTGCGGACATGATCAAGGGCGGGCTGCTCATCAGCGGCATGTACGAGATGAAGCCGGTGCGGCTTTCGGCGCGCAGCAATTACGTGAAATTCGACGATGCGATGGAAGAATCCATGAGCACGCAACGGCACATCGCGCGGTTGAAGGCGCCGATCACCGTCATGTATGGAACTTTCGAGACACCCGAGTTCCAGCGCCAGAGTCGCGATTTCGCCGCGGCGGTGAAAGCGGCCGGGAAGCCCGTCGAGCTGATCGTCGCGCCCAATCACAATCATTACGAGCTTCAGGAGACGCTGGGCAGTCCTTACGGATGGGCCGGAAGAGCCGCTCTTGCCATGATGAAGCTCGGAGCTGGGTAAGGCGCTACTTCTTCCGCGGCAGCTCGGCTTTCTTGGCGGCGATGAAGTATTCGCGATTGCCGTCGCCGCCGTCGATCGGGCTGTCCATTGTCCCCACCACCTGCCATCCCTGGACCTTGACCCAGGCCGTGACGTCGGCGAGCGCTGCTTCGCGGACGCCCTCGTCCTTGACCACGCCCCTTCTGGAACGGCCCCAAAGACCGATCTCGAATTGCGGCTTGACGAGGACGACCGCCCAGCAGTCGCGGGCAGCGAGCGCGATTGCGGAAGGAAGCGCGAGCTTCAAGCTGATGAAGCTGACATCGGCAACAATGAGCTGCGGCGGTTCGGGGACGAGTGCGGAACTGAGATCGCGGGCGTTGACCCCCTCGAGCTTGGTCACGTGGGGATCAGCCGCGATCTTCGCGTTCATCTGACCGTGGCCGACATCGACCGCGTAAACCCGCCGGGCGCCCCGTTCCAAAAGGACCTGGGTAAAGCCCCCCGTCGAGGCACCGATGTCGAGGCAGACCCAGCCGTGCGGCGAGATAGCGAAATTTTCCAGCGCCGCAGCGAGCTTGACGCCGCCGCGGGAGACGTAAGGATGCGCAGGCTTGTATGAAATATTCATGCTGCCGCTCAGCTTCTGTGCCGCCTTGATGATCAAATGACCATCCGCCGCGACCCTCCCAGCGCGAATGGCCGCCTGAGCTTCCGCCCGGCTTGCGGCAAAACCATGGCTGACGAGGAAAACGTCCGCGCGCGAGCTTCGATCCCGCATCCTTGTTCCCGATGACGAGGACTACCGCACCTGCACGGGCGCGGTTGGGGCAAGAATAGGCGGCGAGGAAGGGGCGGTCCACCGCCCCCAGCGAAGGGCGGTCCTACAGCGGTCTTAAAAGACGAAGCCGCTGATCGTCACATGATGCGGCGCGCTATCGGCGAGACCATCGTTCAGGACCACGTCCACTTCGCGGTCTGAAGGGAGGGGGGTGGCGGCGGTATCATTGTAGAGGACGCCGTCGAGGATCGTGTGATACGTGGCCTGGCTGGCCAAGCCCGTGACGGAGAGAAGGCCGGTAGACGCTGTGTAGGAAACGGTCAGACCCGCGGTCGCGGCGGCAGCGGTGGCGCTCGCATCGAGCGAGAGCGATTCAAACGCGTCGCCGTCCGGTCTCGCGACGAGCGTCGCATGCAGCGAGGCGATGTTGGCCGAATCCGGATCCGTAACGGTCGTAGATGGCGCGAGCGTGAGCGGCGCGGGTTGCGCGAAGCTCACGGCGGCATCGCTGCCCGCGGCCGCTCCGTTCAGATCGACGACCGGCGAATCGTTGACCGGCGTCACGGTGATCGTATCGGAGTGCGCATTGCTGGAAAGAATGCCGTCATTGACCTGGACAACCACCTTACGGCTCGCCGCAGACGGATTGTCGCTTGTATCGTTGTACTGGAGCCCGTCGAGGATCGTCTGATAGGTCGCCGGGCTGGCGCTACCGGTAACCCAGAATTGCCCATTGCTGGGCGTGTAGCTGACCGTCAGGTGCGCCGCCAGAGCCGCAGCTGCCGCCGTCGGATCCAACGACAGCGATTCGACCGCGTTTCCGTCCGCCCGGCTACTCAGCCATGCCAACAACCAGATCGGGTTCGAATCGATGTCGGCGACCGTCGCGGCGGGTGCGATATACACCGGCGTCTGCTCGGTGAAGCTTGCGGTCGCGTCTTGGCCCGCGGCCGGGCCGTTCAAATCGACAACGGGCGCCACATCGGGCGTCACGGTGAACGAGACGCTGCCGACATCGGTCTTGGGGTCGGGCAGGCCGTTGGTCGTGCCGTTGTCGCTGATCGTGTATTCGAACGACGCCGTTCCGGTAAAATTCACTGCCGCATCGAATTCGATATGGCCGTCGAAGATCGAGACCTGGCCGCCCACGGGATTGTCGACGCTCGTGATGGTCAGGGTCTGGCCGGCCTCGTTCAGCGGCCCCGCGGAGTCGTTTGCAATCAGGTCCGAGAACTGGATCACCCGCGTGTCGCTGCCTTGCACAATGCTCGACAGAGCATCATCGACTGCAACCGGCGCGTCGTTCACTTCCGTGACCGTGAATGACGCAGTGCCGACGGCGGACTGCGGATCTGGTGTGCCGTTGGTCGTGCCGTTGTCGGCGACCGTGTAGTCGAAGGAAGCCGTACCGTTGAAGTCCGCCGTCGGCGTGAATGCGATTTGGCCATTCACGAACGCGACCGTGCCGCCGGCAGCGTTGGTCACATTGGTGATGGTAAGCGTCTGGCCGATCTCGTTGGAGGGACCGGCGGAGTCGTTCGCGGTCAATTCGGAGAACTGGATCACGCGCGTGCCGCTGTCCTCGGCAACACTCGACAGCGCGTCGTTTGTCGCAAGCGGCTTGTCATTCACTTCGGTAACGATGAACGACGCTGTTGCAACCGCCGACTGCGGATCGGCAACGCCGTTGGTCGTGCCGTTATCCGTGACGGTGTAGTCGAAGGAAGCCGTGCCGTTGAAGTCAGCGGTCGGCGTGAACGCGATTTGGCCATTCACGATTGCGACCGTGCCGCCGACAGCGTTACCGACAGTCATAATAGTGAGCGATTGGCCGTTCTCGTTCGAAGGACCGGCGGAGTCGTTTGCCGTCAGGTCGGAGAATTGGATCACGCGCGTGCCGCTGTCCTCGGCCACGCCCGACAACACGTCGTTTGTTGCAACCGGTTTGTCATTCACTTCGGTGACAATGAACGACGCCATTGCGACCGCCGACTGCGGATCGGGTGCGCCGTTGGTCGTGCCGTTATCCGTGACGGTGTAGTCGAAGGAAGCCGTACCGTTGAAGTCCGCCGTCGGCGTGAACTCGATATGGCCATTCACGATCGCGACCGTGCCGCCGACGGCGTTGGTCACATTGGTGATGGTGAGCGTCTGGCCGCTCTCGTTCGGCGGGCCGGAGGAGTCGTTTGCCGTCAGGTCGGAGAATTGGATCACGCGCGTGCCGCTGTCCTCGGCCACGCTCGACAGTGCGTCGTTTGTTGCAAGCGGCTTGTCATTCACTTCGGTGACGGTGACAAAGACGGACGCCGTCTGGATCGCGCCGCCAGCCGTTACCGTATAGGTGAAACTGTCGCTGCCATTGAAATCGGCATTGGGCGTGTAGACGATATAATCGTCCGTCGTATCTCCCGGCGTTCCGGCATTGTTGATGCTCACCGCGCCGTGCGAAGCGAGGCCGATTGCGGTGATCGCGGGCGTGCTCAGAAACGAGTCGTTGGCGAGCACGTGGATGGATACCGGCGTGTCCTCGGCCGTCGTTGCATTGTCGTTGACGATACGTCCGGCGCCACCGCTACCGCCCGTGCCGGTGACGATCACCGCCACATGCGCGCTCGCCGTCCCGCCGTGGCCGTCCGAAATCGCGTAAGTAATCGAGGCCGAACCGTAATAACCGGCAGTCGGCGTGTATCCGAGCGTGCCGTTGCCGTTGACCACGACGGTGCCGTGCAGGGCAGACGCCCCCGTGACCGACAGAGTGTCGCCGTCCACGTCGGTGTCATTGGCAAGCACATTGATCGCGCTGATCGGAGTGTTGATCGCGGTCGTCACGGTGCCGTCGTCGACCGCGACCGGCGCGTCATTCACACCCGCAAACTGCACCGTCGCCGTGGTCCAGCTGATCTGCCCGTCGCCAACGCGGGTGGCGTAAGTGAAGCTGTCCGTGAGGTACTGACCGACTTGGAGGTGCTGGAGCTGCGCCTTGAAGGCATCCGTCAAGGTGCTCGCGTCGTAGCCGGCCTTGCCCTCGCTCGTGATCCAGATGCGCGCTCCGTTGAGGCTGCGGTCGCTGCTCGCGTTTTCGCTGCGCGCGGTGTCCTCATGCATCAGATCCGCGGGCGTGACGTGCCCCTGCCCGTCGTGCTGCAACGGACTGATCCCGTCGTCCAGCGACCACAAGGAAGCCTTTTTGGGGCCGGTATCATTAGCGAGGACGTCGAGGACCACCTTGCCAAGATGATCTTCGTCAAGCCCGGTCGCCGAGGACAAAAAGAGGTCCGGGGTCGCCCCTCCCCCATTCGAGTTTCCAGACGGGAGACCGGGGCTCGCGCCTCCCCCATTCGACTTTCCAATAAAGATGTCTGGGCTTGCAATTGACCCATTCGACCTTTCGTGGTCGCCGTTTCTGCAGTTCGGCATCTTCGCGGCCCTTTCGCTGCTACGCCACTCGCGGCACGCTCGGTCTGATTCCTATCGTCGAACTGCTTTCCGGCGCAGATTTTCCCGTTCTTGGGTTTCGTGAGGTCCTAAAAAAATCGCAGCACTCGCAGCGGATTGTGCAATCGAAGATTAACCCTCGGCGTTCGCCACGGCGTGCGGACCTCGCGCGAACTACGCGCTGATCAACGCGAAAAAACGCCGCAAGGGCGGGACCGGTTGGGGTTTGCAGGTGAATTACCAGCGACTTTTATGCAATTGCGCGCGCAATGCTGCGCAATTCGACAACCCGGTGAGAGCGAAGCTCACGAATACATTGATCGGAGGCTTGCCTCGATCAGAGTCCGCGCGAGACGACAAAAAATGCGGCCGCGCGCAGGAGATCGGCCTTCTCGTCGAACATGTCGAGCGAAGTCGCCGCCTGCGCGACGAGCGCTTCCGCCTGCGCGTGGGCTCGCTCGACCCCAAGCATGGATGCAACCGATGGCCTGATGCCATTGCGATCGCTTGGGCGTCCGCTTTCGGATTGCGCGCGCTCGATGAGAGCAACATCATCGGCGATCTGAAGCGCGAGCCCCAATTCCTGGCCATAGCCCGATAGCGCCTGACGCGCGGCGCCGGAGGCCTTTCCCATGATCGCGCCTGCCTCGCAGCAGAAAGTGACAAGCGCCGCCGTTTTCATGCGGGCGAGCCGGATGAGCTCGGGAAGTGGGGGTATCGTGTCCGCGGAGGCGATTTCCATCGCTTCGCCGCCGACGATGCCGCCATGGCCGGCCGCTGCTGCGAGCCTGCCGATGAGCTCGCAGCGGACGAAAGGATCGCCATGGGCTTCCGGCGAAGAGATAAGCGCGAAAGCAAGCGTGACGAGCGCGTCGCCGGCAAGAACGGCGGTCGCTTCGCCGAATGTGCTGTGGAGAGGCGGATTGCTCCTGAGCTCCACCCCCCTGACCGAAGGCAGATCGTGATGCACGAGCACATAGGCCTGCACGCATTCCACGGCCGCGGCGACGCGGCCGAGCGCGCGCCGGTCCACGGCAAACAACCGCCCGCTCTGCAGGATCAAGAAAGCGAGCAGGCGCCTGTCCGCGGAAAGAGTCGCTTGCCGCATCGCCTCTAGAAGCCGCGCCTCGGGTCCAGCGGGCTTGGGCAGCAGCGCATCCAGAGTCGCCTCGGTGAAGGACGCAGCCTCCGCCAGGGCGGGCTCGATGGGCGCCTGCGGCGCGGACGTGCTCATGATGGGGTCTTCACAACTCCATCGGCTCGGTGCCTTTGGCCCCTTCGGGACCGAGCACGATCTTTTCGAGCCGCGCCTCCGCGCCTTTCAACTTCTTTTCGCAATGGGCTTTGAGCGCCGTGCCGCGCTCGTAGAGAACAATCGAATCCTCGAGATCGACCTCGCCTTGCTCGAGACGCGACACGATGTCCTCGAGCTCGGCAAGGGCCGCCTCAAAGCTCAAGGTTTCGATCGGCGGCGGAACACGCTGACCCTCATTTGCCTTCTTGTCCGACACCGCGCTCCCTCCTCAGGCCGTCATCAGGGCGCGGACATGCGCCTGCGCCGAGCGGGCCAATGCCGAGAGGTCATAGCCGCCCTCGAGCGTGGAAACAACGCGCCCCTTGCAGGTTCGTGCGGCGAGCGCGCAGAGCGCTTCGGTGGCCCAGGCAAAGTCGCTCTCCACGAGCTTGAGCGAGGCGAGCGGATCGTCGCGATGGGCATCGAACCCGGCCGAGATCATCACCAGCTCGGGCTCGAATCGGTTCAGCGCGGGAATCATCCCCTCTTCGAAGACGCGGCGGAATTCGACGCCGCCGGCGCCGGGCGGCAGCGGCAGGTTGAGGACGTTGTGCGCGACGCCCGTTTCATAGGGGTGGCCGGTGCCGGGATAAAGCGGCGATTGATGGGTCGAGCCGTAGAAGAAGTCCGGGTCGCGATAGAACATCGCCTGCGTGCCGTTGCCGTGGTGGACGTCGAAATCGATCACCGCAACTCGCTTCAATCCGTGCTCGGCGCGTGCATGCGCCGCACCCACGGCGACGTTGTTGAAGATGCAGAACCCCATTGCGTGGTTGGGCAGCGCATGATGACCGGGCGGCCGCACTGCGCAAAACGCGTTCTTCGCCTCGCCTTTCATGACGAGATCGACGCCTTCGACAAGGGCCCCTGCCGCGCGCAGGATCGCTTCGCCCGAACCAGGCGAAACGGCCGTATCGGAGTCGAGTTGCACGACGCCGGTTTTAGGGATCGAAGCCATGATGTCGTCGATGTAATCGGGATCATGCACGCGCGCGAGCGCGGCTTTGGATGCTTCGGGCGCCACGACACGCCTTACGGGGGCGAACTCATTGCCTTTCAGCCCTTCGAGCACGGACTCGAGCCGTGCCACGCGTTCGGGATGGCCGTTGGGCGGCTCGTGCTTGAGGCAGGCGGGATGGGTGATGAGTGCCGTCGTCATGATGAAGCTCCCCGATGCAAGCTCCGGATCAGTAGAAGTCGAAATCGCTGAGTGCCGCATCCGGGTAATCGTATTTCAGCGGCACGCGCGAGGCATTGGCGCTCGCATGATCGAAATAACACACCGAACTCACGTCCGAGTAATCGGCCGGCGTTTCGACATTCCATTTCCTGCGGAACTCCTGATAGGCGACGTTGACCATCGCCATGCGGCGGCGGTGAAGCTCCTCGAAAGCCGTCTCGGGGCGTCGCTTGGACTCGCTTTTCACGTGGCCGCTGCCTTCGTGATAGAGCCAGGCGCCCTTGGCGCAGACGAGCTTGAATCCGGCGAGATGAGCCCGCATGCCGTAATCGATGTCGCCGAAATAGCCGAAGAAGCGCAGATCCATCACGCCGATGCGCTCGACCAGCGCGCGCTTGATGAGGACGGCATCGCCGGACAGCACCTGATCTTCCTCGTAGCGGCAAGCATGGGAGGAGAAAGCGCCGCGCGAGTAGTCGTCGATCTCCTTGTAGCTCTTCGGCATCTTCTCGGGCACGACCGTATGTTCGGGATGGCTGTCGGCATGATTGGAAGTGCCGCGCACGATCCCGAATTCGCGCGAGAGCGAGGAGACGAGCAAAAGCGCCTGGATGAAGCTCGTGGTCACGAACATGTCGTTGCTGATGAAGAAGATGACGTCGCGGGTCGCGAGCTGCAGGCCGGCGGAGAACACGCCAGTGTAATGCTGGTGCTTGCGCGCCCTGACGATCTTCGTCTGATGGCCTTTTGCCTGCGTGCGATGCTGGATGAACACATCGAGCAGCTTCTCTTCGGGATCTGAGGCATCGTCGACGAGAATGAATTCGCAGGATAGATTGAGCCGCCCGACCGAACGGAGCAACGAGCCAAGGCAGCTTGCTGTCAACTCGTTGTCATTGCGGGCCGGTACGATGATGCTTGGCACTTGGCGATGTTCCTAAACTTGAGCGAACGAGGTTATCAGGGATTTCATTGCGCGCGCATGGCTTGCCCAGGTGCGATCCTGCGCAATCATCCAATCGGCGCCGGTCTTTCCGATCGCCTTGCGGAGAGCGCTGTCGGCATAGAGCCGCTCGAGACCATCGAGGATCTCGTCCACGTCGGATTCGCCCCAACCCTCGGTTCCGCAGGCCGTGTAATCGCGTATCGGCGTCTGACGCGTCAGCGGCCATGAATTGCCGGGGGCGATCAGATCCTTGACCCCGGTGTTCTCGGCAACAAGGACGGGAATTCCACAAGCCATCGCTTCGGCGGCAATGAGATTCGTGCACGCTTCCGCGCGCGAGGGCGCGAGCACATTGGGAACAAGACCGATCTCGATCACCTTGAAAGGATCGATCCCGTTCGCCGCGACCCATCTCTTGACGTCAATGACTCCCTCGCGGTTGAGCTCGAGCGGCGCCGCCAGCTTGCCCTTGAAGCCCACCGAAAGCTGCGGCCAGGGCGAATGCCAGAGCGTCACCAGAACCGCATCCTCGTGACGACGCGAGAATTCGCGGAACGCCGTGAGCGTGAGATCATGTCCTTTGCGGTACTCGACCTTGCCGCCGGAGAAAACATAGAAGCGATTGGGATCGAGCAGACCGGACTTCGGCCCCGGGTGGAATAGCGAAGGATCGATCCCTTCAAAAACGATTTCGACCCGCTTTCCCGCATGCGCGCGCAGGAGGTCCGCATTCCAATGCGATGCGCAAACCAGGAAGTCGTATTTCGCGAGAATCTTCTCCGCATCGCTCAGCCGCGTGTACTCGAACACGCAACGCGCAATCGTCGGCACGCCGCGCAATCCCTCCGGTCCGGCAAGGCCGTTCCCGAGACCCTCGAGGACGGGAAAGTTGAGCCGCGTGCCCCGGCAGGCGAAGACTCGCAATGGGTCGGTCCCGGCAATTTCGCTCTCCGAGTGAGGTCCGCCCAAGAGCGGCCGGATGTCAGGGTCGTTCGCCCAATGAAAGAACAGGTTGAGACCGACGATGCCCCAGCCGCAGACATTGTTGACGTTCCAGTTAAGTAGAACCGGCCGCACCTGTATCGATCTCGCGTTCCTACTGGCCGGGCAGACCGACGGCGAGGAGCTCAGCCTTGCCGTCGGGGGCGGACCTGATCGCCGTCATCAGTGCCTTCACCGGAGCCGAGCGCATGAGCGCGTTCAATCCTTCGAGCGCTTTCAAGCTCGAAGACGAATCATCGAGGAAGCGCGACACGGTCCCGAACAAACCCTGTTGCGCGGGATAACTCTTGAATGCCACGCGAGTATCCGCAGCAATCCCGCCAAGCTTTTTTGCGCTGTCGACCGCGGTCCAGAATCCGCCCAGATCGTCCACCAGCCCGCGCTCTTTGGCATCCGCGCCCGTCCACACACGGCCGCGCGCGATCTCGAGCACGCGCGCCAGCGGGAGCTTGCGCCCTTCCGAGACTTTGAGCGTGAAGTCGGCGTAAACGAGATCGGCCTGCTTATTCACCTCGGCCAGCTGGTCGTTGGTCCAGGGCGACATGCCGGAAAGGAACAACGCGTTCCTGCCGATGCCGAGCTCGCGTGCCTCGAGGCCGACCATCTCGAGCGACTTGCCGGCAGCGACCTTGCCCCACAACACGCCGATGGATCCGGTGAGCGTGCCGGGTTCGGCCACGATCCGATCGGCGGCAAGCGCGATGTAATAACCGCCGGATGCAGCGAGTGAGCCCATACTCACGACGATGGGCTTGCCGGCGGCGTGCGCTTTCTTCAGCGCATCGAGAATCTGATCCGACGCGATCGCGGACCCTCCAGGCGAATCCACGCGCAGGAGGATCGCTTTCACGTTGCGATCGGCAGCGGCATCGCGAATGGCCTTGGAGAACGTGTCGCCCGCGACCGAGGTGCCGCTCGCGCTCAAGGCATTGTCGTCGCCGCCTTCGACGATGTCGCCTGCAGCGTGGACGAGCGCGATGGTGGGAGCGCCGACGCCGGCTGCCCGCGATTTCGTCGCCTGGATATATCGCTCAAAGCGCGTAACGGCCGCGCCCGTGCCCGCCTTTTTGCGCGCCGCGTCGCGCGCATCTTCGTCGTAGCCGATATCGGTGATGAGGCCTTTGGCTTTTACCTCGTCCGCGGTGAGCGGGGCGGCGTCAACGATGCTTGCGAGCGCGCCCTTCTCGAGCTTGCGATCGGAACCGGCTTCAGCCGTCGCGGAATCGAACCAGGACTGGAGCACACGTTCCGTTGCTTCGCGATGTGCCGGCGTGAAGTCGGTTTCGTTAAAGACATTGGCCGCATTCTTGTACTCGTAGCGCTGGACGAATTGCGGAGTCGCGTGGATCTTGTCGAAGAGGCCCTTGTAGAAGAGCGTGGTGTTCGCCTCGCCGCTCGAGAAGAAGCTGCTGACCGGCTGCATCCAGAGCTGATCGGCCGTCGCCGCCACCTCGTAGTCGCCTAGCCCGCCGGAATAGAAGCTCTGAGAGTGCGCAATCACGAACTTGCCGGACCTCTGAAAGAGCTTCAGCGCGTCGCGGAGCTCCTCGGCTTTGGCGATGGAAAGATCCGCGGAACCGACGCGCATGAACACCCCCTTGACGCGCGCATCACGGGAGGCGCGATCGAGCGCCATGATGACGTCCAACAGTGAAAGCTTGGCCCCGGCGAGCGAGAAGAGATCGGGCGAGGACTTGTCATCCATCGCTTTGCGCAGATCTAGCTCGAGCACCATGTTGCGCGACAAACCGTCGCCGCTTATGAGACCAATGCCCACGAGGAGCAGAATGAGGATCACGCAGGCGACGACGAACTTCGCGATTCCGTTGAGCACGCTCT
>WNFL01274254.1_pt1 | contig 11628 bp, 8 predicted proteins | sample 5400361 | NCBI WGS metagenome assembly WNFL01 (sample SAMN13153351, study PRJNA577476) | soil metagenome | isolation source: 40 cm soil on Douglas fir-dominated hillslope | place: USA:California | collected 2013-09-17
CCGCTGCATGATCTGAGCCTCATTTGCATGCGCGGAGAGCACATGCTTAGGCCATTTGCGATTGGTTCACGGGGAACTATCGACGGCTTCTCTCTGGTGGTCTGCAATGAAAATTAGGCGAGCCAAGAAGAGCGCACCATCTGCCAAAAAGGGGTGAGCCGAATACTGCTCGAGAGATTAGTGTTTTTGCCGTTAAGCAAAAAGTGAGTGATTACCCACTGGTCAGAACCCAATGGCTTTGCGACGCTAGAAGCAATGTGATCCAAGACCGCTCGAGGAGTTAACCAAAACGAATATGATGGCCGACCAAGTAACGCAAAAACAGCAGTCTGGGAGTCGTAAGTCAAAAGCTCTTTCAGGCGGCACAAAGGCCCCGGATTTTACTCTGCACAGCACACCTGATCAGTTCGTAAGTCTCAGCGAATTCCAGGGTCAACCCGTCGTGCTCGCCTTTTACCCGGCCGACTGGAGTCCGGTCTGTGGCGACGAAATGGCGCTCTTCAACGAAGTTCTTCCCGAATTCCAAAATTTAGGAGCCGAACTTGTCGGTATCTCGGTTGACGGTGCGTGGTGCCACGCTGCTTTTGCTCGGGATCGCAAATTACATTTCCCGCTGCTCGCCGATTTCGAGCCCAAAGGAGCGGTTGCACGTCTATATGGAGTATATCGCGATGGCGACGGGGTGAGCGAGCGCGCCCTGTTCGTCATCGATTCGGAGGGAGTTATTCATTGGAGTTACGTTTCGCCGCTTGGTGTAAACCCAGGAGCTAACGGAGTCTTATCGGCCTTAGAAGACCTGGAGAACAAAAAGACTGCGAAGAATCACAACACAAAGGAGTTAAAAAAGACCAAATGAAAGGCGTTCAAACCGAAAGCATTCCATTGACGAGGTTGACCGTTCCGGTTGCCAGGCGCGACCACATTCAAGGCCGTCTCGATGCCCCGGTGACTCTTCTGGAGTACGGTGACTACGAATGCCCTGCTTGCGGTCAAGTATTCCCAATGGTCAAAGCGGTTCCCGTGAACCAATCGCAAATGGCCTAAGCATGTGCTCTCCGCGCATGCAAATGAGGCTCAGATCATGCAGCGGAGGCCGCCGAAGGAGCTGGTGCGCAAGGAAAATTTTGGATGATGCACGACGCTTTGTTTGAGAACCAGGATGCTCTCGAAGATGAAGATTTGATCCGATATGCGACGGCGCTACGCCTGAACGCGCGTAGGCTGATCACCGAGGTCCAGACCGGCGCTTATGTGACGCGCTTGCGAGAAGATTTTATGAGCGGCATTAGAGGCGGTGTAAACGGAACGCCAACATTCTTCATCAATGGCACACGTTATGACGGCGCGCGTGCTCTGAGCGACTTGCTTAATGCGGCGGCGCTCCGCCTGTAGGCTACAACATCCGCTCCTGACTGGGTGGACAGCAGCACGAAAGAGGCGGCATGAATCGATCGATGCTGCTGCTAGTCGCATCGAGTGTCTTATTCAGGGGAGTGATTATTCGAGTCGCTGGCTGGCTGCACCCAAGGAGATATTAACGCCTCCGGTTTGCCAACGCAAAAAGAGGGTAATTCCCAGCGATCTCACCAAGGCCACCCGAAAGGAACTAGTTGACCAATTCCTAAACCCCAACCTCTGGACTGTCCGAACGTGAATGCGAATGCAGATTCCATCGAGACCAAAGAAGAGGCTCCGGATACCGCCAAATCGGATATCGCGGAAGCGCCTGAAGTCAGTGCGCTGAAGGCCGAATTAGCTACCGAGAGAGATCGGTTTCTACGGCTTGCAGCTGACTTTGATAACTTCCGGAAACGCGCCACTCAAGAAGGCGAGCGCCGCGCGGCTGTCCAAAAGAAAGCCTTCATTCAGGAATTACTGCCGATCATTGACAATCTGGAACGCGCACTTGCCAGCGAACCGTCCGCTTCACGGGAGCAAATTCTGCAGGGTGTGGAGATGACGCTGCAACAGCTCAACCGGCTTTTACGCGCTCACGGAATCGAGCCGGAAGAAAGCGTGGGTCAACCATTCGACCCGCGCTATCACGAAGCCATCGCATCGCATTACGACCCATCTCAACCTGATCATGTCGTTCTCGAGACCTTTCAGCGGGGCTATCGTTACGGCAACGAAAGTCTGCGTCCGGCCAAGGTGGTCGTAAACGATCATAGCACGCGGGAATCCTCGGCTAACTCCGATACTGAACAGTTATGACCGAACACTCGATCGAACCCGACGACCGTGGCTTAGTGCTGGCCTGTCCAAAGTGTGGCCAACGTAATCGCATGGTTTACGCACGACTTGGACACAAGTTTCATTGCGCTCAGTGTCACACTGAGCTCAGTTCGCCCAGCCAACCGATTGAAGTGAAGAAGGAATCTGTGTTCGAAGCTGTGACCTGTCAGTCTTCGTTGCCAGTATTGGTGGATTTTTGGGCGCCATGGTGCGGACCGTGCAAAATGGTCGCGCCCGAAGTGGCTAAAGTGGCCAGTGAGGGGCCGGGCCGTTGGCTCGTGGCGAAGGTGAATACCGAAGAGTTGCCCGGCTTAGTGCAACGGTTGCGAATTAACGCGATTCCGTTGATGGCCGTGTTCAAAGCTGGACGCGAATTAGCGAGGAAAGCGGGTGCGATGCCGGCCTCAGCAATTCGGCAATTTGTCGAACAGGCTGGCCAAGCTATGTCCGGGTAAGACTTTTTTTCTCTGCTCGGAGTTCGGTTCGGTCCGAGGGGAAAGTTGTTCACTCTCGAAAGTTACCTCCCCACATTTCGTAAGAATTATTGGCTCCATATCGAACGTTTAGCCAGTTCGGTAACTTCTTTCTGTTGGCGGAGGCGGACCACAAAGCAGATTTTGGAGGCGTGAAGAGTAAAGGTATTACTGGCTTGTTCTCGGAGGTAACGTGGAGTGAAGACTTTCGGGAACGAGTTGTCCTGATGCCATGCATTCGCTCCGATTTCGCGGCACGACTAGCGGCCGATTTGAGGGCGAGGGGCACCAAACTTTTTTATGGATATTCCGATTTTGGTTCTCCACCTGGTCATATCGAAATCGATACGCGGCAGCTTGAAGGTCTACGCACATTCTACCGAAGAGCTGCCGCGGAGAACCATCGAATCGATCTCTGCATTCACTGTTTGACCAGGCAGCCGCTCATCGATTCGGCAGAGATTCGAAAGCCGATTAAATGCTCGAACGGTCTTCATCGGGACACTTCTCCCCGCTCAATATCTGAGCACCAAAGAAGGCATAAGGACAATCCTGAATCTCGCCTTGCTCGATACTGGAGATTCAACGAACGCGGCGCTGGTTAGACCAGCAGTGGATCTGGTGTTCGATGTAACGCTCTTTGCTGCCGAGATCGCTCCGCAAAAGATTCGCGCATTTGCAGTTGTGCCGGCGTTTGTAGCTCCGCTCCTAGGCGGGCACTCTAGGTCGACTTCTCCGCAAGAAGACTTGGGAACGCCGCAAGTTGCTTCGCGTCATCCGGCATATACTTTGCGATGACAAGTGGTTGTCGCGCCAGCCCTCCGGGCCGGCGATCTTATCGCATTCTTCTGGAATATGCGCTGAGCGCCATGCCGGGAAGTAGCATGCGGGATTTCACGTCCCAACACCGTGGCAATCCTAGCCTCATTTTGGGTAAAATGGTAAGATTCCGTGTAGACGACAATCGCCGCCGGCAAACAAAACGCGTTTTGCTGATCGCTTTGCACCAAGGCCACTTTCCATTGAGAGCTTCGGCGCTGTCATCAACGACCCCGATGAGGCGGCGCGCCTACCTTGACGACCAAATCGTAATTCGAGGGCAGATTTGATTGTTCGTGATTGCGAAAGGGACCTGCTGAAAGCGTTGCAATCCGAGCTTTTGCTCTTGAGACTCGGAGAGTTCGACCTTGGACCTACGACCGGTCTGCGGGTTGATGAACGTGCGTGACGAGCAGTAGAACCAAGCGATCGCGCCAATCGCGAGCACGACTGGGAGCAGACGAATCCGACGATTCATATTTCAGCAAAGGAGCCTCTATTTCCAGCCGGCAATATGGTGAACTCGGTACATGCTCGGCTCCGGAACCGAGCAGTAAAGCGTCTACGGTTTTAACGTGAGTTTTTTCTTCCAGGTTGGCGGGATATCTTATGAAAGTGATGGGCGCTTACGCAATCGCTGGTTCGGTAGGCTGTCGGCCGTAGCTTGTGATTTCCTTTGTCGAACAGGCATCCGTTGGTGGAAGCGCATCTTAACGATCCGCCGTATGGAAGATCCGACATCGTTCCGCGGACACACCCGCAATTCCCTCCAATTGAGGGCAAATTGAGAAGAGGGTTAGTCAAGATCAGACCAGCGGTTCAGATGGCTTCGATTAATAGTAACTCTGGCGACGAGACTCGTTACGGAGAGAAGATAATAAAGCGAATTTCTGGTATCTGCCGCGTGCTTGGTTTGTCAGCGGTAGCCAAGCTGCGGGCCGCCGATGTGAAACATTAATACTAAACCATTCATTCAAATTATGAAGCCGTTCAACCCGTGTCGCCGACGCATTGTGATGACGATGTTCGCCGGCGTGAACCTGTTGTTGCTGGCAGGCGAGTTAGCCATTTGTTCGGCTCGCGCGGCAACGCTCCCCAAAACCAACATCGACGATACGCCGCTGCCTCGCGATAGTCACCCGACCACCAGCTATGCGCCCATCATTAAGAAAGTCTCACCCAGTGTGGTGAATATCTATACCTCCAAGACGCTGCGTTTGGATCCGGCTCTTAGACAATATTTGCGCGAAATGTATGGCCTCGACCGAGTGCCGAGCGAGCGGCGTCAGCAAAGTCTTGGTTCCGGCATCATCGTATCAGAGGACGGATACATATTAACCAATAACCACGTAGTGGAGGGAGCGGACGAGGTCAAAGTGGCACTCCCTGACGAAAAGACAGTCTATGACGCTACGGTCGTTGGCACAGACCCGCAGACGGACATCGCCGTGGTTAAGGTCGCGGCGGAGAATCTCCCGGCCATTACGTTCGCGGATAGCGGGAAAATCGAAGTCGGTGACGTGACACTCGCGATTGGAGATCCCTTCGGTGTTGGCCAGACCGTCACGATGGGGATCGTCAGCGCCAAAGATCGTGGCGGTATCGGAATTACCAACTACGAGGATTTCATTCAGACCGATGCGTCCATTAATCCTGGGAACTCCGGAGGAGCGCTGGTGGATGCGGCGGGACGATTGGTAGGCATAAATACCGCCATTCTGAGTCGTACGGGCGGCAATCAAGGGATAGGGTTTGCCGTGCCTGTCAACCTAGCCCGATACGTAATGGAACGCATAGTGGTGGATGGGAAGGTCACGCGTGGTTACTTGGGCGTGAAGATTCAGCCCATTACGTCGGACATAGCAAAGCAGTCCAAGCTCTCGCAACCAGTCGGCGCATTGATCGCCGAAGTCACCCCTGGCTCGCCAGGGGAGCAGGCGGGGCTGAAACCCGGAGACGTTGTTACCGAATTCGACGGGAAGAGTGTGACTGATAGTCGACACTTGCAATTGATGGTAGCGGAAAAACCGCCAGGGTCTCGGGTCAGCATGAAGATTGTTCGAGAGGGCAAAGAGCAGACGTTAACGGCTCAACTTGGTGAATTGCCAGCACAGATAGCATCGCAGCGGGCGGAATCGAACGACCAACAGGATAACCAGTGAGGTAATCAATTGGAGCGCTAAGACCCGGTAGATAGTTCGTTCTCGATGCGCATCGCGAAGAAAAAAGCGCCATAAAAAGATCGAATAAGCCTTGCCTCGTGTTGGTAAAGGAAGCCACATCATGTCCGTCGCGGCCGAGATGAAAGTAGACCATCCCTTGTCGAGGCATCTAGCCATTGGCGCGGAGATAGTGCCCGAAGGAGGAGTGCATTTCCGAGTCTGGGCGCCGGACCGCAAGAATGTGGATGTGATTCTGGAGTCGGAAAATCACGCGCCTGGGCAAGAAGTTTGCTCCAGACTTCAGCCGGAGAATGATGGCTATTTTGCCGGTCACGTTGCCGAGGCTCACGCGGGTGCGCGATACCGATTCCGCCTGGATGGAGGACCCCAGCGTTATCCGGATCCCGCTTCGCGCTTTCAGCCTGAAGGCCCGCACGGCCCGTCCGAGGTAATCGATCCCTTTGATTTCAAATGGACAGATAAGAATTGGAACGGCATTGGCCTCGAAGGCCAGGTGATCTACGAAATGCACATTGGCACCTTCTCGAAAGAGGGAACTTGGGAGGCTGCGGAGCGAGAATTGAACGAACTGGCTGATTCTGGCATTACGGTTCTAGAGGTTATGCCTCTGGCAGATTTCCCCGGTCGCTTTGGTTGGGGCTATGATGGCGTTAACTTGTTCGCTCCGACTCGGCTTTACGGGCGGCCAGAGAATTTTCGTCACTTTGTAAATCGGGCTCATGAGGTTGGTCTTGGAGTGGTTCTCGATGTGGTTTATAACCACCTAGGTCCGGATGGGAACTACTTGGCACAGTACGCTCGCGATTATTTCTCAACCCGCTACCAATGCGAGTGGGGCGAAGCTCTGAATTTTGATGGCTCCAACTCCGGACCCGTTCGCGAGTATTTTTTGGCGAATGTTATTTATTGGATTGAGGAGTTTCATTTAGATGGATTTCGGATCGATGCCACTCAACAGATCTTCGATAGCTCGCAAGAGCATATCCTCGCAGCTATTACCCGAACGGCTCGAGAAGCTGCTCGCCCGCGCTCGACGCTGATCGTCGGAGAGAACGAGCCGCAGAGGGCCATTCATTTTCTCCCTCATGCCCAAGGCGGACACGGTATCGATGCAATGTGGAATGACGATTTTCACCACAGCGCCATGGTGGCGATGACTGGCCGGGCCGATGCCTACTACAGTGACTATCGCGGTACGCCACAGGAATTCATCTCTGCGATTAAACGGGGATACCTTTATCAGGGCCAATGGTACGTATGGCAGAAACAACCGCGTGGAACACCGACACTCGATTTACCGCCTTGGAAGTTTATCAATTTTTTGCAAAACCATGATCAGTTGGCAAACTCGGGCACTGGTAAACGCGCGCACTTGTTGACCAGCCCCAGTCGATATCGAGCGATTACGGCAATGTTCCTGTTGGCTCCGCAAACACCGATGCTTTTTCAGGGACAAGAGTTTGCCGCATCAACTCCATTCTTCTACTTCGTTGATCAGAAGGAGGAGATTGCGCGAAAGGTGGCCAAAGGGCGAGCGCTCTTTCTCGCTCAATTCCGAGTATTGGCGACACCCGAAATGCAAGCGCGTCTTCCTGATCCAGGAAATCCCATGACGTTTGTCCAATCCAAGCTCGATCACAACGAGCGTCGATTACATGCAGAAGAATATGCGGTGCATCGAGACCTACTCCGGATTCGCCGGGATGATTCGACTTTCCACCGCCAGCGTCACAGAGGAGTCGACGGAGCGGTTCTTGGAGCCGAAGCTTTTCTCCTACGGTTTTTCGCTGAAGGCACCGAAGAGGATCGCCTCCTGGTGGTCAACCTGGGCCGCGACCTGCTTCTTGATCCGGCCCCAGAGCCGCTGTTAGCGCCCCCGCAAGGCGCGAGTTGGATCGTGATGTGGGCCAGCGAGGACCCTCACTACGGAGGTTCGGGAATGCCGACCTGGCCGGCCGAAGGTTGTTGGCATCTCCAGGGTGAGACCGCAATCGTGCTACGGCCAAAGCACCGCAAAGAGGAACTTCGTTAGTGCTCCATGAGAAAGAACCTAGAGATCTGGCGCGGCGATCCCTATCCGCTTGGCGCTACGCTTACCGAAGAAGGCGTCAACTTCGCCCTGTATTCGGAGGACGCTACGGCGGTCGAGCTCTGTTTGTTCGACTCACCTGAGCCGGACGCCAACGAGTTGCGCATTCCTGTAACCGAGCAGACCGATCAAACCTGGCATGTCTTATTGCCCGAGATCGGGCCAGGGCAACTCTACGGATACCGTGTCTACGGCGCTTACGAACCAGCTCGCGGTTTGCGGTTCAATCCCAGCAAGCTCCTGCTCGATCCCTATGCCCAGGCAGTCGCCGGACCCGTCATCTGGAGCGCAGAAGCATTTGGCTACACATTCGGCCATCCGGACGGAGACCTTGTGATCGACCATCGGGATGATGCCTGGTGCATACCCAAGGGAGTAGTGATCAATCCCGATTTTGATTGGACTGACGATGTTTTGCAACCCGCACCGTTGCACACCTCGATCATTTACGAGATGCATGTGAAGGGCTTCTCCATGCTCAACCCGGCGGTGCCCGCGCCACTGCGCGGCACGTACGCCGGCCTCGGCTGTCAGGCGTCAGTCGACTATCTCAAAAGCCTCGGAGTGACCGCAGTCGAACTTTTACCGGTCCATCAACGCGTAGACGAAATGCATTTGGTCAACCGCGGGCTAACTAACTACTGGGGCTATAACAGCATTGGTTTTTTTGCCCCGGAATGCCGGTATTCGAGCAGCGGAGTAACTGGCGGTCAAGTGAACGAGTTCAAACAGATGGTGAAGGACCTTCATCGCGCCGGCATCGAAGTAATCCTCGACGTAGTCTACAACCACTCGGCAGAAGGAAATCATCTTGGTCCGACCCTCTCCTTCAAAGGGATCGAGAACGTCAATTACTACCGGTTAGTACCTTGGGAACCAAGGTATTACATGGACTACACTGGATGTGGTAACTCGCTTGATGCGACTAAGCCGCGCGTCCTGCAGATGATCACCGACAGCCTACGCTATTGGGTTACCGACATGCATGTTGATGGTTTCCGGTTCGATCTGGCCGCTTCCCTTGCGCGCGGCGAGTCCGGAGTGAGCAAATTCGCAGCATTTTTCGAAATCGTCCATCAGGATCCAATCATTTCCCAGGTGAAACTTATTGCCGAGCCATGGGACATCGGGGAGGGCGGGTACCAGGTCGGTAATTTTCCGGTCCTTTGGGCGGAATGGAACGGACGATACCGCGACTCTGTGCGCCGGTTCTGGAAAGGGGACGCCGGGCTGGTCGGTGAGCTCGCCTATCGTCTGAGCGGCAGTTCTGATCTTTACCAATTCACCGGACGGCGACCCTATGCCTCGATTAACTTCGTCACCGCCCATGATGGGTTCACGCTTAACGATTTGGTCAGTTACAACGAAAAACATAATGAAGCCAATGGCGAAGGAAACCGGGACGGCGAAAACAACAACAATTCCTGGAATTGTGGTGTAGAGGGGCCAACCGATGACGAGGCGATCAACACCCGAAGGGATCGACAGCGACGTAACTTCCTGGCAACACTTCTTCTTAGTCAAGGCGTACCAATGCTGTGTGCGGGTGACGAGTTCTGCCGAACGCAATTAGGCGACAACAATGCCTATTGTCAGGACAACCCGATCAGCTGGCTGTCTTGGGAACATGATGTACGTGCCAAGGCGCTGCTGAACTTTACTCGCGAATTGCTAGCGCTCCGAAGGATGCATCCAGTCTTTCGCCGACCTAAGTTCTTCCAAGGCCGGCCGATTCGAGGAGCGACGATTAAGGACATCATGTGGTTTAATTCCACCGGTGCCGAAATGTCGGACGCGGAATGGGACTCCTGGTTTATTCGTTGTCTGGGTATGCTGCTGAGCGGTGCGAGCATGGATGTGCGGGATCGGCGCGGGCGCCCGATCCAGGATGAGACATTTCTCGTTTTGCTGAACGCTCACTATGAGCCGGTACCCTTCGTGTTGCCTGGTCTTCTCAATGTGGAATGGGAACTGGTTATGGATACGGCTCGCCAGCCCTCTTTTATATCGTCGAAGGAAGAGTATCGCTCGGCTGCTTGCTATGATCTGAAGGATCGTTCAACCGTCCTGTTTCGTCTCAAAGCCGGCCTCGAAGCTAGTACTCCAGCGAACCCGGCATGGCGCACCGCGTAACCATGAAGCGAGAACCACAAATCAATCTTCCGATCAAAAAGCCAGCCAAGGTAGATCAGCCTGAGCCGCGGTGGAAGTGGAGCATCATTTACTTCCTTTTTGCACTGTTGATTCTCTGGGGTTGGCAAGACCTGTTTTATCAACTGTCGGTTCGCACCATTCCCTATAGTCAATTCAAAGCGTATCTTGCCCGGCGTGAGGTTGTCGCAGCCGTCATCAAGCAGGACGAAATCGATGGTCGTATCGTTCCGAAAAATCAAACGCCTGAGCGGAGTCCAACGGCGTCTCCTGCTATCGAGAATCAAAAGTCCGGGCCAAGTCCTGGCGCTGCTCCTGACCATGAAGGGCAACGAACACCGACGGAAACTCAACCATTCCTCTTCCGAACCGAGCGCGTCGAGGATCCCGATCTGGTCAAGGAGCTGCAGGCCGCTAATGTTGAGTTCGCCGCCGCACGGCCCGGAATTATCTCGCAGCTATTAGTTGGATGGGTTTTGCCGATTGTCTTCATGGTCGCCATTTGGACTTTCTTGGCGCGTCGACTTAATCCAACTGGCGAATCCATCTTTTCTATCGGGAAGAACCGCGCCAAGCTCGTTGCTAACCGCGACACTGGAGTTACGTTCGAAGATGTAGCCGGTTGCGATGAAGCGAAGTTTGAGTTGAAAGAGGTTGTTGACTTCCTCAAGCATCCGAAGCAGTACGAAGACCTCGGTGCCCGGATCCCCAAAGGCGTGCTGTTGGTTGGCCCGCCCGGAACCGGCAAAACGCTGTTGGCGCGTGCCGTAGCTGGCGAGGCAAAAGTGCCGTTCTTTTCGATTAGCGGCAGTGACTTCGTGGAAATGTTTGTTGGGGTAGGTGCAGCCCGGGTGCGCGATCTGTTCAAGCAGGCGAAGGAACACGCACCTTGCATCATATTCATTGACGAACTTGACGCCATTGGCCGGCAGCGAGGTGTCCACGTTGGCGTCGTCAACGACGAGCGTGAACAAACTCTGAACGCTCTGTTAGTCGAGATGGATGGGTTCGAACCTAATGTTGGCGTTATCATCCTTGCCGCCACCAATCGTCCGGAGGTTCTCGATCGAGCTCTGCTTCGCCCGGGTCGTTTTGATCGCCAAGTCGTGGTCGATGCACCTGATCTCGACGGCCGCGAAGTGATCCTGAAGGTGCACGCCAAAAACAAACATCTCGCTGCGGATGTTGACTTGCGCCGCATCGCTGCCGCCACGGCTGGACTATCCGGCGCCGATTTGGCAAACCTGCTAAACGAAGCCGCCTTGCTGGCAGCGCGGCGGCAGGCGGCAGAAATCACTCAACGTGATCTGGAAGATGCAATCGAGAAAGTGGTTGCCGGGCCCGAGCGTAAGAGCCGTCGCCTCGGCGAGGAAGAGAAACGCCGGGTCGCGTATCATGAAGTGGGCCATGCGCTGGTAGCGGCTTACAGTCTTCATGCTGATCCTGTGCACAAGATCAGCATCGTGCCGAGGGGAAGAGGCGCCCTCGGTTACACGATGCAGTTACCATCCGAGGATCAATTCCTGATGACGCGCAGCGAACTCTTGGATCGTATTCGTGGCCTGCTCGGTGGACGTGCCGCAGAGGAGGTGGTGTTTGCTGAGGTCAGCACCGGAGCTCAAAACGATCTGGAGCGCGCCACCGGGCTGGCACGTCAAATGGTCGCTATATACGGAAT